>Ga0209172_10008082_pt1 | contig 10474 bp, 7 predicted proteins | sample LarsenN4metaG_FD_184113 | JGI IMG/M metagenome (GOLD analysis project Ga0209172, IMG submission 184113) | Hot spring sediment bacterial and archeal communities from British Columbia, Canada, to study Microbial Dark Matter (Phase II) - Larsen... ... | reverse complement strand
TTTTCCTGGAGACGGTCAATTCTGCCGAGCTGCTGCGCGTGCTCCGCGAGCGCGAAATCACCGCCTTTGCCTGTGTCCCACAGTTTTTCTACCTGATTCACCAGCGGGTCCGAGAACGGGCCGGGAAAAGTCGGGTGCGCCGCGCCGCGTTCCGCGCGCTGCTTGCCGCCAACAGCTTCTTGCGGCGCCGGCTGAGCGTCAATCTGGGGCGCGTGTTTTTCCGGCCGGTGCACGGCGTGCTAGGCCGCCGGATGCGCATCCTGGTGACTGGCGGGTCGCGGCTCGACCCGGCTGTCGGGCGAGACTTTTACGCCATGGGGTTCAACCTGCTACAGGCCTATGGCCTGACGGAATCGTCTGGTGCGGCCACGCTGGTGCGCCCGGGCGACCATCGCCTAGACTCCTGTGGCCAGCCGCTTCCCGGCGTGGATGTGAGGATCCTTCCCGCAGAGAATTCCGACCGGGACAAACGCGACGGCGAGGTGGCCATCGGCGGCCCCATCGTCATGCAGGGTTATTACCAGCGGCCCGACGCCACAGCCGAGACCCTGCGCGACGGCTGGCTGCTCACCGGCGACCTCGGTTACCTGGACGACGCGGGACGGCTTTACATCACCGGGCGCAAGAAGGAAGTCATCATCACCAGCGCGGGTAAGAACATCTATCCGGAGGAAATCGAGGCACATTATGAGCAGTCACCCTACGTCCAGGAGATGTGCGTTGTCGGCCTGGCGCGCCCCGGGGAACCAGCGGCCGAGCGCCTGCACGCCGTCGTGGTGCCGAACTTCGGCCGGATGCGCGAACGCAAGGTGGTGAACGCCCGCGAAGTGCTGCGCTACGAGATCGAAGGCCTTTCTATTCACCTCCCGGCTAGCAAGCGCATCACCAGCTACGACATCTGGACCGAGCCGCTGCCACGCACCTCGACGCGCAAGCTTAAGCGCTTCGAAATCGAAAAGCGTGTGCGCGAACACCACGCGGGGCCAGAGGAAGCTCCCGCGGGGACGCCAGCCGATGAGGTCGAGGCAGCCTGGCAGGCTCAACCGGAAGTGGCCCGCGCGCTCGAGCTGATCCGGGCAGCCACCCCGAACAAGCACGCCGTGCGCTCCGACGCCAATATCGAGCTCGACCTGGGACTGGATTCACTCGAACGCGTGGAGCTTCTGGCGCGCCTCGAGGAGCGCTTTGGCCGGTGCGTCGGGGAAGAAGCGGGGCAGCGTATCTACACGGTGCGCGAGCTGGTGGAAGCGGTGTGCGGCGGCGCTGCCGGAGAAGCTGTCGCGCCGCGGGAAGCTGTGGCCTGGGGCAAGCTGCTCGCTGCTGGGCCCGCCGATCCTGCTGTAGCTGCGTTGGCGAAGGACGGAGTGCTGCGCAGCGCCGTATTCTTCGTCATTCTGAAGCTGATCTACGCCTTTGCGCGGTTGTTTACTCGGATGCGCGTCAGCGGGCGCGAACAACTTAGCGCCCCGTCGCTCGATGGCCGGGCCTTCCTCATCTGCCCGAACCACCAGAGCTACCTGGACCCGTTCGCGCTGGTCGCCGCGCTGCCTTTTCGCGTCGTTCGCCGGCTGTTCTTTGTGGGCGCGAGCGAGTATTTTACGGGTCGGCTGATGCGCCGGGTGGCGCGATGGATCAACCTGATTCCCGTGGACCCGGACGCTAACCTGCTCCGCGCGATGCAGGCTGGAGCGTACGGACTGCGCTGCGGCAGGATTCTTATCTTATTCCCCGAGGGTGAGCGCTCGATTGACGGCACCGTGAAACGGTTCAAGAAAGGTGCGGCCATTCTGGCCTTGCACCTGGGCGTGCCGATCGTGCCGGTGGCCATGAACGGCGTGTTCGACGTCTGGCCGCGGGGCCGCCCGGTGCAATGGCGTGCGTTGGCTCCGTGGGGCAAGGCGCGCATCCGCATGCGCTTCGGAGCGCCTCTCCTGACGGCTGAGCCTCTGCCCGAGACGACTCTGCCTGCCGAAGCCGAGTCTCGCTACGACGCCCTCACCGACCGGCTTCGCCGCACCATCGTCGAGATGTGGGAGGCCCTGCGGTGACAACGGAAAACCCCCAAGGCCCGTGCTCAGGGTTGCCCCGTGGCGCTTGACAGCAGCGCAGTCTGTGCCCTGGCCTTCGCGACAGGTCATTCCCCTGAGCTCGCCGTCGAGGACAAGAAGCAGAGGAAGGCTAGGGAAGCCCGAGAGAGGTGAACTCGGCCGTGAGCGCAGCGAAACCGCAGCCGCCCAAGCCGCCGGCCGTGCTCACCACGCTGCGGCCAGAGCGACCCTGGCTGAAGCCGTTGCTGTTTCTCGCGGCCGGCGCGGTGCTCCTGGGAGCAGTCGCTGCGTACAACTGGCTGCGTCCCACGCCGCTCATGGACGCGCTGCTCGACGCTGCGGAAGCCACCGTCCGCAAAGACGACGCCCGTTTCCTCGCCCGTCTCCCTGCGCCCACGCGCGCCGTGTTCCTGCGCCGCATCGGCAGCCTGAGCCGCGTTGGCCCCTCCGTCTCCGCGTGGCTGGCCCGCGTGCAGCCCGACCAGGCTGAGATGTTCGGCCGCTACTGGCCGAGCGTGGAGAAAGCCGTAGCCGGTGCCGAAGTGAGCCGCCGTGAAAAGCGTCTCCGAGTCAAGCTCGGGCCGGATGCGGCGTTCCCGGAACAGGTGACGCTTGCCATCCACTTGGAGCGCGAGCGCCTGGAAGAAGGGCGGGCGTACGTGGATGGCACACTGGTAGTTGAAAAGAAGGATGGCCGGAGAACCACATCCTTCACCCTCGAGCTGATCGAAGAAGAAGGCCGCTGGAGGATCCGCGGCCTGGCAGGTCCGCAGACCTTGCGCCTGGATGAGTTCGTCACTACGTGGGAGCGCATCCTCGACGCGATGCCGGCGCCCCAGCGCTGAACTTCTGGCCGTGTCCCCGCGTCTAATCCGGCAAGACCAGCTATCGGGAGGACGGGAATGAATCACCGCGCGATGGCCGCCGCAGTCTTCGCGCTAGTGCTGTCGCTCGCACCGGCATTGAAGCCGGGGGTTGGGTCCCGGGCGCAGGCCGCGAAGCCGGACGGGCCGGCGGTGGCGTTTGTGAACGTGAGCGTCGTGCCCATGGACAGCAACCGTGTGCTGGAGCGGCAGACGGTGATCGTGCGCGGGCAGCGTGTCGCCGAGTTAGGCCCTGCGTTTCGCGTGGAAGTCCCCGAAGGCGCACAGCGCATTGAAGGCCGCGGGCGCTACCTGATGCCCGGCTTGGCCGAAATGCACGCCCACCTGCCAGGCCAGCAGGCGGGCGAAGATGCTGCCCGGTACGTTTTTCTGCTCTATTTGGCCAACGGGGTAACCACCGTGCGCGGGATGCTGGGGCAGCCGTGGCATCTGGACCTGCGCCGCCGCGTTGCCTCGGGGGAACTGCTCGGGCCGCGCATCTACGCCGCCGGGCCGGCATTCAGCGGCAACACCGTGACCAGCGTCGAGCAAGCCGAGCGGCTAGTCGCAGAGCAGAAGCAGGCCGGCTACGACCACTTGAAAGTGCACAGCGGGCTGGCGCGGGAAGTCTACGACGCCATAGCCGCCAAGGCCAGCCAACTGGGCATTCCGTTTGCCGGGCACGTTTCGGTGCATGTGGGCTTGCAGCGCGCGCTCGAGGCCGGCCAGGCTTCCATCGAGCACCTGGATTCTTACCTCCAGGCGCTCGAAGCGGACGATTCGCCCATCCGCAACGCGGACGCGCAGACGCGCCAGCAACAGCTTGTCCGCTACCTCGACGAGCGCAAAATCAGAACCGTGGCGGAAGCCACCCGCAAGGCCCGCGTGTGGAACGCGCCGACGCTTTTTCTCTGGCAGACGTTTCTCTCTGCTGAAACACCGGAGCAGCTGGCTCAGCGCTTTGAGGTTCGCTACGCGCTGCCACAATGGCGCAGCGCCTGGGAACGACAGCGGCAGAGCATGCTCCGGAACCTCGCTCCCGAGGAGGATCGCCGGCGCATCGTGCAAGTGCGCAACCAGCTTGTTCGCGCGCTGCGCGACACCGGCGCCAAGCTCCTGCTGGCTTCCGATTCCCCACAGCTTTACAACGTTCCCGGTTTCTCGCTGCATCGCGAGATGGCCGCGATGGTGGCGGCCGGGCTTTCGCCCTACCAAGTGCTCGAAGCGGGCACGCGCAACCCGGCCGAATTCCTGAAGTCGGCCGACTTCGGTACCATTGCCGTCGGAAAGGAAGCGGACCTGATTCTGCTGGAAGCTGACCCGTTGCGCGATGTGGGCAACGTTGCCAGCCGCGCAGGCGTTATGGTGCGCGGGCGGTGGTTCACCCAGTCAGAGCTGAACCAGCAGGTGGAAACCCTGCTTCGCAAGCTCTCCGGGGACTAGCCCGGGGGAGGAAACCTCCGCAACCCGTGCTCAACCATCCAGAGGCGCAGCCTCGGGAAGAGACGAAACAGTGGCAGGCTTCTGCCGGACCGGAACCTGCCCAACAGGAGGACGAACACAATGCGCACGCGTTTCCTGCACGGACCAAGAGCCCTGACGCTTCTGGGGCTGTATGTAGGGTTGACCCTGGCCCCTGCGCCCGCGGTGGCCCAGGGGATTGAGTACGTCAAGGCCAACTACACCAAACAGGAGTTCTACATCCCGATGCGCGATGGCGTGCGCTTGTTCACCGCCGTCTACCTCCCCAAAGACCGCTCGAAGACTTATCCCATCCTGTTGAACCGCACGCCATACAGCATCGCGCCGTACGGCCCCGACCAGTTCCGTGAGAACCTGGGTCCGTCGCCGCTGTTCGGCAAAGATGGCTACATCGTCGTGTATCAGGACGTGCGCGGGCGCTGGATGTCGGAAGGCCAGTTCGAGCACATGCGACCCCACCGGCCGGTGAAGGCATCGCCGCAGGAGATTGACGAAAGCACGGACACCTGGGACACCATCGAGTGGCTGCTGAAAAACATACCGAACCACAACGGCCGTGTCGGGATGTGGGGCATCTCCTATCCCGGATTCTACGTCGCAGCGGGAATGATTGAGGCCCATCCGGCGCTGGTGGCCGCTTCGCCGCAAGCGCCGGTGGCCGACTGGTTCGCCGCTGACGACTGGCATCACAACGGCGCGTTCCTGATCGCGCATGCCTTCGGCTGGTTTTCCGGCGCTGGCTGGGCATTCACCAAGCCCACCACTACGTATCCCGGCCCACGACTCGAGCGCGAGATCTGGGACGGCTATGAATTCTTCCTGCGGCTTGGGCCGCTGCGCAATGCCAATGAAAAGTATTTCAAAAACCAGATCTCCTTCTGGAACGAGATGATGAAGCGTGACCGCAGGGACGAATTCTGGCAGGCGCGCAATATCCGCCCGCACCTGAAGAACATCAAGCCGGCGGTGATGACCGTGGGCGGCTGGTTCGACGCTGAAAACCTGTTCGGGGCACTGGAAGTCTATCGCAGCGTCGAGGCGCAAAGCCCCGGCGCGTTCAACGTCCTAGTGATGGGGCCGTGGATTCACGGCGGCTGGGCGCACGGCCGGGGCGACCAGCTCGGTGATGTGCGGTTCGACTCGGGGACGGCGGAGTTCTACCGCGAACACATCGAGTTTGCCTTCTTCCAGCATTACTTGAAGCAGAAGGGAGCGCACGGGCTGCCCGAAGCCTACGTCTTCGAAACGGGGACGAACCAGTGGCGGCGCTTCGACGCTTGGCCGCCGAAAAGCATTCAGGCGAAGTCGCTCTACTTTCACTCCAATGGCAGGCTTTCCTTCGACGCGCCCGCCGCAACGGGGGAGCCCTTTGACGAATACACCAGCGACCCGAAAAAGCCCGTGCCGCTGACCCCGGGGATCGCGCCCGGCATGGCCGTTCGCTACATGGTGGACGACCAGCGCCACGCCGCGCGACGGCCCGACGTGCTCGTCTACCAGACGGACGTGCTCGAAGAAGACCTCACCGTGGTCGGCCCGCTCACGGCCAGTCTGCACGTTTCCACCACGGGCACGGACCAGGATTGGATCGTCAAGCTGATTGACGTCTATCCGGACCGCTTCCCCGACGAAAAGGGCGGCCTCCACAACATGCTCGGCGGCTACCAACAGCTTGTCCGCGGTGAAGTGATCCGCGGCAAGTTTCGCAACAGCCTCGAGCGCCCTGAGCCCTTCGAGCCCGGTAAACCTGCGAAAATCGAATTCGTCATCTCCGACACGTTCCACACTTTCCGCCGCGGCCACCGCGTCATGGTGCAGGTGCACAGCACGTGGTTTCCGCTGGTGGACATCAACCCGGGCAAGTTCCTGAACATCTACGAGGCCACCGAGGCCGACTTCCAGAAGGCCACGCAGCGCGTGTATCGCTCGCGCGCCATGCCCTCGCACCTGCGCCTGGGCATTTTGCCGCGCGGGGCGCAATAGCCTGGCGTTGAGCCGCATCTGCGGGACTCTGCGGCTCCCTATTCTCCGGGGCGGAATGGTTTTCTCGCTTGCGTGGCGCGCCTGCTGCCTCTAACCTCCGGCGGTCAGAACGGAGGCCGGGATGTTTCAGGCGAATCTGCTGGCGGGACGGACGATCTTTATCACCGGCGGCGGGACGGGTCTGGGCCGCTCGATGGCCCTGCGCTTTGCCGGGCTGGGCGCCAGGGTGTTTCTTGTTGGCCGGCGTGAAGAGCCGTTGCGCGATACCGCAGATGTCATTCAGTCGCGGGGTGGCCAAGCCGGCTACGCCACGGCTGATGTGCGCGACTTCGCGGCGGTCGAAGCGGCCAGCAGCGCCGCGGAAGAGGCCTTCGGCCGGGTGGACACGCTGGTGAACAACGCCGCCGGGAACTTCATCGCCCGCACCGAAAGGCTCTCCCCGAACGCGTTCAACGCCGTCGTCAGCATCGTCCTTCACGGCACGTTCCATTGCACGCTGGCCTTCGGCCGCCGCTGGATCGCCGCGGGCCAGCCGGGAGTGGTGCTGAATATCGCCACCACGTACGCTGATACCGGTTCCGGGTTTGTCGTGCCTTCGGCTTGCGCCAAGGCCGGCGTGCTGGCCATGACGCGTTCGCTGGCCGTGGAGTGGGCGCGACACCGGATTCGCTGTGTGGCCATTGCTCCGGGACCCTTTCCAACCGAGGGCGCATGGTCGCGCCTCCTGCCGACCAAAGAGTTTGAGGAGCGCGTGCTGGCAGCACACCCCTTGAAGCGCTTCGGCCGGCACGACGAGCTGGCTGACCTAGCCGCGTACCTAGTCAGCCCGCAGGCCGACTACATCAACGGGGAATGCGTGGTGATTGACGGCGCACAGTGGCTGCGCGGCGCCGGTCAGTTCAGCCACCTCGATGAGCTGTCCGACGCCGTCTGGGAGCAGCTCGAATTCGCCCGCGAACGGTCCTGACCAGAAGCCGGGGGCGACCGGCGGCCCGGACTTGTCGAACACCTGGCTGGCGCGCAGCTTGCGCCAGAGCCTCCGGCGACCTGGCCGCTTCGCTGGCCCACAAGTTGCGCCAAGCGCCGCCCGGTCTGCCAGGCCGCCGCGAGTTTCGCTGCAGGCTCTGCAGATTGACCGGAAATTTCCTCGTCAGCACGCGACTCATTTGTGACCTGCCCGGGCGACCTCAGCGTGGCCAGGGCACCCTCCTGGCGTTCGGCCGACACCTGCCCACGCCGGTCTGCCAAGTCAAAGGTGAGGCAACCGGCGGATCAAGCGCCGATGGAGGATTGAATGGCTGCGGCGATGGCCTCCGACCAGCGCTTCACATCCTCGTTGCGGCGGGCTTCGACCATGACGCGCGCCAGCGGCTCGGTTCCCGAATAGCGCAGCACCACGCGCCCTTCGCTGCCGAGCGAGCGCTCGGCGTCGGCCAGCGCCGCAGCCACAGCCGGGAGAGAATCGAGCGCTGGCTTTTCACGCACGGGGACGTTGATGATGGTCTGCGGGAAGACGGTGAGGCCGCGCACCAGTTCGTCGAGCGGGCCGCGCAGGGCCACCAGCGAGGCAATCTTCACCGCGGTCAGCAGGCCGTCGCCGGTCGTGGCGTCGTCGAGGAAGATGATGTGTCCCGATTGTTCGCCGCCCAGGTTGGCACCGGAGCGGAGCATCTCTTCGAGCACGTAGCGGTCGCCGACGGGCACGCGCGTCAGGCACAGCCCCTCAGCTCTGAGCGCACGCTCCAGGCCCAAATTGGCCATGGTTGTGCCGACGATGGCGGCGCCCTTCAGCCCCCCTGTTTCCTTCAGGTAGCGGGCCGCAACCAACAGAACGCCGTCGCCATCCACAATTCTCCCGGAGCTGCTGACGAAGATGGCCCGGTCAGCGTCGCCATCGAAGGCCACGCCGAACGCCGCGCCAGCTTCAACGACTTTTTTCTGCAGGCTCTCAGGGTGGAGCGAGCCGCAGCCAGCGTTAATGTTGCGTCCGTCGGGTTGGCAGTGAATGGCTATCGCGTCGGCGCCCAGCTCTCGGAACAGCGCCGGCCCCAGTCGGCTGGCCGCGCCGTTGGCGCAATCGAGTACGATGCGCATCCCGGCGAGTTTCGCTCCTGCCACCGCGCGCCGCTGGAGGAAGCCCAGGTAAGATTGCTCGAGCCCGGGCGCCACAGGCAGCTCGGTTGGGAGCGGCGCGGGGGCAGAGTCGGTGCGGTTCAGGATGTGTTGCTCGAGGGCTTCCTCGATCGCGTCGGGGAACTTCATGCCCGTGTGGGCGATCAGCTTCACGCCGTTGTCCGTGAACGGGTTGTGCGAGGCGGAGATCACGACTCCAGCAGAGAACATCTGTTCGTGCACCAGGCAGGCCACGCCGGGCGTGGTCAGCACTCCGGCGAAGACGGGCCTTGTGCCGGCCGCTGCCAGGCCCTCCGCGATGCGCCGGGCCAGCCGTGGACCAGACTCCCGCGTGTCCATGCCGATCAGCACGCGCGGCTGCGCCGTATGAGCGCGCAGGTATTCGCCGAGCGATCTGCCCGCCCAGTACAGCGTGGAATTGTCCAGAGGATACTGGCCGGGAACACCGCGGATGCCGTCGGTGCCGAATAGCTTCTTGGCCATGCCTAGCAGAGTTCTTGGGCAACGAAAAACCGGCTCATTCTACCACACCGTTGCGGGTTACTCCGTAGGTACGAGTCGAACGTGGACTGCTGACGGTGCAACGCCGACGACGTGTGTGCCCATTGGCGGCTTGACGTCCTGCGGGGTGATGCTCAGGAGGTGCACTTCGCCCGGTTTCAGCCCCGCCAAGTCCAGCGTGATGGTCAGGTCAGCGGGTCGCAGGCGGCGCAACTGTAGCGAACGACCGCGCAGGCGCACATGGGCTGTCGTCGGGGCATCGTCTGCCAAGCGCCACCCCTCGGGGACGTGAACGAATTCCAGAGGCACCTCATAGCCGACTTCCGCGTGTGGGTTTGAACTGTAGCTCGACCAGAGCAGGAAGGCAATCGCCAGGGACGCGAGCTTCAGGTGCCAGTTGTGCAGGAATATGCGGCGGAGCAGGCGCAGCATGGCTTACTTCCTCGCGGCAGTGCGCACCACGCCGGGAGGAGAAGGCAGCGCCACCGCCGGACGGTACCGGGCGAACAGCACGCCCAGCCGCTCGGTCAGCTGCTCCGGGGTCAGGTCAAGCTCGAGGGTGCCGTCAGCGGCCAAGCCGAGCTTCCCGGTCTCCTCGGAGACGACGATAGCCACGGCATCGCTGTCTTCCGTGATGCCCAGCGCGGCGCGGTGGCGCGTGCCAAGCTGCGTGGAAAGCACCGGGCTGAGCGAGAGCGGCAGGAAGCACGAGGCCCCCGCGAGCCGGTTCTTTTGGATGATCGCCGCGCCATCGTGCAGCGGCGACTCCGGCCGGAAGATGGCCAGCAGCAAGTCGTAGCTCACCGCGGCGTCCAGCGGGATGCCGCTTTCCACGTAAGTCTTCAGGCTGACCTCGCGTTCCAGCACGATCAGGGCGCCGATGCGGTGCTGATGGAAGTGTGTAGCGGCCATGACCACGTCGTCCAGCACCTCGACGGGGTTCGGCGCCGAGAGCCGCCAGAATGCGTTGCTGCCGAGATGCGCCAGCACCCGGCGGATCTCCGGCTGGAAAAGCACGATCAGAGCGATGACGGCGTAGGGGAGCAGGTTGGCCAGCAGCCATTCCACCATCTCCAGCCGCGTCCAGCGGGCCCCGTAGTAAACCAGAACGATGAGCAGCAGGCCCAGCGCCGTCTGTGCCGCGCGGGTTCCGCCCAGCAGGCGCAGCAGTCCGTACACCACTGCGGCGATCAGCAGGATGTCCACGACGGCGCGCGCGTCGAGTTGCCGCAGCGCCTCAGGGCCGATGGTCCCTGCCAGCATGGCTGGCCGTAAGGTACCGTAGCCTGCGGCGCGGGGGCAAGCTTCCGATGCGCGCCCTGCCGTTGTCTGGGAGAAACACTCGCGGTACACGGGACAACACTTTTCCGAAGGATCGCCTCACACTTGGTGGAACCGGTGACCTGCCCGCCGGGCTGAGCGAGGTGAACCATGAAACGGTCCGCGTGGAAAAGACTCCTGGAG
>Ga0209172_10008080_pt1 | contig 10482 bp, 11 predicted proteins | sample LarsenN4metaG_FD_184113 | JGI IMG/M metagenome (GOLD analysis project Ga0209172, IMG submission 184113) | Hot spring sediment bacterial and archeal communities from British Columbia, Canada, to study Microbial Dark Matter (Phase II) - Larsen... ... | reverse complement strand
GGACGCGCGCTAGTTGGACTGAATCGACTCGATGAAGCGCTTCACACTCTGACCCAAGCCGGATCGCTCGCGCGTGAAACGGATTCCAACCTTCATCTTTGGGTGATCCTTACGGATTTGGCTGACGTCCAATCGAAACTTGGAAAAAATGAAGAAGTTGAATCGAATCGCGAAGAAGCGCGCAAAATCGTGGAGCAGATCGCCGAATCCCTGCGCGAAGTGGGACTCCGCGACCTGTTCTTGAGCCAGCCGCGGGTCCGGGAATTGATGCGGCGTTAACATCCACAAGCGGAAAGGGGCGAGCCTGTTCGCTTTGGGTAAAAATAGGATTACGTTTATCCATAAATTTAAGAGACTTGTTAGTAGCCTCGTGGAATGGCAGGGTGCTAGAATGGCAAGGTCACGAGGAGCATCAATTTGCAAACGCATCTGTTGACCGAGTTGCAGGAATCGGAAGCCCGGTTTCGTGCCATGTTCGAACATTCGGCGGTTGGGATTGGCGTCATGGGGTTGGACCGCAGGATCATCGACGCGAATCCAGCGATTTGCCGAATTTATGGCTGGTCGCGCGAGGAAATGATCGGCATGAGCGCGGCTGATGTGACGCACCCCGAAGATAACCCGTATGCAACTCGGTTATTCAACGAATTGATCACAGGGCAGCGTGATTCGTATGAGGTAGACCGTCGTTATATCCGCAAGAACGGGGAGGTGTTCTGGGCGCATGTGACCATGTCGTCTGTGCGCGGGGCGGATGGGACTCCGCTTTATCTCGTGGGAATGGTGATCGACATCGATGAGCAGAAGAAGATGCAGGAACGTATGCGCGAATCGGAAGCGCGGTTTCAAGCCATCTTCGAGAATGTCGCTGTGGGTGTGGCAGTGATGACGCTCGAACGAAAACCCATCGCCATCAATGCTACAACGGAGAAGATCATCGGTTATAAGCTCGCTGAATTGCAGGGGGTTGATCCTCGCACGCTTGCCATCCCCGAAGACAGGAATATGGATGTCGAATGGTTCAGCGATCTGATCGAGGGCAAACGCAACTCATATGTGATGGAACGGCGTTATCGCCACAAGGATGGTCATATTTTTTGGGCGCGTGTCAATTATTCCCTCGTGCGCGATGAGCACGGCGACCCTGATTATCTGGTGGGTATCATCGAGGATATTGACGATCAGAAACGCGCCTCGGAAAGGCTCGCGGAGCAGGAAGCGGATTACCTCCGCACGCTGCAACAACGCGTACAAGAACGAACGCACGAGTTGGAGGAAGCCAATCACCGCCTGCAATCTGAGATTGAACACCGCACGAAGATCGAAACGGAACTGGCGCGTCAAGCCGCGAGTGAGGCTGTCACCGCCGACCGTAACCGCCTCGCGCGTGATTTGCACGACGCGGTCACTCAAACCTTGTTCTCCGCGAGCCTGATCGCGGAAGTCCTGCCTGACCTGTGGGATATGGACATCAATGAAGCAAAAAAATCAACGGAAGAATTGCGCCAACTAACGCGCGGCGCGTTGGCAGAGATGCGCACTCTGTTGCTGGAATTGCGCCCATCCACATTGACGCAGACGCGCTTGAGCGACCTCATCAAACAATTATGTGAAGCCTTCATTGGTCGCTCGCGTCTGCCGATCACAATGAACATCGATGGCGATTGCGAACTGCCGCCCGAGGTGCAAGTTGCCATCTATCGTATCGCGCAGGAAAGCTTGAATAACGTGTTCAAATACGCGCGTGCCACAATGGTGGATGTGAATCTGTACCTTTCCCCAGCCACGGTCCATTTCGAGGTTTGCGATAACGGCATTGGTTTCGACATGAACGCCAGAAAGCCGACGAGTCTGGGGATGCGCATCATGCGGGAACGGGCGGATGCAATCGGCGCGGACATCCAGATCAACAGTACATTGGGTTCCGGAACCTGCGTGGAAGTGACATGGGTTGCAGACCCGAATCGAAGGCTGAAGGTTCTATGAAGGAGTCGCGAATGACCATCAAAGTACTTCTTGTGGACGACCATACGGTTGTGCGAAGCGGCTTGTCGAAGTTCCTCATGGTCAACAAAGACCTCAAGCTTGTCGGCGAAGCATCAGACGGGGCGGAAGCTGTACAGAAAGTCTCCCTGTACCGACCGGATGTGGTCTTGATGGACTTGATGATGCCGGGCATGGATGGCGTCACTGCCACGCGCGAGATTCACCAAAAGTATCCGAAGGTAAAGGTCATTGCGTTGACAAGCTTCGCAGAACAGAACATGGTGCAGGGCGCGTTGCAGGCTGGCGCGATCGGGTATTTGCAAAAGAACATCACTGCAAAAGAGTTGGGGCATGCCATCCGTTCGGCGCATGAGGGCAGGATGACCCTCTCGCCTGAAGCCACGCAGGTGCTGGCAAACTCGGTCGCGCAACCGCAGATCCCCGGCGAACAACTGACCGAACGCGAACGCGACGTTTTGAAATGCATGGTCGAGGGACTCAACAACAACGAGATCGCGCAGAAACTTGCGGTGAGTCTGGGCACGGTTAAATTTCACGTTTCGAATATCTTTCACAAATTGGGCATCGACAGCCGCGTCGAAGCCGTCAAATTGGCAATAGAACAAAAACTGACGTAGCCCCTCTGCCTTCGGAGGGTCACTATCCACTTGGCTAGGTAAAGACCATACCATTGCCAGATACCCGCAGACCTCGCTTGATATACACTACAAGCGAGGTCTTTATGATTCGCATCATCATCGCCGACCCTGACTCTGCAACACGCAAGGCGCTCACCCTTCTGCTTCGCCGCAAAATGGGCACGAACGGCATCGTTGAAGTTGGGGATGTGGAGACTCTGATCAGTACGCTGGCAGGTGGTTCCCCGGACCTGCTATTACTGGATTGGAGACTCTACGGTTCCCCCGCACCCGATACCTGCCGACTGCTACAGAAGGCGTATCCACACTTGAAGATCGTCATCCTCAGCGTGAACGCGGACGATGAAGCCGCAGCCAGAGAGGCGGGGGCAAACTTTATCCATAAAGGTGCGACACCGGATGAGCTGATTGCAACCTTGACGCCGCTGTTGCGTAAAGGCTCATATGATGAAGACGCTCGGGCGGATTCAAGCGGCGAATTGAATGGCGACGAAAAACTTTTAATTTGAAAAGGAGAAATAAAATGCAAACGAATCGTTCCAACGCTGGCGCACTGGTCGGAGGTGCATTGCTCATCGCCTTCGGTCTCCTGGCTCTGGCAGGCCAGTTCTTTCGCTTTGTGGATTGGGGCTTCTTGTGGCCCTTCACGGTGATCGGATTTGGCGCGCTGTTCTTTGTGGCAATGTTCGCAGGCGGCAAACAAACCGCCGGTTTTGCCATCCCCGGTAGTATTATCGGCGGTATCGGGTTGGTGTTGCTGTTCCAGAACATCACAAACCATTGGGAATCCATGTCCTATTTCTGGACGCTCATCATTTTGTTCGTGGGTGTGGGCATATACATCATGGGCTGGTATACCGGCGACGCGGGTCAGAAGCATTCCGGCGCGCGCGTGATGAAGGTCGGGTTCATCCTGTTCATCATCTTTGGCGCGTTCTTCGAGATGATCTTCTCGTCGTTCAGCAACATCCTGTTCCCGGTTCTGCTCATCCTGTTGGGTGCGTATCTGATCCTGAGCCGCTCCGGCTTGTTCGGCGGCAAAAAGGATGAGGCGCTCACGGATTCGATACCACCGACCAGCGAAACATCCTGAAAGAAGGGCAACCATGTCACAACCCAAATCATTATTCGGTCCCCTGTTCCTGATTGCCGCAGGTGTGATCTGGCTTCTGGTCAAATCGGGCAACATCGCTTCCTCGAACCTCTGGGCGCTAACGCACGTCTGGCCCTATGTGCTGATCGCGGCGGGCATCGGGCTTATCCTGCGCGCGTATTGGCAATATGCCAACCTATTGATGGATGTGGTGATCGTGATCGGTGTGGTGCTTGCGATCGTGTTTGCTCCCCGGCTCGGGTGGGATCACCCGTCCATGATCTCAATGATCGGGAATGGAGAGTTCTATGTGGGTCCCAGTGAACCGGGCTCCGGTACTGTGATCACCGAAACTCGCGCTGTGGCTGATTTCACCGGCATCGAGTTGAGCTATCCGGCGCGGGTGACGATCACCCAGGGCGAATCAGCCTCCCTCCGGATCGAAGCGGAGGATAACCTCCTGCCCGGGCTGCAGACGCGCGTCCGCAATGGGCAACTCGAGATCTTCTACGATGTCGATAATGGGAAGCACGTCAACCCGACGAAGATGGTCCAAATCAATATTGTTGTGAAGGATTTGAACGAAGTGGACTTTTCGAGCGCAGGCGAATTGAACATTGACGGTCTCGAAACGGATGAACTGGACATCTCGGTAAGCGGAGCCGGCAGTTTGGATGTTAATGACCTTACAACCAAACAACTCACGGTGAACCTCAGCGGTGCCGGGAGTGTGACGATGTCCGGTACAGCCGATCAGGTTGACCTTTCCATCAGTGGCTTCGGGAGTTTCAACGGTAAAGACCTGCAAAGCCAAACCGCATCCGTTGCACTGAGCGGGGCGGGCAGTGCTACCGTGTGGGTGGAGGAAAAACTTGACGCGCATGTCTCTGGTGTGGGCTCGGTGAATTACTATGGTTCGCCGCAAGTCTCACAGCAGATCAGCGGCGTGGGCAACGTCAGCAGATCCGGCGATAAGTAAATCATCCTGTCCATTCGGATAGTGAAAACTCCCCTCCTGGCAGGGGAGTTTTTGTTTGTCCAAATTTATCATGTTGGAAGAAAGGAATTCATCAATGAAAACAATTACACAACCCGCAGTCATCACCCCAACCATTATCGGACTTGTTTTGCTTGCTGTCGCAGTCACCTTCATCGGTGTGACGGGCAAAAAAATTTCCCTGCTCTCCAACATCCGCGTGGATATCATCCTGCTGGTTCTCATCGGCATGGCAATCTGCACACAAGGTGGAATCGGGCGCGTCGCCGCGACGGGCGAATGGACTCACCCGCTTTCGATCGTTGGCTACCTCCTCGGCGGACTCATCCTGCTCATCACGCTGGCGGTCTTCGTCGGTTGGAAACTTCCCTACATCGCGAACGATCAACAGGCTTTGCTCGCTATTGCGATCCTTGCCAGTCTCAAAGTGGTGAATGCAGTGACGCATTATCTTTTGGCACGCGCATAACCGACACTGTAACCTATCCACCTGGATAACGAAGACTCCCCCAGCGGCTGGGGGATTTTTTATTGGCAAGCCTTATCATGGCGTCAAAGGATTATTCGACACCATTGTGATGAACATTATCGAAATAATATTTTCGCTAGTATGGGAAGAAACAGGATCGATTCCACTACGTACATAGATACGATGAAAAACATAAACCCTACACTCGAACTTGCCCCCGCCATCACCAAAGCCGCCAGCAAGCAGACCTATTATACGATCCGTCTGTTGGCAGACCCTGACCTCACCGCGGATGCATATCGTGCATACGCGTATTTCCGCTGGGTGGACGACCTCCTTGATGCGGAATCAGTTTCAGGCGTGGAACGAAGCGCTTTTATCCGACGACAAGAGTCCATTTTGGAGATGTGTTATCGCGGCAAATTGCCGCGTGACGCGAACATCCAGGAAAAGATGCTGGTTGAATCGATTCGAAACGACAGAGAGGAGAAAAGCGGTCTGCAATATTATCTCCGCAACATGATGGCGGTGATGACTTTCGATACCGAACGCCGCGGTAGATCGATCTCGCAGACCGAATTGACCGAGTATACGCATTTGCTCGCAGGCGCGGTGACGGAGGCGATGCATTATTTTATTGGTCACGGTTGTTACTCGCCTCGCAATGAAGCTCGTTACATGGCAGTGACTGCCGCTCACATCACGCACATGTTGCGCGACACCTTTGACGATGTTCAGGCTGGATACTACAACATCCCGCGTGAAGTGTTGGATGCGAATCACATCACGCCCACGGATGTGGGCAGTGATGCATATCGCGCCTGGGTACGGAGCAGGGTGCAGTTGGCGCGGAAATATTTCCGGGTGGGCAGGGAATATCTACATCAGGTCAAGAATCTTCGTTGCAGACTCGCAGGTTTTATGTATACGGCGCGCTTTGAATGGCTGTTGGATACGATCGAGCGCGAGGATTATTGTTTGCGCCCACAATACAAAGAACGTCAAAGTTTTGGGACGGGTTTGTGGATGAGTTTGAATACGCTTTCGTCCATCCTTAATTGGCGCGGAAACGGCTTGTCTCCACAAACCGTTCCGGTGCAGAAAAATTATTGAGAGAATCATGGAAACAAAATCAGTTATTACCATTGGCGCGGGCATCGGTGGAATTGTCTCCGCGACCCATCTTGCGCAACATGGACTCAAAGTGACCGTGGTCGAGAAAAACTCGCGCCCCGGCGGGCGTTGCGACCGTATCAGTCGTGCGGGTCATCATTTTGATACGGGTCCCACATTGCTTGTCATGCCTTTGCTGTATGAAGCGGAATTTGCCGCGCTTGGCACATCCATGCATGAAATGCTGGACGTACAGCGCGTCGACCCAACCTATCATCTCGTTTTCGACGATGGCAGTCAGCTCTCGCTGACGTCTGATATGAAATCCTTGCAGGAACAACTCGAAACCTTCGAGCTTGGAAGTTTTCAAAACCTTCTGCGGTATATGGAGGAAGGGCATCGTCACTACCATTTGGGGATCGAGAAACTGGTCAATCGGGATTTCCGCAAAGCCTCTGATTTTTTCAGGCTTGAAAATATCCCGCTTCTCCATCAACTGAAACCGCTGGTCAAGCACTACGGCAACATGTCGGCTTACTTCGATGATCCGCGCCTCAAAGCGGCGTTCACATTTCAGGACGTGTATATGGGGCTGAGTCCGTTTGAGTCACCTGCCACGTTCTCGATGATGCCTTATACCGAACTGGCTCACGGTGTGTATTATCCGCGCGGCGGCATGTACAGCATCGTCGAAGCGCTGATGAAACTGGCTCTTGATGCAGGCGTTGAATTCATCTTTAATGCGGCCGTCGAGAAGATCGATGTGAATGCCACACATGCACGCGGCGTCAATCTCAAGAACGGTCAACGACTCGAAGGCGACGCGGTCCTTGCCAATGCCGACCTGCCATATGTCTACAACGATCTGTTGCCCGATAAAAAATTCGCTGAGTCGATGTCTCGCAAACGCTTCTCATGTTCGGTCGTCAGTTTTTTCTGGGGGATGGATAAGACGTACGAGACTCTCGGTCCGCACACGCTCTTCCTCGCGCATGACTATCGCGAAAACTTTGAACGCATCATTCGTGACCTGGGTCTGCCCGCCAATCCCAGCCTTTATATCCACGCCCCGGCGCGGCTTGACCCTGCCATGGCTCCACATGGAGAGGATACGCTCATCGCGATTGTTCCAGTGGGGCATCTGTCTCAGAATGGTGAGCAGGATTGGGGTCAGATCCGAGACGAAGCGCGTCAGCACGTCTTCAGGCGGCTGGCGTCCTTGGGAATCACTGATATTGAATCCCACATCAAGTTCGAGACCACCTTCACGCCGTTATCATGGCGCCATCGCTATAACCTGATGAAGGGCTCCACGCACGGTCTCTGCCACAACCTGACTCAACTTGGATATTTCCGACCGGGCAACAAACATTCACGCTATCACAACCTGTATTTCACAGGCGCAAGCACCCACCCCGGCACAGGAATACCCACGGCGATGGTATCAGGGCGGTTGTCCGCGCAACGCATCATGGATGATCTTCAAGGACAAGCTTGAATCATCTATCCACCTGGACAGTAAAGACTCCTCCAACGGCGGGGGTGTCTTTTGTTTGATCGTCATATCATTACGATAACGAAGAACTATTCATCGAATATGTTCTACATAGGAGTTTGTCATGAAAAATTGGATACAAAAACACCAATTACTTTCATTCTTTGGTATATCTTATGCGATGATGTTGGGGGTGATATTTGCATTTATCTACTTAAATCCATCCAAACCTTTGCAGCCTTGGTCGCTGGTTTGGTTTTTGTCCATTTTCAGTCCCAGCGTTAGCGCGTTGATTGTTACCTGGATCATCGGTGGAATGCCTGAAATCAAACGGCTGCTCTCAGGGTTTACCCGCTGGAAGGTGGGCATTCGCTGGTATTTCGCGGCAGTTTTTCTCTTTCTCGGACCGCTAGTGATTGCCCTGATCTATATGGCTCTTGGAAATCCATTTCCCGGCCTCCGGCCTGGCGAAACAGCTTCAAGTATGTTGGGAACAATTCTCTTTACGCTGTTTTCCGGGCCGATCGCCGAAGAAATGGGCTGGCGCGGATTTGCGCTGCCTCGATTGCAGGCGAAGTTTAGCGCCTTGGCTTCCAGCATCATTCTCGGGGTGATCTGGACTTGCTGGCATATTCCGTTATTCTTTGTTACGGGCGCTACTCAAATGAGCATACCGTTTCCAATCTACCTGGTACTGGTGATTACGATTACGATTTATTTGACCTGGCTATATAACAATACACATGGCAGCTTCATCATTACTATTTTGGCGCACTTCCTATACAACTTAACAGGTTTTCTTACTGGAGTGCTTAACTTGATGCCTGCTATGCTGTTTTATATGACAGCCGGACCTTTGCTTGGTCTGATTGTTATAGCGATTATCTTCGTTTATGGCGCCCGTTATTTATCCAAGAATCCGATTGCTGATTTGCCATCCCAGCCTACATCCGAGGCTTTTTCAAATGGAGATTGATCACCCACAGTCACAAATGCTTCAGTTCATCAACCGAACCACCCGTCCAATTCGCGCGGCGGCGAAAGCTGTGACCTTCTTCCTCAAAGTCTTTCCGATGATTCCCTCCCAACCTGTCGATTGGGTGACCAGCACCCCATTGATCGAGAAGGTGAAGTACCCGACGCACAACAGTGAGGCCGAAGGCGAACTCTATCGACCATCGACCGGCGGCCCACATCCCGGCATCGTGGTATGCCTCGGTGTTGTCCCCTTCGGTGTGGACCATCCGCAGGTTCCAATCCTTGGAAAGGCGCTGGCTCGCGCAGGGTTCGTAACGCTCCTCTACTGGTCGCCGGCGATGCGAGACTTCCGGCTCGACCCCGAGGATATCGAGAACATCTCTTTGGCATACCACTGGCTCGTAAAGCAACCGTATGTGGATCCTGCCAGAAGCGGACTGCTTGGCACATGCGTAGGAGGCTCTTTTGCCTTGATGGCAGCCGGCAACCCTCTCATTCGGGATCAGGTTGCCTTCCTCTGCGCCTATGCTCCTTATTCCTCTTTATGGACGTTCGCGCGGGATGTTGCTAGTGGCACACGCGCCTCCGGAGATGGGCAGGAGCCATGGCAGGTCGATCCGTTGACCCGCAAGGTCTTCGTCCATTCGATGACATCTTTCCTGGCACCCGGTGAAGCAGAATGGTTTCGAAGTAGATTCACTAACGAAAATGGACAACCTGTTCATCACGACATGTCAGCGGATGCTCAGGCTATCTATTCACTGCTTACTGCGAGGGATGCAAACGATGCTGAGAAGGCGTTGCATCGCCTGCCTGAAGTCGTGCAAGAGCGCCTCACTACCCTCTCCCCGATGAACTACCTGAAAGATATTCGTGCCCCACTCATTGTTCTACTGCATGATCGCGGGGATCAAGTGATCCCGGTGAGCGAGTCGAGGCGTCTGTGTTCCGCTCTGGCATGGCGTGCCGGAGTGCATTACACCGAAATGCAGTTCCAGCATTTGGACCCGGTCAAAGCGAAGCTGCCTCTGTTTCGCCTTGTTCGAGAGTTCGGAAGGTTCTTCCGCGCCATATATCCACTTTTCCGGCGCGCGGTAGTTTAGGGATCCAATTGCGGCTGACGGGCTATTGATGAGGCCCGGCCAGATCTCAGTCCAGCGGGTGAGCGTTCGGGCCTGTCCACTTGACCAGTCAAAGACTCTCCCATCGGCGGGGGAGTCTTTTTTTCTCTTCCGCTACACTGAGGACAAGGAGATTTTCGACTTTGAACAAGCAAACGAAAAACCTGCTGATCTTCCTAGTAGTCACCTTCGTGTGGACGTGGGCATTCTACATTCCCATCGCCGCGGGCGGGCACAGCCCCTATCAAATGCCGTGGACGATTCTATTGATCTTCGGCGGCATGGGTCCTTCTGTCATCGGCGTTGCGATGGTCTTACTAACCCTTGATAAAGAAGAACGACGAGATTTCTGGCATCGTTCATTTTCATTCAAACGCATCCGCGGGCTTTGGTGGGCGGTCATCTTTTTGTTATTCCCCATTCTCTACGCTCTAAGTATCTTCATTGACATGGCGATGGGCGGTTCTCTGCCTGAGAAAGTGTCTGAAAACTTGAAAAAATAGGGGAGGTTGGGCAAACTTGTGGGATGACTAAATCTCAACAAATTTACCCAACCGACCTGAATGATACT
>Ga0209172_10008074_pt1 | contig 10488 bp, 10 predicted proteins | sample LarsenN4metaG_FD_184113 | JGI IMG/M metagenome (GOLD analysis project Ga0209172, IMG submission 184113) | Hot spring sediment bacterial and archeal communities from British Columbia, Canada, to study Microbial Dark Matter (Phase II) - Larsen... ... | reverse complement strand
TCGCGGAAGCCCGCGCCCCGTCCGCCTCCGGCGGCGAAGTCGGAGAAATCGAACCCGCCGAAGTCGAACCCGCCCGCGCCCGGCCCGGGGCCGCCTTTGAACTGCTCGGAGTAGAAGCCGAACTGGTCGTACATCTTGCGCTTCTTGGGGTCGGACAGCACGTCGTAGGCTTCCTGGATCTGCTTGAACTTTTCTTCGGCCGACTTGTCGCCGGGGTTGACGTCAGGATGATGCTTGCGCGCCAGGCGGCGATAGGCCTTGCGGATCTCCTCGGCCGGGGCGCTGCGCTTCACCCCCAGCGTTTCGTAGTAGTCCTGCTTGGTGGCCGTCGGCATCGGGTTGATCGGTTTATCGGTTCACCGGTTTATTGGTTGACTGGACTCTCGATCTGCCGGCGCCGTCCTTGCGCTCCCGCAAATACCGCATGAAACCGTTCAACAGCCTGAGCCCGCTCGTCACACGCTGTTCGTAGTTGTTGAACTCGGCTGGTTTCAGGTGCCCGTTGTCCACCGCGACCTGAAGGTGGTCCAAGAGCTCGCAAAGCGAGCCGCGGGCCATGCGGCACGACTGCACGGTCTCAAGATAGTGAAAGCGGCCAAAGCCTTCCGCGAGATTGGCCGTAACCGAGCGGGCCGCCCGAATCATCTGGTCCGCCAAGCGCAACTGCTCCTGTCGTGGAAGCCGCTGGGAAAACCGCTCGATGTCCCGCCGCAACTCGCGGCACCACCGCCAGACTTCCAGGTCGCGGAAATCCTTCGCTCCCCGAAACTCCTTCTCAACCACGTGAGCCCCTCTACGGCTGAAGCCTCCCATCCGGCCAATAAACCTAATGAACCGATCAACCAATAAACCACCTAGTTCGGTTTCTTGCCTTCGTCGACGTCGACGTACTCGGCGTCGATGACTTCGCCGTCCTTGGCCTTGCCGTTGCCCTTGCCGCCGGCCGCCTGGCTCGGGCCGGCGCCGGCGCCCGCCCCGGCCTTCTGGTACATGGCTTCGGCCAGCTTGTGGCTGGCCTGGGTGAGGGCGTCGAAGGCGGCGTTCATGCGGTCGAGCCCGCCGTCGTTCAGGGCCTTACGGGCGTCCTCGAGGGCTGCCTGGGTTTGCTTGACGTCGTCCTCGGCGAGCTTGTCGCGGTTCTCCCGCAGGAGTTTGTCGACCGAGTAGACCAGGGTGTCGAGCCGGTTGCGGGCTTCGACTTCGGCCAGCCGCCGGCGGTCTTCGTCGGCGTGGGCGCTGGCGTCCTTCTGCATCTTGTCGACTTCTTCCTTGGAGAGCCCGCTGGAGGCGGTGATGGTGATCTTCTGCTCGCGGTTGGTGGCGGTGTCGCGGGCGTGGACGTTCAAGATGCCGTTGGCGTCGATGTCGAAAGCGACTTCGATCTGCGGGATGCCGCGCGGCGCCGGCGGAATCCCCACCAGGTGGAACTTGCCGAGGGTGCGGTTGTCGCGCGCCATGGGCCGCTCGCCCTGCAGAACGTGGATTTCGACCGAGGTCTGGTTGTCGGAGGCGGTCGAAAAGGTCTCGCTCTTGCGGGTGGGGATGGTGGTGTTGCGGGTGATGAGCGTGGTCATGACGCCGCCCAGGGTCTCGATGCCGAGCGAGAGCGGAGTGACGTCGAGCAGCAGCACGTCCTTCACCTCGCCGCCCAGCACGCCGCCCTGCACCGCCGCGCCCACCGCCACCACTTCGTCCGGGTTCACGCCCTTGTGCGGCTCGCGGCCGAAAAGCTCCCGCACCACCTGCTGCACACGCGGGATGCGGGTCGAGCCGCCCACCAGCACCACTTCGTTGATTTGCTCGGGCTTCAGCCCGGCGTCTTCCATCGCCTGCCGGCAGGGGCCCAGTGAGCGCTGGACCAGGTCTTCCATCAACTGCTCGAGCTTGGCGCGGGTGAGCTTCAGAGCCAGGTGCTTGGGCCCGGTCTGGTCGGCGGTGACGAAGGGGAGGTTGATCTCGGACTCCTGCAGCTGCGAAAGCTCGATCTTCGACTTCTCCGCCGCCTCCTTCAGCCGCTGCAAGGCCATGCGGTCTTTGGAGAGGTCGATGCCCTGGTCGCGCTTGAACTCCTCGATGATCCAGTCGATGATTTTCTGGTCGATGTCGTCGCCGCCCAGGTGGGTGTCGCCGTTGGTGGCCTTGACCTCGACCACGCCTTCGCCCACTTCCAGGATCGAGATGTCGAAGGTGCCGCCGCCGAAGTCGTAGACGGCGATGATTTCGTCCTTCTTGCGGTCGAGCCCGTAGGCCAGCGCCGCCGCCGTGGGCTCGTTGATGATGCGCATCACCTCCAAGCCCGCGATCTGCCCGGCGTCTTTGGTCGCCTGGCGCTGGGCGTCGTTGAAGTAGGCGGGGGTGGTGATGACCGCTTGCGTGACCTTTTCCCCCAGGTAGTCCTCGGCCGCCTGCTTGAGCTTCTGCAAGATCATCGCCGAGACTTCCGGCGGCGAGTACTGCTTGCCCATCACCTCCACGCGCGCGTCGCCGTTCGCCGCCCGCACCACCTTGTAGGGCACCATCTTGATCTCGTTTTGCACTTCCTCCTGGCGGCGGCCCATGAAGCGCTTGATGGAGTAGACGGTGTTCTCGGGGTTCGTGATGGCCTGGCGCTTGGCCACCTGACCCACCAGCCGCTCGCCGGTCTTGGTGAAACCCACGACCGACGGAGTCAGGCGGCTGCCTTCCTGGTTGGGTATCACCACCGGCTCGCCGGCCTGCATCACCGCCACGACGGAATTGGTCGTCCCCAAGTCAATCCCGATGATCTTGCTCATTTATCTTCCCTCCGTTAGAATAGCTAATATGCTACGTTATCAACAAGTTACAATGCTTAGCTTAGTCGACCAATAGTATAGGATATGAGCCTGCCGTTGTCAAGCGTTGCCAGCGGAGCAGCCGGCCGCTTGCCTAACCCTGCTAGAATTGTCTCGAGAGGTATCCCGTGGCCGCACCAGCGCGAGCCCAGCGCACGAAGTTCGAGCCCGCCTACCTGAAGCTCTACGAATCGGGGGAGCTCGAGCGGCGGGTGGAACGAGCGCTCGCGCTGCTGGAAGACTGCGCCGTCTGCCCGCGGGACTGCCGCGTCAACCGCCTGGCTGACAAATTCGCCGTCTGCAAGACCGGCCGCTACGCCGTGGTCTCGAGCGCCTTCCCGCACTTCGGCGAAGAGGACTGCCTGCGGGGCTGGAACGGCTCGGGCACGATCTTTTTCTCCTGGTGCAATCTGCGCTGCGTCTTCTGCCAGAACTATGACATCAGCTGGCAGGGCGGCGGGCGCGCGACCAAGCCAGCGGAGCTGGCCGCCCTGATGCTCGCGCTCCAGGAGCGCGGCTGCCACAACATCAACTTCGTCACGCCGGAACATGTGGTGCCGCAGATTCTCGAGGCCCTGCCGCTGGCGATCAAGGCCGGGTTGCGCCTGCCGCTCGTCTACAACACCAGCGCCTACGACTCGCTTGACTCCATCAAGTTGATGGACAGCGTCGTCGACATCTATATGCCCGACTTCAAGTTCTGGGACCCGGAGATGGCGCGGCACTACGCGAAGGCCCCGAATTACCCCGAGGCCGCCCGGCGCGCCATCAAAGCCATGCACCGGCAGGTCGGTCCTCTGGTATTCGATGAAAACGGCCTGGCGCGGCGCGGGGTGCTGCTGCGCCACTTGGTGATGCCGGGCGGCATCGCCGGCACGCGGGAAATCATGGAGTGGATCGCCCGGGAGCTCGGGCCCGACACCTACGTGAACGTGATGGGGCAGTACTACCCGGCCGGCAAGGTTTCGGCGAAAGAATACGTCGAGATCAGCCGCCCTATCACCAGCGCGGAATACCGGGAGGCGGTGGCAGCCGCCCACGCCGCCGGCCTCGAGCGGCTGGATGCGCGCAGCGCCCTCCGCGGGCTGTGATGCAAAAGACACTATTCTGGCTCGGGCTGACCGTGCTTAGCTTCGTGTGCGGCTTCGGAATGTCCTTCCTGACCGGCACACTGGTATTCCTCGCGGCCGGGGCTGCCTGGTGGTGGGTGGTCTACCGCAGCGGGTTCCTTTCCTAGTAGACGTAAGGCAGCAGGCGCCAGGTGCGCCGCCGGTAGGCTTCGAACTCCGCGCCGAACTCTTCCGCCAGCAGCTTCTCTTCCGCGCGGATGCGCGCGGCCACGAAGACCGCGCCGAGCGGCAACATAACCAGGAACAGCCAACTGCGAAAGACGAGCGGCAGCCCGATCACCACCATCAGCGCCCGCAAATAGATGGGATGGCGGATGACGCCGTAGAGGCCCGTGGTCACGAGCTGGTGGCCGTCCTGCAACGTCACATAGCCGCTGTATTGTTTGCCGAGCGTCTTGACCGCCGCAAAGGCCAGCGCGTTTCCCGCGACGTAGAGAGCCAACCCCAGCCAGCGCAGCCAGCCGGAGCCGACAAAGGTCAGCAACCCGCGCCGGTCGGCGTACGGCAGAAAAGCAATCAGAGAGAGACCGACAACGATGATGAGCGGCAGCAGGTAGCGCTGGCGGCCCACGGGCCGCTGGCCTTTGCGGAAGGGCTGCACATCCAGGCGCAGCGCCACGATTGCCGCCAGGGTAAACACAGCCACCGCCACCAGGCCCGCCCGCGCCGGCTCGGCGAAGAAGCCGCGCCAATCGTCTAAGCCCCAGGCGAGCACGATGAGCGTGAAGGCGAGGACGGTTTGCAGGAAGAGTCCGAGGATAGCCTTGGGGCTCATGGAGGCCTCCAATATTAACTATAGTTAACTTCTAACGTCCGTGTCAAGGCCTCCGCCCTTTCCTGCTGCGCCGAAAGCGGACTTGTGCTTTCATAGGCGCTCCCATGCTGCCCGCGGACCCGCTGCTCCTGGCCCTGCTGCTCGGGCTGGTGTTCTTCGTCGCCCTGACCTACTCCTCGGTCGGCCACGGCGGCGCCTCGGGGTACCTGGCGGTGCTTTCGTTCTTCGGCCTGGCGCCGGCGGCCATGGCCCCGAGTGCGCTCTGCCTGAACCTGCTGGTCTCGGGAACGTCATTCGTCAGCTACCGGCGCGCCGGGCACTTCAACCCACGGCTGCTCTGGCCGTTTCTGCTGACCTCGATTCCTTTCGCCTTCCTGGGCGGCCTCGCGCCGGTTTCGGCCCGCGCTTACTTGATCATCCTGGCCGGGGCGTTGATCTTCGCGGCCTATCGGCTGCTGGCAGTGGTGCCGCCGCCGGCGGAGGAGTCCTTCCTGCGCGCGCCGTCGCTTTGGGTGACCCTGCCCGCAGGCGCGGCCATCGGATTCGTCTCGGGCGTCATCGGGGTGGGCGGCGGAATTTTCTTGAGCCCGCTCATCATCCTGCTGAAGTGGGCGGACGCCAAGCGCACCGCCGCCGTTTCAGCGGCCTTCATCTGGCTCAACTCTCTGGCGGGGCTCTACGGGCAACTGTTGAAGAGTCCGGTGGACTGGACGGGGCTTCTCCCGCTGGTCGCCGGGGCTTTTGCCGGCGGGCTCGTCGGGTCCTATCTCGGGGCGCACCGCTTCCGCGGCGTCTGGCTGCGGCGCGTCCTGGGCGTCGTGCTGCTGGTGGCCACGATCAAGCTCCTGCGCTCGGCGTTGTAGAATGGCGACCATCTCGTGGGAGGTTCCTATGGCAAAGCGAGCCGCACTGGCAATTCTCCTCGGGGTGCTTTTCCTGGTCCCGGTGGGCGGAGTCGAGGGGACGCGGACGGAACGCGAGCGGGCCCGGCTGCACGACCAGATCGTGCTCAAGAAACTCGACACCGTGCTCGGCCCGGCCATGCGCGCGAACGACATCCAACTCTGGATCGTGCTGACGCGCGAGTACAACGTCGATCCGGTCTTCCCTTTCGTCACCCCCGACGGGACCTACCCCGGCGGGCGCAATGCCTACGTTTTCATCGACGCCGGTGGTCCCGAGGCTTCGGGACGTCCCGAGCGCATCGTCATCGGCAGCCACCAGTGGAAGCAGGGCGCGCCGTTTTACGACCGTGTAATCGCCGCGCGCGGCAAAGCGGTGGGAGAAGAGCTGCGGAAGCTCGTCGAGCAGTACCAGCCGCGCCGCATCGGGGTGAACATGGCCGAGCAAACGTCAGCGGCCGACGGCCTGACCGCCTCCATGAAGGACTACTTAGTCGAAGCGCTCGGGCCGGACTACGCGAAGCGCCTGGTGAGCGCCGAGCGGCTGGCGATTGATTATCTCGACACGCGCCTGCCGGAGGAGGAAGCGCTCTTCCGCGAGGCCGCCGAGGTGACGCGCAAGATCTGGGAAGAAGCCTTCAGCAGCAGAATCATCACGCCGGGCAAGACCACCGTCGGCGACGTGCTCTGGTTCATCCGCCAGCGCTGCGCCGACCACAACGTCGGCATCTGGTTCCGGCCCGACCTGCGCGTCGAGCGGCGCGGGATGAAGTTCGACCCCTCCGAGGTGCCGCCCGATGAGTTCGTCCTCCAGCGCGGCGACGTCTTGCACCTCGACTTCGGCATCATCTACCTGGATTTCTCGACCGACTACCAGAAGCACGCCTACATCCTGCGCGAGGGAGAAGAGGACGTCCCTGCCGGCCTGCAACGCGCGCTCGAAAACACCAACCGCTTGCAGGACATCCTGCTGTCGGAGATGACGCCCGGGCGCACGGGCGAGGAGGTTTACACCGCCGCGATGGGGCGGGCGAAAGCGGCGGAGCTCAACGCCATGATTTACTCTCACTCCATCGGCAACTACGGCCACTTCGTGGGCGCGGCCATCGGGTCGTTCACCACGGGGCCAACCCGCGGCTTGCGCGGGCAACTGCCGCTGCGGCCCGGCTCTTACACCTCGATTGAGCTGAACACGAGGACGGCGGTGCCGGAGTGGGACGGCCAGGACGTCTTCGTCATGATGGAAGACGACGCCGCGCTCACGCCCCAGGGGATGCGCTTCTTCATCCCCCGCCAGACGCGCTGGTACTTGGTCCGCTAGGGCTTGCTGACGATGAGAGGGACGTCGGTGGTGCCGAGCAACCCGGTGCGGTTGTCGCGGACGATGAGCCGCAGCTGGTAGCTCCCGGGCTCGAGCTCGAGCTTCATCTCGTAGGGTAGTCCCTGTTCGAGCGCGCGCGCGTAAGTCGGCGCCGAGAGTGGCGCCCCCACCGTGTGGTTCAAGCTCTTCGCCACCTTGCCGTCCGGCTGGAAGGCCGCCACCAGGAAGTCGGCGTCGAAGCGCCGCCGGCCGTCGGGGGTCTCTTCGAAGGAGAGCGTCTTCGCGTCCACCAGGAACTGCACGGTCACCGGGGCGCCGAAGCCCGGCAGGGGCGCCGGCGGCGGGGGCACGTGGGCGAGGAAAGTGACAACGGTGGCCGGCAGCGGATCGTTCAACGCCGCCAACAGCTCCTGGTCCTTGATCTTGGTTTCTTTGTCGCCCTTGTCGCCCTTGACCTCTTTGGGCTTGGGGCGGTCCAGCGGATCAAAAGCATAATAGCCGCGGCGGTAACGGACTTTCACGTCCGCGCGCGCTACCTTCACCTCAATCCGGCGGAACTTCCCGTCCCATTTCCCCTTGTCCGGGTAGTAGCCGAGCGAGTAGTAGGTGGAGCCGTCGGCGATGCTCAAGTCCACGGCGGCGTCGATGTCGTTGCGGTTGTAATAGGCGCGGCCGCCGGTGTCGGCGGCGATATTGTTCATGGTGGCGTGCGAGCTGGCCACCACTTCCATGCTCCGAGTGATGCTCTGGCCGAATTCACTGCCGGCCAGGCTTTGGCCGAACTGGCCGCGGGCGGGATTGGAAGCGTCGGCCATGGTGAAGCCCACCAGCCCGCGCGCATCCACCGGGTACACCGCCACCTGGGCGTCGGCCAGCAGCGCCGCGGTCCGGCGCATGTCGTCGGCGTAGGAGCGGTAGAGGTCGAAATCATCAGCGTTCTCCGGGACGATGTGGAAGGGAAAAGCCGAGGAAATCCAAATGAGGTTCTTGCGGCCGCGGTAGCCGGCGGTGGCGCGGGCCAGCGCGCGCAACACGCCGAGGGTCATTTGCACGCGCATGTCGGTGGCCGCCGCGGACCGTTCGGTCTGGAAGCGCTCGATGGTCGCCAGCGTGCCCCGGCCGAATTCCGCCATCAGCTGGGCCGCCTCCGCCGGCATGGGTGTGTCGGGCTGCTCCCGCGCCAAGGCGACGGAAGGCTGGACCGTAAACTTCTTCAAAGCCTCAAGCAGCAGCTGCGGGTCGGAGGTGAAGTTCTGCAAAAGGAAAAGCTGGTTGCCCAAGGCCAGGATGGCGGTGCGCTGGTGGGGACGGATCTGCGTAGCGACGTAGCGGAGCATTTGGTCGCGCACAAAGGCCTGTTGCTGCACGGGCGTGTTCAGGCCGTCGAGCAGCAGGATGGTCAGCGGCCCCGGGGGCATCCGGTATTCCGGCCGGTTGGTGTAGACGTTCGCGGGCAGCGGCTCGGGCGGCACCGGCGGGCGCCGGGCGGGGGTCTCGAGGGAAAAAGTGGCGAGGCGCTGCGGCTTGCCGTCTTCGAAGATCTGGAAGTCGTGCCGGGTCAGGTCGCGCACCGGGTTGCCGTCCTTGTCGGTGACCACGACGTCCACCAGCACCAGGCGCGTCGTGACGCGCAGGACGGTGGCGGGCAGCTCCGGCGGGGGCGGTTGCTGGGCCACCGCCCAAGCGCCTCCGAGGAAAACGGCGCCCAACCAGAATAGCCGCCCAGAGAAAACGCGCCGTGGGATCATCGTCCTCTCCCCGCCCGAACTTTCTTGTTAGCCTACTCTCCCGGATGCCCCGCGTCAAATCCGTCCACCTTCTTCTTGACCTTCCTGCCGGGCGGAGGTAGGGTGAGGCGCAGGGGTTGGCAGGGAGGACGCCATGTCCATGCCTGCAACTCCGCTGCCCGCCGGCGGCCAATTGCTGGCCTGCATGAACTGCGGCGAGCAGCGCGCGTTCACGCTCGACCGCAGCCAGCTCAACGAATTGATGTCGCGGCAGGAGGTGCGGCTGTTCTGCGCCCACTGCCAATCGCTCACCACCTGGAGCGGGACCGAGCCCGACCGGCGCAGCGGCACGCCGCGGCGCTCGGCCCGGCGAGTGCGCATGGAGCTGCCCATCCGGGTGCGATGTCAATCGCCGCAGCTCTCCTTCAATGAAGTCACGCACACCTTGAACGCCTCCCGCGACGGCGCCTGCCTCGTCGTCCACCAGCCGCTGCGCGAGGGCATGGAGGTGTTCCTGCTCATGCCCTACCACGAAGGCGACACCCTGCCGGAGATGCGCGCCCGGGTGGTGCGGGTGGAAAAAAGCGGCGACGTCTGGGAAGTGGGCGTCGAGTACCTCAAGCGCCCCTAGTGCCGTTCCAACCTTTTCGGACCAGAGGCAAAGGCAACGCACTGTCATCGAGGCTCGCCGAATTCTTCAGCGGAGATGGTTCTAGATAGTTGGAACGGTACTAGCGCCGGCGGAAGTGGTCCCAGCCGCGCACGGGGAGCGGGCGCGCGCGTCCGCTGGCGTCCACCAGCGTGAGCCCGCCCGCGCGGGTGATCTCTCCGATGGCGGCGAGCGGCATGCCCGCGAGTTTCAGCGGCAGACGCTCCGCCTTTCGCTTCGGCAGAGTGAAGAGCAACTCGTAGTCCTCGCCGCCGTTCGCGGCCAAGGCCCAGGGGGTCACGCCCAGCCGCCGCTCCTCGGCGGCGGTCAAGCGCACCAGCGGAACCTTCTCGGCGGCGAGCCGCGCGCCCACCCCGCTTGCCTCGCAAAGGTGCGCCAGGTCGGTCGAAAGCCCATCGCTCACGTCAATCATCGCCGTCACGCCGCGCCGCGCGAGCAACCGCGCGAGCCGCACTCGCGGCTCGGGGTAGAGATGGAAGCGCACCGCGCGGCGGAACTCGCGGGCGCGCCCACGCCGCAGCGCCGCCAATCCCAGATGAGAGAGGCCGAGCGTCCCGCTGACGAAGAGGACGTCGCCCGGACGCGCGCCGCGGCGGAGCGCGGCGCGCCCGCGCTCGACTTCGCCAAGCGCCTGCACGTCAACCGCAATCTGCGGCGCTGAAGACAGGTCGCCGCCGACGAGCTTCACCCCGTGGCGCGCGGCCAGCGCCTTCACCCCGGCGAAGAATTCATCCACCCAGCGCGCGGAGGTGGCCGATGGCACAGCCAGCGCCACCAGGGCGTAGCGGGGTTCGGCCGCCATGGCGGCCAGGTCGCTCAACGACCGCGCCAGCGCCTTCCAACCGACGGCGCGCGGCGGGTGGGTTTGGCGGCGGAAGTGGACGCCTTCGATGAGCCAGTCGGTGGTGACCACCCAGTCGCGCCGCCCCTCGCCCGCCAGCACGGCGGCGTCGTCGCCGATGCCGACCCGCACTCCGCCGCCCGCCCGGAAGCGTCGCTGCAAACCCCGGATGATTTCGCTTTCGCTCCGCATTCCGCCCCCATTCTACCGCCCACACCCTTCTCGGTTCAGCAAGTTCACGGGAGGCTGCCTCTTGACACGGGGGGGGAGGCTTTGTGTTACAGCCTTAGCCAGCTTCTTCCGCGGAAG
>Ga0209172_10008072_pt1 | contig 10491 bp, 8 predicted proteins | sample LarsenN4metaG_FD_184113 | JGI IMG/M metagenome (GOLD analysis project Ga0209172, IMG submission 184113) | Hot spring sediment bacterial and archeal communities from British Columbia, Canada, to study Microbial Dark Matter (Phase II) - Larsen... ... | reverse complement strand
CGGAATCAGCACCGTGTCGGAAGCCACGAGCGCATTCAGCGTCAGAAGGCCGAGCGACGGCGGGCAGTCGACGATGATGTAGTCGAAGCGCGCGCGCAGCGGCGCGAGGACGCGCTCCAGGCGGCGTTCGCGATGCGGCAGCGAGACCATCTCGATCTCGGCGCCGGTGAGATTGCGATCGGCCGGCATGAGGAAGAGGTTGTCCACGCGCGTCGGCAGCAGATACCCCTCGTCTGCGGCCGCCTCTGTCGTCAGCGCTTCGTAAACCGTGCCGCGCGCCGCGCGCTGCCCCTTCAATCCGACGCCGCTCGTGAGATTCCCCTGCGGATCGACATCGACCAGGAGCACCTGACGGCCGGCCATGGCGATCGCGGTGGCGAGATTGATCGCGGTGGTGGTCTTGCCGACGCCCCCTTTTTGATTGGTGACCGCGACGATGCGGGCGCGGGGCTGTCGAGTCGGCTGGTGCGGCCGGACGGGTTCCTGAGGGCGATCGGACTGCCGCACTAATTCTGTCATTCGCCTATAATTCATTCGTCAAGGGCGTGTGCAGGATAGGACGAGAGCGGATCTTCGTCAAGCGTTGTTTCACGTGGAACAGACTCGGCTCTGACAGGCGACCGGCGGCGGCGATCAAATGGCGTAGAAAGGTGAGAGACCGCTTCGGACTCAGCTGTAGGTGTTCCACGTGGAACACAAGCTATTGCTGTCGCTTTGACAGGACCACCAATCGGCTGCGGAGCGCCTCGACCAGCGGATACGTCGCCTGCCAGGTGAGCGGCGGAGGAGCGACGTGGTTGGGATCCGACGCAACAGCCCCTCTGAACAAGAAGATCTGGCCGCCCGGACGCACGAAGGCCTGGAGCGCCAGCAGCACTCGTGTCTCGATTCGAACCGCCCGAATCGTCAGCAGATCGTGCGCCTCGTGGAGTTCAGGCCTGGCGAGCAGTTCCTCATACCGAGCGGTCGCCACCTCTGCCGTCGCAAGCCCCAGTGCCCGGATGGCTTCGCGCAGGAACACCGACTTGCGCATTTTTGACTCGACCATCAGAAGGGAAAGCTGCGGCGAGGCCAGCACGAACGGAATGGCGGGCGAGCCGCCGCCACTGCCGATATCGATGAGCCGGCCCGGATTCGCCGGTGCGTATCGCGCGGCGACCAGGGGCTCGATCAGCAGCCGGTCGAACGCTTCGTCCGTGGCCTCCGCCAGGTTCAGCGCGGTCAGATTGATCTTCTGGTTCCAGGTCGCGAGCAGCCGGTAATACGTCTCGAGCGCTCCCGAGAGCTCCGCCGAAACCGAGACGCCCGCCTTCTTCGCGCGGCGCTGCAACCGCTCGTTGAACTCTCGCGTGTTCACGGACCGGCCGGCGTCGACTTGCGAAACTCGGCCGGGAGCCGGCCGAGAAAGGCGCCCAGCACCGCGATGGCCGCTGGGGTCACTCCAGGAATCCGGGACGCCTGTCCCAACGTCTCGGGGCGAATCTGCGTCAATCGCTGCACCACCTCACGCGAGAGCCCCGGCACGCGCGCGAATGGAAAATCCGCTGGGATCGGCCGCCGCTCCTCCCGGCGCGCGCGCTCGACGCGCGACTGCTCCTGCCTCAGGTACCCGGCGTACTTTACTGTCGTTTCCACGCTCGCCAAATCCAGCTCGCGATGCCTCGATTTCGAGGGGTATGTCGTTAGTGCGAGCGACCGTCTCGAGCCGGACACCGGGTGTTCGCAGCCATTGCGAAGCGGCCACGCGCTCGCCTCGGTCCGTTCGCACCATCGTCCGATCGAGCGCGGCCAGATTGCGATCGTACCGGTGCCGCCGCGCCTCGAAGTGCTCCCAGCGACTATCGTCAACGAGCCCAACCCCCCGCCCCAACGGCGTCAGCCGCAGATCGGCGTTGTCGATGCGCAGCAACAGCCGGTGCTCGGCGCGAGACGTGAACATGCGGTACGGCTCGAGACACCCGCGGGTGATCAGGTCGTCGATGAGAATGCCGATGTACGCCTCGTCGCGCCCCAGCGTAAACGGTGGCTTGCCGCGCGCGTGACGCGCGGCGTTGACTCCGGCGACGAGTCCCTGAGCCGCCGCTTCCTCGTACCCGGACGTGCCGTTGATCTGTCCCGCCAGGAAAAGCCCGGAGATTCGATGCGTTTCCAGCGTCGCACGCAGCTCCGTCGGCTGGATGAAGTCGTACTCCACGGCGTAACCGGGCCGGATCATCTCCGCAGCCTCCAGGCCCGGCAACGACCGAACCAACCGCTCCTGAACCGATGCGGGAAGACTCATCGAGAAGCCGTTCACGTAGATCTCGTCGACATCGAGCCCCTCGGGCTCCAGATAGATCTGATGACGCTCCCGATCCGGGAAGCGCATGATCTTGTCCTCGAGCGACGGACAGTACCGCGGCCCGATGCCCTGAATCTGGCCGTTGTACAGCGGACTCTCGTCGATGTGCGCCCGCACGAGATCGCGGACCCGATCGTTCGTGTGCAGCAGCCAGCACCGGATGCGATTGCGGGGAGGACGCGTGGTTGAAAACGAAAACGGGACCGGCGCGGCGTCACCCGTCTCTTCGGCGAAACATCTTCTCGAAAGCGCGTCTTCGAAGTCGATGCTCCGGCGGTGAAGCCGTGGCGGCGTGCCGGTCTTGAGCCTTCCCCATTCGAACCCCAGACCCTTCAACGACTCCGCAAGCTCGCGGGCCGGCGGCTCACCCGCCCGGCCGGCCGGGCGCTGTTCCCGCCCGACGTGCACCAGACCGTTGAGAAACGTGCCCGTCGTGACAACCAGCGTTCGGCACCCGTAGCAATCGCCATCCTCCATCGCAAGGCCCGTCACGCGACCGTGCTCCACGAGCACGCGCCCGGCCTTCCCGACGATCCAGGAGATGTTGGGTTCCGCGTCGAGCGCGGCGCGAACCCAGCGCGAGTACACCTGCTTGTCTGCCTGGGCCCTGGGCGACCAGACGGCGGGGCCACGGCTGCGATTCAGAAGCTTGAACTGGATCCCCGTGGCGTCGATCGCGCGTCCCATGAGGCCGCCGAGCGCGTCGATTTCGCGGACCAGGTGCCCCTTTGCAGTCCCGCCGACCGCGGGATTACAGGGCATGTGTGCAACCGTATCGCGCGACAGAGAGCAGACCGCGACCGAACAGCCGAGGCGCGCCGCCGCGTACGCCGCCTCGACACCGGCATGGCCCGCTCCAATCACGATGACATCGAACGTGTCGCGCACCGTCACGGCACTCCGGCTACTTTCCTACGCAAAACCGCTCGAAGATGTGATGCAGCAGGTCGTCGTTCGTCCGGCGTCCGGTGACCTCCTCGAGTGCCGCCCGCGCCTGCTGCAGATCGCTCAGCAGGAACTCCTCCGGCACCGGCGAATCGCCAGACACGCCACCAGCGGCCTGTTCGAGGTGGCGCAGCGCCCTCTTCAGCAAGGCCACATGCCGTACGTTGGAGATGAGCGGCGGGTCGCGCAGCTCCGCCTCGTTCAGCAGCGCGCGCCCGATCGCTTCGCGGAGCAGATCGAAACCCGCTCCGGTCAGCGCTGACACGGCGACGACCTGACCCTCGACGCCGCTCGGATCCCACGCCGAGATCGTGTCGCTCTTGTTTCGAATCACGACCCGCCGCCGCTCCCTGGTTGCGGCAAGCACCTCGTGGTCATCGTCTCTGAGCGGTTCGGATTGATCGAGTACGACCAGCAACAACGTAGCAACTTGTGCCGCCTGACGGGCCCGCTGCACCCCCTCGTGCTCGATCGGTTCAGCCGCCTGCCGCACACCCGCGGTGTCGACCAGTGTTATGGCAACTCCCCCAATGTCGACCCGCTCAGTTATCAGATCGCGCGTGGTTCCTGGAATCGGCGTGACGATTGCCCGGGCATGTCCGGCCAACTGGTTGAATACGCTTGACTTGCCTACGTTTGGCCGGCCGCAGATGACCACCTGCGCGCCCTCGCGGATCGTGCGCCCCCGCTGCGCGTCCGCGAGAAGGAGCGCCAGCTCGCGGGACACACGTGAGATCGACCGCTCGATCTCAACTGGCTCGATGAAATGGAAGCCCTCGTCAGGGAAATCGAGCGACGCCTCGAGACGGGCGACCAGATCGAACAGCGCCTGGTTGATTCCCGCGATGCGCGCCGTCAGCGTGCCTTCGAGCTGATCAAAGGCCGTGCGCGCCTGCAGCGGCGTGACCGCATCGATGAGATCGGCCACCGCTTCGGCCTGAACGAGATCGATGCGGCCGTTGAGAAACGCGCGCAGCGTGAACTCGCCCGGCTCGGCAAGGCGAGCGCCCATTTCCATCGCCCGCGCGAGAATCGTCCGGAGCACGAGCGGACTCCCGTGCGCGCTGATCTCGACGACATCCTGCCCTGTATACGAGTACGGCGCAGCGAACCAGGTGGCCACGACGCGGTCCACGCCGGGCACGCGCGCCAGCGTCGCGCGGCGCGGCTCCAGCGGCCTTGTGCGATTCAGCAGCGTTTGCGCAATGGCGTGGCTGTCGGGACCGCTGATGCGGACGACGCCCAGTCCGCCCGTGCCCGGCGGCGTCGCAATCGCGGCGATGGTGTCGTCTGGCGAGAACATGACGCCTGCGTGCTCCGCCGTCCGCGTCCGTGGTTCCGGAACGCGAACCACGGCCCACGCACGGCATCAGCGTTTCGTGCTGATGATCACCGTCTTCATGTGCGCGTCGCCGACGCTCTCCGACGTGACGTCCGGCTGCTCGGCGATGGCGAGGTGCACGATGCGCCGTTCGTACGGGTTCAGCGGGCCCATCTCCTGCGCCACGCCGGTCGAGCGGGCGCGCTCGGCCATGTACCGCGCCATCTGCCGCAGTTCCGCATCCTTGTCCCGGCGGAACCCCATGCAGTCGATCACGATGCGGTTGTCCTCGCCCAGCTGCTTCCGGAAGGCGGTGGCGACGATATGCTGAAGCGCCTGGAGTCCTTCGCCGCCGCGGCGGATCAGTGCGCCGCCGTCCTCCCCTTCGAGATTGATGCGCGTCGCGTCGGGCCCCTCTTCGACGCGCGCCGTAAGCGCGAGTCCCATGGCGTTCACGACGTTCTGCACGAACTCCGCAATCTTCGTGTTCAGCGACATCAGGATCGTTTCTCCGCACGTTCCGTTCGGCCGGCTCCAACATTCTTCACGCGCCGTTCGGCTGGCGGCCGCACGGCCTGGACGACCGGCGGTCCGATGAGCCAGTTCGTGAAGTACTGCTGCCCAATCGCCCACAGGTTGCTGACGAACCAGTAGATGACCAGACCGCTGGGCGCCCAGAGGAACATCACGCTCAGCATCAGCGGCATGATCATCATGATCTTCTGCTGCGCGGGATCCGAGGTCGTCGGCGTGATCTTCTGCTGCCAGAACATCGTGGCGCCCATGAGCAGCGGGGTGACGAAATAGGGATCCGGCGCCGACAGGTCGCGGATCCACAACCCGAACGGCGCGCCGCGCAGCTCGATCGACTGCTGCAGCAGCGAGTAGAACGCGAACAGGACGGGCAGCGTGAGCAGCATGGGCACACACCCGCTCGCCGGATTCACGCCCTTCTCGCGGTAGAGATTCATAATCTCCGTGTTCATCTTCTGCCGTGCGGGATCGGTGACCTTCAGGTCCGCGTACCGATCCTGGATCGCCTTCAGCTGCGGCTGCAGCGCCTGCATCTTCCGCATCGAGACGACGCTCTTGTGGCGAAGCGGGAAGATGGCCAGGTTGATCAGCACGGTCAGGATGATGATCGCCCACCCGTAGTTCCCCACGAACCCGTAGATCCACTTCAGCGCGCCGAGCAGCGGCACCGCGAGCCACGCGAAGATGCCGTAGTGAATCGCGCGGACGAACTCGGCGTCCACCGCCTTGAGCACATCGAACGATTTCGGACCGAAGTAGAACTTCACGTTCGCGGGGGGCTTCGCGAACCGGTACGTGTGTACGACGAGCTGGCGCTTGCTGTCCGGAGCGGCCGTGCCCGGCAGCGTCACGACGCGGTACTCGACCCGGACGGCTCCGGGGTTGATGGCCGCGGCGATGAAATAGTGATCGTCCACCCCCGCGAACCGGAAGTTCCCCTCGTGCACCGGCTGCTGCGCGATGCTCGCTGCAGCAATCCGCTCGACGTCTTCGCCGGTGTGGAAGATCGCCTGCGGCGGCTGAACGTAATTGCCTGTGAAGAAGCTCCCTCCGGCGCTCGTGGCGCCGATGTCGCCCAGTCCCGGTCCCCACTGCACGAAGGGATTGAACTCGCGATCGCCGCGGCGCACCGACGCCGAGAACGCCAGGAGGTACAGCTGCGGGTCCAGCTGAAACTCTTTGATGACGTGCAGTCCGGCGGCGTTCTGGTACTCGAATCGAACCTGCGTGCCCGTCTGCGTCGTGCGGTACAGCACGTTGTTCAGCACGGGGGTCAGCCCTTCATCGTCCACGCGAAGCGAGAACGGCAGCGGGAGATCGGGCGGCACCTGCGTCGGCACGAGGTTGACGAGGCGGCCGGAAGCGTCTGCCGGATAGTTCTTGAGCTGCCACTGCGTGAGCCTCCCGCCTTTGTTCGTGAACACCGCGCGAACGGTTGGAGTGTCGAGGACGACCTCGCGTTCGGCGGGCTCGCTGACCAGGGCCGTTTCCTGGAGCGCGGGCTGTGTGCCGGCGGGTGACGCGGAAGCCGGTAGCTCCTGCTGGCGTGACACCGGCGCCTGGCTGGCCGAGGACGGCGTGTCCGGCGGCTTGGCGGGCTGCGGTGGAACGAACAACGCCTGGTATGCGTACACCACCAGGAAGGAAAGAAAGATCGCGAGAAATATCCGGCGTTCCATTTACGACTTTCGGGGGACAGGGTCGATGCCGTGGCCGCCAAACGGATGGCACCGGGCGAGTCGCCGCAGCCCGAGCCAGACGCCGCGGCCGGCGCCATGCAGCCTGACGGCTTCCGCCATGTAGGTCGAGCAGGACGGGTGAAACCGGCAGGATCCCGTAAATATTGGCGAAAACAGGAGCTTATACGCTCCGAGCAGCGCCAGGACGAGACTCGCCGCGAGGCCCGGGCTTGTGACGGACACCGGCGGCCCCCCGGCGTTCGAGGGCTCGGTCATAGTCGGCTTCAAGGCTGGCGAAGGGAGCATCGAGCATTTCCCGGCGCGGCACAATGACGATGTCGTAACCAGCGGCGATCTTGTGACGCCTGAAAATCTCCCGCGCCAGGCGTTTGGCGCGATTGCGTTCCACCGCCCCGCCCAGCTTTCGCGAAGCCGCGACGCCGAGCCGCGGCCCCGAGCGTGCACTGGCGAGCAGGAACACGGTCATGAACCGGCCCCGTACTCGGACGCCTTCGTTGTAGACGCGCTCGAACTCAGGCCTGCGCCGGATTCGCTCCGCCGCTGTCAGGCCTGCGTCGCTCACTCGTCTGCAACAGTCAGCCGTTTCCGGCCCTTGGCCCGACGGCGTTTCAGCACGATTCGGCCGTTCTTCGTAGACATCCGGACACGAAACCCGTGGGTCTTCTTCCGGCGGCGAATATTCGGCTGAAACGTGCGCTTACCTTTCGGCATGATGTCCCGCGAGAGAGGGGCTCACACGGTTGTGATGCCCCGATCGATGGAAAACCCGGTCGTGCCGGGAAGAACCTCCAATACTAGTCGGCCGTTTGCGAAGGTGTCAACAAACCCACCCGAATCGCGCCGGCGCGTTCCCGCCTGTGTTACATTCGCGGGTCTGTCGATCGTCTCGAAGCGAGCGGCAAGCCAGGCAATGGCTTGGTTTGTCCCCCAAGTTTTCCACAACTGTGGAAAACACTGTGGAAAAACGCGGGGATCGGCTGAGTTCCGCGTGAATTTGCCCGTTTTTTCGGCCCGTCTGTAGCTGGCGAAGCTCGGGATTTGCCGATTTGATAGGGTTCGCGCGGCGCTCCATCGAAAAAACCTCGGAAGGCTGGGCTTCGCCAGGGCGAAAGTCCGGGAATCTTCAAATATTCGGACCCTTTTCACATGCCCGGCAGCATCTGGGATCACGTTCTCGCCCGGATTGAGACCAAGGTCAACCGGCACAGCTTCTACACCTGGTTCAAGCCGACGACGTTCATCAGCGACAGCGGCCAGGCGATTACGATTCGCGTGCCGAATGCGTTGTTCCGTGACTGGCTGACGAAGCACTACTCCGCGGTCCTCACGGAAGCGTTGAGCGAGGTGAACCGAGCGGAATCGAAGGTCCTGTTCGTTCCGGACGGCATGCCGGTCGAACCTCCGTCTCACGCGTCGCCGGCGCCAGCCGACACGGCAGAGGCGGCACCCGAACCTTCCGCGGGAGCCGTCCCGTCGGGCGGCCTCAATCCGCGTTACACGTTTGACACGTTCATCGTTGGTCCGTCGAATCAGTTCGCGCACGCCGCGTGCCGCGCCGTCGCTGAGGCGCCCTCGCGTTCATACAACCCGCTGTTCATCTACGGCGGCGTGGGACTCGGGAAGACGCACCTGATGCACGCGATCGGGCACTACATCCTGGAGCACGATCCGTCTCACAAGCTCACCTACATCTCGTCCGAGCGTTTCATGAACGAGATGATCAACGCGGTGCGCTACGATCGCATTCTCGACTTCAGGGAACGCTACCGCAGCGTGGACATCCTCCTCGTCGACGACATTCAGTTCGTCTCGGGCAAGGAGGGCACTCAGACGGAGTTCTTCCACACCTTCAACGCGCTGTACGACGCGCAGAAGCAGATCGTCCTGAGCAGCGATCGGCCGCCGCACGAAATCCCCGCCCTCGAAGAGCGCCTGCGTTCGCGCTTCGAATGGGGTCTCATCGCCGACATTCAGCCGCCGGATCTCGAAACGAAGGTGGCGATTCTCAAGAAGAAGGCGGAGAGCGAGGCGATTCCCCTGCCGGACAACGTGGCGATTTACATCGCCGGGCGCATCAAATCGAACATCCGGGAGCTCGAGGGATCGCTCATTCGGCTCATTGCCTACGCCTCGTTGACCGGACGCGAACTGTCGCTGGACCTGGCCCAGGAAATCCTGAAGAACGTCATCGATCAGGACGATCGCGCCATCACGATCGAGACGATCCAGCGGTTCGTGTCGGACTACTACCAGCTGAAGGTCGGAGAGCTGAAGTCCAGAAACAACTCGAAGTCGGTGGCGATGCCGCGCCAGATTGCGATGTACCTGTGCAAGACGCTCACGCACGCGTCGCTGCCGGAGATCGGCCGCAGCTTCGGCGGCAAGCACCACTCGACCGTGATCCACTCGATCAAGAAGGTCGAGGACCTGCGCCGGAACGATCCCGATTTCAACAACCTGATCGGCAGTTTTCTCGAATCATTCAAATGAATCCGACGCCGTCCACAGTGGCGTCGCGCGGCCGGTTGTGGATGGGCGGCAGCCCTGCATTTCTGCACAGAATCCCCACGGTCGGCCCGGGTCGGATACACATGAATGTCCACAATATAAATTATTGTAAAATAGGCACTTACAGTTATATTTCAGGTTTTGCACAGCCCCTTTTTTCCTGTATAATTTCTTGTCTCTTCTCGATCCTCTAAACGCTCTGTCAGAGAGGCGCACTCCACGTCCGCGCCGAGGTCACCGCACCTATGGAACTCGTTGTCCGGAAAAATGAGCTTCTGCGAGAACTGCAACTTTTCCAAGGCATCGTAGAGCGTAAGAACACGATTCCGATTCTTGCCAACGTGCTCCTGGAGGCGAAGGGCGACGAAGTTCGCATGCTGGCCACTGATCTCGAGGTGGCGCTGCGCAGCCGGTGTCAGGCCTCGGTCGCGAAGGGGGGAGCGCTGACGCTGCCGGCGAAGAAGCTCTACGAGATCGTGAAGGCGCTGCCAGAGACCGACGTTCGGATCGAGGAAGACAAGAACGGCGTGAAAGTGGCGGCGGATCGATTCGATTCCCGCATGCAGACGCTGCCGCGGGAGGACTTTCCGACGCTTCCCGAGAGCACGGGCGCCGGGCGGGCCATGCTCCCGCGAACCGCGATGCGTGAGATGGTCGGGAAGACGCAGTTTGCGATTACCGGCGAGGATACGCGCTACTTCCTCAACGGCGCGCTGTTCGTGCTGCGGCACGACAACATGAGCCTCGTGGCGACGGACGGACATCGGCTCGCGCTCGTCACGGTTGCGCGCGATCCGAAGGACGGCGCCGTCAAGCCAGGCGAGGAGATTAAGAAGATCCTCCCGAAGAAGACGCTCCTCGAGCTGGGCAAGCTGCTCGCCGAAGGCGACGGCGACATCCAGTACGAGACCGGCGAGAACCACCTCTTCTTCGACGTCGGCGGCCGCGTGCTCGTGTCTCGGATGATCGACGGACAGTTTCCGGCCTATGAGCGGGTCATCCCGAAGGGCAACGACAAGTTGATTGAGTTCGAGCGGGAGCGGCTCACGAATGCGGTCAAGCGCGTGGCGCTTCTCTCGAACGAGCGGTCGCGCGCGGTGAAGTTCGAGATCGACAAGAGCAAGGTGGAGGTCACGTCGAGC
>Ga0209172_10008068_pt1 | contig 10496 bp, 9 predicted proteins | sample LarsenN4metaG_FD_184113 | JGI IMG/M metagenome (GOLD analysis project Ga0209172, IMG submission 184113) | Hot spring sediment bacterial and archeal communities from British Columbia, Canada, to study Microbial Dark Matter (Phase II) - Larsen... ... | reverse complement strand
TCCTGCGCGTTTGACGAACATGGGAACGGAATAATATATCACAAAAATGCGATTTTGTCAACAAAAATACCCCTCTTAGGGTTGAGCGGCCCAGGCGTGAGCCCACATCATGGGGATCCCGACAATAGCGCCGTAGGTATAGAGGGAAAAGAGCAGAAGGATCATGATCGACACGTCGATCTCAGCTCCTTCCATGCGACGCCCTGGAACCGTGTCCGCAAAGGCGTGTACTCGGCGGATCACCGACCGAGTCAGGATGATCACGCTCGGAACCGCGAACAGATCACCCCACAGTCCCGTATAATCGTACAGACCCCAGTAAAGAGCCTCGACGATCAGTCCGTGCACAATGGCTTCCGCCACCGTCTTGGCCGCGATGCAGTCTCCGCGTTCGTGTTCGAAGATCGACACAACTCCTCCTTGTTCGACCGCACATACGGTAACAGAAAAACGGTTATCCGTCAAGACAAAAGCGGCCTATTCGGCCGCTTTTGCGCTAAACGTCTAGATTCTGGACGTTCTTGGCATGCGTTTGAATGAAGCGTTTGCGTGGGGCGACGTCGGAGCCCATCAGCACGTCGAAGACTTCCTCGGCCTTCTCGGCATCTTCGATCGTCACTTTGAGCATCACGCGCTTTTCCGGATCCATGGTCGTTTCCCAGAGCTGTTCCGGGTTCATTTCACCGAGACCTTTGTAGCGCTGGATGTTCACCTTTACTCCACCGACGGTCATGGAGGTTATCTCTTCGCCTCCTTCGGAACCACCTTCTGCTGTTTCGGGTTTCTCGGCTTTTTCCGTTTTCGCGCCTTTTCCTTTTGTCATCTCTTCCACGACGCGGAGCTTCTGCTCTTCCGTATAGGCATAACGGAATTCCTTGCCCACCTGCACGCGATAGAGCGGTGGTTGGGCGATGTAGATGTGGCCTTTGGTGATGAGGTCAGGGAAGTAGCGGTAGAACAGAGTGAGGAGCAGGGTACGGATGTGCGCGCCGTCGACGTCTGCGTCGGTCATGATAACGATGCGGCCGTAGCGCAAGTCTTCGATGTTGAACTGTTCGCCAATGTTGGTGCCCAGCGCAATGACCATGTTTTTAACTTGTTCGTTGCCAAGCATCTTGTCGAGGCGAGCGCGCTCCACGTTGAGGATCTTTCCACGCAAGGGAAGGATGGCCTGAAACTCGCGGTTGCGTCCTTGTTTGGCGGAGCCGCCGGCGGAGTCGCCCTCCACAATAAAGAGTTCGGACGCCATCGGATCCTTACTCGAGCAGTCCGCGAGTTTGCCCGGGAGCGTGAGGCCTTCCATCACGCCTTTGCGCAGCACGGTTTCACGCGCCGCGCGCGCGGCCGCACGGGCCTGTGCTGCGAGGACACACTTGCCGATGATCGCCTCTGCGTCGCGCGGATGCTCCTCGAGATAGATTTTGAACGCGTCGCCGAACACGGATTCGGTCGCGGTGCGCGCTTCGGGGTTGCCGAGTTTGGCCTTCGTCTGTCCTTCAAACTGCGGTTCCTTGATTTTCACGGAGATGATCGCGGAGAGACCCTCGCGCACATCTTCGCCCGTGAGGTTGCCATCCTTTTCTTTGAGATAGCCTTTGAGGCGGGCGTAGTTGTTGAGCTCGCGCGTGAGGACCGTGCGGAACCCCTGCAGATGCGTGCCGCCTTCCGGGTTGTAGATGTTGTTACAGAAACAGAACACGGACTCGTGGTATTCCTCTGTGTACTGGAGCGCGATTTCCACGTCGATGTCATTGGCATCATCGTGCTTGGAAACGTAGAAGACGTTTTCGTGCTTCGGATTTTTTCCGTGGTTGACGTGCTGGACGTACGACGCCACGCCGCCCTCAAAGTAGAAGGCATACACGGATTTTTTGTCCTTCTCACGCTCGTCGGAAATGACAAGCTTGAGTCCCTTCATGAGGTAGGCGGTCTGCCGCAAGTGGTCGATGATGGTTTTGAGGTTGAACTCCGTCGTTTCAAAAATCGACGCATCCGGCTTGAAGGTAATGGTGGTGCCCGTGCCGCGCGCCGATCCCACTGCCTTTACTTTGCCTTGAGGCTTTCCAACCGAATACTCCTGCTCCCAGAGTTTTCCGTCGCGCTTCACCTCGGCTTTGAGATAGGTCGAGAGCGCGTTGACGACGGACACGCCCACGCCGTGCAAACCGCCGGACACTTTGTATCCGCCGTCGCCGAATTTTCCACCGGCGTGGAGCTTGGTGAGTACGAGCTCGAGGGCTGACACTTTGAATTGCGGGTGCGGTTCCACCGGAATGCCACGGCCATGGTCCTCAACCGCAATCATCCCGTCTGGAAGCAGACGCAGAATGATCTCCTTGCCATGACCAGCCATGGCTTCGTCGATCGAGTTGTCCATCACCTCCCAGATGAGGTGGTGCAACCCGGCCGGGCCGGTCGAGCCGATGTACATGCCCGGGCGCTTGCGCACCGGATCAAGTCCTTCGAGAACGGTAATTTGTTTGGCTCCGTATTCACCGGCCGCACCCTTTTTCGGCTTTTCGTCTTTTGCCATAGGAAGAATTTGAACGCGTTTAGGATACCAAATGTGGTATACTTTGCCCAGTATGGCCGATAGCTTTCTCAAGGAGGTGGAGCAAGAGGATTTGCGCTTCTACAAGATCTCGAAATTTTGGATTGAAAATAAGGAGACTCTTAAGCGCATCGGCCTCGGCATCTTCATGGCCTTTGATGCCATCCTGATGACGTGGGTGCTCTGGTCGCTGCTCGACGGATTCGTGATCAGCGCGCCCGCGGAATCGCGCGCGGTTTCGGAGGTGGCGGCGTACAATCAGCGCGAGTTGCACGCGTACACGCTCGCACATCGGGCACAGAGCATGGATCCGAGCGCTGCCACACTCGTTAGCGCCGGGGAGGGGAAGTATGATTTTTACGCGACGTTGGAAAATCCAAATGCGGACTGGTGGGCGGAAGTGACGTACGTCTTTTCATGGACCGGTGGAGAGAGTGAGCCGGAGACGACGTTTATTTTGCCAGGTGAAGCAAAGCCGCTCGTGGCATTTGGCGCGGAATCGACGTCGCCGCCGCGCGGAGTGAATACGATATTAACCAATGTGGTCTGGCACCGAGTGGATCATCACATGACAGGGGAATACGCATCGTGGGCCGAGGACCGACTGGATTTTGTGGTGACGGATGCCGTGCTGGGAGAAAGCGAGCTCGACGGCGATATCGGACGCGTTTCCTTTCATGTGCGCAACGCGACCGCGTACAACTACTACGAACCCTCTTTCATCATCGTGCTCAAGCGCGGCGCAAACGTCGTTGGTGTGAACCGCACGACACTCTCTGACATCGACTCTGGCGAAACGCAGGAAGTGGTCGTCAATTGGTTCGGAACGGTTCCGACCGCGAGCCAAATCGACGTCATCCCCGAAATCAACATTTTTGACGTAGAGGCATACAAACCGCTCGAAGGCGAAACGACAACAGACACGCGCACGCGCGTCTTCCCCGGCCGGCGCAGGTAGAGTAAGGTGCGGTCGTATGCGCCCGGTTTTTTCGCGGCTCCGTTCTGCCGACCTTTTGCTGATCCTTTCGATTTTTGCCTTGGTGTGTTTTGGGTTGGCCGCCATCTATTCGGTCGAGCTTTCGCAAACCGACGGGGAATTTTTGAATGTCAAAAAACAAGCGATCGCCGCGGCGATCGGATTGGCCGGTTTCTTTTTTGCGGCGCTGTCCAATAATCGGCTGCTGCGAAACTATGCGTTCGTGCTGTATCTCTCCGGTGTTGTTCTCATGCTCGCGGTGCTTGTGTTTGGAAAGGAGATTCGCGGCACCACCGGTTGGTTTGCGTTTGGGCCGGTGAGCTTCCAGCCGGTTGAGTGGATGAAGGTGGTCCTGGCGGTCGCGCTCGCGGCGTACATGAGCAACCGTGCGCGTCCCGACGTCGGAAGGCGCGAACTGCTCGAGACCGGCGTGATCGTCGGCATCCCGGTTGGACTGACCATGCTGCAGCCTGACCTCGGATCTTCGCTCTTGCTGTTGGGAATGTGGGGCGTTGTTTTGTTGGTGGCCGGACTGAAGCGCCGGTATATCGCCGTGATCATCGCCTCCGGCATCGCACTCTCACTGCTCGCCTGGCAGTTTTTCTTCAAGGATTATCAGCGTGAACGCATCATGACGTTCATTAATCCATCACTTGATCCCGGCGGGGAAGGATATCAAGTGGCTCAGGCAATCATTGCGGTGGGGGCGGGAGGGTGGCTCGGGCGCGGGCTTGGCTTTGGGTCGCAAAGTCAGTTGAAGTTTTTGCCGGAGTCCCAAACGGACTTCATCTTTGCCGTCATCGCGGAGGAGCTTGGATTTTTTGGTGTGTCACTTGTGCTCGGTGCGTTCGCATTGCTCTTTGCACGACTGCTGATTCACGCGTCCCGTACGCGCGATCCGTTTGCTCGCGTGTTGTTTGTGGCCATCTTCGGCGTGTTGTTTGTGCAGTTTGTCATCAACACAGGCATGAATCTCGGCTTGCTTCCCGTGACGGGTGTCACACTGCCACTCGTGAGTTACGGTGGAAGCTCGCTCATCTTTACGTTGTTCCTGCTCGGAATCGCTGTTGGCATGAGTGCATCTGCCGCGCGTGGTTCACACCCCACAGGTGCTGTGGTAGAGTAAAATCACTATGGGAGCTGACCATTTGAAACTCGTTTCTTACTGTCCGATGTGCGAGGTGCGCGCCAATCCGGTTGATGCGCGCGCTCTCGGTCGCTCAGGCGACACGCAGCTCATGCACGTGACGTGTCGTGCATGCAGTGCTGCATATTTGGCGCTGGTGCTTGCGGGTCGGGTCGGGGCCAGTTGCGTGGGGCTCATGACGGACCTGACCCATGATGACGCCATGCGGTTTGCCCGCGCGGGAGCCATCGGAATCGATGATGTCATAGAAATGCACACGTTTTTGGAGCGAAAAGGCTGGATGTCGTTTGTTCGACCTGTAAAAAAGCCTCGTGTTCGAGCGAGAAATCCACGTCGGAGCTAATGAAGGCCGGCGGAGTTGACATAATTCTGCCTTTCGCGCACAATATCGGCGCTATGGAAACGAAGACCCTCACGGCCGCCGCGCGCACGCATAAAGGCCGAAAAACCTATCAGTTGCGCAATGAAGGCAAGGTTCCGGCCGTCGTATACGGAGCAGGGATCGAGCCCAAGAACATCACCGTGGACCGCAACGCGTTTACGCGTTTGTATAAGGAAGCCGGTGAAAGTACGATCGTCGAATTGCAAATCGATGGCCAGGCTGCCGTCAATGTGCTGATTCACGACATCCAGTACGATCCGCTTCGCGACGAAGTCTCGCATGCGGATTTCCGCGCGATCGACATGAGCAAGCCGATTGAGGCCGAGGTCAAACTTGTGTTCGTCGGTGAGTCTGCGGCGGTTAAGGGATTGGGTGGTACGCTCGTGCACCCGATGGACGCCATTCAAATCCGCGCACTTCCAAAGGATCTCGTGTCGCAGATCGAGGTGGATATTTCCTCCTTGGTCACGTTTGAAGACAGCATCAAGATTTCCGACCTGAAGCTCCCGGCCGGCATCGAAGCGCTCGAAGGCGCCACGCAGACGGTTGCGCTTGTCGCCGCGCCGCGCTCAGATGAAGAAATGGCTGCGCTCGATAAGGCTGTCGAGATCGATGTGTCGGCGGTCGAGAAGGTGGAAGCCAAGAAGAAGGATGAAGACGCTGAGGAAGGTGCCGCCGAGGGCGATGCCGCCAAGGCCGAGAAGAAAGAAGAAAAGAAGTAATGCTTCCCGCATTGCAGAAGGACAAGAAGGAGTATGTAATCGCGAGTGCCATATGCGTGGCACTCGCGTTGGCATTTGCGCTCGGAATCTACGCGTTCCGCGGGGCGATTTTTGGGCGGACAGAGGTTGCTGCACCCTTGCCTGAGACTCCGACAACGCCCGTGTATCGCCATCCGCTCACAGGTGCGCGCGTGGAAGCGCCTGTCGAGACCCTGCCGCAGGTGTACGCGGTGATGATTGACGATTCCGTGGATGCATGGCCGCAAAGCGGCATTGATGATGCCTTCATGGTCATTGAGGCGCCGGTGGAAGCAGGCATCCCGCGACTCGAAGCATTTTTTTACCAAGGAACAGATGTCCCGAAGATTGGACCGGTACGATCCGCACGTCCGTACTTCGTGGATTGGGCGTATGAGCTCGATGCGATGTATGTGCACGTGGGCGGGTCAGATCAAGCGCTGGACTTGATTGGCTCCAACGGGACGTTTGATTTGAACCAGTTTTGGAACGGCGATTATTTTTGGCGCTCAACAGATCGATTCGCACCGCACAACGTGTACACAAGCACGGAGCTGCTTGGCGAAGCGCTTGCGAATGCGCAAGAACGCGAACGCGCGCCCGAGCGTCTCTATGGCGCGTGGATGTTTGTTGATGCGGTATCGGAGCGCCCCGAGCAGGGAGCGGATATCATGATTGATTCCGTGAGCGCCACCTATCGCGTGGATTGGAAATACGACGAGACAAACGGTCGCTATCAACGCTTTAAGGCCGGTTTGCCTGATACGACCCTCGAAGGCGACGATGTATGGGCTGATAATATCGCCGTCGTGGTCACATCCGTTACCGTCGTTGATAACGTTGGTCGCCGCGCGGTTGTGACGGTTGGCGAAGGGCAGGGGTATGTGTTTCAGGACGGGCGTGTGATCGAAGCGACGTGGAAAAAACTTTCCACGGGAGAACGCCTACGGTTCTACGACGCGACTGGAAAAGAAATTGCGATGGTGGCTGGTTCAACGTGGATCCACGTGGTACCGAGCGAGGACTACGTCGTTATCAAAGCGCCGACTCCTGACGAGTCGGCGCTAGATGTCCGCGATGACGACGCGATCGAAGCCTTCTAGGTCTTTGAGGACATGGGGTGTTGACCCTGGGAAGTCGTGGGTAATCAATGCTGTGATGCGATTGGTCTGATCTGGATCAATCTCCACCAGAACCGTCAGTTTTCGCGGAAAGTTCTGGCGCGCGCGAGAGAGTTGCCGGAACAATTTCCAGTACAGTTCAAGTCCATCCGGACCGCCCCCAACCAGGGCGGTCTTTGGTTCAAAATCTTTCACATCGCGATCGGCTGCCTCCCACTGGGCCTGCGTGAGATACGGGAGGTTCGCGCAAATCACAAGCCGTTTATACGGGAGTGGCGCGCCGGGTTTTGTAATTTTTTCAAAAAGCTTGATGAGCGGATCGAGAAGGTCGCCCTGTCGCACGTCAACGAGATCAGCGACGCCGTTTCGTTCGGCATTGAGTTTTGCGACCGTGATGGCCTCGCGACTGTAGTCTGTGGCAATCACGGGGGTTCCAGATTCCGCCGCGAGCGTGACCGCGATCGCACCGGATCCGGTGCCGATATCGGCAAAGAGCGCGTCTGTGCTCAGAGGCAGGGCGGCTTCCACCAGCGTTTCGGTTGCCGGGCGCGGGATGAGGACAAATCGATTCACGGTAAACGGACGTCCGTAGAATTCGCGTTCGCCGACCATGTAGGCAACCGGCTCATGGGCGGCGCGTCGTTCGATCAGTTTGCGAAATGCATCCTCCTGAGGTGCACGGAGCGGTTCGCCAAGATGGGTAAACAACCACGATTTGGATACCTCCATCGCATGTGCGAGCAGCACCTGAGCGTCCAACATGGGTGAGTCGCCGATCGCGTCGTGTTTGAGTTTTTCGTTCGCCCATTGCAGGGCTTCCATCACGGTCATACTGGCTCGAACGTATCATAAAAGGGAAAGCCCGTCAGGAGGCCATTTCACCGGCACTGACGGGCTCGCGGCGTCCATTGAGCGTAGCGTGAGGTTTCGAGTGTGGGTCGCGCGTTGGGCGCAATCCGCTCTACGAGCGCTCGGCGCAGCTCGCCATCCGTTTTCTCGATTGGAGTGCCTGCCGGCAGAGGCCGCACGGGGCATGAGCCCACACGGTGTGCATGGCCAGGGGGCCAGACGAGTCGACGGTACCCACGAATGGGCAGGACCAGCACGATTGCCAGAGCGTTCACCCGGCTTATCCGGGTAGGGAACGTACGGCGCACGTACTGGCTGTTGGGTTTGGGATTGGCTCGGGGGCCGGGATGATGTCGCGTACCGCAGACCGTTGGGCCGTCTTCAAGCCCGATGTTCACCCGCCCGTTGCCGCACCCATTGCGACAGCGCCAGGAGGGTAACAAAGAACGCCCCGCTTGGCAAGGGGGCGTTCGGGGATGTGTCTGGTTAGCGTCGGACGGCCTCGAGTTCTTGCGGGGTGCCAACGGGCTGCCAGTCACGGGCCTCTTCGACGCGGATGTCACAGTCGCGCGACATCTCGACGAGCGTGTGCGGGAGACTGTACTCCGTTTGTCCATGAACCTCGATCGGAACAAGCGGGTAGCGGAAAAACCGTTCATCAAGCACGTATGCGCCGCAGACGCGCAGTTTGGTCTCGTGTGCCGGCGCGTTGGATTCCAGGCCAACGAAGCGGCTCTGATCATCGCGCAGGGCGGACGCGGCGACCGGGTCTTTGGTGGGGGACACGAGCAAGGCAAGCGGATGGGCAATGATGCGCTCGAGGTCTTCGCGCGCGTACAGGTCGTCGCCGTTAACGACGAGAAATTTGTCATGCAGCCGGTCACTTAGCAGATGCAGGGCGCCGCCCGTGCCGTTGAGTGGGTCCTGAATGATGTAGGTGATCGTCTTGTGGTTCCAAATCGAACCGAACCGCGCGATGATCTGTTCTTTGAGGTGTCCGACGACAAGGAAAATTTCCGTGGTTTCCTCGGGAATGGCATCAAGAATGTGCTGGAGGAGCGGTTTGCCGTTGATGTCGATGAGGGCCTTGGGTGTGGTGTCGGTGAGTGGACGCAAGCGAAGGCCTTTTCCAGCGGCAAGGATGACGGTTTGCATAGAGACGTTGCTTCAAGATCACTCGTCTGAATCGTCCGTCGGCGCATCGTCGACGAACGCGTTATTGAGCTCTGCGGTTTTGAGCGCGGAGATCAGCTCGTCCAGATCACCCTCCATGATGGCGGGGATGTTGTGGAAGTTTTGTCCAATGCGATGATCCGTGACGCGATCCTGTGGGAAGTTGTACGTTCGGATTTTTTCGGATCGCAACCCGGAGCCGATCTGCCCGCGGCGATTCGCCTCGCGCTCCGCCCGGCGTTTCTCCTCCTCCATGGCAAACAGGCGTGCGCGCAACACGCTCATGGCACGCTCGCGGTTTTGCGTCTGGGAGCGTTCGTCCTGGCACTGCACCACCAGTCCGGTGGGGAGGTGCGTGATGCGCACGGCTGAGTATGTGGTGTTGACGCTCTGTCCGCCCGCACCGCCAGAAGTCATGGTGTCCACGCGCAGATCCTTTGGATCGATTTTAATGTCGATCTCTTCGGCCTCCGGCATGATGGCAACCGTGACGGTGGAGGTGTGAACACGCCCGGCTTTTTCGGTTTCCGGCACGCGCTGAACGCGGTGTACGCCGCTTTCGTATTTGAGTTTGCTGTACACGTTTTTGCCGGCAATGGTGACGATCACCTCTTTGAATCCGCCTAGATCGTTCTGGTTGGCCGATATCAAGCTCACCTTCCAGCCCTGGCGTTCAGAAAAACGCGTATAGGCTCGCAGGAGTTCGGAGGCAAAGAGTGCAGATTCGTCGCCGCCCGTTCCCGCACGGATTTCCACGATCACGTTTTTCTTATCGAGCGGATCCGGCGGAACGAGCGCAAGCGTAAATGCCTCCTCCAACTTGGGGAGTTGTGCTTGCGCTGTGTTGATTTCCGCTTGTGCCATTTCGCGCACCTCGACATCGTCGGATTCCGAAAGCATGGCCTTGGCATTTTCAAGCGTCTGCGCTGCCGTCTCCCACTCCAGCCCGATGCGCGCCGTTTCCGCCACGTCCGTATACTCCTCATTCACCTCACGTAGTTTTTTCGGATCGCCAAGCACGCCCGGGTCCGCGAGGCGGGACTCGAGCTCTTGGAGATGCGTTCGGACTTTTGTGAGTTCGTGTTTGAGATCCATAAGGGAGAATATTCAAGCGGGGCGGTGGTTCTCGGCTATCCCCTCCGCTTGCTGTGGAACTCGCTTCTCGGCGTCGCCCTATGGGCTAGCCTCGTACGCTCGGACAATCCTCGCTGCGCTTCGGGGACAGCCGAGAACCACCGCCGTTATCATCTGTGATCGATCGTTCTATCTGATTCGATGATCCTATCTTTTGGAGGGAACAGCGGCGAAGTCCGATGGCCCGGAGAAGAATAGGATCTTCGAATCTGGTGCGGACGCTGGCATGGTAACACAAAAGCGTCCGTGGGACGCTTTTGCGGGAGCCGCTAAGCCTTGGCTTCTTTCTTGTCGGCTTTGGCCTTCTTGGTGGCGGCGCGCTTGGCGGCCTTCACCTTTTTGCCGGTCGCCGGCTTGGCGGCCTTGGCGGCAGACTTCGCCTGGAACTTCTCGACGCGGCGAGCCGTGTCGACGATCTTCTGC
>Ga0209172_10008064_pt1 | contig 10498 bp, 10 predicted proteins | sample LarsenN4metaG_FD_184113 | JGI IMG/M metagenome (GOLD analysis project Ga0209172, IMG submission 184113) | Hot spring sediment bacterial and archeal communities from British Columbia, Canada, to study Microbial Dark Matter (Phase II) - Larsen... ... | reverse complement strand
CAGCCACGAGGGCGAAGGGGGCAGGCGAAGGATCCACGCTCGGCGGTCGAGCGCCGGCCTGTCCCATCGGCGGCGTTGCCGCCGGTGTCGCGCCCGGTATTGCGCCACCCACCAGCCCGCCCCCCGAGCCGCCCACCGGAGCGCCCACAGGCGGAGTCTCGGTTGGCAGCGGTTGCGCTTGCGGCGCAGCCACACTCGCCCGCGGGTTCCGCAACAGGAATCGCAAGTTGTGCGAACCAACGTTGATAACATCTCCGTGCTTGAGTACTGCCTGAGGAACGCGGATGCCGTTCACGCCGATGCCGACCGGCGTGCCGCCGTCGAGCAAAACGTACTCGCCTCCACGCCTCTCGATACACGCGTGTAGAGGCGCGACGTTCGGATCGCCAAACAACGGAATGTGCGCCGTCTCGCTTCTGCCGACGAAAGTGCGGTGGGCGTCCACAACCCACTCCTTGCCCTCGTTCCTGCCGACCTCGAGGCGAACCCACGCCTTGCGCGCCATCATCTCGACGATGCCGATGAACAGTCCGACGAAACCGCCGATTGCCGTCATGGCAATCGCACGGGAGACCAATCCGACCTCCGTGATTCCACCCTCCGTGCCCCGAAGTTCGACGATGGCGTTGCTGAACATCGCCCCGATGAAGTCGAACAGGCCTCCCCCGATTGCGCCGCCGATAAGCCCGCCGAGCGCGCCTTGCAAAGCACGCGGAAGGGAGCGAGCGGATGCGCCTACCACCAAGCCGATGAGCGCGCCGAAGGGGGCAAACACGAGCGTCCGCGCGATCACCATGTCGGGACGGATGCCCTGCTGAAGGAACACTCCTTCTCCGAACACGGTGTGGGCGATCGCGCCACCTAAGGAGAGACCGAGCATCCCTCCGATTGCGCCGAGCGCGCCGCCAACCAGCGCTCCAATGAGAAGGTGCGCCCTGCTCCCTTGGTACAAGCCCGTGAGCCCTCCGAGCGCGAGCCCGATGACGCCGCCGGTTGCCAACGCGAAGAGCAGTTCCCACCGCCTCCAGTCGGGCGAGTGGAACTGCGCAGGCGCGCTTGGTTCGACGAGCGCCCATCCGAGCAGCCCTGCTGCTCCGCCCACGATGAACATGAGGAAGATCTTCATGGGGCGCTAACTCTCCACACGTAGTTTGACGAAACCAAGTTGCAGTTTGTCTCCCGGCTGCAATGTGTGCTCGGCGCTGGGCTCGAGGCGCGCGCCGTTCAGGTAGGTGCCGTTCGTGCTGCCATCGTCACGAATCAAGAGCGCCCCCTCTCTCACGATAAGCGTCGCATGGCGGCGGCTCACGGTCGCGTCGGGGATCGGAAGGTCGCACTCGGCCTCACGCCCGACGACGTACTCACCTTCCGATGAGAGGTCGAAAGTGAGGCTGTCTCCGACCAGGCGAAACGCCGCATGAGGGGGTGAGGCGGCGGGCGTTGCTCCGCCCGGCACGACCGGCTCTATGCCCTCTGTAATCGGTTGAGCTGGAGGAGCGGCTGGTCGGCCTGCGCTGCCGTCCGGCGCGTTCCCCGAATCCGCCGCTGTGGAACCGGGCGCGCTGCTTGGCAGTTTGACGCCGAGGCGCCTCAGGCTCTCGGCGACGCGATCCTCGTGGTGCTTCAAGAGGTGATACAGTCCTGTAAGAACGGCTGCGCCGACGATGAGCGCGATGACGATTGGCAGCAACTTGCGCCCGCCCGAGGAGGGCTGCTCAGCCGTCGAAGATGCACCGGCCTCTGCGCCCGCAGGCATGTCGTCCGGCGCGCTCGGAAGAGACACCGCGAGCACCGGCTTCGCCTCCGCGCGCTGCAGCGTTAAATCGAATCGCTGCGGCACGGTCTCCTGCTGGGCGCCTTCGCAGACGTAGCGAATGAGTACGCTCACCTCGCCCGGGGGAATGCCGAAGAAGGTCGCCGAGCCGTCGGCAAGCAGGCGAGTGAACTCCTTGCCGTGAGATCGCAAGACGGCCAGACCGGATGCCGGCTTGCCTTCGTAACTCGCGCGCACGTCCACCTCCGCGATGCGCCAATCCCCTTCCTTGATGCTCCAGGATGCCGTGACGCCGTCCCAAGGGGCGTACGCAACGTTCCCGCGTTCGACATCGAGCACGACGAGCCAGCCTTGCGGCAGCCCGTCCGGAATGCTCAGGGAGAATTCCTTGCCCAAGAACTCAGCCCCGGCGGAAGGAACCGCTTCGGGTAACTCCGGCACTGCCCAGGCGCGAACCTGCGCCTCCCGGTCCAGCACGACCTTCACCTCGGCTGCAGACAGAGAAGTTAGCGGCGCTACGCACAGCAGCAGGAGGCAGCCTGCAGCGGTCGCGCAGGCGACTCCGTGTCCTCTTGAGGCAAGGGTCGTGGGGTTCATCCGCGGCGAACGGCTGTCCCTAAGAGAGGCTTTGATAGTCCCCTTCGTCCCAAACATCGTCATCCTCCCCGTTGTCCGCGCCTCCCATGATGACCTCGAACAGTCGCTCTCTAAGGCGCGCGAGGGTCGAGGGCAGCGCGTCTGCAACTTCAGAGGCGGTCCAGCCGATTCCCACGCTCTCCTCCTCATGAATGTCGTCCGCCGCTTGACCGTGCCACAACGCGCCAGCCGTTGCGGCGAGGAACGCGTTCCCGCGAACGGCGAACAGCGTGCCCACGATGCCGGACAGCACATCGCCGGTACCGCCCGATGCCAAGAGCGGGTTGCCCGTTGGGTTTACCACCACGTCGGAGTCGGGAGCGGCGATAAGGCTGTAGGCTCCCTTCAGCAGGCAGACCGCGTCGTAGCGTGACGCCACTTCGCGCGCCGCGCCGAAGCGATCCTGAGAGACTTTCTGATACTCGATCCCGAGGAGCCTTCCCGCCTCCCCTTCGTGAGGGGTGAGGATCGCCACGCCGGGTGGCGCAGGCTGAACGTCAGGGAGGTGGAACAGCGCGTCCGCGTCAAGAACCCAGTTCTCCATTCCTCTCTTCCCCCTTATGGAGAGGTGCGGGGTGAGGGTCTGGCCTCCTCCTGACTGCTTGTGGTGTTGCGCCGCCAACTCGAACAGGCGGCTTAGGAACCGTCGCACGCCCTCGCTCCTGCCGATGCCCGGGCCAATGACGACCACATCCGCCTCAGCGGCACGTTCAGCCACGAGGTCGGCGGCGCTCTCGCTGACCATGCCGTCCTCGTCGGGCAAGGGAAGCAGCGGGCACTCGGGCAACTGCGCTCGAACCCCGGCGAGGCCCTCGGAAGTCGAGGCTGCGATCACGAGCCCTGCTCCTGCACGCAATGCGCCCCGGCAGGTGAGCGCCAAAGCGCCCGGGTAGTTCCTCGAGCCCGCCACGACCAGCACCACGCCGGAGGTTCGCTTGTTATCCCTCTTGCCCCGCACTGGAAGCCCCGGGAGTGCATCCAAGAGGGTAACGATGGCTGCGTCACCGTACTCCTCGAGCAGTTCCTCTGGGTGCCCGATGTCCGCAACGCGCCAGGCGCCGCTTGCTTCGAGGCCCTCGTTCTGGAAGAGAAAGCGCTTCGGCAATCCGAACACGACGGTTTCATCCGCCATCACGTGCGCTCCCGCGGCAATGCCCGTGTCGCAGTCCACTCCGGTTGGGATGTCCGCTGCGATGATGTGCGCCGCGCCCTCCGCCGCCTGAACAAGATGAAGGATTGCCGCCTCCGGCTCGCCGCGCGCGCCGGTGCCGAGCAACGCGTCAATCACGACGTCAGCCTCGCTTGCCGCCTGGTCTGCGTGGCGGAAGGCGGGAGAGCCGGGGTGGTGAATCTGATCGCTCTTCTGCGAGAGAAGATGGTACTGCTCTCGTGCGTCCCCCTTCAGGGATTCGGGTTCCGCCGCGAGGAACACGTGAACCTCTTTCCCCTCCTCGATGAGGAGGCGCGCTGCGGTGAGGCCGTCGCCGCCGTTGTTCCCGGGCCCGGCGAGGACGGCGACCGCCTCGGCGCTGCCTGCTGCATCGGCGAGCGCTCGCCCGGCTCGCTCCATCAGTTGGATGGTGGGGACGCCGTGCTCGGCGGCGGTGCGGCGGTCAATCTCCCTCATCTCCTCGGCGGTTACGATTCTCATTGGAGTCTCCTGTTTAGCCGGACGCTACCGCCGCACTTTACATGATAGTAGGCTCGCCCTCGCTTGAGCGGTCGAACGCGCGGTATCTCCTCTCCGCACCGCGCACAGCGATAGATGAGCGTTCTTCGAGGCTTGGGCGTCGGGAGGGGGGCGTAGTTGTGCGTTCTCTCGGGCGAGACGCCGAGCGCGGTCATGACCCTCTTCCACTCCTCGCCGTGCGGTCTCGGCTTCCTTCCAAACCGGTGATAGACGACGAGGTGGGCGTACTCGTGGAGAAGGGTCTCGCGGACGCGCTCCTCGGAGGTGAGGAGCAGGGCGCTGAGGCAGATGCGGTTCTCCATCGGGTAGGCGCGTCCCGCAGTAACCGGATAGCGCTTCCACTCGACCGCTGGCGGCGTCGGCAGTGGGAAGACGGAGTGCGCATGGCGAAGGGCGCGCTCGGCGGCGGCGCGCTGAGATACAGAAGGCGCTGCAGCCGTCGGTTGTGTGTGAGAGTTCGGGCGCCTCGCCCGGGGGTTCATGGCTGGGATTATGACTCCCCGGGCGAGGCGCAAGAGCGTGTCAGAACTGGATGGTCTGCGTTACCCTCGCCGACACGCCGTTTTGGTTGACGCTGTAGGTGATGGTCGTTCTCGCGCCTGGTCGTAGGCGCGAAATGAGTTCTCTGAGTTGCTCGGGGCTGGTTACGGCGACCTCTCCCAACTTCTGAATCACCGCGCCGACCGGGATGCCCGCCGCATCCGCCGGGGAGCGTGGCTCCACCTGCGTCACGATGACTCCGGAGCCGAACTGCGCCTTCTCCTCCGTGGTTAGGTCTCGGATGCGGACGCCGAGCGCGACCGGGGCTGCGGCGTCCGGTTGCGGCGCAGGCTCATCGAATGGGGGTGGCGCCGTCTGCTCCTCCACTTGGGCAAGCAGGTCCGGTCTGCCGGTGAGTTGCGCTGTGACGGATTGCACCTTGCCGTTGCGGATGAATTTGATAACCGCGCTCGTGCCCGGCTTGTGGATGAGCATCGCGTCGCGCAGGTCTTGCTCGCCGCGAATGCGCCGACCCTGGATCTCCGTGACGATGTCGCCCGCCTTGATGCCCGCTTTCGCCGCGGCGGAGCCTTCCTCCACGTTCCGGACTATGGCGCCCTGTCGAACGCCGAACTTCTCCACCTCGAACGGCTTCAGGTTCTCGGGGGTGAGGCCGAGGTAGGCGCGGAGAACCTTGCCGTTGGCGATGAGTTGGTCGGCGACGAGGCGCACCGTGTTCGCCGGAATGGCGAATCCTACGCCGCTGCTGACGCCGGTCGTCGTGTTGATAATGGTGTTGATGCCGATGACCTCGCCCTTGTAGTTGAGCAGAGGTCCGCCGGAGTTGCCCGGGTTGATGGCGGCGTCGGTTTGAATCATGTTGAGGTACGCTTTCCCGCCGATGACCCACGGCGCGGTCCTACCGTTCGCGCTCACGTGCCCGAAACTGACGGATTCTGGCAAGCCGAAGGGGGCGCCGATGGCGATGGCGATCTGCCCTGGCTTAACCTCGAAACTGTCTCCGAAGCGTGCGGCGATGAGGTCCTCCTCAGGCACCTTGATGACGGCGACATCGGCGAGAGGGTCTGCCGGGTCGGCGATGACTTCGCCCTTCGTCTCGCGCCCATCGGCGAGGAAGACGTCAACCGTCTTCGATCCTCCGACGACATGGCTGTTGGTGATGATGTACCCATCCGGGCGATAGACGACGCCGGAGCCTTCACCCATCCTCGTGCGGAGGTACACCACCGAGGGGGAGACCTTCTCAACCAGCTTCGCAGAGGCGGAGTCGAGGGCGGCGAGAAGCTCGAGGTCCTGCGCGCTCAGCACGCGCTCGTCGTTCGGCTCCGCACGCGCGGGAACCCGCGTCTGCAAGAAGCCAAGGGTGCCGGCGGCGCCGACGGCGATACCGGCAATCAATGCCCAACCAAGGTTGCTCTGGAAGAATCTTCGAAACATCTGCATAGGCTCTATCCTCTCGTTGGAGTGTCCTCTATCCATACGACGCTCTCGCGCGTCCTGTTCGCTACAGGGCCTAAAGACCCGGCTCTCTTACCCGGATCTGCGACTCGGAGCGCGGTTGCGGCGGGCATCCGTCGCGCTCGCGGTCGTCGCAGTCCCGCTTCTCGCGTCGCTCAGCGTCTCGGCTCCGCTCCTTGCCGTCGCCCCACCTGTGCAGCAGGATGACCTCCTCGCCCTCTTTCACGGTAGAGGCGATGGCTTTGAAGATGGCGTCTCTTCCCGTATCGGGGATGTCCCCATCCACCGAGATGTACACGGAACCAACCTTCAGGCTCTTTCCTCCCGGAGGAACGCGCCACGGCGCGTCCTTCTCCGCGCTGGCTTGGTAGATGGTTACGTTCGTCGCGCCATCCGTGTATCGAAGGGCAGCCATCGTTACTCGGCGGCCCTTGATGACGTCGGCGCCGGTGAACGTCAGCCCGGCGGGCATCCGCTCAGGCGTAACGACCTGGAAGCCGACCTCTCGCGAGAGCACGGCGATGGTGTCCACCCGCGTCGGAGCCTGCACGCGCACCGTCTCCGGGCGCCCGAGGAACTTCGGCTTGAAGGTCTCATCCGAGATGCGGTCGGGGAAACTGATGGTCAGGGTGTCGCTGACGACTTGTGACTTGCCGGAGGGGTCGGTCCACTCCACGCGGAGCAGGACGAACTTCTCAACGTCAATCCAATATCGCCGGGAGAAAACCAACTCGTCCGCCTTGGGCTGAAGCGCGATGCGAACCGCCACGCGCCCCGCGACGCGGTCCACGCCCTCTTTGGTGAGCGCGTAGTTCTTCCTCAGGATCTCGAAGCGCTTCTCGATCTCGGCTTTCGACACGCGCGCGACGGGCGAGTCCTGCACCACAACCAGTTCGCGGTCGGGGTCGTAACTCGTCCATTGGCGTCCGTCATCCACGATTGTGTGCCCTTGCTTGGAGAGCGGGGAGAGAACGGTAATCTTGTTCGCGCCGCTGGACGCTTGGTCTCGCCTTACGCGGACACAGTCGTCGTCGCTCCATCGGTGCAGGGTTCGGACGCAGGTGTACGTGACGAACTGGTCTCGAACCATGGCGAGCCGCACGTACTCTTCCGCCGACCGGGTTGGCTGTGCCGCCAGCGCCGATGAGCAGAGGACCAAGACGAGGCCGAGCGTGAGCCGCATCACCTTCCCGAGTGTCCGTCGTCGAGGGATACGGGAATCGTGTGGCCGGAGAAGGGTGAGCGTGCCCGCTCGAAGTCTCGCGTGCCGTCAATCTGGCGATGCATGGCGGGTGGATACTCGCCTGCCATCGTGGGCTCCGTCGGCGGCTTGATCAGGGTGTACACGAAGAAGCCTGCGATCGCGGCGGCAGCGGCGAGGGTGAGTCCGGCCGCCACGCTGGGTTCCACTCGCAACGGCAGCGGACGCTCGGCTTGGCTCAAGGCGGCCTTCAGCCGCTCCTCCATGCCGTTCGGGGCGCAGCACGGCGGAAGACCTCGAAGGAGGGACTTGACCTCGCGCAGGTCGTCGCACTCGGCGCGGCACGTTGGGCACTGCTCAAGGTGTGCGCGCACCTGCTGCATCTCCGACCCGGCCAGCTCCGAGTCGAGGTAGGCAGACAGAAGATTTCGTACCGATGCGCAGTTCATGATTCCAACATCCGGTCGTATTTCTCAGGATTGACAGCCGAGAGGTACTTCTTCAGTTGTTTCCTTCCGCGGTGGATGCGAGAGCGCACGGTTCCAACTGAGGTGTTCATCACTTCCGATATCTCTTCATACGACAGGCCCTGCATGTCCGCGAGCAGAACCGCGACGCGAAACTCGGGCGTCATGCAGTTCAAAGCTTCTTGGATGTCGGCGTCCATCTCGTGGCTTAACACGACCGCCTCGGGCGACGGGCTGTCGTCTCGCACATCCCAACCGGCGCCCGTTTCGGGATGAGGCCCGTCCAGGCTGCTGGTCTTCAACCTCCCGCGCCGCCGCATCTCATCAATGTACGCGTTCGTCATGATGCGATACAGCCAACTTGAGAACGGAAGCGACTCATCAAAGCGGTGGAAGAACCGGTACGCTCGCACGAAGCTCTCTTGCACCAGGTCCTCCGCGTCGGCGCGCCGGCCGGTCAAACGGAGGGCAAGGTGGAACAGTTGCTGGTGCGTTTGCTCCAGGAGTGATTCAAACAACTCCCGGCGTGCACCGGCAACCATGGCTCCGCGTTCGATGGTTTTCGATTCCAACGGTTCTCCTCTCGCCTTTGTCCTACGCGCTCGCCCCGCCTCCAAGTTCCCCTTTCCCGGGATTAGACTCCGCGAAGGGGGAGGTTGCGCGTGAACATTCTATCGCAAACGAAGTCGAACCGCACCATCCCCTGCACGAGTCGGTGCCCCTCGAGGGCGTCCTCCAGCAGCCCACGCCAGTACAGGTTGCCGCCCTCCAACTCTGCGCAGAGCGCGTTTCCCAGCAATTGTAACAGCGCCGCGTGCCTGCTCCGTGCGGGGGTCTCTCGCGCCAGGCCCGCCTCAACCAGAGCGTCCGCCATGGACTGGAAGTCGTCGCTCGCCTTCAAGGCGTGCTCTCTTCGCGCAGAGGGCAGCCACTCGAGGAACCCGCGCATGGCGCTCACAAACTCCGGGGCGCGGCTGAGCGCCGCCGTAACCTGAGGCGCGCCGCCCGCCAGTCGCCACAGGAACGGGTCTGTGCCCTCGTCCGGAGGTGGCAACTCGCACGGCACGAGCAGACAGCGGGATCGCACCGTCGGCAGCAATCGCGCGGCGGCATCCGTCCAAAGGATGAGCCGCGCATGCTCGGGGGTCTCCTCCATCAGCCGAAGAAGGGCGTTCGAGGCAGCCGGGTTGAGTCGGTGTGCCCGCCCGACGATGACCACCTTCCGCCGTGCCACCAGCGGCCGGTTCTGCAGGAACTCACGCACGCAAGGCACTCGCCCCTCGTCGCTACTCGATTCCGGCTCTTTGGTGGGCACAATCTGCCCCATCACGATCTGGTCGCCGGCTGAGCGAGGCTTGACGATGAGTAGGTCGGGGCATGCGTCGCGGTTGAGTGCACGGCAGACCGCGCAGTCCCCGCACGCCTGTCCTTCGTGTGCGCTTGGGCACAGCAGGGCGCGGGCGACCTCGAGGGCGACCAACTCCTGACCCGCGCCCTTCTCGCCCATGATGAGGACTGCTGCACTCGTGTCACGCTGCGCGATGCGTCGCGCTCGCGCAACCGTGCCCTCCGGCACAAGCTCAGAAGCGGGCGAACTGCTCGACATCCAGCACGAACACGATGGCGCCGCCGACGGGCACCTTGACGGGGTTGGGGACGAAGGTTCCTACGTGGGAAGCGTCGGGCGGCAGCACGTTGACCACCTGCTCGCGCACCTGGCAGTTGCGTTGGATGAGGGAGAGGAGCGCGTCCTTCTCCTCCTCTTGCACGCCGATGAGGAAGGTTGTGTTGCCTTCTCGGAGGAACCCACCGGTTGAACCGATGATGGTGAACTTGAAGCCGTCGCGCACGAGGTCGTCTACGACTTTGTTTTTGTCTCGGTTGTGGATGACAGCGATGACGAGCTTCACGGCTGGTCTCCTCCCGCGGCGAGTATAGCCTCCACGCCGAGCACCATGGCGGTTTTGCGGACGGCGTCTTCGAGGACGCGGCCGGGTGGGAGGGTGGCGTCGATGGTTCGCCAGCGGTGTGGTTCTCGTGCGGCTTCGGTTAGGAATCCATCTCGGACGCGTTGGTGGTAGTCGAGTGGTTTCTTGTCGATTCGGTTGTGGTTTTTGAGTCTGGCGAGTGCGGTATCTGGTGGCAGGTCGAGCAGGAGGGTGAGGTCGGGGGTGAGTCCGTCGGTTGCGATGCGGTTGAGGTTACGGAGGGTGTCGAGGTCTGCGCCTGCGGCGTATCCCTGGTAGGCGAGGGTGGAGTCGGTGAAGCGATCGCAGACGACCCAGGTGCCAATGTGGAGGGCTGGGCGGATGGTCGTGAGGCAGTGGCGGCGGCGGTCGGCGAGGAAGAGGAAGGTCTCTGTCCAGGCGTCGAGTTCCTCTCCGTGGAGCAGGATGTCTCGGACGGAGGCGCCGATGTCGCTGCCTCCCGGCTCGCGTGTGAGAAGGGTAGGCACACCCGTTGCTGTCAGCCTCTCGGTGAGCGCCTCAGCCAAGGTGCTCTTGCCGGAGCCGTCCTGCCCCTCAATCGTGATGAATCGCCCTCTGGTCATGGTTTAAGCCGGCAAGATTCTGACGAATCGGTTCGGCTCTTTGCCGATGCTCTCGCTCCGGAGGTTGTGTTCCTCGATGGCGCGGTGCTGCATTCGGCGGATGGTCGGGGGCTGGGGCGAGAGGTCGTACGCCTTTCGGCGGGACTTCACGGCGCGCACCGCCTGGAGCACCTCCTGGGTCGCCGCCGCCACGGCGTCTTCAGATTCGCCGCGACCGTTG
>Ga0209172_10008063_pt1 | contig 10498 bp, 9 predicted proteins | sample LarsenN4metaG_FD_184113 | JGI IMG/M metagenome (GOLD analysis project Ga0209172, IMG submission 184113) | Hot spring sediment bacterial and archeal communities from British Columbia, Canada, to study Microbial Dark Matter (Phase II) - Larsen... ... | reverse complement strand
ATATCGCTGTTCATGCGCTGGGCGCGCAGGATGGCGGCGGTCGATTCCGCCGGCACGACGATGGCGTCGCAGCGCCGGTAGAAGCGGCGCAGGATGGCGCGGATCACCGGCTCCAGCCAGTGCAGATTGTAATATTGCATGTAGGTTTCGAAGCGAGTGTGCACCGAGGCGACGGCCGGGATGCCGCGCGCCCGCGCCCAGCTGACGGCGCGGTGGGCGACGATGTCCGGGCTGGCAACGTGGATGACGTTGGGCGCGAAGCTTTCCAGGTCGCGCCGCACCGCTTCGGTCAGCGCCATCGGCACGCGATATTCCTCGCGCGTCGGGATCGAGAAGGCAGGCACGCTGACGAGGTCGCCGGTCGGCTCGAATGCCGGATTGTCGACCGTCGGCGAATAGATGCGCACCTGCGCGCCCTGGCGCAGCAGGAAGCCGACCAGCCGGTTCAATGCCTGGTTGGCGCCGTCGCGGACATAATTGTAATTGCCCGAAAAGAGGGCGATGCGGAGCTCGTCGGGCCTCATTTTGCGGGTCATAGAGGGGCGGCAGGCAAAGGCAAAGGAAGGCGTTCCTTGCAAGGTGAGGCGGCACTCAAGCGATCCATGGCCCCGGCCGGCGCGCCGGACGCGCGGCTGCTGATCCTCGGCTCCCTGCCAGGCGAGGCGTCGCTGGCGGCGCAGCGTTATTATGCCCATCCCACCAACCAGTTCTGGCGGCTGCTCGGGCAGGCGATCGGCGAAGAGCTTGCGGCCCTCGACTATGAAGCCCGGCTGGTGCGGCTGGCGGCGCGCGAAATCGCCTTGTGGGACGTGGTCGCCGAGGCACGGCGGGCGGGCAGCCTCGACGGCGCCATCCGCGCCGCCACCCCCAACGAGCTGGCCGCCTACATTGCCTCCCATCCCCGGCTGGAGGGAGTGGCATTCAACGGCCGGACCGCGGCGGCCATCGGCCGGCGGGCGCTCGGGGACCGCCCCCAACTGGCCCTGATCGACCTACCGTCATCCAGCGCCGCACTGACCAGGCCGTTCGCCGAGAAAGCCCGCGCCTGGGCGGTTATCGGCACTTTTATCGGGGTTGCACCGGAGCAGGAAAAAGCGAAACTGGGAGCATGAGCGAGACCGAGACCAAGCCCGAGTCCGACAGCAACCTTTCGATGGTCGACGAGGCGCTGGTCGCCGGCAACATCGCCAACACCAACGGCCTGCTGGTCATCGTCGCCAAGCTCGTCCAGCGCGGCATTTTCGACAAGGCGGACCTGAAGGCGTTCAGCGAAAGCTATTCCAAGCCGCTCGACCATGAAGGCATGCGCGAGAACGAACTGGTCAGCCAGATGCAGGACCAGATGGAAGCCACGCTTGCCGAACTGATGCGTTACTTGAGCGAACAGGGCTAGCGTTCCGCCAGGCCGCGCGGCCAGTCGCTGCCAACCCATTCATCCCGGAGCCTGTCATGCGTCCCAAGCCTTTCCTCACCGCCGCCGCCCTTGCCGCCGCTGCCACCACGGCCGCGTTGGCGCAGTCCGGCGACCCTTATCTCTGGCTCGAGGAGATCGAGGGGGCAAAGCCGCTGGCAACGGTGAAGCAATGGAATGCCGAGACCGAGGCGGTGCTGGCGAAGGTGCCGGGCTTCGCGGCGCGCCGGCAGCGGGCGCTTGGCCTGCTCAACGATCCTAACCGCATCGCCATGCCCGATTCGGTGATGGGCGACCTGGTCGCCAACCATTGGGTCGATGCCAATCACAAGCGCGGCCTGTGGCGGGTGTCGCCGCTCGCCGCCTACCTTGCCGGCAAGCCGCAGTGGCGGGTGCTGATCGACGTCGACGCGCTGGGCAAGGCGGAGGGCAAGTCCTGGGTCTGGCACGGCGCCGACTGCCTGCCCCCGGAATATCGTCGCTGCCTTGTGAGTTTGAGTCCGGGCGGCAGCGACGCCGACGTCATCCGCGAGTTCGATCTTGGCACTGGCCGCTTCGTCGAGGGCGGCTTCGTCGTGCCCGAGGGCAAGAACAACGCCACCTGGGTCGACGAGAACACGTTGCTCGTCGCCCGCATCGAGGGCGAGGGGACAGCAACCCGCTCGGGCTATCCGCGCATCGTCAGGGAATGGAGGCGCGGCACGCCCTGGAGCGCGGCGAGAATCGTCGCCGAGGGGACGGAAGGCGATATTGCGGTCGGCCCCTTCGCGGTGATGGACGGCGACGTCCGCCGCGTCGCCATCAATCGCGGCGTCGGCTTCTATGAATCGCGCCTGTCGATGCGCGCGCCGGACGGCCGATGGGTCGAACTGCCGATCCCGCAGACGGCCGAGTTCCAGGCGGTGGTCGCCGGCCAGGCGATCGTCACCCTGGTCGAGCCGCTAGGCGCGCTGAAGCCCGGGTCGGTCGTCGCCTTCGACATCGCCGCCATGCTCGCCGGGCAGAAGCCGGCCGCCGAGCTGGTCATGGCGCCGAGCCGGTCCCAGGCGATCGAGGAGGTCGCAGCCAGCGACCATGTGCTGTGGATCAAGGCGCTCGACGACGTCTCCGGCAAATTGTTCGCACTTGCCCGCCAGGTGAACGGCGTTTGGGCGCGGCAGGCGATGCCGCTGCCGGCCAACAGCACCATCCATATCGCCGAAACCGCCGGCAAGCAGGACATTGCCTTTGCCACCATCGAGGGGATGCTGACCCCAACGACTTTGGTCGCCGTCAACTCGCTCGGCCATGTCAGGCAGGTGGCGGCACTCCCTGCCCAGTTCGACGCGTCGCGGTTCACGGTCACACAGCGCTTTGCCAGGTCGAGGGACGGCACGCGCGTGCCCTATTTCCTGGTGCGCAAGAGAGGCGTCACGCGGCCGACCGGCGCGCTGATCCATGCCTATGGCGGCTTCCGCAATGCCCAGACCCCGACCTATCTCACCGGCCAGCCCTACCGCTCCGGCCCGCTTGGCCTGTTCTGGGTGGAGGACGGCGGCGCCTTCGTCCTCGCCAACATCCGCGGCGGCGGCGAATATGGGCCGCAATGGTGGCGCGACGCGCTGCGCGAGAAGCGCCAGAACAGCTTCGACGATTTGGAAGCGGTCGCTCGCGACCTGCTCAAGACCGGCGTCGCCAAGAAGGACGGGATCGCCATTTCCGGCCGGTCGAACGGCGGCGTGCTGACCGGGGCGGCGATCACGCAGCACCCGCAGATCTACAGGGCGGCGATCATCGGTTCCCCGCTCTTCGACATGCAGCGCTATCACAAGCTGCTCGCCGGCGCCTCGTGGATTGACGAATATGGCGACCCCGACAAGGCAAGCGACTGGGCGTTCATGTCTCGCTATTCGCCCTACCAGAACGTCAAGCAGGGCGTCCGCTACCCGGCGACCTTCTTCTATCTTTCGACCAAGGACGATCGCGTCCACCCGGGCCATGCCCGCAAGGCGGCAGCCAAGCTCAAGGCCTATGGCAACCGCGTCTATTACCACGAGTATACGGAGGGCGGACACTCGGTCGGCGCCGACCGCGAGGAAGATGCCATGCGAGCCGCCATGCTCTGGGCGTTCCTGACGAAGGAGGTCGGGACGACGACGAAGCGCTAAGGCCGGGGCTTGACCTCCACCGTCGCGGTGCCGGCATGATGCTTGTCGAGGTGGCGCTTGATGATCCTGAGGTTGCGGCTGTTGGAGCGGAAGAAGAAGTCGGGGATGGCGCCGACCCAAGGGATGAGGCTCAAGAGCCAGTCGATGCCGATGTTGCCGGCCATGCGCGTCATCTGCATTTTCGACATGCCGAGGTTGCGCGCTTCCCAGGCCATGTAGGCCCCCAGGATCGCCGCCGCCGTGCTTCCGGCGACCGGCACCAGGTCGAGGATGACGTCGAGGCCGATCTTGCGGTTGGTGCCGGGGATGGTGAAGGCGCGCTCAAGCAGCCGCTCCATTGCTTCCACGCGGTCGCGGACCGACTGGGGGTCGCTGCCCAGCCCGGGGAAGGGGCGGCGGTCTTCCTGCCTGACATCCATCATTGCCTCTCCCTGCCGGGCTTGTCTCTCAGGCCGCTCAACGGGTGGCGGGCAAAGATGTTCTCTGCAAAGCCGTCCAGGCCGTCGGAAACCAGTGCCCAGCGGATCGGCGCGGCGATGGCCATGAACAGCACCTCCTCGTCGATCAGCCGGCCGGCTTCGGCCAGCATGGCGGCGCGCTGGGCCGCATTTTCGACCTCGCGCGCCGAATCCATCAGGGCGTCGGCGTCCTTCGAGCACAGCGGCGCGACCCCGCAGCGAAAGCCGCGAACGAACCAGGCCGGGGACGTGGACGGCGCCACCTGGTCGACGAGCTTGAGGTCCGCCCGGATGCCCTTGCCGGCGCGGACCAGTTCGATGCCCAGCGGGCGCCAGTCGCGGGCCAGCCGCGCCAGCAGGATGTCCGCCCCGCGGCCCTCGGGCAAGGCGAGGGCCAGGGTCAGCGGCTCGTCACCGCCGATCGCCGTCCGGGCCTCGCTGGCCGCCTGGGCCTGGCGGTCGCGAAACGGCTGGCCCGCCCAGTCCGGCGCCAGCGGGTTGGCGCCGCCTTCCAGGCCCGCCTGCAGCAGGGTGGTTCGCGGCACCAGATTGGGGACGTCGAGCGCGGCGATTAACGCATCGCGGTCGATCGACCGGTTGAGCAGGTCCCGCAGCTGCCGGTCGGCCAGTGGCCCGCCGCTGCGCGCCGGCGCCAGGCCGAACAGCCCGGCGACCGGATCGAAGCGCAGCGCGTCGCGCAGTTCGCGGTCCCGCCGCGGCACCAGGGGGAGGTTGGCAAAGGTGCCGCCGAGGACCAGCTGCGTCTTGCCGTCGCGATACGAAGCGATGGCCTGGCCCGCCTCGGCGTGGCGCAGATGGACGTGCTCGACGCGGTCCTTGTCGTCGATAATGCGGACCCTGCGCGTCAGCGACAGGGCGCCCGGTGCGTCTTGGACGGCGTCCGGCTGGAACGGGCCGGTCCCCCGCCCGTCGCGGACGACGGCGAATTGCGGCTGGGCAAGCAGCTGCAGCAGGTTCGGGCGCGGCACGGCCAGGCGGATCTCGATCACCCGTTCGGTCATGGCGACGATCTCGCTGATTGCGCCCAGCGTGTCCTTCAGCGGGTTTCGGCTGGCGGCTCGGCGCTGGCGGTTGAGCAGCCGCGCGACCTCGCGGGCGGTGATCGGCTGGCCGTCGGGCCAGTCTGCAGAGGCGATCCGGAAAATATAGCTCAGGCCATCGTCGCTGACGTTCCACCGCTCGGCGAGGCCGGGCTCGATCTGGCCGCGGGCATCGAAGCGGACCAGGCCCTGGGCGACGTTGGCGAGCAGGACCTCGTCCGCGGCTGACAGCGGCTCGGCGGACGGGTCGGCCAAGGACGGCGCGTCGCTGCCGATGACCGTGACGTCCAGTGCCTCTTCGGTCGCAGGCCCGCAGGCGGCGAGGCCCAGGGCGATCGTCGCCGCGATCAGCAGGCGGGGAAGGAGGCAGGCCATTTCGCCGGGTCTAGGGCGTTAGGTCGGGGTTCATCAAGCATCTGGATATGTCGCCGTGACTGTTTTACTGGAGTAAGTCAGTTACGGCGAGTCCCGGCGTCAAAAGGGTTCGGATGAGCGAAGGCGAAACCATCTGGCGGAGGGACGGGCGCAACGTCGAGGATCTGCCCGACCCGTTCACGCCCCCGGTGCTGGAACCTGATGCTCCGCCTGCCGCCGAGCCGTCCCGCCGCCGCCGCTACTGGAAATACGGGCTTTACGCCTTTGCCTTCCTGCTGCTGGCGACTCTGCTCTGGCTGATCGTCACCGCGCCACTGAGCCGAGCGTTGGAGCCGCTCGACGACCCGGCGATGCTTCTGCTTTCCGAGGAGGGGCGGCCGATCGCCCGCCGCGGGGCGATCAAGGACCGGCCGGTGACGATCGCCGAGCTCGACCCGCTGACCCCGGCCGCCTTCATTGCCATCGAGGACCGGCGGTTCCGGCGGCACTGGGGCATCGACCCGCGCGCCATCGGCCGGGCGATGGTCGCCAACGCCAAGGCCGGCGGGGTGAGGCAAGGCGGCAGCACCATCACCCAGCAATTGGCCAAGACCAGCTTCCTTTCTTCCGACCGCAGCCTCAAGCGCAAGGCGCAGGAGGTTATTATCGCCTTCTGGCTGGAAGCCTGGCTGACCAAGGACGAAATCCTTTCGCGCTACCTGTCGTCGGTCTATTTCGGCGACGGCGTCTATGGCCTGCGCGCCGCTTCCCGCCATTATTTCGGCCGCACGCCGGAAAACCTCAACCTCGGCCAGTCGGCGATGCTCGCCGGCATGGTCCAGGCGCCTTCCCGCCTGGCGCCGACCAAGAATCTCGACCTGGCCCGCAAGCGCAGCAAGCTGGTGCTGCAGGCGATGGCCGACACCGGCGTCATCACCGACGCGCGCGCGCGGGGAGCGAAGCTGGCGCGGCCGGTGGCCCAGATAGGCAAAGTGCCAACCGGCACCTATTTCGCCGACTGGGTGGCGCCTGCCGCGCAGCAAGCGTTCGAGGCCGATTTCGGCGAGGTCCGAGTGCAAACCACGCTCGATGCCGATCTCCAGCGGATCGCGGTGCGCGCCATCTCCAACGCGCCAATCGGCGATGCCCAGGCGGCGCTCGTCGCCATGCGCCCAGACGGCCGGGTCGTCGCCATGGTCGGCGGCCGTTCCTACAAGAAAAGCGCGTTCAACCGCGCGACGCAGGCACGGCGGCAGCCGGGATCAGCATTCAAGCTGTTCGTCTATCTGGCAGCGCTGCGCGCCGGTTACCGCCCGGACGACATGATCGAGGACAAGCCGATCACCATCGACGGCTGGTCCCCGGCCAATGTGGACGGCGTCTATCGCGGCGAGATCACCCTGCGCGAGGCCTTCCTGCGGTCGAGCAACGCCGCCGCCGTGCGCCTGTCCGAGCGGGTCGGGCGGCAAAACGTGCTGCGGGCGGCGCGCGAGCTCGGCATTTCCTCGCCGCTCCCCGATTCGCCGAGCGTTGCCCTGGGCACGGCCGGGGTCAGCCTGGTCGAACTGACCGCCGCCTATGCTGCCATCGCCGGCGGGCGCTATCCGGTCGAACCGCGCGGCCTGCCGCTGCCGGCGGAAGAGGACGGCTTTTCCGCTTTCTTCCAGCGCAGCGGCTCGCTCGACCGCGAACGCGACTGGGGCCCGATGCTCGACTTGCTGTGGGCGTCGGCCAATGAAGGCACCGGCCGCCGCGCGGCGCTGGCCACGCCGACCTTCGGCAAGACCGGCACGACGCAGAACAACCGCGACGCCTTGTTCGTCGGCTTCGCCGGCAACCTTGTCGTCGGCGTCTGGGTCGGGCGGGACGATGACAAGACCCTGGGACGAATGACCGGTGGCACGGCCCCGGCGCGAATCTGGCGCAGGTTCATGGCCAGCGCGCTGGCGGTCGACAGCAGCCCCGGCCCGAAGCTGCCGCGCGACTATCGCCGCCGGTCGCTGCCGCCGCCGGAACGGCAAAGCCCGCTGCCGGAAGAGTGGAGCGAGCCCGCCGCGGCGATCCGCCGCATCGCCGAAACGCTCGACGAGCTGCTCAACGGCCGCTGAGCTTGACGAAAAGATGGTGAACGGCCCGAAAAGCCGGCGCCTTAAGTTTTTTTCAACCCTTTGAGCCCAAACCGGCCTCATCCGGATGCGCGTCTACGGGCACCGGTGGGGGAAGTGGACCCCTGATGTGGAGCCTCAAGGAGACCAGAGATGGCGAAGTTTCTGAAACTGATTCGTAACACCAAGGGTGCGACCGCGATCGAGTACGGCCTGATTGCCGCCCTCATTGCCGTTGCCGCGATTGCCGCGATGCAGAACATCGGCTCGAAGCTTGGTGACACCTTCAACAACGTTTCGGACGAGCTCTAAGCTTTATTCGAACGGTTGAAACGGAGCGGCGGCGTCGAAGGACGCCGCCGCTTTCGTTTGTGCGCGCGGGGCTAGAAGGTGACCGAGACCTCGTTCGAACAGGCCGTCGTGCTGCCCAGGTTGCACACCTTGTAGCGCCAGGTGCCGCGCTGGACGAGCTCGCTGAAGGAACCGCTGTTGGCCGTCGTCGCCCGCAGGACGCCATTGCGATAGATGGATACGCTGGATGTCGAAGCGCCCGTCCATGCCAGGGTGGCGCGCGCGGCGAAGGTTGTCCCCGTACTAAGCCTCGCAGACAAGGTGATTGGAGCCGGCGCCGGCGCTGGCGTCGGCTCTGGCGCCGGTGCGGGCGCAGGAGCCGGCGTTGGTGTGGGCGATGGTTCCGGAGTCGGTTCCGGGAGCGGGGCTGGCGCTGCGGTGCTGCCGCTGAACAGCAGCATGTTGCCCGTGCTCAGCGCGTTGGTGACGATGCTCTTCGTGGCATTGGCGACCAGCGCGCTGGCGACGCCAGAGGGCGATAGGCCGGGATTGTCCTGCAGGATCAGGGCGGCGACGCCGGCGACATGCGGAGTCGCCATCGACGTGCCGCTGGCGCTCGCCAAAGCGGTGGTGCTGGTCAGCCAGGCCGAGGTGATGCTGCTCCCCGGCGCGAACAGGTCGACGCAATTGCCGAAGTTCGAATAGGAGGCGCGGGCATCGGCGGTGGTGGTCGCGCCGACCGTCAGGGCCGTCGGCTCGCGGCCGGGCGAATCGAGGCAGGCGTCGCGATTGTCGTTGCCGGCGGCCACGGCGACCGTGACCCCGCTCGCCACCAGCCGGCGGACAGCGGAGTCCATGGCCAGGCTGGCGCCGCCGCCCAGCGACATGTTGACCACCGCCGGCAGCCGCCGGTTGGCCGCGACCCAGTCCATGGCGGCGATCACCCAGCTGTTGTAGCCGCTGCCTTCGCAGTCCAGGGCACGCGCCGAGACCAGCCGCACGCCCGGCGCAACGCCATAAGTGGCGCCGCCGATCGTGCCGGCGACATGGGTGCCGTGGCCGTCGCAATCATTGCCGTTGCGGCCGTCGCGCACCGCGTCATAGCCGAAGGAGGCACGGCCGCCGAACTGCGTGTGGTCGTAGCGGATGCCGGTATCGATCACATAGACGGTGACCCCGGCGCCGGTCCGGCCCGGGGCATAGAGGCCGTCGAGCGGCAGGCTGCGCTGGTCGATCCGGTCCTGTCCCCAGCTGATCGCCGTCGCCTTGGCTTCCTTGTCCTGCTCGATATCGATGACGCGATAGTCGCGGCGCAGCTTCGACCGGGCGAACTCGGACATCCTGCCGGCAAAGCCGTTGAGCACGGTGGTGTAGATGAATTCCGGGTCGATGCCGTTTTCGGCGGCGACCTGGCGCGGGTCGGCGCGCGGCTCCAGGGTGATGATGAAACGGCCCGGCGCCGGATTGCCCTGGCCCTTGCGCACCCGCTCTTCGTTGCGCGTCGGCTGGGCATGCGCCTGCGTTCCAACGGTTGCAATCATCAACAGGGGAATGAGCCAGCGGCCTTGCATCGATCGTCTCCCGAACTGGCGGCCGCCGGTCGGGTATGCATCCCGCGAACGGCGGCCGTACGCGCGAAAGTCAAGGCGCGCGGCGGCGAAAGGTTCCGTCGTTCAGCTGCGGGAAAGGCGCCGGATTGGCATGAAAAAGGCGGCGCCGGGCGCCGCCTTCCTGTCTTTCGCCAACGCCCTCAGGCGATGGATGGTGGAGCCGAGGGGGATCGAACCCCTGACCTCCGCAATGCCATTGCGGCGCTCTCCCAGCTGAGCTACGGCCCCTTGTCCAGAGCAAGCGCATTTAGGCGTTGTTCGGCCTTTCGCAAGCCGAAAAAACGCGGCAGCGCGCCCGTTCAACCCATCAATGGTCCTCGTCTTCGTCGCCGGTGGCGACGCCCAGGTCGTCCTCGCCGGTTGCCAGGTCGACTTCGTCGTCGGCGCTCGGCTCCTCGTCCTCGTCGGGAACCAGCTCCTCGGCGGCCAGGTCCTCGTCGGCCTCGGACTTCTCCGGAACGGCGGCGACCGCCGCTTCGAACGGCATCGGCTGCTTCGACTTCAGCACCGGTTCGGGAACGAAGGTGGTGCCGCAATCGATGCAGGTGACCGGGTCGTCCTTCCCCAGGTCATAAAAACGGGTCGCGCATTTGGGACAGGTGCGCTTGGTGCCCCATTCGGGTTTCACCATGGTTGATAAATCTCCAGTCAGGCAGTCGGTTTCTTCGCCGCGGGCAGCCAGGGCCGGCGGCACAGGCGGGGCGCCTTGCCATAGGGACCGCGCCCTGTCAAAGCGCCCGCCCTGTGAGTGACGAGCTGCCTTCCGACATGCCCGCCAGGCGGGACATCGTCATCGCCGTCGACGGGCCCGCGGCCAGCGGCAAGGGTACCATCGCCCGCGCCTTGGCGAGCCATTTCAAGCTGCCCTACATGGACACCGGTCTGCTCTATCGGGCGGCGGCGCTAAACCTGTTCCGCTTCGGGGGCGACCCGGGCAACGAGTTCGAGGCGGTGCGCGCCTGCGACCTGACCTCGGTTTCGGTGGACGATCCCGACCTGCGCTCGGAAGTGGTCGGCTCGATCGCCTCGCGGATCTCGGCCTATCCGGGAGTGCGCGAGCA
>Ga0209172_10008062_pt1 | contig 10499 bp, 9 predicted proteins | sample LarsenN4metaG_FD_184113 | JGI IMG/M metagenome (GOLD analysis project Ga0209172, IMG submission 184113) | Hot spring sediment bacterial and archeal communities from British Columbia, Canada, to study Microbial Dark Matter (Phase II) - Larsen... ... | reverse complement strand
GTCCATGCCCTCTCCATAGACCTCTCCTTTGCGTTCTCTACGTGCCTCTGAGGTGGGATATTCAGTTAGGGGAGCGGGACGACGAGAGCCTCCAGTTGCTGCTCACGCCGGATGCGATCAGCGAGCGTCTTGCCGTCGGCCTCGCTCGCCACGGGAATGCGCACGCGATAGAGCGTCCGCCCACCCACACGCACCGCCGCCACCTCGGCCTTGCGGCCATAGCGCGTGCTGAGCCGCGCGGCCAGCCCGTCGGCACTGGCGCGGTCTTCAAACGCGCCCGCCTGCACCGCGAACCGTGCCTTCGGCGCTGCGGGTTTGGCCGTGACCGCCGTGGGAGGAGCCGGTTTCGTTGTCGCGGGCTTGGCAGCGGCCGGTTTCGCCGGCGGCGAGGGCCGGGCCGGGGGCTCGTCCGAGTTCCAGATGGCGCGCGCCCACTTCCAGGAGCCGTCCGCTTGCTTGCGCCAGATTTCCAGGGTCTTGCCACGGAAAGAAAGCGACTTGGCGTCGCGCCCGCGGAAGCTGGCGTAGGCCCGCCCGCGCACATACGCCCACTCGCCTGCCACCACCACTTCGTCGGCCGGCACGCTGATTTCCTCCACCGAGTTCTGCTCAAAGAACTGCTCGTACCAGCCCGCCACGCCGGCTTTGCCGCTCACCGCCGGGGCTTCGGCCGGCAGCAGGACGGCATCCTCGGTGTAGAGGGTCTCCATGCGGTCCAGGTCGCCGCTCTTGTAGGCGGCCACCCATTGCGCGCGTGCGCTCTCAATCGCTGCCTTCTCCGCCTCGACGTCCGCCTGCGGGCCGCAGGCCGCCAGCAGCACGCTCACCACCAAAACCGCAACCAGGGTTCGCATCCGCTCTCCTCAATCCTCGAAAGTTCTGCTCGGCATCCTAGGCTCGCTCCGCAGCTAAGTCAACGAGGGTTTGGCAACCGTTGTCGAATTGTGGTATGGTGCCGCTCTCCCAGGCGATGCAAAAGTTGCGGGTATCGGTCGTCCAATACCTGAATACTGCGCCGCTGGTGTGGGGCTTCCTGCACGGCCCCCAGCAGGGTCAGGCCGAGCTTTCCTTCACCGTTCCCTCGGGCTGCGCGGAGGCCTTGCGCACCGGCACCGCCGACGTCGGCATCATTCCCTCCATTGCCTACCAGACCATCCCCGGCCTGAAGATCATCCCCGGCGTGGCGCTGGTGGCGCGCGGGTCGGTGGAAAGCGTGCTGCTGGTGAGCCGCGTGCCGGCGGCCGAGGCGCGCACGGTGGCGCTGGATCAGAGCTCGCAGACCTCGGCCGCGCTGGTGCGCATCCTGTTTGCGCGCCACTGGAAGACCGAGCCGCACTATGTTTCGGCCGTCCCCGACCTGGAGGCGATGCTGGCGCGCGCCGATGCGGCCCTGCTCATCGGCGATCCGGCACTCCAGTTCGCTCTGAACTCCGTCGCCCTCCACGCCCGCGAGCACTTGGGGCAACTTTTCGTCTACGACCTGGCCGCCGAATGGCACCGCTTGACCAGCCTGCCGTTTGTGTTTGCCCTGTGGGCGGTGCGCGGGACAAAAGCCACGCCTGAAGTTTCTGGGGAACTTGCCCGGCTCTTCACCGGCTCGCGCGAGTTCGGGCTCTCGCGCCTGGATGACATTGTGGCCGCCGCTGCCCTGCAACTGAACCTGCCGCCCGCCGGCCTGGCCCGCTACCTGAGCGACAGCGTGCGGTTTTCCTTCGACGACGAGGCGCGCGCCGGCCTGGACGCCTTCTACCGCGCCGCCCACGAGCTCGGCCTGATTCCAACCCCCCGCCCGCTGGAGTTCATCTAACCTCCCATGCGCACCACTGGCCTACTCCCCTCGAGTTTCGTTTCGCTGGTTATGGCAATCTTTCTCCCGCTGGCTGCGCTGGCGCAGGTGCCACAGCTCCCGCCACCAAGTCTCCCCCTGCCCGGGCCAGGAATGGCAGGGCTGAAGACGCAGGTCGGTACGTTCGTCAAGGCCGAACGGCTCCCGCGTACCCAAATCACTAAGCCGGATCGTCCAGAAGAAAGGGAGAAGTACAAGACCGACTTCGCCCGCAACGAAGCCGTCACCGCGCCGGAGAGCGCCGTCCTGCTCATCCTCCACTTCGATGTTCATCCCACCAGGTGTGCCCGGCTGAATCGCCTTCGTCTGCACGTCAAGGATGAAAAGGGAAACCGCTATGAGTACGGCGCTTGGCGCGTGTTCGGCCCCGATTATGAATACTGCGGCGCGGCGGGCGATTCCATGCTGGTCATCGGCCCGTGGGGAAACACATTCTGGGATCCCGTCGAGATCAAGCCGAAGTTCGGAACCGTCTATCTGATTTACCCCGTGCCTGCCGAAGCCACCGGGTTGGTTTTCACCGACGGGCTGGTTACCATTGATCTCGAACCGTACTTGAAGCGCGAGCGAAAGCAGGAAGCGCCGGAGCGACCGTGAGGTTGTCACGTAGAGAGGCGCTGGAGCTGTTTCGCTCCGATGACCTCATGGGCATCGGGATGGCCGCCGACCAGACGCGCAAGCGGCTCCATCCCGAGAACGTCGTCACCTACCAGATTGACCGCAACATCAACTACACCAACTTCTGCACCGAGTATTGCTCCTTCTGCGCCTTCTACCGGCCGCTGGGGGCGAACGACGGCTACATCCTCGACCTCGACACCATCTACCAGAAGGTTGACGAGACCCTGGCGCTGGGCGGCACCGGCATCCTGCTACAGGGCGGCCTGCATCCCGACCTCAAGATCAACTATTACGAAGACCTGCTGCGCTCGCTCAAAGGCCGCTACCCGCAGCTCCACCTGCACTGCTTCTCCGCGCCGGAAGTCCTGAACATCGCCGAGGTGAGCGGGCTCTCCTTGCGCGACACCATCGCCCGCCTGCGCGCCGCCGGACTCGATTCCATCCCCGGCGGCGGCGCCGAAATCCTCGACGACGAAGTGCGCTACCGCATCAGCCGGCTGAAGTGCACCACCGAGGAGTGGCTCGAGATGCACCGCGTGGCGCACGCGCTCGGCCTGCGGACGACGGCGACCATGATGTTCGGCTGCGGGGAAACTTTCGAGCACCGCGTCAACCACTTCGAGCGTATCCGGCAGCTCCAGGCCGAAACCGGCGGCTTCACCGCCTTCATCCCCTGGATTTTCCAGCCCGAGCACACCTCGCTCGGCCGCAGCCACCCGGAGGAAGCCACGGCGGTGGACTACCTGAAGACGCTCGCCATCGCGCGGCTCTATCTCGACAACATCCAAAACCTGCAGGCGAGTTGGCTGACCCCGGGCGTCAAGATTTGCCAGATTGCCTTACGCTTCGGCGCCAACGACGTCGGGAGCATCCTGATCGAGGAAAATGTCGTCTTCGCCGCCGGCTGCACCAACCGCACCAACGAAGGCGAGCTGCGGCGCATCATTCGGGATGCCGGTTTCATCCCCATCCAACGAGACACCCTCTACAAAACATACTTCCTCAAGTGGAACTAAAAACCCGCTGGCCGGTGCCACGGGGCTCGGCGCGGCTTCCTTGAGGCGGCCCGAGCGCGGAACTCGTCCGGAAGGCCCGTTCTGAAGGAGCCACTGGGCTGAACTGAACCTCAGGGGCTGAAGCCCGTGGGTAATGGGGTCGTCTATCGGCACGGCGCTCACCACAGGCAAGGCCGTGCTCTACCCAACCCAGTGGCGGGAGCCACTGGGTTGAACCGATGATACTTACAGGGGTTTGCGGAAGGCGTGCTGGGTCTTGATGCGCGTGTAGCCGAGCTGCTCGTAGAAGCGGTGAGCGTCGGCGCGGATGATGTTCGTACGAAGATAGACGGCCCGGCAGCCGCGCGCGCGCGCCCACTCCTCGGCCTGCCGCATCAGAATCTTTCCCACGCCCTGTGCGCGAGAGTTTACCTCCACCACCAATCCCCCGATCTCGGCCTGCGCGTGGGTCAGCAACTGCGGACAGATGAAGACGTGCAGCCAGCCCACCAGCTGGCCTGCCACCTCGGCCACATAGACGGCGTGGCGCTCATCCCGCTGCACCTGCCGAAGCCGGCGTCCGATTTCCTCCGCTGACACCGGATAGCCGAGTTGCTCGCTCAGCACCGCCAGCCGGGCGCTATCCTCGGCTCGCGCTTCCCGAATTTTCAGTTTCTCGGTGGCGGGCTTGCCCTGAGGCCGCGGGCCGAAGGGCCGCCGGTCCAAGGCAGCGTTGGCGAGCTTGTCGGCTTCGCGGGTGTGGACGCGCGGGACCGACTCGACGGCGAAGGATTCAAGCTGGTGGATGAGCTGCTGCGCCTCCGCGTGCAGCGGCTTGAGGTCGGCGCTGCGGACTTTGTAGCTGCCATCGAGCTGGCGCGCCAGCAGCTCCGAGTCCGTCTGCACTCGCAGGCGTCGCCAGCCCTCCTGCCGGGCATGGTTCAGCGCGGCGAGCAGCGCGCGATACTCGGCGACGTTGTTGGTGGTTTCGCCCAGGCGGCCATTCAGCCGCGCGAGCGTCTTGCCTGCGGCATCCTTGAAGACGATCCCGTAGGCAGCGGGGCCGGGGTTGCCGCGGGCGGCCCCGTCAATGATGGCGATGACCGGGGTGGCTCGCTTGGAACGTTGGCGGCGGGGCATCCGGGTCAGGTGTTGGCCTCGACGGGTTGTTCGGCTGGAGCGGCGGGCGGGAGATAGAAGAGAATGCGGTGGCAGGAGTCGCAGAGGATGATCTGCTCGTTGCGCTTGAGTTCGGAAAAGACCTGGGGACGGATGCGAACGAGGCAGACCTGGCAGACTTCGTCGCGCGCCTCCGCCATGGCGATGCCGCCGTGGGCCTTGGAGATGCGGTCGTACTGCTCGAGCAGCTCGGCCTCAATGGCGGTGCGCAGCTCCTCCTGCTCTTTTCGTAGTTCAGCCGCCTCCCTTTCGCGCTCTCGCTGCTCGGCTTCGGTAGCGGCGCGCTCGCGGGCGCAGTCGGCTTCGACTTTCTTCACTTCCTGCTCGCCCGCCTTCAGCCCGGCTTCGAGCTCCTCGACGGCAATCATCGCCTCCAGTTCCTTGTCCTCCCCGGCGCGCTTTTCCTGCTCGGCGAGCTCGATTTCGTGCTGCAGGGCGCGGTAAGCCTCATTGGACTTGACCTCGTAGAGCTGCTCTTTGTACTTGCTGATTTTGTCTTCCAGCGCCTGGACGTCGAGCTCGAATTTCTTGCGGTTTTTGAGGCTTTCGGTGAGGCGTTCGCGGCGCGCCTGCTGGGCCGCCTGGGCGTCGTGGAGTTTCTTTTCGAGGGCGGCCAGGCGAGCGGGAAACTGGTCAATCTGGTGGGTGACCTCGCGGAGGCGGAGGTCAACGCGCTGGAGTTCAATCAGACGCTTCAGGTCCTCGACCATTCCGCCGTTTGCCGGGGGAAAGATTCAGATTCATCGCAATGCCCGTCCGAAAAACCTATTCTAGCACCGCCCGCGCCCCGCGTCCACTCGCGCTAGGGGCGGCGCTCGCGTTCGGACTTCTTTGCCAGCTCCTGGCGCCACCATTCGCGGGCATTCTCGATGGCGCGTTGGTTGGTATGTGGAGGGCGGCCCAACTCGTAGTTGAAATCCTTGCCGCTCAGCTTGGTGAGAGCAAGCAGGGCTTCATCGCTGACGTAATACTGCCGGGTGGGGTCGTAGAGGCCAGCCCAGGTGACGTAGTTGCCGGGCGGGAGGCGCCGGCCGTCGGTGAGCTTGCGCAGGAGCAGCGCAATAATGCGGTCGTCTTCCGGAGTCCCCAGTTCCCCCAGCGCGTGCAGGAAGCGGGCGGTCTTGAGCGGGGGGAGGTAGCCGCGTTCGAGCCAGCGGATCAGCTCGTCCACGAGCCTGCGCGTCTCCAACCCGCGGGTCAGCCGGCCGAGCTCGATGGCGACGCTGCGCTTGGGCACCAGCCGCCGCGCCAGTTCGTGCAGGCTCTGGGTGTCGCCGGCCACCAGCAGGCCTTCCAGTACCGCGCGCCGGTCATCGGGCCCCAATCCGTCCAGGCTCTCCTCGAAGCTGGCGCGCGGCTCGCCCGGCTCGTACTCGAGCTCGATCTTCACACTCGTCGTCCCGCCTGCATCCACTGTGATACAACATTTCGTGGGTTGCTCAGGCCAAGGTTTCCTGCCAGCCCCAATGGAATAGCTTCCGGCCAGGACATTTTCGAAGCAAAACTCACCGCGCTCATTCGTGGTCGCCCGCGCCAACACGTCCCCACCACCCGCAGGCAACAGCTGCACCTCCGCCTCCGCCACCTGCGTCTGGCTCTCCTCGACCACCATCCCACAGACCGTCCCCGTCTGCGCCTCGGCCCCGACTGCACACACGACCACGGCTAAAAAGACAGGAAGAGCAGCCAGAGAGGCAAAGCGGGACATTCCAAACGCTAGACTAGCAGAAACAGCACCAGAGTCGAAAGCAGGCTGCTGAGCAGGAAGGCCATCACGCAATAGCCCATGACGTCGCGGACACCCAGGCGGGCAATGGCCAGGATGGGCAGCGCCCAGAAGGGCTGGATCATATTGGCGGCCTGATCGCCGAAGGCCACCGCCATGGCGGTGACCGCGGGCGATACGCCCAGCACCTGTGCCGCCGGCACCAAGAACGGCCCCTGCACCACCCAGTGCCCGCCGCCCGAGGGAATGAAAAACTCAATCAGAATGGCGGAGACAAAACAGAAAAACGGAAACGTGGTCGGATTCGAGAGCGACACAAACCACTGCGAGATGACACCGGCCAGTCCGGAGTACTGCATCATCCCCATGATGCCACCATAGAGCGGGTACTGGAGGGCGAGCGGCCCAGCCACGCGCGCGGCCTGGTTGAAGGCTTCGACATAGCGGATGGGCCGGCCGTGCAACGCCAGGCCCAGAACGAAGAAGAGCAGGATGACGACGTTCAAGTCGAGCGCGAAGCCGCGCCGGGCAAAGTGCGCTGCCAGATAGGAAACACCCAGCACCACCAGCAGGAGCGTCACGGCGCGGCTCTGCTCGAGTCGCGCGGCGGGGGTGAGCGCTCGGGCGGGGAGCGCGGCTTCCACCGGTTCCAGCAGCGCGGGGTCGGCGGGGCGAATCTGGTTGCCGCGCGGCATCATCAGCCGGAACATCACCGGCATCGTGATGAGCGTGGCCGCCACCAGCACCAGATTCATCGGGGAAAGCAGCGTCGCCGTGAGCGGCGTGTTTTGCTGGCCGGTGTAGCGCGCGATGAAGTTCATCGGGCTGCCTTCGGTGGCGCTGACCAGGGCGATGGAGCTCGACAGCCCCGAGCCCCAGATGACGAAGCCCGAATAGGCGCCCGCCACCAGGAAGCCAAAGTCGCAGCCCGGAATTTTGCGTCCCATCTCCCGGGCGAGCAGGGCGGAGGCGACCAGGGCAAAGCCCCAGTGAATAAGCGCGGCGAGCGCGGAGGCGACGACGAGCAGGACGATGGCACTGCCCTGGTTACGCGGCCGGCTGGCCAGGGATTCCAGCAGCCGCCGCACTGGGCGCGAGCTGGCGAGCGTGTAGCCGGTGAGCAGGACGAGAATCATCTGCATCGCAAAGGAGAGAATTTCCCAGATGCCGGTGTACCAGTGGGTGAGGAGCGCGAGCGGCCCGGCATCGGTCAGGCCCAGAGCGAGCACATAACAGAGCACCGTCAGGAGAACGCAAAACAGGAAGGGGTCGGGCATCCAGCGCTCGACGATGCGGACGAAGAAGCTGGCCAGGCGGTTCAGCACGGCGCCCTACGATAAAGAGAAAGGGCGCAGTGCTCAAGCCCGGAAAGGCTCGGGCACCGCGCCCGGAGATTTACCGCCGCCGCAGCTCCTAGAGCGTGCCGCTCGACTGGATGCGGATGGTGAACGCGTTGCGGTCGGAGTACTCGAACTTCTTCCCGAAGCCGTCCCAGCGGTGGACTTTCGACTTGTAAACGACGAAGCCGCGGTTGGAGTCGGCGCCAAAGTACTTCACGTTGTTCAGCACCACCGGGCCGCCGTCGGCGCCCGCAAAGCGTTCCAGCACCATCTCGCCGTTGGCGTTGGCCAGCTTAGCCCGCGCCACACCCTCGCGAATCGACCAGCTAATCGCCGACTCGTCAATCTTCACATCGCTCCACTGGAACGGATAGATCTTCCCCATAAGAATCTTCGCTATCGCATCGCGCTGCGCCTGCGTGACGCCGGGATCCCAAGTCACGACCAGCCAGGGGGTTTTGCCCGTTGTCCCCCACTCCTCGCCTAGGTCGCCCGCCAGCCAATACTTCGCCCCCTTGAGCTGCACGTCACCGAGATTACCGTCATTTACCCGCACCGCCATCTGGAACTCGCAGAAGGGATGCTCCGCTTCCTTGTTGAAGTAGCAGGGGCAGAACGCGTGGCAACTACAGGCCTCAATGTAGGTCGCATCAAACGACCACGCTGTGCCCGCCGTCTGCGGCCGCGCCGCGGGTGCCTGGAACAGCAACAGCCCCAGAGCGAGAAACACGAGTCCTGAAAGAACGATTGTCCGCCTCATTTGAACCCTCCTGCCCGAAGGACATATCCTGACGGCCACCCTCTGTAGCACAGCAAGGGGAGGATTGCAATTTTTTTCTGAAGCAGGTCACAAGCTGGCGACGAACGCGCTCGTCGCCGCTACCGAACTCTGCCTTCCCAGCAGCGGAAGCCGCTGGGTTGAACGAACCCAGCCACACTGCGCGCCCTGTTCAGCCCACGGGCTTCGGCCCGTGGGACCGTCTCCACCGCCCGTTCGCCCAAGTTCTTAAGCTATGCCAGTCCTGCCATTAGAGGAATGGGCGGGTTTGAAAATGGTCATAGGTTTGCGGATGAGGGGTCAGCGGGGAAGAGGCTGGAGGTGGCGCTCGAAGAAGGCGAAGGTGTTGCTGAAACTGTGGATCCAGACCGAGGGGCGATCCCAGGAGTGGTTCTCCTGCGGGTAAATCAGGGTCTCAAAGTCTTTGCCGGCGGCCACCAGGGCATCGATCAACTGCGCGGCGTCCTGGAAGTGGACGTTGTCGTCAGCCATGCCGTGGATGATTTGCAGGTGGCCTTTCAGGCCGACGACGTGGGAGATGGGAGAACTCCGGCGGTAGGCTTCCGGCTCCGACTCGGGCGTGCGCAGCCGTTCCTGGGTGTAGTGGCGTTGATAGTTTTCCCAGTCCACCACCGCGGCCCAGGCCGAGCCGGCGCGGAAGACGTCGGGGGCGGTAAAAAGCGCCATCAGAGTCATAAACCCGCCGTAGCTCACGCCCCAGATGCCCAGCCGGTCGGCGTCCAGGTAGGGAATGGTCTTCAGGTAGTCCACGCCGGCCAGTTCATCCTGCAAGTCCTTGCCGCCGAGATGCAGATAGACGTCGGTGCGCCACTCGCGGCCGTAGCCGGAGCTGCCGCGGTAGTCGAGGTCGAGGACGAGGTAGCCGCGCTGCGCCAGGAATTGATTGAACTGGAAGCGCTCGGTGGAGTAGCCGCCCCAGCGATTGAGCACCGATTGCGCATAGCCCGCTCCGTGCACGAACACGATGCCGGGAACTTTGGGCGCCGCGGGCCGCCCGGGTAGCGGGCGCTTGCCGCGCACGGCGCTGCGCGTGATGTCCACCGGCAAGGTGGTCGGCTGAAACAGCAGCGCGCGCAGTTTTTTGGCGTCGCGCGATGGGATATCAATCATTTGCGGCTGCGGCCACTGGTAGCTGTCGAACTCGGCCAGCGGGGAAGAGGTCAAACGAGTGAGTTCGGCACCAGGCTGGTTCACGACCAGATAGAGGTCCCAGGGCTGGGCCCAACTGGAATAGTGAATGGCCAGCCATTTGTCATCCGGCGAGACCACCGCCCCGTTGTAGCCGGTGTTCCACGTCAATCGCTGGGGTAGGCCTGGCTCTTTCCCTGCCTCGGGCACGTCCACTACAAAGAGGTGCCGCTCGGAAGAATCCACGGCCGTGGAGGTGAAGTAGATGCGGCGGCCGTCGGAGGAAAAGCGGGGGCGGATCTCGGTGGGCGCGCGGTAGCCGGTATCCACTTCCCATGCCCCACGCGTGAGTTGCTGCGACGCGGCCTGCGCAGCGTCCACGTCCAGGAGGTACAAATAATTCCACCCGTCCCGCTCGCTGGAAAACAGGAGTCGCTTCCCGTCCGGCGACCAAGCGAGGAAGTTGCAGAGGGTGCAGATCCAGGCAGGATCGCTCTCTGCATAAAGCGTCTTCCGGGCGGCTGGCTCGGCGACTGGAATGACATCAATCCGCTGCTGCTTGTGGTGCTGCTCTTTGCGGAGGAGGGCGAGACGAGTGGAGTCAGGCGACCACTGGACGTCGCGGATGTATTCGCGCGCGACTTCGGTGAGCCAGCGCACGGGACCGCCGGCAGCGGGCACGATGCCGAGGCGCACGGGATTGGTTTCGTCCTTGGCGAAGGTGCGCTTCTGGCGGCGCGCAGCGACTTCGACGGGGGAGTAGTTCGGAATCAGACGCACGCGCTCCTCTTTGCGGTTCGTTTGCAGGAAGCTGACCCAGGCGCCGTCCGGGGACCAGTCGGGCAAGCCGGTGTTGAGGAGGTCG
>Ga0209172_10008057_pt1 | contig 10506 bp, 9 predicted proteins | sample LarsenN4metaG_FD_184113 | JGI IMG/M metagenome (GOLD analysis project Ga0209172, IMG submission 184113) | Hot spring sediment bacterial and archeal communities from British Columbia, Canada, to study Microbial Dark Matter (Phase II) - Larsen... ... | reverse complement strand
CACTCTCATCACCCCGCCCCGCGTGCAACAAGGCCAAATTCTGTCACAGCGTCGCGTCCACGACCGTGCCATGGAAGGACTAGAAATTTGCACCGTTGCCAAATGCAAGCCCCTGACTTTGAGTGGTCTTGATGAAACAGCCCGCACAATGCGGTAAGGCCGAATAACACTTTTGGCCCGAAGATAATGACGAAGCGCGAGAAAATCTTAGGCATTTCGGGAGTGGTCCTTATCGCCGCCGCTTTCGGCGGGCGGTCCGCCCTCCTCAGCTCCACCCGTGTTGAGTGGCCCGAGTCCCCGCGTTGGATTGCAGGCTATGCTGAGCCGCAAAGCAAGGGACCGAAAGTGATTATCGGTCATGATAGCGAATATTGGCGCCTCAAGAACGTGGTTCGTGTGGATGTCCGGCAGGGCATACCCCACACCCGTGACCAGGATGGTATCCCGATAAGAGACCTCATCAGTTACATCGACGCCGAAGTCGCCAGAACCGGAGCAGAGTATGTAGTAGTATCCGCATCCCACGAAGAGAAGATTGGTGGTGTGGTGGCTGTCATCGACGATTGCCGGAAGACTCGAGTGCGGGCGATTATCCTGAACGAATTTCTCGACGCATACGCTGCCAAATGAAGAAGGGGCCAACCAGCCACCACAGCCAACTCCGGGCAGCTGACGCTGCCCTCCGTGGCTGAGCTCAAACGTTAGGCTGAACTCATGCAGATCGCCGGCTTCATTCTTCTGGTGTTGGTTCTCACCGTCGCTCGTTATGTCGGCCAGCTCTACGGCTGGTATTATCACGCATTACTTCTGGCGGCGCTGGGCGGCGTTCTGGCTGTCCTCTTTCGCGCTGTTACACCAAAGCCGCCGGAGCCGTTGCGCGAGTTGCCTCCAAGCGAAGATCCAGAAGCAAGAAGACTTATGGAGCAGGTTCGAGCGATGCATGAGGATTTCGTGCAGTCATATCCAGCATTCCGGAGGGACATGATGCTTCTCCCGATTCTGGCGTGCGCACCCGCAGTCGTGATTCTGTGCATCTTGCAGCAGCGTTCTTATCTACCCGACTACTCGATTTGGCTTCGGCTCAGTTTCGTTCCTTTCATCCTCTATTTCATTTTTCGCTTCCTAGTCTCCGCGCTACGAAAGAAGGGAGCCTAACCAGCAGCCACAGCACAACGCCCTTGCTCTCACCTGAATCGCCCATGTCATCTCCGCTCAACATGGCCCAGTCATTCAAAAGAGTCGGCTTGCCCGCTCGGCGGGCGTGGCTGATCTGAGTCGTTCGGCGTAGCCGAACTGTAGCAATCCAAGAATGAGGCCCGCTGAGGGCCCAAGGGATGGTTCGTATTTCTTACTTCTGAAACCGCCGGGCGAGTTCGCCGCGGCCCAGCTCGAAGTGTGTGGGCCGGCCGGCGGGGCTGCTGTGCGGTTGGCCGCAGGCGAAGAGCTGCGCGACCAGGGACTGGGCCTCGGTCTCGCCCATCGCGTCGGCCAGCCGCACGGCGCGGGAGACGGCCAGCCGGGCGAACTCCTCCTCGGCGAGGTCGGCCTTCCGGAGGTCGAGCCGGCCCTCGCGCACGAGCCCGAGCACGTCGCGCAAAAAGGCGGCGGCCTGCTCCGGCAGGAGCCAGTCCGGCACCGCCTCGATGCGGAAGAAATTCCGGCCGAACTCCGCCACCTCCAGCCCGTGCCGGTGCAGGAACTTCAGATGGTCGAGCAGCAGCGCGCTGCCGATGGCATCGAGCTCCACCGGCTCCGGGAAGAGCAGGCGCTGGCTGGCGGTGTCGCCCCGGGCGAAGGCCGCGCGCAGCCGCTCATACCAGACGCGCTCCAGCGCCGAGCGACGGTCGAGCACGACGACGCCCGCCGGGGACTCGAACAGCGCGTAGTCGCCGTGCGCCGTGCCGAGGAAGCGCCAGCCCAACAGTCGCGGGACGGGGGCGGGATTGGCGATTGCGGATTGCGGATTGCGGATTTCCGCAGGCGGCCGAGCTGATTGAGGCTGAGCGCCCGGAGCATTTCCGATTTTCGATGGGAATGTCGCTTCGTTCGAAACTCGATTTTCGATCACTGCCGGCGGGATTGCCGGGTGCGGGGTTGGAAACATCGCGGCCGGCCCGGTGGATTCCGCATTCCGCATTCCGAAATCCGCAATGGGCGCGGCAGCGCCAGCGCCCGCTTCCCTCAGCCGCTGGAGCACCGTGCGGATGACGAAGCCGCGCACCTGGGCCTCGTTGCGGAAACGCACCTCGCGCTTCGCCGGGTGCACGTTCACGTCGACCGCGGCGGGGTCGAGGTCGAGGAAGAGCACGGCGACGGGGAAGCGGCCCTTCACGAGCAGCGTCGCGTAGGATTCGAGCAACGCGTAGTTGAGCGTGCGGCTGTCCACCGGCCGGCGGTTGACGAAGCAGAGCATCTCGTGGCGCGAGGAGCGGCTGACGCCCGGCTTGCCGATGAGGCCGCTGAGCTTGAGGCCGGACTCCTCGGCCCCGACCGGCAGCAGCTCGGCGGCGGTCTGGCGCCCGAACACCTCGGCGACCCTGTCCGGCAGCGCCGTGCAGGCGGGAGACTGGAACAGCACGCGGCCGTCCTCCACCAGGGTGAAGGCCACCGCCGGGCAGGCCAGCGCGTAGAGCCGCACGCACTGGATGATGTGCGCCGACTCGGTGGCGTCGCTCTTGAGGAACTTGCGGCGCGCGGGAACGGAGTTGAAGAGATGGGCCACGGTGATGCGCGTCCCCGGCGCGGCGCCGCAGTCGCGCGCGTGCACCAGCTTGCCGCCGTTGACGAGCACCTCGGTGCCGGCGGGGTCTCCGGCCCGCCGGGTCTGCATCTCGAAGCGCGACACGCTGGCGATGGACGGCAGGGCCTCGCCGCGGAAACCGAAGGTGGCCAGCCGGTCGAGGTCGGAGGTCTCCACGAGCTTGCTGGTGGCGTGGCGCTCCAGCGACAGCAGCGCGCTGTCGCGGTCCATGCCGGCGCCGTTGTCCTCGACGCGGATCAGGGCGCGGCCGCCGGCGCGGAACTCGACCTCGATGCGCGTGGCGCCCGCGTCGAGGGAGTTCTCCACCAATTCCTTCACCACCGCGGCGGGGCGCTCGATGACCTCGCCCGCGGCGATCTGGTTGGCGACCCGGTCGGAGAGGATGCGGATGACGGACATGCGGCGGTTCAGGAGGTAATCACGGAATGGCGGAAAAGCGGAAGCACGGAATCAGTTGTAGGGATCTTGCCACATTCAGTGGGTATCGGAGCCCGCATCGAGGATACCGGGCTCCAGAGTTTGTGACCACTGATGGCTCCGCACCGCTGCGCCTTGTAAATCTGTTCCGACTAAGTCTCCACCGGTGATCATTGGCGCCGGCTAATCGCCGGCCATGGACCTTGGTCAGCGATCAGCAGACTCTCCGGAGCCCATGCCAAAGACGTCATCCCAAAAGCCAGTCATTGGCAGGGCGAGGCGTCCCGCCGAGCCGCGGCTCACCGAGGACGGTTCGCCCTACCCAGGCAGGCGCGCGCGAATGCCCGGTTCGGACAGCCCCTAGGATTTGTCCGGACCGTCCGGCTTGCGCGGCGGCCACTCGATGAGGTTGATGAGGTAGGTGACGGCGCGGAACGGCAGCATCAGCCAGCCGCCCTCGAGCAGCGGCTCGACGTGACGCACCTGCTCCGGCAGGCGCCCCGCCCAGATGATGCTGACGGCGAACCCGGTGAAGCTCACGGCGAAGAAAACCTGGAACACCGCGAGGTCGACCGATGGCACGGCGGTGTCGCCCCGCAACACGAGACCCCAGAGCACGGGCGAGAATCCGGCGACGAAGGCGACGAAGGCGCTGTGCAGGGCGACCGGCAGGGCGCGGTTCTCGTCCGGCACGATCTTGGCCAGATAGTTGAGGTTGGCCGAGATGAAGCAGCCCGCGCCGGCGCCCATCAGCAGGTAGAGGACGGGCAGGGCCCAGCGCAGGGCGACCGGCCAGGGCAACAGCACCCACCAGCCGGCGGCGAGCAGGCCGTAGATCGAGAACGACAGCCGCAGGAAGGGCTTGGCGCCGATCCGGTCCAACCGCGAGCGCATGTAGCCGTTGGCGAGGATCACGCCGACGTAGTGCAGCATCGTGCACAGCATGATGTGCGCCGCGGTGAATCCCGCCGTGGTCTTGAGGTAATAGGCGAAGAACGGCGCAAGCGGGGTGCTGAGCAGATAGAAGAGCGTGGACAGCCACAGGTAGCTGCGGAAGGTGCCCGGCCGGAACATCAGGCGCGGCGACTCCGCCAACACCTGCGAGAGGGGCAGGGTCTTGGGCTTCTCGACGTCGGGCAGCTTGTTGAGGGCATACCACGCCACCAGCGCCCCGGTGATGGCGATCAGGTATTGGATGAAGAACGCCCCCGCGCCCGGCAGCACCGCGAACAGCGCCGAGCACACCGCGAGCGAGCCGACCGCCGCCGACCCGGCCATGATCTGGTCGGTGGACCAGTAGCGCCCGCGCACCTCCGCGGGCACCAGCGCGTAGAGCCACGTCGTGATGGCCGCCGCCCCCACGGCACGGGAGAGGCTGTAGAAGAACATCGCGCCGACCATGGCGCCGATGGCCCACGGCACGCGCACCCCCTCGACCAGGAAGCACAGCACCAGCGGCACGAGCAGGAACCAGCCGCGCACCCCCCACCCCGCCATCGTCAGGCGCTTGAAGCCGAGCTTGGGCAGCAAGGCCGTGGACAGCACCTGCACGGGCGTGAGCAGGTAGGTCCACGCGAACACCAGCCCGACCTCGAAGGCGTTCGCCCCGAGATATTCCATGAACAGCACCGTCGGCGTGCCCGCGCCCACCTGCCAGTTCAGCGCATTGAAGAAGGCGAAATACAGTCCGTGCCGGTAGGGGCGCAGTTCGGGATCGGACTTGGGATGGAAGGGCAACACGGATTGGCGGAATATCGCTGAATGGGGGAAGGGCGGAAAGGCGGAATCACTTGGTATGAGTGCAGGGCAATTTTCGTGTCATCCTGAGCGGAGCGAAGGATCCACACAAAGAGTGAATAAGCGGACAAAAATGCATGGATTCTTCGCTGCGCTCAGAATGACACGGAAGCTGAAGGGGCACCCGACCGAATAGACCGTGCTTCCGCGATGATCTGATCAGGCCAGTGTCTTCCGCCAGCGCCCGAGCTGGCGCTTGAGCTGCGCCGGGCCGGGCATGCCCGTGCCGCGGCGGCGCGCCATGGCCTTGGCCAGGTCGAAGGATTCCACCCAGTCGGCGCGGAAGGCCGGATGCACGGCGCGCACGTCGGCGAGCGCGAGGCGGTCGAGCGGGAGCTTTTTCTGTTCGGCCACCCGGACGACGGCGCCCACGGCGTGGTGCGCCTCGCGGAACGGCACGCCGCGCCGCACGAGGTAGTCGGCGAGGTCGGTGGCGAGCAGCGCCGGGTCGGCCACGGCGGCGGCGCACTCCTTTTTCCGCACCTTCAGGCCCGCGAAGGTGCCGGCGAGCACGTCGAGGCACAGCGCCGTCTGGTCGTGGCTGTCGAACACCGGCGGCTTGTCCTCCTGCAGGTCGCGGTTGTAGGTGAGCGGCAGGCCCTTCGCGAGGGTGAGGAGCGTGTGCAGGTTGCCCTGCAGGCGGGCGGACTTGCCGCGGATCAGCTCCATCGAGTCGGGGTTCTTCTTCTGCGGCATCAGGCTGGAGCCGGTGCAGAAGGCGTCGGGCAGGTCGACGAACCGGAACTCCTGCGACGCCCAGAGGATGAGGTCCTCGGCGATGCGCGAGAGGTGCACGCCCACGACGGCGCAGGCGGCGGCGAACTCGAGGAAGAGGTCGCGGTCGCTGACGGCGTCCATGCTGTTCTGCGTCACGCGCGGGCGGCCGCGTGCGTCCACGAAACCGAGCTGTTTCGCGGTGAACTCGCGGTCGATGGGCAGGGTGGTGCCGGCGATGGCGCCGGAGCCGAGCGGGCACCAGTTGGCATGGTCGGCCACGGCGGCGAAGCGCGCGGCGTCGCGATCGAGCATCTCGAGGTAGGCCAGCAGGTGGTGGGAGAAATAGACGGGCTGCGCGCGCTGCAGGTGGGTGTAGCCCGGGATGAGCGCGCCGGAGTTGGCGGCGGCAATTTTGAGGATGGCGCGCTGCGCGGCGCGCACGCGGCCGGCGAGGTCGGCGCAGGCGTGCTTGAACCACAGCCGCATGTCGGTCGCGACCTGGTCGTTGCGGCTGCGCGCGGTGTGGAGCTTGGCGGCGGCGGGCACGCGCCTCGTGAGCGCCTGCTCGATGTTCATGTGCACGTCCTCGAGCTTGGTGGACCACGTGAACCGGCCGGCGGCGATCTCGCGGCCGATGGCGTCGAGGCCGCGGTGGATGGCGTCGCGTTCGCGGCGCGAGATGAGGCCGACGTGCGCCAGCATGGCGGAGTGGGCCTTGCTGCCCGCGAGGTCGAAGGGCGCGAGGCGGCGGTCGAACGAGACGGACTCGCTGAACCGGAGCATCAGGTCGGCGGGGCCGGCGGAGAACCGGCCGCCCCAGGTGGCTTGCGCTTTCTTGGCCATGATGGGTCAACCAACGAAACACCGTCCGCACTGGCAACGAGATTATCCGGCAACTCCGGAATGAAATTGACCACGGATGACACGGATGAGCGCGGATTATCCAAACTGCTGCAAACCGCATCCGCGAAATCCGCGGTTAAAAAGTCCGGCTCATTTGGCTTTGCGCGAGGCGCCGGCCCACGCATGGTGCCCGCGTGCGCTTCGCCCTCGTCTTCCTCGCCCTTTGCCTGTCCGCCTTCGCCGCCGAGCCGCCGGCGCGCGTGACCGTGCCGGCGATGAAGACCGGCATCTACGTCGGCAGCGTGACGCTGACGCCGGGCGTGTTCGAGCGCGACGGCGACACCTTCAAGGCGACCTACGACGCCAAGGTGCGGCCGTGGTTCTTCTGGAGCGAGACGGGCACGATCCGGATCCGCCTGCCCGCGGCCGACTTCGCCCGTCTGGCCAAGGGCGAGACGGTGGAGTTCACCGGCGAGGCGGCCAACCACAAGAACAAGCCCCGCAAGGTCACGGGCCGCGCCCAGCCCGCCGACGCCACCACGGGCAAGATCAAGGTTCGCATCGGCGTCGACGACACCGAGCTGATCTTCAACGGGACCTATCGTTTCGACGCGACCCGGTGAAGACCGTGCCGGTTTCCACGAAACATAAGCGGCTGCCGAGGGGATCGCGCGCGTAAAAGACCCGCTCTCCCCAAGGCATGTCAGCAATGGGCGAATCCACACGACCACCCGCCCGGCGAACTCGACGCAGGACCTTGTCCAGATCGGGCACTGAAAAATAGAGATATTGGAAGGGATGGAAACGCCAACCACGTCTTGGCCGATCTCCATCGGCGCCGGGATCGTAGACCGCCAAGATGACGCCACCGCATTCGAAGTAGTGCCGGCCAGGCGAGACCCGCCTACCTTTTTCACCGAGAACAGAAGCGTAGAATTTTACCGCCCTTCCAATGGAGGTCACCGGAAGTATGATCCGGTAGAGTCGCAGCGTTTTCATCTGTTCAATCCGCCCAGTGGAAGGTGACGGGGCGTTGGACGGAGGGGTGCAGGCTGTGGTGGACGGGGCAGTTGAGCGCGGCCTTTTCCAGCACGCCCTCGGGGTCCTTGGACCTCGGGATGGGCAGCCAGACGGTGGCGGCGATGCGCACGATGCGGCGCGGGGCGTCGGCGGACATCTCCTTGGTGACCTCCCACCTCACGCCGGGGATGTCGAAGCCGAGCTTGGTGCGCGCGGCGATGGCCATGGTGGTGACCATGCAGGCGGCGAACGAGGCCGTGGTGAGGTCGGTGGGCGAAAACGCCGCGCCGCGACCGTGGTTGTCCTTGGGGGCGTCGGTCTCGATCTGCTGGCCCGAGGGGCCGTGGGTGAGCTGGCAGTTGAGGCCGCCCGTGTAGGTGCCGGTGCTTTTGACCATGCGCGGAGTTGGCCACAAAGCGGCGCGAAAAGACACAAAAAATATCTGGCTGCAGGAGCGGCTTTACGCCGCGACCAGAATTCGGACTGCGATCCATCGCGGCCTAAAGCCGCTCCTACATGAAGCGCTTCAACCGCGCCGCGACGTCGGCGCGGAGGCGGTCGATGCAGGCGAGCGTGTATTTGACGGGGTCGAGGCGCGGATCGGCCACGAGCGGCGTGAGGTCCATCGCCCAGGTGAGGGCGGAGGCGCGGTCGGTGGCGTGCGAGGTGTGGAAGGTGGCGTTGGCGAGGCGGCGGCCGGCGATGGCGAGGTCGTAGCGCTTGCCGCCGGCGATCTGCGACGCGAAGGCGCCGATGAGCTTCGCCGCCAGGCGCGGGTTGGCGGAGTCGTCGAGCACGACCTTGTCGGTGTCGAGGAGCCAGTCGAGGTTGCGCCAGACCTCGCAGCCGTAGACGGCCCCGGGGCGCAGCCGGGCCGGCAACGCGCGCAGGGCGGCGAGGCAGCGCCAGAAGCAGGCGACGTGGGTGTCGTGCTTGTCGGCGGGGTTGTGCAGGTAGACGACGTCCGGCGTGGTGGCGCGCAAGATGGCGGTGAGGTCGGACACGACCTCGGGGCGGCGCGGGTCCTTGACGACGGCGCTGGGGTGCGCGAGCTGCAGCTGGGCGGCGTAGTGCCCGAGGCGGGCCGCGCGGCGCTGCTCGGCGCGGCGGACCTTTTTCATCTGCTCGTCGGTGTGGCGGGCGAAGCGCCCGGAACGCGGGCTGCCACCGCCGTCGGTGATGACCACCCCGGTGAAGGTGCGCTTCGCGAAGCCGGCGCTGATGCCGTGGTAGGCGAGGATCTCGATGTCGTCCTGGTGCGCGGCGAGGCAAAGGTGCGTCGTGCGGCGCAGCGCCGCGGCGAGCGGGCGCCCGTCCGGCACGTAGAGATCGGCGGCGGGGTGGGAAAGCTTCAACATGGCCGTGTCATGCTGAGCGGAGCGAAGCATCCACGGGTCGGTGGGCAAATGGATTCTTCGCTGCGCAGCGGATGAACTGCCCGCATGTCGTTCTGAACGAAGTGAAGAATCCAACAGGATGCGCGCATGCGGCCGTGTTACTGGATCCTTCGCTGCGCTCAGGATGACACAAAGATGCTACGCTCAAACCAACCGCTCGCTCACGCGGCGGATGCCCATGGCGCGGCCCTTCGCGTCGAACTCGACCAGGGCGCCGTTGAGGCGGATGTCACCGGTGGCGACGTCGAAGCGGCGCGGCATGCCGTCGAGGAAGCGGCCGACGACCGGCGCGATCTCGCGGCCGAGCACGGATTCCATCGGGCCGGTCATGCCCACGTCGCACATGAAGGCGGTCTGATGGCGCAGCAGCGACTCGTCGGCCGTGGCGACGTGGGTGTGGGTGCCGAGCACGGCGGTCGCGCGGCCGTCGAGGTGCCAGCCGAGCGCCTGCTTCTCGGAGGTGGCCTCGGCGTGGACCTCGACGAGGGCGCCGTCGAATTTGCCGGCCGCGCGGGCCAGCAGGGCGTCGGCGCAGACGAAGGGGCAGTCGGGCTTCACGCCCATGAAATTGCGGCCGAGCACGGTGAAGACGAGGAGGCGGAAGCCGCTCTTCTCGATGATGAGGTGGTCGCGGCCCGGGCAGGCGGCGGGGAGGTTGGCCGGGCGGCAGACGCGGTCGAGCGCGGCGATCTCCGCCTCGAAGCCCTTCTGGTCCCAGACATGGTCGCCGAGCGTGACGGCGTCCACCCCCGCGGCCAGCAGCGACTGGCAGATGGCGCCGGTGATGCCCGAGCCGCCGGCGGTGTTCTCGCCGTTGGCGACGACGAAGTCGACCGCGTGCACGTCCCTCAGTTTCGGCACGAGGGCGGCGACGGCCTCGCGGCCGGGCTTGCCCACGATGTCGCCGATGAAGAGGAGTTTCATGCGCGGGATGTCATCGCGAGGCGGTGATGCAGCCGTGGCGATCCAGGTGGATGGCCGCGTCGCTGCGCTCCTCGCCATGACGCAGGCAAATCACGGCGCGAGGTAGCTGGCGTTCGACGCCAGGCCGAAGGACTGCGGGCTGAGCGGCGTGGCCTTGCCGGACTCGGTGTCGAGGATGTAGAGGCGGCGGGTGTTGGCGGCGCGGAAGGTGCAGACGACGTGCCGGCCGTCGGCCAGCCAGACGGGTTCGACGGCGTCGGTCGGCGCGCGGGAGACGATCTTGCTGGAGCGCGCGGCCATGTCGTAAACGGCGATCTGATAGCCGCGGCCGACGCCGGCGGTGAAGACAATCTTGTTGGGGTCGGCGGCGCTCCAGTCCGGCTCGGCGCAGTAGCGCGAGATGTCGGTGGGCAGGCGCTGCATCGTGCCGCCCGCGGCGGGCATCACGTAGAGCTGGGGGCCGCCGGCGAGGCCGGAGGTGAAGAGCAGGCGCGAGCCGTCGGGCGACCAGACGGGCGAGGCCTCGACGACGTCGTTGCGCGTGAGGCGGCGGATCTGTTTCCCCTGGGCGTTGCCGACGTAGAGCTCGGGGTTGCCCTCGCCGCTGAGGATCATGGCGACGCGCGAGCC
>Ga0209172_10008056_pt1 | contig 10507 bp, 12 predicted proteins | sample LarsenN4metaG_FD_184113 | JGI IMG/M metagenome (GOLD analysis project Ga0209172, IMG submission 184113) | Hot spring sediment bacterial and archeal communities from British Columbia, Canada, to study Microbial Dark Matter (Phase II) - Larsen... ... | reverse complement strand
CACGGCCTCATCATGGACCCGCCCATGCTGGACGTCCTCGAACGCGACGCCGCGCGCCTCCTCGCCGTCGAACCGGAACTCACGACCGAAATCGTCGCCCGCAACGCCGCGCTCAAGGCCGCCGTCGTCAGCGAAGACGAACGCGAGGGTGGCCGCCGCGCCATCCTCAACTACGGCCACACCATCGGACACGCCATCGAAGCCGTCACCGGCTACACCGGCGTCCTCCACGGCGAGGCGATCAGCATCGGCATGATGGCCGCCGCCGAGATCGGCCGCCGCATGGGCATCACGCCCGCCGCCATCGGCGAGCGGCAGGCGCGCCTGTTCGAGCGCTACGAGCTGCCGCGCGCCATGCCGGGCATCGACGTCGAGGCCGTGCTCGACGCCACGCTGCTCGACAAGAAGGTCGCCGCGAAGAAGGTCCGCTGGGTGCTGCTCGAGGACGCCGGCCGCCCCGTCCTCCGCGACGACGTCCCCCGCGACCTCGTCCGCGACGTCCTGCAACCGCTGTTCGCATAGATCACACACGGCCATCTGCGCATCACAACGCGCGGACGTTTCTTCGACCGCGCCGCCAGACAGGCTGCGCCCGGCTTCACCCTTCCGTAACGGAGCAGAACCTAGACTGCCCTCGCACGGAAAGGAGGGCGGGATGACGCAGGATCGAGACTTCGACACCGAGCGCGCACCCGACGAGCGCATGCAGCACGCCGAAGACGACGCCGAACGCAGCGGCCCCTCGCCATACGACCAGGCGTCGCCGGACATGCCCGGGCGGCGTGTGATCAAGAAAGGCGAGCACGAGAAGCCCGGCCCGACGTCGGCCGAGGAGCTCTCGGAGACTGGCGTGGACAGCGGTGTCGCTGACGACGACGGCCTGCTCCAGACGAATGAGGTCGACCGCAGCGAGACGATGGCCTCCGGCGCAGGCGGCTCGATGGAGGAGGAAGAGCTGACGCCCGCCTCCGAATACGAGGATGACGGCACGCTCGGTGACGAGGAGAGCGCATGAGCGCGCACCGCAAAGGCACCGGCGCTGTCGACAAGGACCGGCGCAGCAAGCGCACGAAGATGGACCGCGAGGTCAAGCACACCGACGACCGGTCGGCGCCAGACAGTGATCTCCGCGGGCTGGGGCGGCAGGCGATCGCGCAACAGGAGCGCGAGCCGGACTTCGACAGGATCGACCGCGATCTATCGGCCGGGCACTGATACGGCTGCAAGCCGCCCGCGATGATGAGGGACAGCGGAATCGCTGTCCTTCGTCGCGTCTACGGCAGGATGGTCACTTTGATCGCGCCGCTGCTCTTGTCGTCGGCCGTCGCGTATGCTTCCAGCGCCGACGTCAGCGGGAAGCGGTGCGTGATGATCGGCCGCAGCCGCTCGGCGTTGCGCGCCATGATCTCGATCGCCAGCTCGTAGTCCGAGCGGCGTCCCGGGCGCCCGTAGCAGTTCGACCCGACGACGCGCACCTCCTTGAGGAAGAAGAAGATCGGGTGGATCTGCACCGGCTTCGTGAACGCCCCCAGCACGCTGATCCGCCCCGCCGGCCCCACCACCTGCATCGCCTCCTGCAGTGTGTTTGCGTGGCCGCCCACGGTCTCGACGACGACGTCCGCGCCGCCCAGGTCCGCGCCCATCTTCGCCACGCCCTCTGGCGATGAGTCATACACCGCGTCGGCGCCCACGGCGGCGGCCATTTCCTTCTGCTGCGGGTGCTTCGCCGTCGCGACGACGCGCGTCGCCCCCATCGCCTTCGCCGCCACGATCGCCAGCAGCCCGATCGTCCCCGAGCCCAGCACTGCCACCACGTCGCCGAACCGCACGTCCACGAGGCGCAGCCCGTGCACGCCCACGGCCAGCGGCTCCACCAGCGCCCCCAGCTCGAAGTCGACCTCGGGCGGCAGCTTGTACATCGCGTAGTGCGCGACCGTCATGTACTCGCGCATGCCGCCGGGGATGTTGAGCCCGTTCGCCTTCCGCGACGGGCAGAGGTGGTAGTTGCCCGACCGGCACTGCTCGCACGTCAGGCACACCGCGAACAGCTCGAGCGCCACGCGATCGCCCTTCTCGAAGCCCGTGACGCCCTCACCGAGCGCTTCCACCTCGCCGGCGCACTCGTGCCCGGGGATGAAGCCCGGCGGCAACGGAAACTCGCCGCGATAGAAGTGAAGGTCACTCCCGCAGATGCCGACGTTGCGCACGCGCACGAGCGCCTCGCCTGGCCCCGGCGCAGGCTTCTCGACGTCGCGCACTTCCAGCGCGCGCGGGCCCGTGTACACGAGCGCTTTCAATCGTGCCTCCTCGCCCTGATCGCGCCGCCGTCCCCGCGACGCTTCGTTATGATGGGTGAGTGAAGGCGCTCAATCAACCGGAGAGCTGGTGGGGCTGGCATGGCTACAGCCATCCGCAGCCCCTTTCGATCACCGAGATCATGCGCAGCGGCACCATGACGCCGCGCATCGCCGCCATCCTCGGCCTCGCTGTCGAGCGCGGCGCCTCGATGGTGCTCGCTGCCAACCCGCCGGGCGCCGGCAAGACCACGATCCTCACTGCGCTCCTCGCCTTCGCGCGCCCTGACGCCTCCGTCTACTTCACGCGCGGCTGGGGCGAGACCTTTCGCCTGCCGCCGCGCGAGGGCGATGCCCCGACCGTCATCCTCATCAACGAGATCTCCGACCACCTGCCCGTCTATTCGTGGGGGCCCTACGTCCAGCGCACGTTCGAGCTGATGGCCGACGGCTACTCGATGATGTCCACCATGCACGCCGACACCGTCGACGGCGTCATCGAGCAGCTCGTCGAGGAGAACGACGTCCCGCAGCGCCTCGTCGGCCATCTCTCGTTCGTCGTGCCGTTGTACGTGGGAACGGTCGACGGCCGGCGCCTTCGCCGCGTCAACGAGATCACCGTCCTCGAGCCGCTCGGCCCCGGCTACGACCGCTGCACCATCGCCCGCTGGGACGCCGGCTCCGACACGTTCGGCGCGCTCCAGACCCCGGCCGAGATCAACGCCGCCGCCCGGCGTCTGTCCATGACCGATGAGGAGTTCCTCGACGCCCTGCGCGCCCGGGAGGATCTGCTCGCCGGCCTCGTCCGCGACGGCATCACCGAAATCGACGACGTCCAGCGCCGCATCTTCGAGTTCCACGGCTACCAGCTCGCCGGCTGACCGCTTCCGCCGAGTGCGACGCAAGCGATAGCGCCGCCGAAGGCCGCGGCCTAGACCTCGCACCCCGGCGGCGGCACAATGCCACCAGAACCGGAGACGAGAGGGAAAGGACGTCACGATGGCGACACGCATCGGCATCAACGGCTTCGGCCGCATCGGACGGCAGGTCCTGAAGGCGATCAACGAGCGGCACCCGGACGCCCTCGAAGTCGTCGCCATCAACGACCTCGTCGACACGAAGACGAACGCGCACCTGCTCAAATACGACTCCAACTACGGCCGCTACCCGGGGACCGTCGAGGCCACGGAGGGCGGCCTCGTCGTCGACGGTAAGCCCATCGCCGTCTACGCCGAGCGCGAGCCGGCGAAGATCCCGTGGGGCCAGGCGAACGTCGACATCGTCGTCGAGTCGACCGGCTTCTTCACCGACGCCAAGCAGGCGCGCGAGCACATCCGCGACAGCGTCAAGAAAGTGATCATCTCCGCCCCTGCGAAAAACGAAGACGCCACGCTGGTGCTGGGCGTCAACGCCGAGCAGGTCTACGACGGCTCAAAGCACACCGTCGTCTCGAACGCGTCCTGCACCACCAACGGCATCGCGCCGCCCGTGAAGGTGCTGCTCGATAGCTTCGGGCTGGTGAAAGGGCAGATGACGACGATCCACGCCTACACCAACTCGCAGCGCCTGCTCGATATGCAGGCGAAGGATCTCCGCGAAGCGCGCGCTGCCGGCCTCAACATCGTGCCCATGTCCACGGGCGCCGCCCGCGCGCTCAAGCTGGTCATCCCGGAGGTCGAGGGCAAGCTCGACGGCGTCGCCTACCGCGTCCCGACGCCTACCGTCTCCATCGTCGAGGTCGTCGCCGTGGTCGAGCGCAGCACCAGCGCCGAGGAGGTGAACGACGCGCTGCGGAAGGCGGCCGCCGGCCCGATGAAGGGCATCCTCGCCGTCTCCGACGAGCCGCTCGTCTCGATGGACCTCAAGGGCGACCCGCATTCGTCGATCGTCGATGCGCTGACGACGAACGTCGTCGGCGGCGACCTCGTGAAGGTCGCTTCCTGGTACGACAACGAGTGGGGCTACTCCTGCCGCACGGCCGACCTCTGCGCGTTCATCGCCGCGAAGGGGCTCTAGCGCGCGGCACCGGCGACAGCGAAAAACGAAGCGAGCGGCCCGTCCTGTGGCCGCTCGTTCCGTGCCCTCCAAGCGAAGGTATTCCGTCCCGACCGCGGCGTCGCAGGGCGCCACGGTACTCCTTCTCCTCCGCCTTTCTGCGCATCTACTTTCCTCCGCGAGCGGGCGCCTCGTCAACGCGAAAACCTGCACACCTTGTGCGGATCGCCGAGGAGCCAGCCGGCGGCCCTCTTTGCCTTTCCTGTGATATGCGCACCTGCAACGCAGGCAAGGCCGATAGGCCCTAACAGTGCATCCTCCCGGAAGCGCATGATCGAAGTGCAGCCACCGGCGCGAACTCTCGGCTGCAGAAAGGATTCGGGCATGCTGTTCGTAACACTGTTGAAGAGGAAGCCCCACATGACACGCCGCGCGACGACCGAACGCAGGCTCGACTGGAAGTTCCCGGAGGGCGTGCACGTCATCGGCGAGTACTGGCTGCCCGCCGGTGACTACGACGTGATCACGATCACCGAGGGCGACGACGCCGCATCGATCTACCGCGCGCTCGCCGATTGGGACGAGGTGTTCGATGCTCGCGTGTTCCCCGTGATCACGGCCGAGGAAGGCATCGCCCTCGCCCGCCGCGAGCTGGCGGCCGCGAAGGCCTGAGCCTCTCCAGGGGGGCTCTCCAACTGGAGAGCCCCTCGGTGGCGGTGTGCGATTGCCGCGCGTCGCGCTTCTTTACCACCGCTTCATCGGCCGAAACACAGATATCTTGTGCGGAACTCGGCTCGTGTACGATAATCGCCGCCATCGAGGGCAATGGGGGAGCGGACAGACTGGCGCCGGGAACTGCGCGACGCGCGTAAGAAGCTGCGCCTCAGCCAGCGCGAGCTTGCCACGCGTGCGTCCCTCTCCGAGTCCGCCGTCCGCGCCTACGAGCTCGGCACGCGTTTCCCCTCGCGTGAGCACCTCAGCGACCTGATCGACGCCCTCTCCGTCGACCGCGCCTGGCGTAACCGCCTCCTCCTCGCCGCCGGCTTCGCGCCCGACGGCCTCGAGCAACGCCCGTCCGATATCGAGGACTGATGGCTCACCCCGGAGGAGTCCGAGGCCGAGATCGCCGCGTACGAGTGGCCGTCGTTCGTGCTCAGCGAGCGCATGGAGGTCATCGCCGCCAACGCCACGGCGCAGGCGCTCTGGGACGTCGACCTCGCGCGCGAGTTCCTCGGCCCGCTCGACCGCAACCTGCTCAGCGTCGCCAGCAACCCGCGCTTCGCCGACCGCGTCGCCAACTGGGACGAAGCCGTCGGCACCATCGTCTGGATGTTCAAGGCGTTCCACCGCGAGCAGGAACAGCTCGAAAACCCCTCGCCTTACTTCGCCGCCGCCCTCGAGCACTTCATGAAGGGCGACCCGAAGTACGTGGGCAAGCTCTTCGACCTCTGGCAGGCAGCCCCGGAAGGCACCGTCGCCCGCATCCGCTGGGCGTACCCCATCGTCTGGGAAGAGCCCGGCTACGGCCGCATGCGCTTCCGCTGCCTCGTCAGCTCGCTCAGCGAGGTCGACGGCATGTCGGTCAACGACTGGATCCCCGCCGATGCCGCGAGCTGGTCCGTCCTCGAGCGCATCAAATCCGACCGTGCGGGCGCGGCCGAGCCGCAACGGGAGACCGCTGCCGACGCCGCCGGCGGATCGTAGGCGGCCTCAATCGCCCAATATCGCAACGATTGCCTTACCAAATACCCGCCGATATGATCCGTTCCGGCTGAATCTGGCGAGGGAGGAGCGCGTTGCTACCGTCACACGAGTTCCCCGGCAACTGGGTCTTCTACGTCTCCTTCATCGCCGCCGTCGCCTTCTTCGTCTACTCCGTCTCCATCAAGGTCGCCGTCTTCTCCAAGGGGCGCGGGGACTGGCGCTTCGACCACCTCTTCGAGCGAGTCACGTCGCTGGTGCCGTACCTGCTCGGCAACGCGCGCGTGGCGCGCCGGCGCTACTGGTACAGCGGCCTCCTCCACACGCTGATCTACTGGGGCTTCATCGTCCTCCAGGTGCGCACGCTCAACTTCCTCCTCAAGGGCATCGACAACGATCTCGCCCCCGAGGACTGGGGCGGCATCTTCTACGACGTCCTCGTGCGCGCGCCGATGGACATGTTCAACATCCTCGTCCTCATCGGCGTCGGCATGGCCGCCTACCAGCGCCGCTTCTGGAAGCCCGCCCGGATGACCTTCAACATGGACGCCTGGCTCATCCTCTTCTTCATCGCGTTCCTGATGGTCACGGACATCTTCACGAACAGCTTCGAGATCGCGCTGCACCCGGAGGAGGGGCAGGGCTGGTCGTTCGTCGCCTGGACGCTCGCCCAGTTCTGGGACGCCATCGGCATGTCGACCGCGGTCATGGAAGGCATGCTCGTCTTCTGGTGGTACGCCCATCTCTATGACTTCCTGCTGTTCCTCAACTACCTGCCCTACAGCAAGCACTCGCACGTCCTCACTGTGCCGTTCAACATCGCCTTCCGCCGCATCGCCCCCACGGGCCAACTGCAGCCCATCAAGGACTTCGAGAACCTCGAGCGCTTCGGCGCCGGCCTCATCCAGGATCTCACCTGGAAGCAGATGCTCGACCCTTACACCTGCACCGAGTGCGGCCGCTGCGAGATCAATTGCCCGGCGTTTCTCACCGGCAAGGAGCTCTCGCCGAAGAAGGTCATGCACGACATGCGCACGGCGATCGAGGTCGAGGTGGCGAAGATCAGCTCGCCCCTGTTCGTCTGGGACGCGCTGTTGCCTTCGAAGAACGGCAGCGGCAATGGCAACGGACACGCGCAGGTCGAGGAGCTGACACTCATCGACGCCGTCGGCTTCAACCCGATCTGGGACTGCGTCACGTGCGGCGCCTGCCAGTACCAGTGCCCGGTCTTCATCGAGCACATCCCGGCGCTCCAGGACATGCGGCGCTTCCTCACCATGAACGAAGCGAACATGCCGGAGACCGCCGCGCAGACGCTGCAGCAGATCGAAACGCGCGGCCATCCCTGGCGCGGCACGCCGTACACGCGCACGTCGTGGATGGAGGGCCTCGACGTCCCCACGTTCGACGGCTCGCAGGAGTACCTCTACTGGGTCGGCTGCTCGGGCGCGATGGTCGACCGCAACATCCCGACGACGCGCGCCGTCGCGCGCCTGCTCACCGAGGCCGGCGTCAGCTGGGGCTGCCTCGGCGAGGAGGAGATGTGCACCGGCGACCCGGCGCGCCGCCTCGGCAACGAGTACCTCTACCAGACGCAGGCCCAGTCGCTGATCGAAGTCCTCAACGCCAAGGGCGTGAAGAAGATCATCACCAACTGCCCGCACTGCTTCAACACGATGACCAACGAGTACCCGCACTTCGACGGCAACTTCGAGGTCATCCACCACAGCTCATTCCTCGCGCGGCTGCTCCGCGAGGGCGCCCTGCGCCCGAAGAACGAGATGCCGGTCGCCATCACCTACCACGACTCGTGCTACCTGGGCCGCCACAACGGCAACTACGACTCGCCGCGCGACATCGTCGACGCGCTGCCCGGCGGCTCGCGCGTCGAGATGCCGCGCAACCGTGAGAACTCGTTCTGCTGCGGCGCGGGCGGCTCGCACATGTGGGTCGAAGAGTCGAAGGGCAAGCGCATCAACGTCGCCCGCACCGAGGAGGCTTACAGCACCGGCGCGCAGATCATCGCCACCGCCTGCCCCTTCTGCATCCAGATGTTCGAGGACGGCATCCCCACCGTCGAGCCGGACGAGGACAAGCGCATGAAGACGTTCGACGTCGCCGAGCTGCTCGAGCTGACCGTCATCGGCACGCCCACGGGCGGCTCCCGCGCCGCGGAGGCCATGCAGCTCGAAGAGCCCGTCGCGTCCGCGGCCGCCGAAGTCGTCGACGAATCCTAGCGACAAGACACCGTAGCCGCGGAGCTGCAGCTCCGCCCAGCCGCGGAGCTGCAGCTCCGCCCATCCCGCCGCCCATACCCCGCCTTGCCCGCGTCCTCTACGCTTCCACCATGGCCGCCCTCGACCCCTCCCTCGCCGCCGAGGACTACTGCTACGTCACCACCACCGGCCGCGTCACCGGCAAGCCGCACACCGTCGAGATCTGGTTCGCCCTCCGCGACAGCACCATCTACATCCTCGCCGGCGGCCGCTACCGCGCCGACTGGGTGAAGAACGCCATGAAACAGCCGGACGTCCGCGTCCGCATCACAAACCGCGAGTTCGACGGCCGCGCCCGCGTCGTCGAGGAGGGCGCGGAGGACCTCATGGCCCGCCGCCTGCTGCTCGAGAAGTACGCCCGCAGCGAGGACGACGACCTCGACGACTGGGCGATCACCGCCCTGCCCGTGGCCATCGACCTCGCGCCGGCGGATCTATGACCAGCGAAGCGCCGCTCGATCTCGTCAGGGCCGCCTTGCGCGAGAGCGCCCGGCGCCGCCGCGCGCGCAGCGCGCTGACGGATCACGTGCCGTCCGATTGCGACAGCGCAACGACTTCTGCGACCACCTGCTCGATCGGCTGTCGCGTGTCGATCTCGACCGTCGCCGTACGCCGCAGCAGCGGCTCTATCGTGCGCACGTTCTCGAGCACCTCAGCGCGTTCCTCCGCGCTCTTGCCGTAGCTATTCGTCGTCCGCGTCGCCAGCCGCTCCAGCAGCACCTCCGCCGGCGCCGACAGCAGCACGATCGCGTCGAGCTGCGGGTAGAACCGCACCTGGTTCGACGCGCAGCCGCTGATGAACAGCACGTCCGCGCCCTCGTCCGCGAGCAGCTCGGCGACGCGCTCCTCCCGCCACACCCACTCCCGCCGCACTGCCCCGTCCGCCCCCGCGAGGCTTCGGTACTCCGACCACTCCGGCTGGTCGACGTCCACCGCCCGGTACCCGCGCGCCGCCAGCTCGCCGAACACCGTCGACTTCCCCGTCCCCGGCATGCCTGTGATCAGCACGCGCTTCACCGCCTCAGCATAGCCGCCGAGACCCGCGGCTCCACGGCCGATTCCATCATCGATCGCCCATATGTTCTAGGCGATGTCCGATTCAAACTCTCGATGGCCAGGCCTCTTGACGCCGCCGGACATACGTTCTACAGTACGCATGTTCGATACGAACGGAGTCGGAACCTATGCTCGCCGTCGCGCTCACCCTCGTCGTCCTCATCTCGGCCGCCCTTCTGCTCTACCAGTACTGGGCGGGCTCTCTCCTCGGAGATGAGGGCGCGGACGCGGCCGACGGCGCCGGCATCACCCCCGACACTCTGCCCGTGCGCCACCGCTTCCACATCGACAACGCTGCGTAGCCCTGGACGTCATCTGCGGGGAACGGCGTCCAGTCGCCACAACCGTGAAGGGCTGTCTCCACGTCCTGCCGGAGGCAGCCCTTCGCCATTCCTGGTCGGTCAGTCGTTCAGTCTTCAGCCACTCAGCGGCCACACCCACTGACAGACTGCGAGACTGCACGGCTGATAGACTTCGATCGCCATGCGCATCCTCGCCGTCGACATGGGCACCGGCACGCAGGACATCCTCCTCTTCGACCCGGACGTCCCGCCCGAGAACAACTTCAAGCTCGTCATGCCCAGCGCCACCCAGATCGCCGCCGGCCGCATCCGCCGCGCGACCGCCGCGCGACGCCCGCTGCTCCTCACCGGCGTCATCCAGGGCGGCGGCCCATGCCACTGGGCGCTGGAAGACCACCTGCGCGCCGGCGGCGTCGCCTATGCCACGCCCGAGGCCGCCCAGACCTTCGACGACGACCTCGAGCAGGTCGAGCGCCTGGGCGTCCGCGTCGTCAGCGACGATGAGGCCCGAAAGCTCGCCGATGTCGACCACGTCGAGCTGCGCGACCTCGACCTCCGCGCCATCCGCGCCGCCTTCGCCGCGTTCGACGTGCCGCCCGGCTTCGACGGGCTCGCCCTCGGCTGCCTTGACCACGGCGCCGCGCCGCCCGGCTACTCCGACCGCCTCTTCCGCTTCGACCATCTTCGCCGCGTCGTCTCCGAGGAGAACGACCTCAGCAACTTCGCCTTCCTGCCCGGCGAGCTGCCCGACTATCTCACCCGCGCGCGCACCATGGTCGACACCGCGCGCCGCGATGACGGCGCCGCGCCGACGGTCTTCCTCGACACGGGCCCGGCCGCCGCCCTCGGCGCGCTCCAGGACCCACACGTCGCGCGCGAGGAG
>Ga0209172_10008051_pt1 | contig 10513 bp, 9 predicted proteins | sample LarsenN4metaG_FD_184113 | JGI IMG/M metagenome (GOLD analysis project Ga0209172, IMG submission 184113) | Hot spring sediment bacterial and archeal communities from British Columbia, Canada, to study Microbial Dark Matter (Phase II) - Larsen... ... | reverse complement strand
GGCGAGCGGCCAGCCCTGGTCGGGGAGATCGAAGTACTCCACGCTCAGCCGGCCGCGGTAGTCGAGGTCCGAGAGCCGCCGCAGCACGGCAGCGAAGTCGACGACCCCGGCCGGGTCGTCGACGTGGACCTGCGTCCGGCCCGGCGCGCCCTGGCGGAGCTGCACGTGGTCGGCGAGCTCGAGCAACTCGAGTGGGTCGCCGCCCCAGTCGGCGACGTGCCCGGTGTCGACGAGCAGGCGCACCCCCGGCACCGCCGATCGAAACTCGCGCACCGCGTCGAGCGAGTTGACGACCGCACCCGCCCACGGTTCGAGGAGCGCCCGCGGCGCCGCGCGCCACCAGCGCACCGCCCGATCCCACATGCCGACACCCGCTCGCGGCGCCGGCGTCGAGCACCACGTGTTCACGGGTCTCGGGAACGCCGTCGGGCAACCCACCGGGAGCGCCAGGTTGCCGGTGCCGAGCAACGGGTCGATGTGCGCGTAGCCGTCGGCCGCCGCCACCCGAGCTCGCTCGACCGCGTCGCCCCGCCGCGCGTACACGACGTCGACCACACCGAGCGGCCACATGACCGGCGCTACTGCTGCATCGACTTCGGCATCACCATGCCGACTTGCTGGAGATGCTGGCCGAGTGTCTTGTCGAAGTCTCGTGCCACCTCGGCCGGCGTCCAGCCACCGGCCCGCCACATCCACGCGACCTGCTTGGGCTGCTGGAAGATCGTGTACGCGTACTCGGTGCGGCCGAGGATCTGCCCGTTGACGTGCGCGGCCTGATCCGATGCAAGGAACGCGACGAGCGGTGCGTTGAGCGCGGGATCCTCCTCGGGTGGCGGTGCCTGCCCGCTGCGCTCGAACAACGATGCGGTCATGCGCGTCGCACCCGATGGCGCCACGGCGTTCACCGTGATGCCGTAGCGCCCCAGCTCCATCGACCAGATGAACGTCATCCCCATGATTCCGGCCTTCGCCGCACCGTAATTGGTCTGGCCGAAGTTGCCGCGCAGCCCCGCCGACGACGTGATGTTGACGATGCGGCCGTAGCCCTTCTCCTTCATGACCTCGGCCGCGTGCCGGGTGCAGTTGAACGTTCCCTTCAGGTGCACCGCTACGACCGTGTCGAAGTCGTCCTCGCCCATCTTCAGCAGCGTCCGGTCCCGCACGATACCGGCGTTGTTGACGAGGATGTCGATCGTCCCGAATGCATCGACCGCGGTCTGCACGATGTTGCGCGCACCGTCGAAGTCGGTGACGGAGTCGTAGTTCGGGACGGCGCGGCCGCCGAGCGCCTCGATCTCCTTGCACACCTGCGCAGCCGGCGTCTCGTCGCGGTCGGCACCATCGAGTGCGGCGCCGACATCGTTGACGACCACCTGCGCGCCTTCGCGGGCGAAGCACAGCGCGAACTCCCGGCCGATCCCCCGGCCCGAACCGGTGACGACCGCGACCCGGCCGTCGAGCAGCCCCACTATCCCGCCACCGCGGTCGCGCTGCCGGTGATCGCCTTGTCGCCGTTCTGGTTCGTGACCACGACGTCGAGGTCGACGAGCCGCTCGCCGTTGTCGTCACGGGTCCCCGTCACCGTCGCGACGCAGGTCAGCACGTCGCCGGGCCAGACCTGCTTCGAGAACCTCACCTGGAAGCGCCTGATTGCCTCCGGCCCGAACCAGTCCTTCACGACGCGCGCCGCGAGACCCATCGTGAGCATCCCGTGCCCGAACACCGACGGATTGCCGACTTGGGTCGCGATCGTGTCGTCGTGGTGCATCGGGTTGAAGTCGCCGGACGCCCCCGCGTACTTGACGAACATCGTGCGGGTCAGCGCCGGGAACTCCTCGCGCCGCTCCTCGCCGACCGTGACGGTTGTGGGCATCTCGCTCCTTCGCATTGCTCGGGCGGATCACTCGCGGGCCTGACGTCGGCGTCAGAGCGTATCCCTGCGGCCCGCTTCCAGTCAGGGCGAGCGGCACAGAAGGTGACACGCACGTCGGGCCCGCGTAGCCTGACCTGGTGGCTCGCAGCGCTGGCACCGCGGGGGGTGCGCGCGCCGCCAGGAACGGCGTCGGCGCGGGGACGCCCGCGCAACAACGCGACCTGCGAGCGCGGGGGCAGCGCACGATGCGCAAGCTGCTCGACGCCGGAGCTGAGGTGTTCGCGACACGCGGATACCACGCGGCGCGCGTCGACGACATCGTCAAGCTCGCGCGGACATCGCACGGGACGTTCTACCTGTACTTCTCGAACAAGGAGGACCTCTTCCGCGCGCTCGCGGCCGAGGTCGCCGACGAGATGCAGCACCTCGCCGAGGCGCTCGCGCCCCTGGAACCGGGCCCGGCGGGGCGCAACGCGCTCGCGGCCTGGCTCGGTGACTTCGCCGCGCTCTACGAGCGCTACGGTGCGGTCATCCGCGCGTGGACGGAGGCCGAGATGGCGAGCCTCGAGTTCGGGCGGCTGGGGACCGACGTGCTGACGCGCTTCACTCGCGTCCTGACCCAGCGGATCGGCGCGGCCGCCCCCGACGACGTCGATCCCGTCATCGGTGCGCTGGCGCTGGTCGCGATGCTCGAGCGGCTCAACTACTACGTGACGTCTCGGCAGGTTCCCATCGACCGCGACGAGATGGTGGAGACCCTCGCTCGTGTCACACACGCATCGCTGTTCGGCTCGTAGGGGCGCGTGCGCGGTCGCGTTCGCCGTGATCGCCGCGTGCGGCGGTACCACCGAAGCCCGGAGCAACGACGAGCTCGAGCCAGGCAGCGGCGACCTCGGCCCCGGCGACGCGCCCTCGGAGGTGCCCGAAGCCGCCGGGCCCGACGACGACGAGCTGCTCGAGGAGCCCGACGACGGCGCGCCGTCGTCGGTGCCCAGCGCGCCCGGCGCGGCCTGCGGCACGACGGAGGCCGAGCGCGAGATCGACGCGCTTCCGGCGCACCTCCTCGACCGGCGCCTCGCCATCGCCGAGCGCGCCACCGCCCTCCAGCTCGGCCCGGACCCGGCCGTCGGCAAGCTCCTCGGGGCGACGGGAATCTACGACGCCGCGCGCGTCACCACGATCGCATGCGTCGACGACGGCGCGGCGACGATCGCGGTCGCCCTCGACGACGGCGGTCGCACCACGCGGGTCGCGGGGAGCGTGATGATCGTGGACGGGTCGTGGCGCGTGACGTTGCACTCGTTCTGCAAGTGGGGCGTCGCGCCTCCGTGCGGTGCCGACCTCGAACACCGCGCCGCGGATGCGCTCAGCCCGGCGCTGCGCGCCGCCGGCTAGCTAGACCGACGTTCCGGCGCCGTTCTCGCCGGCGAGCAGGATCGTTTGCAGGTCGCCGAGCTCGGACACCCGGCCGCTGTACGCGACCTCGCCCTTCACGAGCACGACAGCCTCGTCGGCGATTGCGAGCGCGTGATGAACATGCTGCTCCACGATCATGAGCGTCGTACCCGCCTCGCGGATCGTCGCGAGCGTCCGGTACACCTCGTCGACGACGATCGGCGCCAGCCCGAGCGACAGCTCGTCGGCGATGAGCAGACGCGGCTTCTCGACCAGCACCCGAGCCAGCGCCAGCATTCGCTGCTCCCCGCCCGACAGCGTGCCTGCGAGCTGCCTGCGGCGCTCGCCGAGCCGTGGGAACAGCGCGTACGCCTCGTCGAGCGCGCCGCCGGTTCCGGCGCGTCCCCGTGTGCGACGGAACGTGAGCTCGAGGTTCTCCGCCACGGTCAGCGATGCGAACACCGACCGGCCTTCGGGTGCGTGGACGATTCCTGCGCGGGCGTACCGGAACGGCCGCTTCCCCGTGAGGTCGACGCCGTCGAACACGACCCGCCCCCGCGTCGGGACGACGAGTCCCGAGCAGACCCGGGCGATCGTCGTCTTCCCCGCGCCGTTCGAGCCGAGCAGCGCGAGGACGTGCCCCGGCGCGATCGCGAACGACACGCCGAACACCGCCCGGAACGGTCCGTACCCGGCTTCGACGCGGTCGAGCTCCAGCAACCGCCCGGCGACCGGCTCGGGAAGCGCGGCCATCAGACGAGGTCCCCGAGGTACGCCTTGCGGACGGCGACGTCGGCGAAGACCTCGTAGGTCGGCCCCGAGGCAATCAGCGTGCCGAAATCGAGCACGAACACTCGCTCCACGAAGCCCCGGACGAACTCCACGTCGTGCTCGACGAGCAGGATCGCGGTGCCGCGCGCGCGATGTACCTCGAGCAGGGTGTCCGCGAGGGCGCCCGTCTCGTGGCGGTCGAGGCCCGACGACGGCTCGTCGAGCAGCAGCAACCGCGGCTCGGTCATCAGGGCGCGGCCGATCTCGACGAGGCGGCCGAGGCCGAGGCTGAGCGACTCGACCTTGCGGTCGGCGACAGATGTCAGACCCAGCAGGTCGAGCATCGACTCCGACCGTGCCGTCTCGTCGGTGGACGGCCGGCCCATCAGCAGCAGGTCGCGCAGGAGACTGCCGCGCCCACTCCGGCAACGATCGGCGACGATGAAGTGCTCGCGCGGCGTCATACCGGTGAAGAGCTCGATGCGCTGGAACGTGCGCCCGATCCCGAGCCGGGCACGCCGGTGCGTCGGCACGCGCGTCAGGTCGCGGCCGTCGAAGGTGACCGCTCCCGCGTCGGGCTTGAGGATGCCGAGCAGGCAGTTGAAGAACGTCGTCTTCCCGGCGCCGTTGGGTCCGATCAACCCCACGAGCTCGCGTTCCGCGACGTCGAGATCGACGTTGTCGAGCGCAGTGATGCCCGCGAACTTCTTCGTCACGCCGCGCGCTTCGAGCAGGCTCACCCGTCGCCACCTGTGCGCGCCGCGACCGGCTCGCCGAGCACCTCGCCGACCGTCGGCGTGGCCGATGGCGGGGCGGAGCGGCGGAAGCGGTCGATCTGCCGTTGGATGAAGTTGAGCGACTGCCGCTTGTTGTGCTCGAGGATGCCCTCGGGATGCTTGGCGAACGTGATCGCGACCAGACCGAAGAACACGTAGTGCCAGGTCGGCGCGATCTCGAGCCATCGTTTCAACACGAGCTCGGGGAAGATCACGAAGCCGAACGCACCCTGGATCGCACCTTCCACCGTGCGCGCGCCGAGGGTGACGACGAGCACGATCCATACGAGGCCGAGGAACGTGTTGAAGATGCCTTGGGCCGCTTGCTCACCGATCCGGCCCGACTCCATCGCGAGCAACCCCCCGGCGAGGCCGGCGAGCGCGGCCGACACGGCGAAGGCCGTGATGCGGGCGCGAGCAGGGTTCACTCCCATCGCGGCCGCCGCGGTCTCGCTCCCGCGGAGCGCATCGAGGTAGCGGCCCGTCGTGCCGTTGCGCAACAGGATCACGGCGAAGCCGGTCAGCGCCAGGACGACGACGCACAGGACGAAGAACGCTCGGTTGTCGGCGAAATCCCACGGTCCGATCGTGGGCCGCGGAACCTCCATGCTGCGGGCCCCGCCGCCGAACCATTCGAACTTCAACATGACCCGCTCGACGAACAGCGCAAACGCGAGCGTGGCAAGCGCGAGGAAGATGCCACCCAGGCGCAGCGCGGGGACCGACAGCAGCCCCCCGACCGCCGCGGTCACCGCCGCGCCGATCACCATTGCGAGCAGCACGGACATGTCGTAGCGGGTCACCAGTTGAGCGGTCGTCAACGCGCCGATCATGGCGAACGTCGGCTGGCACAACGAGATCTGCCCCGCCATGCCGGTGATGACGACGATCGACAGGAACAGCACCGCATAGATCGCGGCCTGCGTGTAGCGGCCGAGCCAGAAGCGATTCGCCTCGAAGAAGATCCAGTAGAAGAACGCCGATCCGACGAGCGCACCGAAGACGTACGTCCCGATCGTGAGCGCGCGACCGCGGTCGTCGGAGGCGAGGCCCGGCGGGGGCGGATCGACCGACGAGAGCGGATCGGTGACCTCACGGCGTCGTTGGAGCGCGGGCAGGAGCACGAGGACGGCGAACAGCAAGACGAACGGCAGCGACGGACCGAGGTTCTGGCGGATGATGCTCCCCTCGGGCAGGTAGTTACGCAGCGCGTGGTCGCCGATGCTGAGGAACAGGCCTCCGAGCGCGGCGACGGGCAGGCTCGACAGTCGCGCCAGCACCGCTGCGGCAACCGCCGCGACGACGAGCTCGAAATAGCTGTTGGCACTGAGGAACGGGAACAGCGGCGCGAGGAGGACGCCGGCGAGGCCGGCAAACAGCGACGAGAGCATCCATGCCGTCGCGCCGACGCGTTCCGCGTTGACGCCGGCCAGCTCGGTCATGCGCGGGCTCTCGACGGTCGCGCGCATCTGGAGCCCGATCGCGCTGAACTTGAACAGCACCGTCAGCAGGATCGTCGCCGCGAGCACCGTCCCGATGGTGGCCAGGTCGTTGCGGTTCACGACATAGTCGCTGAAGTGGTAGGTGACGCGACCGTTCGGGACGATCCCAACCGTGCCGTAGGTGTTCTCGTCGAGGTCGAGCAGCAGCTTCGCGATCTCGGGGAGCGCGACCAGTAGACCGATCGACGTGACGAGTTTCGCAATCTGCGACGCGGTGCGCATGTGCCGGAAGAGCATCCGGTCGAGCACGAGGCCGAGCAGCGGTGCGACGACCACCACCGCAACGACGACCGCGGGGAGGATCGCCCAGCCGTCGCGGACGTGCAGGTCGTAGTAGACCGCCGCCGAGATGAACGCCTGCGCGCCGAACGCGAGGTTGAACACCCCGGCGGTCTTGTACGTGAGCACGAAGCCCATCGCGACGAGCGCGTAGACGCACCCCTGCGGGAACCCTCGGATGATCGAGCTGATCAGCTCTTCCACGGATGACGCCCCAGGCGGCTCGACCGGGTTCCCGCGCTACCCGGACGTCCCTTCGTAGCCGACGAACGAGTAGGCCTCCGGGTCTTCGAACTCCTCGGTGCGCCAGTGGAAGCACAGCCACGGCTTGTCGCCCTCCGCGAAGACCGGCACGAACTCGCCGCCCTGCACCTGGACGATGTTGCTGCACGTCAGCTCGGGTCGGTTGTCGACGCTCTCCGCCGGATCCTCGTGCTGCAGCGTCCAGTCGATCGGCTGGATGAGCCCGTCGGCGGTGTACGCCGTCAACGTGTTGAGCGCGTCGATCACCGCCTGCCGATCGAACTCCGGTCCGGCCATCTTCAGCCCTGTGTGGAACTGGTGGCCCGCGATCCACCCGTGCATCGAAAGCTCGACCGGCTCCTTGCCCGCCTTCTCCATCCACTCGAAGAACAACTGCATGGCGGGCGGCTGCGGTTCGTGCTCGAAGGCCGTGAACTGCGGGATCACGTAATCGCCCTCGAAGAGGTCGCCGTTGGCCGCCATGAACGCGTGGTCGTAGCCGTTCGGTAGGTGCTGCACGGCGTCGAGCCCCTGCTTGTCCATCTCCTGCGCGAGCGTGAACACGGCGTTGGCATCCATGCACGTGGTGACGAGCTGCACGCCGGCATCCCGCATGGCCGCGACCTGCGACGAGAGATCGGTCACACCGAACTGCAACGTGTCGTCGTAGAACACGACCTCGGCGCCAGAGTCCTGGGCGTAGAGCTCGAACGAGTCGCGGTTGCCCTCGGCACACAGCTTCGACTGCGCGGAGACGCCGTAGCCGAGGACGCCGACCTTGGTCGCGCCGATCTGCTTCGCGAGCCAGGGAAGGCCCTTGCCGGTGCACCCGAAGCACAGCGAACCGGAGTTGGGGAAGAAGTTGAGCGGGCCCTGCCACTCCGGGTTGATGTTCCAGCCGAACGTCGGCACGTTCTCGGCTTCGAGATCGGGCGCGCCCGTGAACAGCAACGTCGCGATGAAGACCGCGAACGGCTCGTCCTCCGAGAGCGCGGCCTGCACTTCGCGCTGGTTGGCGACGAGCTGGTCGTCGCGCCGGTTGGCGATCACGAGCTCCCGTCCGTAGATGCCTCCCTCGGCGTTGACCATGTCGAAGTACGCCTGGAGCCCGTCGGCGAACTCGGCGTACTTCCCGCCCAGCGGGTTGGTCGTCGAGGTGATGACGGTGACGCGGATCTCGGTGTCCGTGACCCCGATCTCGTCGACGGGCACGTTCTCGTCGAGATCGCCCTCCGCGACGTCGTCGCCGTCGGCCGGCGTCTCGCCGCCGTCGGCTCCGCCGGTGTCCGAATCGTCGCCCGAGTTCCCGCACGCCGCGACCAGCAATGCCATCGCGGCGAACAACGCCGTCATACGAACGTAGCGAGCGCGCATCCAACCCCCCGGTCAGTGGGCCGTTCCCGGGCCGTTCCCTAACGCTAGTGTCAGGTTTCGCGGGCGGACAATAGCGACCTGCCGAAGCCGGCGGGGGTCGGGAGCGCGGCCGGGCCGCGTGCAAGGATGTCAGCCCATGCCGTACACGCTCGTCACGTTCCACGCGCACCCCGACGACGAGGCGATCACCACGGCGGGCACGATGATGCGGGCCAAGGCCGAGGGCCACCGAGTGGTCCTCGTGATCGCAACCCGCGGCGAGCTCGGCGAGCACCCTTCCGAGGCGCTGGAGTCCGGCGAGGACCTCGCCCAACGCCGCGTCACGGAGACGCTCGCGGCGGCCGAGATCCTGGGCATCGACCGGGTCGAGTTCCTCGACTACCACGATTCGGGCATGGCGGGAGAACCTTCGAACGCCGACCCGCGCGCGTTCGCCGCGGCCGACGTGGACACCGCCGCCGAGCGCCTCGCTGCGCTGCTGCGGGCGGAGCGCGCGGACGTGCTCACCGTCTACGACGACAACGGCGGATACGGGCACCCCGACCACATCCAGGTCCACCGGGTCGGTGTTCGGGCGGCGGAGCTCGCCGGCACTCCTTCGGTCTTCGAGACGACCATCAACCGCGAGCACTTCCTTCGGCTCATGCGAGAAAACCCCGACGCGATGCCGGGCGACGACCGGCCAGACGAAGCCGAGCTCGAGTCGCTCGGCGTTCCCGAGTCGGTCATCACGACGTTCGTCGACGTCCGCGACTTCGCGGACCGCAAGCGAGCCGCGATGGCGGCGCACGCGTCACAGATCCCAGCCGACTCGTTCTTCCTGCAGATGCCCGAGCACGTGTTCCGCGAATCGTTCGGGTGGGAGTGGTTCATCCGTCGCGGCGCGCCGCCAGGCACCCGCGAGGCGAGCCTCTTCGACGCCCTCGCCGCGTCGCGCGCGTCGAGCTAGGTGGCCACGGCCTTCTCGAGCTCGGCGAGCGCGTCCGGAACTGCCGCAGCGAGCGCGTCGAGGTCCGCGACGAGCTCGCGGCACGCGATGAATCCGAAGTCGACATGGTCGAGGTACGACAGAACGGTCACATTGAGACCGCAGTCGTCGAAGATCGGGCCGAGCGGGTGCAGCGCAACGAGCTGCGCACCGGCGAAGTAGAGCGGGAACGGCGGCCCGGGAACGTTCGACACGATCAGGTTGATGACCGGTCGCAACCGTTCGCCGAGCCGGAGGCGGCCGTAGACGCGCATCGCGCGCGAGAACAACGCCGGTGCGGCGACCGACGCCCACTCCTCCAACGTCGCGCTACCTACGACCTCGTGCATCTCCTTCGCGCCCGTCGTCGACCGGCGCACCGCGTTCACCCGCTCGACGGGATCGTCGATCTCCACCGGAAGCGACGCGAACATCGCCGAGACTCGGTTGCCGAAACCTCGGTCACCGTCGCCGCGGACGTTGGTGGGAATCGCGGCGACAAGCGACCGATCCGGGAGCTCTTCGCGATGCGCGAGATACGACCGCATCGCACCGGCTGTCACGGCGAGCACGACGTCGTTGACCGTCACGCCCAACGCGTCCTTCACGGCCTTCACGTCGGCGAGCGGCACCGACGAGAACGCGATCTTCCGCCGCGGCGTGATGGTCCGGTTGAGGGAGAGCCGCGGTGCCGTGAGCGGAAGGGCGACGTCGAGCGAGTGGGCGCGGGCGCGTTGGACCGCGCGCGCGACGCCTCGTCCGAGGTTGTTGGCCGCCTTGAAGAACTGGACCGGCCGTTGCGCGAACGACAGCCCGGCGCGTGCGAGCATCTCGAGCTCTCCCGGCACGCGTTCCGGCTGCCATTCGGGCGTCGGGGCATCGAGCGGCTCGAGCGGCGCGTCGGGGGTGAGATCGAAGAGCGACGCCAGGATCTCGACTCCGGCCGCGCCGTCGATCAGCGCGTGGTGGATCTTCGACACCAGCGCGACGTGCCCCTGGTCAAGGCCCTCGACGACCCAGATCTCCCACAACGGCTTCCCTCGGTCGAGAGGGCGGCTGGCGACGTCGGCGACGAACGCGGCGAGCTCCGCGTCACCGCCCGGCGATGGAAGCGCGGCGCGACGCAGGTGGTAGTCGAGGTCGAAGTCGGGATCGTCGATCCAGACGGGCGCGTGCAACCCGAGCGGGACCTCGACGAGCCGGCGCCGGAACGGCGGTACGAGATGGAGTCGCGCCTCGAAGAGGTCGCGGACGCGATCGAAGCCGAAGGGTTCCGGTGCGGTCGCCGGGTCGACGACGACGACACCGAGCACGTGCATGTGTGCCGATGGTG
>Ga0209172_10008045_pt1 | contig 10521 bp, 7 predicted proteins | sample LarsenN4metaG_FD_184113 | JGI IMG/M metagenome (GOLD analysis project Ga0209172, IMG submission 184113) | Hot spring sediment bacterial and archeal communities from British Columbia, Canada, to study Microbial Dark Matter (Phase II) - Larsen... ... | reverse complement strand
CTTCCGCCGTGATGTAGAGGTCCTCTTCGAAGCCGGGGTATGTCTTGCAGATCTCGGTGTCTCCGCGCTCGATAAGCAGCCAATAGCGCTCACGGCGCGGGCAGCCGGTGAAGTCGAAGCGGATGACGACGCGTCGATCCGGCAGCCGGTCCCGGCGGAGCGCGTTGCACATCGACCATAGGGCTACAAAGGGGTCGAGGTTCTCGGGAGCGATCTCGAGCCAACGTGCACCCCACTCGCCGAGCGACTGGCAGACCTTGAAAAGCTCGCGGCCCGCGGACGTGAGCCCGTAGTGGCGCCCGCGCCCGGCGGGCTTGGGCGGTGACTCGACGACGCCGAGCCGTTCGAGCTGCTTGAGCCGCTGGGAGAGCAGGGTGCGGGAGAGCCCCGGCGCGCCCTCCAGGATCTCGCTGAAGTTTGCGCAGCCGAGGTGCAGGTTGCGGATGATCAAAGGCGTCCAGCGCTCGGCGAAGATCTCGGCGCCGCGGGCGATGGGGCAGTACTGGCCGTACGTCCTCACGGCGCCAGTATTTCATACCCGCCTTTGGTTGTCAAGTCCAGATTTTATACTTGATGGCCAGTGTCCGCTGTTGTTTAATGTGACTGTCGAGAAAGGAGGATCCCAATGACGACACAAAAGACCTTGGAAGGGCGACTTACAAAGGAGACAAGCATGAGCACGCTTTGGCTCTCGGTCGTCGCGACCGCCATCCTCGCAGCCGCAATCTTCACGTCCGCGCAGACCGCCGGCGGGCCGCCCGCGTGCTGTCCGAATCCCTCGAAGCACCCGGTCAGCCTCTGCGCCGAGGACATCAATCGGGAGACGGGCGTGCTCGCGCTCGCCGGCGCGCTGGCCGTCCAGCCGGACAAGGGCAAAGAGAAAGCCCCCGCTCCTGCGGGCGCCAAGGCCGGCTTCACTGTGGAGGGCATGTTCGTGGATGTCTGCTCCTGTATGCCCCCCTGTCCGTGCGAGATGACCGAAGTGGCGATGGGGTGCCAAGGGGTGGGGGCGCACCAAATCGGCAGCGGCAAGTACGCGGGGGGCGACCTCGCCGGCGTGAAGATCGCGCACGCAAAGACCGTGGGGGAGTGGGTAAACCTCTACATCGACGCCAAGGACGAGAAGCAGCGGGCGGCGGCGGAGAAGTTCGGACGCGCGGCGTTTGCCGGCTTCGGGCCGATCAAGGAGGTGAAGGCCGCCAAGATCGAGGTCTTCGGCGCGGACGGCACTTACACCGTGACGGTGGACGGCGGGAAGATCATGAAGTTCGAAACGGAACCGGTGCTGGGTGGCGACGGGAAAACCCCGGTCGGGTACACCAATATCAAAAACGCGGTGAACCCTACGGTCTACCAGGGCCGAGTTGTCTCGGCCACCTACACCGACGGAGACAAGCAGGTTACGGTGGAGAAGGGGCGGAACTCACACTTCAACCCCAAGTTGAAGAGCAACGGGAAGATCTGAAGGAGGCGCGAGCAGCGAGCCGTGCCGGCATGACGGTATTTCGAGACATTGCGTTCCTTGCAGCCGGCCCCGGCAAGTGAACGCTGGCGTTAAAGCAAATATTAAAGCATCGAAGTCAGTAAGGCCCGTTGAGGGCGGCTTACGTTATACAAACAAAAAGCCCGGTGTTTGCGCACCGGGCTTTTGAATCAGAACTGACGGGTGCCAAGATTAGTCCCGCCGCACCTCGATTTTCCCCTGCAAGAGTTCATTCAGGGCCTCTTCCGCCACCCGGTGCATGCCGCTGTCCGGGTTTGGTTCAGCGGCGGCCATCTCATTTTCCTTCAAACGCTTTCGGTTCAAAATCCGGGCCCTTTTGGAAGCCATAATCACCGCCTCGTAGCGGTTTTTGGCATACTGGTTCACCTTGCTCAAGTCCTTCAATTCTTTCATAAACCTCGCCTTCCTGCTTAAAAACTTCCCGCTCAAACAAACCGACAACCAAGCCGGGAAATTCCCAGCTCGGCTGAAAGTTTCTATTTTACGACCTCGAAATCTGCATCCACCGGCCCCTTGCCGCTTTCCCCGGAAGGACCGCTTGAAGAAGCTCCGCCCGACGGATCCTGCGTGCCGCCGGGTTGCGAAGCCCCCGCGGTTTGTTTGTACAGCTCCTCGGAGGCCTTGTGCCACGCAGCCGTCAGTTTATCGTAACTGGAGCGGATGCGTCCCATGTCTCCGGATTTCACAGCCTCGCGCACCTCGGCGGCCGCCTCCTCCACGCCCTTTTTGGTCTCGGCAGAGATTTTGTCCCCCTGCTCCTTCAACATTTTTTCTGTCTGGTACGCGAGCTGGTCGGCCCTGTTGCGCAGCTCCACCTCCTCGCGGCGTTTTTGATCTTCCGCCTCGTTGGATTTGGCTTCCTCCACCATCCGCTTGATTTCGGACTCATTCAGCCCGCTGGAGGGTTGGATTTTTATCTGCTGCTGCCGGCCCGTGGCCTTATCCTTGGCGGAGACGTTTAAAATCCCGTTGGCGTCGATGTCGAAGGTTACCTCGATTTGCGGCACGCCGCGCGGCGCCGGCGGGATACCGTCCAGCATAAACCGGCCGATTGATTTGTTGTCTCCCGCCATCTGCCGCTCTCCCTGCAAGACGTGAATTTCCACTGAGGTCTGGTTCTCGTCAGCAGTGGAGAAAATCTCCGACTTGCGGGTTGGAATCGTGGTGTTTCGCTCAATCAGCTTGGTGAAAACCCTTCCCAAGGTCTCGATGCCGAGCGAAAGCGGGGTGACGTCCAGAAGCAGGACGTCCTTCACCTCGCCGGTCAAAACGGCGGCCTGAATGGCCGCACCGACCGCCACTACCTCGTCCGGATTCACTCCTTTGTGCGGTTCTTTGCCAAACAAATTGCGCACGGTATCGACCACCTTCGGCATCCGGGTCATTCCGCCAACGAGCACGACTTCGTGAATCTGGTCCGTCCCCAGTTTGGCATCCGCCAAGGCCTGCTTGGAGGGGCCCACGCTGCGCTGAATCAAATCATCCACCATCTGCTCTAATTTGGCGCGTGTCAAAGTGACGTTCAAATGTTTCGGCCCGGAGGCATCGGCAGTGATGAAGGGCAAATTGACGTTGGTTTCCATCGTGCTGGAAAGCTCGATTTTCGCCTTTTCCGCCGCTTCCTTCAGCCGCTGCAAAGCCATCGGGTCTTTGGACAAATCGATCCCCTGGTCTTTCTTGAATTCCGCCACCAGCCAGTCCATAATCCGTTTGTCGAAGTCGTCGCCCCCCAGATGGGTGTCGCCGTTGGTGGAACGGACTTCAAAAACACCATCTCCCAATTCGAGAATCGAGATATCGAACGTGCCGCCGCCCAAATCATAGACGGCAATCTTTTCATCTTTCTTTTTGTCGAGGCCATAGGCCAGCGAAGCCGCCGTCGGTTCGTTGATAATGCGTTTGACGTCCAATCCGGCAATTCGACCGGCATCCTTGGTGGCCTGGCGTTGGCTGTCGTTGAAATAGGCTGGCACGGTGATTACCGCTTCGGTAACCGTTTCGCCTAAATACGCCTCGGCATCTTTTTTCAGTTTGGAAAGAATCATTGCCGAAATTTCCGGCGGGGAATATTGCTTCCCTTCGATTTCTACCCGAGCATCCCCGTTCGGCCCTTCCACCACTTTGTAAGGGAAGTTCTTGGCTTCCTGAACCACCTCGGAATACTTCCGCCCCATAAACCGCTTGATGGAAAAAATCGTGTTGAAGGGGTTGGTTATCGCCTGTCGCTTAGCCAATTGCCCAACCAAAATCTCGCCGTTTTTCTGGAAGGCGACCACGGAGGGGGTTGTCCGCCCTCCTTCCGCGTTGACGATGACCGCGGGTTTGCCCCCTTCCATCACCGCCACGCATGAATTGGTGGTCCCCAAATCTATGCCTATCACTTTACCCATTTTCAATCATCTCCTTTTCATTTACTCCCGATAGCGGAAGCCTTCAGACCTCCACCATTGAAACCTGAAGGTTTCCGCCATGCAGTTGCCGTCCAATATACGCTTTTCCATCCTCTTCATAAAGGAAATCCCTGCCCCCGGCCCAAAGCGGCCAGAGGCAGGGAGAATCCCGAGGCCGGTTTTAGTTGACCGTGATGGAAATCTCCTTCGGCTTGACCTCTTCCGCTTTGGGCAAGGTGATCTCAAGAACCCCGTTTTTGTAGTGTGCCCGGACCTTGTCCGCCAAAACCAATGTCGGCAGGGTGAAGGAACGGACGAAGCTGCCGTACATCCGCTCCACGCGGTGATAGGTGGCGCCGTTTTGGGCCTGTTCCTGTTTCTTCTCGCCGCGCAAAGTCAGGACGTTGTCCTGCAGCGTTACGGAAATATCCTCCTTCGTCATCCCGGGAACCTCCGCCCGGACAACCACCTCGTCTTTGGTTTCAATCACATCCACCCCCGGTGCCCACTCGTCCGAAAGCCGGAATATCCCCCGGTTGATGAAATCGGAAAACAACCGGTCCGCCTCACGGGTGAAATCAGAGGTGATGTCCAGCATTGGGTTGGTTCTTAAAGCCAGTCTCGTCATTTGTTATTCCTCCTTTCCTCTTTTTTTATTTCTTCCTCTTTCAGCCAAGTAATATATCAAGGCATATGCCAAACAACGCCGCGCCATCGCAACAACAAGTATTACAATGTATTATACTTAAAAGTTAAAGCCAAACATACAGTTGGGCGTAATGTCAAAATGGCAGTAAAAAAGTAAGAATTACAGAAAATCTGTAATTCCGGCAGTTACTTCTGAATCTTAGAGATTAGTATTTTGGCGGTATCGGAAAGCGGATTGCTCGTTAAAAGTAATTTCTGGGTTCTGGAAAGAGAGTCCGCCACCTCTCTGATTTTGATGGTGGAGCGCTCATCCCCAATCCGCGCCAGCCCTTTTAGGATGGCAATCTTAACGGGCATTGTCTGCCCGCCGGTTTGGTCAATCAGCCGCCGCCCCAATTGGCTGGTGGGGTCCAAAAGGCCAATTAGAAAATCCCGCGCCCGGCTTCCACCAATGCAGCTCATGGCATAAGTGACCGGGATGGCATCCGGCGAGATGGGATCGAAGCGGGAAAACAGAAAATCCAAATCCTCCTCCCCGGCAGCATCAGCCATTGCCACGAACGCCATCCGGCGGATTTCCTCGGAGGAATCTAAACTCAATTTTTTCAAAAGCGGCAAACCCCGCCGTCCCGGAATTTTTTCCAACGCCTTTACCACTTCCTTCCGCAGCCGGAAATCGGAATCCGAAGCCGGCATTTCCAAAACCGGCACAGCGGAATCCTTGCGCAAATTGCCGAGGATGTGAACGGCGTTCCGCAGCCGGTACCAGCTTTCATCCTCCAAAGTCCCATCCGCCCTGCGCCGGTAGTTGGAGGGGTCGGCTAAAAGCGTTGCAGCTACCACCAAGGCGTTGTTGCCTAAATTGGACAAAATTTTCAACACGTTCTGCCGCACGAACCGGGAAGGGGCGGACATCTTTTCAGAAAGGACCTGGGCCACTTCCAAGGAGCCGATGGCTGTTAAAATCTGCCGCACCCAGACCGCCTTTCCCCGCTCCTCCGTGTCAAATTCGGCAATCAGCTTTTGCACGATTTCCATCCGGTTCAGGTTGTCCAGAACCTTGCGGATGAGCAAGCTCCCCAGCGGCTTTCCCGGTTCCTCAAGCTCCAGCCGTCCGGCCAAAAGCCCGAGCATCTCTCCGAGCGGTTGGTAAAATTTCTTTTCTATGCAGAGCTCGGAAATGAGCAGAAGGGTTTCGGCAAACTCCAAACTCTCTTTTTGGTCAACGACAAACCCCACCAACCGACGCAGAAAAATCAAAAACTGCTCCGGCTCGGTTGCCGCCGTAGGTTCCAGCACCTTCCGGGCGACCATATAGGCCCCCTGTCGGGCTTCCGCTGTTGGGGAAACAAGGGCTTCAGCTAATGAGTTGAGATTATGCCCCACCACCTCCGGGCGGCGCAGTTTGAGGCATTTGACGAAAAGGTCGGCATACCGGTTCAACTCCTCGGCCCCGGTTCCTTCCAAAATCCGCTGACCCAGATTTTCCAGTTCGCTGGTTATTTCCAGCTTCATCCGGGAGGAAACGTCCAGGGCCGACTCGTAAAACGGACGGGGCACCCCTTTGGAATCGAGATGTGATTTCAGGTGACCCAAAAACTTTTCCTTATCCCGCACTTTCAACGCCGCGTTAACCAGAAACCGGAACGATTGCTGTTTGGCCGCCACTTCCTCGGGTTGAGTGAAATCGGCCGGAAGCGTGGTGTCCAAGAGCGTTAAAACCATCGCATCGTTCATCTCTTCCAGAACGGCAAAAAGCGCTTCTTCCAGTACCTTCGTCCGGAACTCAATTCCCCAGCGCTCCAGCATCTCTCTTTGCCGGCTGATGGCACCAGTTACGAAGGCCGCCAGAAGCTCTGGCCGGTTTTTCAACACCGTCTTGGCCATATACCGGTAGGAATAATCCTGCCGGTAGGCAGAAGAAAGTAAGTTTTCCGTCTCCAATACGAGCTTGGCCGCGGGGCTGTCGATTTCAATGGAAAGAACTTTCTTCTGCTCCAAGTATCCCTTGATGGGAACCTTGCGAGCGTTCAGCCCGAAAAGATGGCTTAAGAACAAAGCCAGCTCCGTGGGGGACAGCGTGTCGTAAAAAATGAAGTTTGCTACCCGCGATTCCCCCATCGCCCGCGAAAAATTGGAGGTGAAGACGACCGGCTGAAGCGGCAGGCCAGAAACTGAGACCGAATTGCCGGTCTGGGCCAAAACGAGCGTCTGCCGCAGCCGGAACCATTTTTTGAAGAGGAAAAACGGCCGCTCCACGACCGAGGCGACCATCGGATGCTCCGGCTCGTACATCTTGAGCCGCCTCGCAGCGGTAAAACATTCCCGCACGATTTCGGTCGCCAATTCGAGCAGATTTATGTTTTCATCGGCAAATACCGGCCGCATGACCCCCGCTTTCGTTGGTTATAGCATTGAAAGAAACTACTGCCCGGAGCTTAGAACCGAAAGGCCAAAAGCCGTCTGCCAGTTGTGGCGATAAAGAGAGTATTTCCTTCAAGTATCGGCCTCCCCACCGGCCCGCCCGGGATTCTCCTTTCCCAAAGAATTTCACCGGCAGCTTCCGAGTGAGCCAAAAAACGTCCTTCGGCACTGCTGACGAAAACCACTCCCGGCCCAGTTGCGAGCGGAGTGTTGACCAGTGCTTCCAGTTTTCGATCCCAGATTTTTTCCCCGTCGGAAATGCGGCACGCGGCAACCGCACCTGCCGTGGAGGCAAAGAAAACCAAAGAGTCGCCCACGGCCAGGGAACGGACTTTTCCATCCGTTTTGACTTTCCATAGAAGCTTGCCATCGGGTCTGGAATAGGAGGATATGGAGGAATCCCCTCCCCCGGTAAAAAGCTTTCCTTGGGCCGCCTCAAGCTGTAAAACCGCTGACGGCAGCTTTTGTGATTGCAGGACTTTTCCGTTTGCAACAAGATTCAGTTTCCCTTCATAATCAGCCAGATGGAAGACCGTGTCAGTTCCCAAGGGCGTGCATGACAACGGGGCAAGTTGTTGATTCCATAGGGGTTTTCCATCATCGGCCCGCAGGGCATATATCCTTCCTCCCCGATTAACCGCAAGGACTGTGCCCGCCGGGTCAAATTCCCCCCTTTTAAGTATCGGCACTTCCCCCCCTTCGTTTAAAGCGAAACGCCAGTCCACACCCCCGTCCACCAGCGAGTAGGAAAGCAGTTCCCCGTTGCCGGATTCTTCCGCAATGATAAGATTTTCCCGCCCGTCAAAAACCACCCCCGCGGGGACGCCGGAAAGGTCGTATCCCCCGGCTTTTTTGCCGGTGTTTTTATTGACGAACAAAATAGAGCGGTTCTTGAGCGGCACGGCAAGGATGTCGCCGAAGAGAACCGCCGGGGCCGAAGGTTCGGCCCCAAGATTGTAGCTCCAAACCAACTGCGGTTCCCGGCTGAAATCCGCCTGAACCACCCCCGATTTCGGGGAATGGAGAACCGACGGCTCCAAGACCACTTGATTGGCGCAGGAAAGAATAAGAAAACCGGCGGTTGCAATCCCCCACCGCCAGTCTATTCCAAATCGGGCCATTAACGGGCCAAATGCTTAGTTGTGGACACCCAAAACATCCAGAACAAAGGCATACTCCAAGGCAACCTCCTTCAGATAATCGTACCGCCCGGAGGCCCCGCCGTGCCCCGCCCCCATATTCATTTTCAAAAGCAGCCGGCCGTTCTCCTTCCTGGTAGCCCGAAGTTTGGCCGTCCATTTGGCCGGCTCCCAAAAGGCCACGCGCGGATCGTTCAGCCCAGCAGTGATAAGGACATTTGGATATTCCTTCGCCGCCACGTTGTCATACGGGGAATAGGAAAGCATATAATCGTAATACTCCTTCTTGTTTGGATTCCCCCACTCTTCATATTCAATTACTGTGAGCGGGATGGTGGGGTCCAGCATCGTGTTCATCACATCCACAAACGGCACTTTGGCCACCACCGCCTTGAATAAATCCGGCCGCATATTGGTCACAGCTCCCATTAAGAGTCCGCCGGCGCTGCCGCCGAAGATGACCAACTGCTCCTTGGAGGTGTATTTCTCCTTTATTAGATGCTCAGCGCAGGCGATAAAGTCGGTGAAGGTGTTCTTTTTCTTTAACAGCTTCCCGTCCTCGTACCAGAGCCGCCCCATCTCCCCGCCGCCGCGGATGTGGGCGATGGCGAAAACGAATCCCCGGTCGAGCAAACTCAAGCGGTTGGAGTTGAAGCTCGGATCCATGCTGATGCCGTAGGCGCCGTAGCCATACAGGTAGCAGAAGTTTTGACCGTTCTTCTGCATCCCTTTTTTGTAAACGATGGATATCGGGATTTCCGTGCCGTCGGCGGCCTTTGCCGTAATCCGCTCGGATTGATAAAGCGATGGGTCATACCCGCCCAAAACTTCTGTCTGTTTCTTCAATTCGCGCTGGCGGCTGTCCATATTGTAATCAAAAACCGAGTTGGGAGTGATAAGCGACGCATAATTGAAGCGCACGATATTCGTGTTGAAATCCGGGTTTCCCGAAGCCGAGACGGTATAAACCGGTTCCGGAAAATCAACGTAGTAGGTCTCGCTCTTGGCAAAATTCATCACCCGCAGTTGCTTGAATCCCCCTTTGCGCTCCGTCACCACGAGGTGATTTTTGAAGGCGTCCACGTCATCCACTTTCACGTCCGTTCGATGGGGCAAAACATCCTTCCAGTTGGCCTTCGACGGGTCAGCTACCGGTGCTTCCACTAACTTAAAATTCTTAGCATTATCGTTGGTGACAATGTAAAACTTGTCGCCGTGATGCTCCACGGAATACTCCATTTCATGCTGGCGGGGATGGATGACCCTGAACTCCCCGGCCGGGTTATCCGCATCGAGATACCAAACCTCGGAGGTGGTGTTGCTTGACAGGTTCATCATTACAAACTTTCGGCTTCGGGTCTTTTCCAGTTCGAGGAAAAAGGCGTCATCCTTTTCGTGGTAAACCAAAACGTCATTTTTGGGGTCATCCCCCAAAATATGCCGGAAAAGCTTGTAGGGACGCATCGCCGCATCCAACGTGGTATAGAAAAGCGTTTTGTTATCGTTCCCCCACTCCACGGAGTAATAAATCTCCGGAATCCGGTCGCCAAGCAACTGCCCGGTGATCAAATCCTTGACCTGCAGGGTGAACTTCTCCGCTCCCGCCGTGTCGGTGGAAAAAGCCAGATACCGGTGGTTGGGGCTTTCGACATGGGTGCCGATTTTCATGTAGGAAAAACCGGCCGCCAGCTCGTTGACGTCCAGAATCACCTCTTCGGCCCCTTCCAAACTCCCCTTCTTTCGGCAGTAAATCGGATACTGCTTCCCCTCCTCCGTCCGGCTGTAATAGTAGTAATCGTCGATTTTTTCCGGCACGGACAAATCGGTCTCCTTGATGCGGGAAAGCATCTCCTTGTACAGTTTTTCCTGAAACTGTTCGGTATGCTTCATCACCGCTTCCGTGTATTTGTTTTCCGCTTCCAGATAGGAAATAACCTCCGGGTTCTCTCGGTTCCGCAGCCAGAAATAGTTGTCCGTACGTACGTAGCCGTTCACCGTGTCCGTTTTCGGGATGATTTTCGCCACCGGAGGCCTAATCGTTTCAGCGTTCACCTTTTCATTCACAGCAAGACTCATAATGCAAAACGCCAACATCTTGGCCCCAATTTTGAATGGCATCGCCGCTCTCCTTTCATCTCGGAGGACGAATATAACGTTTTTTAGTTGCGTCAGGAGTTATTGCTGGGGCAGAGAGCGAGCTGGCTACTTAAAACGACTCGTCATATTACTCGAACTGCCACCACTTTTTTGGTGTTCCTTGTTCCCACTCCAAAAGCCAAAAATCTGGGGTGCCGTGCCCCACTTAAGATTTGGACAGGTATAATTGCATGAGGAGGTTCGATGGAAACAACGACGATGCCTGTTCAGCCCCGAAAGATTTCGGGGAAGAAGCGTTGGGATGTTGAGCAAAAGCTGG
>Ga0209172_10008038_pt1 | contig 10532 bp, 10 predicted proteins | sample LarsenN4metaG_FD_184113 | JGI IMG/M metagenome (GOLD analysis project Ga0209172, IMG submission 184113) | Hot spring sediment bacterial and archeal communities from British Columbia, Canada, to study Microbial Dark Matter (Phase II) - Larsen... ... | reverse complement strand
CAACGCGCCGGGAGTCATGCGCGGAGCGCGCGCCGCCTCGTCGGGATCAGGCCTGGACGAACTGCATCTGCGTGCCGGCCAGCTCGACGACGTCGCCGTTCTTGAGCTGGACGGTCTCGGCGGTGAGCGGGCTGCCGTTCACGGTGGGGCGCAAGGCGCCCTCGACGTGGGCCAGCACGTAGCCGCCGGGGCGCTTGGTGATCGACGCCACCTGAACGCCGGGCTTGCCGACGGTGGTGACCACCTTGGTCAGCATCACCTCGCGGCCGGCCGCCGCACCGTTGAGCACCTTGATCGATGCCGGGCCCGAGCCGCCGCCCAGGGAGCCGAAGCCGGAGGCGCCGAAGCCCTGGGTCTGCTGGTAGGCCTGCGCGCCGGCGGCGGGGGCCGCGCCGGGCTTCATGATCATGGTCTTCTCGTAGTCGGTGCCGTCCTCGACGAGGTACTTGATCTTGTACTTGCCGATCTCGACCGTGTCGTTGTGGCTGAGCAGCTGCTTCTTGATCGCCTTGCCGTTGATGTAGGTGCCGTTGGTGCTGTTGAGGTCCTCGATGAAGACGTCGGCACCGACCATCTGCAGCACGGCGTGCTCGCCGCTGACGGCGAGGTTGTCGATCACGATGTCGTTGTAGGGCCGCCGGCCGAGCGTGGTCTTGTCCTTGGTGATCTGCACTTCCTTGATCACCACACCGTCCAGCGATACGACCAGTTTGCCCATGCCCGTGTCCTCGTGATTTGCGTCTGGAGTGTTCTGTCCCGCCCGGCTCCCGCCCTCAGCGCCGGAAAGGCCACCACGATCGCGCCGGTCCGGCAGGGCCCTTCACCCTGGCCAGGACGACCGAGATATTATCCTTTCCGCCTGCATCGTTGGCGGCGTCCACCAGGGCCGCGCCGACCTCGGACAACACGTCACTCGTCTGAAGCAGCTGCGCGATGCTCTCGTCGTCGAGCATGTCCGACAGCCCGTCGGAGCACAGCAGGTAGAGGTCGCCCGGCAGCACGTCGTGCAGGTGCGTCTCCAGCAGCACGGTGTCTTCCACGCCCACGGCGCGCGTCACGAGGTTCTTGTTGGCCGAGAAGGCTGCCTGCTCGGCCGTGATCAGTCCGGAGTCGATCTGCTCCTGCAGCAGCGAATGGTCGTGCGTGATCTGGGCCAGCCGACCGCCGCGCAACCGATAACCGCGCGAGTCGCCCACGTGGCCCATCAGCAGCCGCCCCTCGCGGAACACGCCCACCACCAGCGTCGTGCCCATGCCGGCGTACTGCGGATTCGAGTTGGCGGCGTTGAAGATCGCGCGGTTGGCGTTGTCCACGCAGATGTCCATCGCACGCCGCACGTCGGTGTCCGACGCGTTGTCCGACGCCTCGGCCAGCCAGCGGCCGAGCTCGGTCTTGATGAACGTCGTCGCCATGCCGCTGGCCACTTCGCCGGCGTTGTAGCCGCCCATGCCATCGGCCAGCACGACCAGCTGCGAGGCCTCGTCGACCGCCACCGAGTCTTCGTTGTTGTTGCGCGCTCGCCCCGTGTCGGTCGCACTGAAGAACTCCAGGGTCATGGTCGGGTCGGCGTCGGGCAATGGCATGGGGATGACGCGGCCGGGATTCTTGGCGCCCGGCGCTGGCTCTCACGTCGCGGAATTGTGCCTCGGTTCCTCTCGCGCGAATGTCACGGTTTTCTCGAACTGCTCGCTTGACGCGTGTTCGGGGGGCGGTGCCGGCTGCATCGCCGCGGCCACCGCGCGCAGGTCCTGCGCCAGCTGCTTGCCGTCGGCATAGCGCACCTCGGGCCGCTTCTCCAGTGCCAGCGCCACCACGTCGGCGAGGGCCTGGGGCAGCTCCGGCCGCAGGCCCCGAACGTCCGGGGCAGGCTCGTTGACGATGCGGCGCATCAGTTCGGCCATCGACCCCCCCTCGAAGGGCAGTGATGCGGTGAGCAGCTGGTAGAGCATCACGCCGAGCGAGTAGAGGTCGCTGCGGCCGTCGGCACGCCGGCCCGCCATCTGCTCGGGGGACATGAACGACGGCGTGCCTAGCACGACGCCGGTGCGGGTTCGGCTCGCGTCGTCCAGCCGCGCGACGCCGAAGTCCATCACCTTCACGAGCCCGCTGCCCAGGTCGACCATCACGTTGGACGGCTTGACGTCGCGGTGCACCACGCCTTGCGAATGCGCGTAGGACAGGGCCTCGGCCACCCTGGCCACGACCTCCAGCACCTGCGGCACGGGCAACAGCCGGTTCGGCACGGTGTGGGTCTCCAGGTTCTCGCCCCTGACGAGTTCCATCGCGATCCAGGCAAGCTCGCCCGTCTCGCCGGCGTCGAAGATGGTGACGATGTCCGGATGCTGCAGGCGGCCGGCCGTCTCGGCCTCGCGAAAGAAGCGCGCGCGCGCCTCCACGAGCTGGTCGGCGCCGAACTCGCGGCCCAGCGCCAGCGTCTTGATCGCCACCGCACGGCCGATCTGCGGGTCGCGGCCCTGGTAGACGGCCCCCATCGAGCCGCGGCCGAGTTCGCTGTCGATCCGGTAGCGACCGAGCGTGGAAGGCAGTGCGGAGGCGGGTGGCGCCGGTACCGGCGCCGCCATTTCCGCCGGGCGTGGCGCCGGCAAGGGCGCGGCGGTGCGCACGCGGGCAGCGAGCCAGCGGCCGAGTTGACCGAAGAGCACGGCGCTGGCGGGCGCCAGCATGGCCAGGCCATTCGGCAGCACGAACGCCGCCAGCAGGCTCGCCAGCGCCAGGCCGGTGGCCGTCGCCCAGGCCGCGCGCGGGCCGAGCCGCGGGGCGAGCCAGACCGTGTGCCCGAGGGCCAGCGCGAGGCCGGCCATCAGCGCGAGCAGCGACGGGACGTCGGGCGATGGAACAGACATGCGCCGGGGACCTTAGCACAGCCCCCGGGGCGGCCTCCTCAGGCCTGAGGCTCCGCCGCGGGCCGGCGCGACGCCACCCACTTTCCGATCGCCAGCACGAGCAGGGCGCCGATCACGCCGGCGGCGTAGCGCACCGCGTCCACCACCTGCGGCAGGGCACCGGCCTTCTCGGCCGGATCGGTCGGCACGAAGCCGAGCACGGCCGGATCGGTGACCGCCATGGTGCCGGCGATCCAGCCCAGCAGCATGCCGCCGATGGTGATGATCGCGGGGAAGCGGTCCATCAGCTTGATGACCAGCTGGCTGCCCCAGACGATGATCGGGATGCTGACCAGCAGGCCGAAGATCACCAGCGGCATCTTGTGGTCGCCGCCCGCGCCTTCGGCGGCGCCGGCGATCGCGATGACGTTGTCCACGCTCATCACCAGGTCGGCCACGATCACCGTCTTCACCGCGGCCCAGAGCTTGTCGCTGGCCTGGATGTCGCCGTGCCCGTCGTCCTCGTCCGGAGCGATCAGCTTGACGCCGATCCACACCAGCAGCAGCGCGCCGACGACCTTCAGGTAGGGAATCGCCAGCAGCGTGAGCGCGAAGAAGATCAGGATCACGCGCAGCAGGATCGCGCCGGCGGTACCCCAGATGATGCCCTGCGTGCGCTGCTTGGGCGGCAGCTTGCGGCAGGCCAGGGCGATCACCACCGCATTGTCGCCGCCGAGCAGGATGTCGATCATGATGATCTGACCGACGGCGACCCAGAACTCGGGCGTCATGAACTGTTCCATGGGGAGCGGATCCTCTGGCGAGCGGGGGGACGGCGGGGAAGGTCAGGAGTGTAGGCGGGCGACCGGGATCGTCCGGTTCGTGGAACTACGCAAGCTTCCAAAGCAAAGGGCCGCCCGTGGCGGCCCTTGCGTTGGGGCGCGGTGCTCGACTCAGAGCAGGCCCTTGAGCAGGCGGCCCATCTCCGACGGGTTGCGCGTCACCTTGAAGCCGCACTCCTCCATGATGGCGAGCTTGGCGTCGGCGGTGTCGGCGCCGCCGGAGATCAGCGCCCCCGCGTGGCCCATGCGCTTGCCCGGAGGCGCGGTGACGCCGGCGATGAAGCCGACGATCGGCTTCTTCATGTTGGCCTTGCACCAGCGCGCCGCGTCGGCTTCGTCCGGGCCGCCGATCTCGCCGATCATGATCACCGCGTCGGTGTCCGGATCGTCGTTGAAGGCCTTCATCACGTCGATGTGCTTGAGGCCGTTGATCGGGTCGCCGCCGATGCCGACCGCGCTGCTCTGGCCCAGGCCGATCTCGGTGAGCTGCGCCACCGCCTCGTAGGTCAGCGTGCCCGAGCGCGAGACCACGCCGATGCGGCCCTTCCTGTGGATGTGGCCGGGCATGATGCCGATCTTGATCTCGTCCGGCGTGATCAGGCCGGGGCAGTTGGGGCCGAGCAGCAGCGTCTTCTTGCCGCCGGCGGCTTCCTTGGCCTTCATCTTGTTGCGCACGATCAGCATGTCGCGGATCGGGATGCCCTCGGTGATGCAGATCACCAGGTCGAGGTCGGCCTCGACGGCTTCCCAGATGGCATCGGCCGCGCCGGCCGGCGGCACGTAGATCACGCTGACGGTGGCGCCGGTGGCGGCCTTGGCGTCCTTCACGCTGGCGTGGATCGGAATGCCCTCGAAGCTCTCGCCCGCCTTCTTCGGATTCACGCCGGCGACGAAGCAATTCTTGCCGTTGGCGTAGGCCTGGCAGCCCTTGGTGTGGAACTGGCCGGTCTTGCCCGTGATGCCCTGGGTGATGACCTTGGTGTCCTTGTTGATGAGGATGCTCATGTCGGTTCTCTCTGGCAGACGGGTGCGTTACTTGACGGCGGCGACGATCTTCGTCGCGGCTTCGGCCATGGTGTCGGCGCTGATGATCGGCAGGCCCGACTCGGCGAGCATCTTCTTGCCCAGTTCCTCGTTCGTGCCCTTCATGCGCACCACCAGCGGCACCTTCAGGTTGACCGCCTTGCACGCCGCGATCACGCCCTCGGCGATGGTGTCGCAGCGCATGATGCCGCCGAAGATGTTGACCAGGATGGCCTTCACCTTGGGCGAGGACAGCATGATCTTGAAGGCCTCGGTGACCTTCTCGGCGGTGGCGCCGCCGCCCACGTCGAGGAAGTTGGCCGGCTCGCCGCCGAACAGCTTGATGGTGTCCATCGTCGCCATCGCCAGGCCGGCGCCGTTGACCAGGCAGCCGATGTTGCCGTCGAGCTGGATGTAGGCGAGGTCGAACTTGCTGGCCTCGATCTCGGCCGGGTCCTCCTCGTCGAGGTCGCGGTAGGCGACGATCTCCGGGTGGCGGAACAGCGCGTTGGAGTCGAAGTTGAATTTCGCGTCCAGCGCGATCAGGTTGCCCTTGCTGTCGCAGTTCAGCGGGTTGATCTCGACCAGCGAGGCATCCGTCTCCATGTAGCAGCGGTACAGGTTCTTGAACAGCTCGACGGCCTGCGCGTGCGAGCCTTCGGGCAGGCCGATCGCCGCGGCGATCTTCTTCGCCTGCGCGTCGGAGAGGCCGGTGAGCGGATCGATCGTCTCGGTGATGATCTTCTCGGGCGTCTTGTGCGCCACTTCCTCGATGTCCATGCCGCCTTCGCTGGAGGCAATGAACGCCACCTTCTGCGACGCGCGGTCGGTGACCAGCGAGACGTAGTACTCCTTCTTGATGTCCGCGCCTTCCTCGATGTACAGGCGGCGCACCTTCTGGCCCTCGGGACCGGTCTGGTGCGTCTTGAGCTGCATGCCGAGGATCTGGCCGGCCAGCGCCTTGACGTCGTCCAGCGTCTTGGCGACCTTCACGCCACCGCCCTTGCCGCGGCCGCCGGCGTGGATCTGCGCCTTCACCACCCACACCGGGCCGCCGAGCTTCTGCGCGGCCTCGGTGGCCTCGTGCACGCTGAAGGCGGGGTAGCCGCGCGGCACCGGCACGGAAAACTGGCGCAGGATTTCCTTGCCCTGGTACTCGTGGATCTTCATGGGAGTGTCTCGCTTGCTCGGGTTTCAGAGGGAGGGGAAGCGGCCGCGGGGTCTTGGGTGCCCCGGTACCAGCGCGGATAGAAGAGTTTCACGGCCGCACCGTCGGAGCGCAAGGCGTGGCAGCGGTCGATCTGGAACGGCTTGTGCTCGCTGTCTTCGCGGGTGTCGATCACCTCGCCGGCGAAGGCCTGGATCACCGCGGTGGGCAGCACCTGGGTCAGCTCGGTCAGGTGGGTGCAGCCGATGCTGCCGCCCAGCCGCTCCTTGACGGCGGCGCGGAAGCCCTTGAGCAGGTTCAGCCCGGCCAGCGCCTGGTAGGCATCGCCGTGGTCGTCGCAGTGGCCGGGGTAGGGCATCCAGCGCGTCTCGGAGCCGGCCTCGACGATGTTGAGCTGCTCGTCGACCACGAGGCGCAGCAGCATGTCGTGGATCGGGTCGCCGGCCTTGCGGATGCCGCCGGCGAGCTTCGCATCGCGCGTCTTGACGTCGCGGATCTCGGCATCGACTTCCCACAGCCCGTTGCCGCGCGCATAGACGTGGACGTCGATGCTGCGGCGGTGCTTGAGCGCTCGCTCGGGCGCGGCAGGCGGCAGAGCCATGGAATCGGACCGGTGGGTGCTGTGGCGATGGGCGCGGCACGCAGCGGGGCTGTCACTCCACCGTCACCAGCGCGAACGGCGCGCAATGTAGCATGCTGCGCTGCGTCAAAGCTGACAGTTGGCTGGCACCGTCCAGCCTGCCGGATCAGTCGTCGGCCAGGTCGGCTGCGCCCAGGCGCAGCACGCGGCGGACCGTCTCGGCCGAGAAGCCGCGGCTGCTAAGGAAGCGCGCCTGCCGGGCCCGTCCGGCCGCGTCGGCCGCCGGCGCCGCGAACTTGCGGCCCCAGACCTCGCGCGCACGCTCGAGCTCGCTGGATTTCAGCGACTGGGCCGTCTCCGCGTCGAGAACCACGCCGTGCTGGGCCAGTTCCTGCTGGATGCGCAGGTTGCCGTGGCGCGCCGCGCGGGCATGAATGCGCGACTCGGCAAAGCGCTGCTGCGAGAGGTACTGGTGGGCCTCCAGCCAGTCGAGCACTTCCGTGACCTTGGCCAGCACCTCGCAGGGCTCGGGCGCCTCGACGGATTCCGGCGGCGCCCCAGCCTGGGCCTGCGCCACGAGCGCACGCGCGTGCGGCAGCAGCTTGCGCTGCATCTCCGCGCGGCTGTGCTCGCGCTGGGCCAGCCACTGCATCGCGCGCGCCTTCAGCGAGCGCGGCGCACGGGCGGCGGCCCGGCTCTTCACTCGGCCGCGGCGCCCTCGCCGGTGGGCAGCTGCGGGATGCCCACCGCCTCGCGCACCTTGTTCTCGATCTCGCGGGCCAACTCCGGGTTCTCGCGCAGGAACTCGCGCGCGTTGTCCTTGCCCTGGCCGATCTTCTCGCCGTTGTAGGCGTACCAGGCGCCGCTCTTCTCGAGGATCTTGTGGGTCACGCCCATGTCGATCACCTCGCCCTCGCGGCTGATGCCCTGGCCGTAGAGGATGTCGAATTCGGCGGTCTTGAACGGGGGCGAGACCTTGTTCTTGACGACCTTGACCTTGGTCTCGTTGCCGATGACCTCCTCGCCCTTCTTGATCGAGCCGATGCGGCGGATGTCCAGGCGCACCGAGGCGTAGAACTTGAGTGCATTGCCGCCGGTGGTGGTTTCGGGGCTGCCGAACATCACGCCGATCTTCATGCGGATCTGGTTGATGAAGATGACCATGGTGTTGGTCTTCTTGATCGTGGCGGTCAGCTTGCGCAGCGCCTGGCTCATCAGGCGGGCCTGCAGGCCGGGCAGCGCGTCGCCCATCTCGCCCTCGATCTCGGCCTTGGGCGTGAGCGCAGCCACGGAGTCGACCACCACCAGGTCGACCGAGCCGGAGCGCACCAGCGCGTCGACGATCTCGAGCGCCTGCTCGCCGGTGTCGGGCTGGGAAATCAGCAGTTCCTGCAGGTTCACGCCGAGCTTCTGGGCGTAGGAGGTGTCGAGCGCGTGCTCGGCGTCGATGAAGGCACAGGTGCCGCCCTGCTTCTGCATCTCGGCGATGACCTGCAGCGTCAGCGTGGTCTTGCCGGAGGATTCCGGGCCGTAGATCTCGACCACCCGGCCGCGCGGCAGGCCGCCGACGCCCAGCGCGATGTCCAGCCCCAGCGAGCCGGTGGAGACGACCTCGATGTCCTCGATCTTCTCGCCCTCGCCCAGGCGCATGATCGAACCCTTGCCGAACTGCTTCTCGATCTGCGCGAGCGCCGCCTGCAGGGCCTTGGCTTTTTCGGTGTTGAGGGCTTTGACGGGTGCATCCATGCGGCGTTCTCCTGGGAAGTGGCGGGACTGTAGCGCAAAAGCTGGATGTTTGTACAGTAGCCTCGCCGGCGTCTTTCGTCGCTCCCTACAATGCGGGGGACGGCCCGCCGAGAGCCGATGAGGAGACACCGATGCGCATTCTTGTCGCCGAAGACGATCAGGTCCTGGCCGACGGGCTGCTGCGCTCGCTGCGCAATGGCGGCTACGCGGTCGACCGCGTGAGCAGCGGCACCGAGGCCGACGCAGCGCTCGCCTCGCACGAGTTCGACCTGCTCATCCTCGACCTCGGGCTGCCCAAGCTGCACGGCCTGGAGGTGCTGCGCAAGCTGCGCGCCCGCGGCTCCTCGGTGCCGGTGCTGATCCTGACCGCCGCCGACAGCGTCGAGCAGCGCGTCAAGGGGCTGGACCTGGGCGCCGACGACTACATGGCCAAGCCCTTCTCGCTGCAGGAGCTGGAGGCGCGGGTGCGGGCGCTGACGCGTCGCGGCCTGGGCACCGCCTCGACGGTGATCAAGCACGGGCCGCTGACCTTCGACGCCACCGGCCGCGTGGCCTACATCAATGACCAGATGATCGAACTCTCGGCGCGCGAGCTGTCGCTGCTGGAGGTGCTGCTGCAGCGCGCCGGGCGCCTGGTCAGCAAGGACCAGCTGGTCGAGCGCCTGTGCGAATGGGGCGAAGAGGTCAGCAACAACGCGATCGAGGTCTACATCCACCGCCTGCGCAAGAAGATCGAGCAGGGACCGGTGCGCATCGCCACCGTGCGCGGCCTGGGCTATTGCCTGGAGAAGATCGCTGCCTGAGCCGCCGCCGGACTCGGGCCTGGCGCCGCTATCCTGAGCGCCGATGCCGAACACCCGCAAGGAACAACGCTCCCTCTTCGGCGAGATCCTCGACTGGATGCTCGCGCCGCTGCTGCTGCTGTGGCCGATGAGCGTGGCCCTGACCTGGCTGGTGGCGCAGGGCATCGCCAACAAGCCCTTCGACCGCGAGCTCGGCGAGATGACGCGCATCCTCGCCAAGCAGGTGATGGTGCTGAAGACCGTCGACGACCGCGTCACCGCGGAGTTCACGCTGCCCAGCGGCGCGTCGGAGATCCTGCACACCGACGAGGACGACGACATCTACTACCAGGTGCTCGGGCTGCGCGGCGAGCTGCTCAGCGGCGAGCTGAGCCTGCCGCTGCCCCCGGAAGAGGAGCCGAAGGTGCCCGGCGAAGTGCGCTTCCGCGACGCCGAGATGAACAGCGACGACCTGCGCATCGCCTATGTCTGGGTGACGCTGCCCGGCGGCTCGGTGGAGCCGCAGATGGCCCTGGTGCAGGTGGCCGAGACGCTGGGCAAGCGCTCGCGGCTGGCCACCGAGATCATCAAGGGCGTGATCCTGCCGCAGTTCGTCATCCTGCCGCTGGCGGTGCTGCTGGTCTGGCTGGCCCTGGTGCGCGGCATCTCTCCGCTCAACGAGCTGCAGCAGCGCATCCGCCGCCGCGACAGCAGCGACCTTTCCCCGATCGACGAGCGCGACGCCCCGGAAGAGGTCTCGCCGCTGGTGCGCGCGATCAACGACCTGCTGGCGCGGCTTGACCAGTCGATCGCCACGCAGAAGCACTTCCTCGCCGACGCGGCGCACCAGCTGAAGACACCGCTGGCCGGGCTGCGCACGCAGGCCGAGCTGGCGCAGCGCGAGATCGACGCCGGCCAGCGCGACCCGAAGGAGCTGAAGAAGTCGCTGCAGCAGATCGCGCACTCCAGCCAGAGCGCGGCGCACATGGTCAACCAGCTGCTGTCGATGGCGCGCGCGGAGAACCAGGAGCAGCAGGCGCAGCGGCAGCACGTCAATCTCGCCCGGCTGGCCACCGAGACGGTGCGCGATTTCGTGCCGCGCGCGCTCGAGAAGCGCATCGACCTCGGCTACGAGGGGCCGGAGACCGGGCGAGGCGCCGGCGGCGGTGCGCTGGTCTGCGGCAATCCGCTGCTGCTGCGCGAGCTGATCCGCAACCTCGTGGACAACGCGCTGCAGTACACCCCGGCGGGTGGCACGGTCACGGTGCGCATCGTCGACGATCCGTTCGGCCAGGTGGTGGTGCTGCAGGTGGAGGACTCCGGCCCGGGCATCCCGCCAGCCGAGCGCGAGCGCGTCTTCCAGCCCTTCTACCGCACGCTCGGCACCGACGTGGACGGCAGCGGGCTGGGCCTGGCGATCGTGCGCGAGATCGCCTCCCACCACGGCGCGCAGATCCAGCTCGAGGACGCCAACCTGCGCCACCGGCCCGGGCTGAGCGACCAGGGCGGTGCGGCCTTCGGCCCGGGCGCGCGCTTCACGCTGCGCTT
>Ga0209172_10008036_pt1 | contig 10537 bp, 8 predicted proteins | sample LarsenN4metaG_FD_184113 | JGI IMG/M metagenome (GOLD analysis project Ga0209172, IMG submission 184113) | Hot spring sediment bacterial and archeal communities from British Columbia, Canada, to study Microbial Dark Matter (Phase II) - Larsen... ... | reverse complement strand
TGCGACGACTCAAGTAAACAAGACGCGTCACCCATCCACAAAAATTCAAGAGGAGGTGCGAATGACGAGAAGGAATGCAAGTGTCTCAGTACTAGTCATGGGGTGCGCCCTCATTCTTTCAGGAGGCATGGCTTCCGCCGAAGATCTCCCCCCATTGGCTCCTGTTCCACCAGAGTATGCCGACAAGAAGATGCCGGCCGGTGGATGGACCGACCCGAAAGCCATTGAGGAAGGTGGGAAAATTTACAGGGGCGAATTCAAGACCGAGGTCAACTGCAGCAGTTGCCATGGAAAAGACGGCGCACCAGTGAAAAAAGGTGCGCGGGATCTTCGTGACCCAAAACTCGTCTGCCGCTTCTCAGACGCGTACTGGTTCTGGCGTGTCTCGGAAGGTGTCCCCAAGACGAAGATGAAGGCCAACAAGGGCCTCCTATCGGAGGAGCAAATCTGGCAAGTGATGGCATATGAAAACCAGTTCTCGCACGGAGGCAAGCCAGCCGATCGCTCGTGTTACAAACCCTAACGCGGCAAACAGATCAACTTAACGCTGTGTGATCGTTTCGAAAGGGGAGTGAGCAATAGGCTCTCTCCCCTTCTTCTTTTTTGAAGACGATACTCGTTGATGGACCTTCAGGAAGGATTCGGTGCCACGAAGACCAATACTTTTAGTCGACGGTCCGTATGGTTCTTCACGCCGTGCTCTTCCCCCGCGGGCGCCATGGTTCCCTGTCCCGCATCGATCACACGCCGGTCTGTACCGACCTGAAATGTTCCTTGTCCCTCTAGAACGATATACACCTTATCCTGGTTGCCATGGACATGGCTCTTTTGTTCTTGGCCAGGTTCAAAACAATACATGTCACAGAAGAAGCGCTCCGTTTGAAACAGGTTGTTCTTCTTCATCTTGTCACCGGTGAACTGCTCAAAGTCGGAAAGTGTCACGACCTTCATCATGGATACTCCCCTATCATCTCGGCACGCAGGAACCAACGGTCACGGCAGATGGGACAACAGTTTCTCGTAGGAATGCTTGAGTTCGCTCAGGGCTTTGTTCATCCCTTCCTGGACTTCGTGCCATTTCGTGTCAGTGGCCCTCTTCAATTCATCCAATTTCTCCTTCACACCATTCTTTTTCTTCTCCAATTCATTGAGCGACTTTTGAAGATCGGCTCGTGTGGACTCCGAGGTTTTGGCAATCTTCCCACGCAGTCCGATGATTTGCCGCTGAATCGCCCCCAACTCCTCTTGTGCCTTCCGTTGAAAAGCCTCCTTCTGCTCAATGGTATATTCCTTGGTGGCCTCGATCGCTTCCTGAGTCTCCTTCGCAACTTTTTCGGCACTAGCCGCGGATTCGAGTGCCATACCTGACCACGACACCAGGACCGCGAACGCGGCTGATACCGTACCTGCCACCAACCAACCGCGATTCATGATTCCCTCATCATGCTGGCCAAAGTATAGTCTGTGACAATTTCAAAGTCACGATCACTAAACTTTTATGGGAAAGAAGCCGAAAAAGAAAGTCGTGACCCACATACTCGCATTCGAGGAGCACATTCTATGGCTTCTGAAACAGGGTCGATAGCCGCACCAGTTGAACGACTGGAACAAATCTTGATTCAGAAAATTGAGGCAGGAGAGGTTGAACTCCCCCTACTCCCACAAGCAGCCAGCCAAGTGTTGGCATTGACCGCAGATCCTTCCTCGGATGCAGCGAAGCTCTCATCTTTAATTCACCAGGATCAAGCGCTCGCTGCGCACGTCATGCGGATCGCCAATTCACCGGCTTACATGCCTCGCAGCCCTGTGGTCTCTCTCCAGCACGCAGTGGCCATGCTGGGGATTACTTTGCTATCTGAGATTGCCTTTACGGCTTCATTGAAATCCGGCGCGTTCAAAGTGGCGGGACATGAGGACGATGTGAAACGACTGTGGCGTCACTCCCTGGCGAGCGGAGCCTTCGCGAAGGAAGTCGCCCGTATGAGACGTGTCAACGTCGAAAGCGCATACCTGTGCGGTCTGCTTCACGAAATCGGAAAACCCGTTGTCTTACAAACGGTGACAACCCTTGCCCATGCACAACGAGTCGCACTGGAGAAATGCGTATTACATGGATTAGTCGATGGCTATCATTCCCGCGTCGGTGCCCTCATCGCAGAAAAATGGAGTTTGCCTAAGCAAGTGGCGGCAGCCATCCAATATTGCGAAGATTACGACCATGCCGATTCGTTCCGTCAAGAGTGCCTGCTTACCTGTGCCGCCGATAAACTGGCGAGTCACCTCCTCGTACCTGAGGATATGCCGGAAGAGACGCTCCGTGCGCACCCAGTCTTCGGGGAACTCAATCTTTATCCGAACGACATCGATCGACTTATGACCGCCAAGGATCATGTACTGGCCGTCGTGAAGGCGTTGAATATATGAGTGCACCCGTTGCGTTCGATATCATCGTGATCGGCGCCGGTCCAGCCGGCCAAAAAGCGGCGGTCCAAGGCGCAAAGGCCGGTAAGCGGGTGGCGCTGATTGAGCGAGAGCGCGGTATCGGAGGCAGCTGTGTCTATCGCGGCACGATCCCCAGTAAGACATTGCGAGAAAGCGCCCTCCATCTGGATCGACTCAAACGAGCCGGAGAATCATTCCGATTCAGCCTCAAGCCGGATACGCAAATTGCGACCCTCTTGAGCCATCTTGAAGGTGTCGTCCGAGCACACGACTCCTTTATGAGCAGGCAGCTTCGGCGCAACGGTATCTCGCTGTTTCACGGTCGAGCGCGCTTCTTGAGCAAACACATCATCGAGATGCAGACCGTCGACGGAGCACACCAACAATTCACGGCCGACACAATCGTCGTAGCGACAGGATCACGTCCTAGAAATCCGAAGGAGATCCCTGTCGACCATGAGCACATCCTTGACAGCGATTCGCTCCTTTCGATGATGTACTTACCACGGTCACTCACTGTCGTCGGAGGTGGTGTGATCGGCTGTGAATATGCATCCATCTTTGCCTTATTGGGAGTGGAGGTCACCTTAATCGACCGCGCGCAGTACCCCCTGCAATTCATGGATAGAGAACTCGTTGAACAATTCGTGCAAGGCCTCGGAGACCAGGGCAGCCGTTACCTGGGCAAGAGTCAAATCGCCGAAGTGCGGTGGGACGAGGTTGCGCATGTCGTCACAACATTAAGCGACGGAACCATCATCAAAAGCGAAAAAATGCTGGTCGCTCTTGGACGACAAGCCAATATCGAAGACTTGGATCTCTCCGCAGCTGGCATCTCGGTATCAGATAAGGGGTTGATCCCCGTCGATCAATATTGCCAGACCAATATTGATCACATTTACGCAGTCGGCGATATGGTCAGTGGGCCAGCTCTCGCTTCAAAAGCTATGGAACAGGGGCGACGTGCCGTCCGACACGCACTGAACCTCCCGATTGGTGATGCTGCCTTAACTATCCCATTAGGGATCTATACGATCCCGGAAATGGCCAGCATCGGCCTTGATGAGATGAGCGCGAGAGAACGATATCGAGATCCGTTGATCGGCCGAGCGAAGTATGAGGAAGTTGCTCGGGCACAGATCTCAGGAGCCGGTCATGGGCTCCTCAAGATGGTGTCTGATCCAGCTGGTGAGCGGCTACTCGGAGTACAGGTGGTCGGAGATTCCGCTACGGAGCTGGTACACCTGGGGCAATTAGCCCTTCAGAGCGACGCAACGATCGAATCGTTTATCGACAACGTCTTCAACTTTCCGACTTATGCCGAAGCCTACCGCATCGCTGCGCTCGATATCTTGGGCCAAGCGGCAAAACGCCGAACGGCCAAAGCCGCGTAGTGGTTCTATAGAACCTGGGCATTCATCAGATCCTCTACCAAGACCGGCTCACGGCAATGATTTAAAGTCATAGGCAGTATTTATCCGCGATAGGCTTCTCCATAAGCTTGGATGGATGCGATTGGTGAAGATGGAACTGCGGAACACAATAGTGGACGAAGCTGGCAGAATGATCATGCTACGTCGCTGTTTTGTCTCTCAAGATAGATCGTTCAGCTTGCCTTTTCCAGAAGCTATATTTGCGGAGCTCAAAGAGCTCCAAAATTGAACGGTGAACCGAGCATCCTTTCGTTGCTCCATAGACTGATCACAAGACCGTGGTTGCCAGTCCTTTACCGTGTCTATTGGCCGAATCGCTATTGTTTGTAGTCTTCTACGCTGCCCGTTTCCTGCGTTTTCTCTGGCTGGCCCGTGAGAGCAGTTGCATGAATTCCTCACCTGGCATCGGGCGGCCAAAGTAATGTCCCTGGACTTCATCGCACCCCTGTCCGCGAAGAAGCGCCAATTGTTCGTCCGTTTCCACCCCCTCTGCCAATGCGGACAGATTCATACCATGCGCGAGAGAGATGATCGCGCGAGTAATTGAGGCATTGGCCGCGTTGCGTGTGACGTCCCGGGCGAACGATTGGTCAATCTTGAGCATGTTGAGGGGAAACCGCTGCAGATGGCTCAAGGATGAGTAGCCGGTTCCAAAATCATCGATCGACAACCGAACCCCCATGGTCCTGAGCTCCTGTAACATGGTAATGGATGTCTCCACATGTCGCATGGTGATCGATTCGGTCAGCTCCAACTCGAGATATTCCGGATCAAGCCGAGTTTCTTCCAACGCCTTCGCAATGGCGTTCGTCAAAGAAGCTCCATGAAAGAATGAATTGGAGACATTCACCGATATCCGGATGGGAGTGTATCCTGCATCTTGCCAGGCTTTGTTTTGCCGGCACGCCATGAGCAACACTTCTTCGTCCAGCTTTTGAATCATTCCTGTCTCAATCGCAACAGGAAGAAAGACGGCAGGCATCAACATTCCCCGAGACGGGTGACGCCATCGAATCAGCGCTTCTGCGCCCACCACCCGGTTGGTCTTGATGTCCACTTGTGGCTGGTAATACACGATCAGTTCGTGCCGTTCCAACGCCTTCCGTAAGTCGTTCTCCATCTCGAGTCGCTCTGCGGCCAATGCATTCATGGTGGAGGAATAGAACTGAACATTATTGCGACCTTGCTCTTTGGCATGATACATCGCAATATCCGAACTCTTGAGAAGGAGGTCGATCGAATCACCATCGGTCGGGAAGATCGCGATCCCAATACTGGCTGTGACGGCAATTTCATGCCCATCGATTAAAAATGACCGGGCCAACGATTCCAGAATGCGTCGGGCTACCGTCCCAGCATCCTGAGCCTCCCGAATGTTGCTCAACAAGACAGTAAATTCATCTCCGCCCAATCGCGCGAGTTCATGTGTCTCGCCTTTCTCAACCGCCCGTCCGAGGGAATCACTGCGTCGAATCGAGTCCGCCAAACGGTCCGCAACCTGTTTCAGCAGTAAATCGCCAATGCTATGGCCTAATGTATCGTTGATGACTTTAAATCGGTCCAAGTCGAGAAAGAGTACGGCAAGGGTCGTGTGATACCTGCGCGCATGAGCCAGCGCTTGCGTGACACGATCCTTAAATAGCACACGGTTCGGCAAGCCAGTCAGACTATCGTAATAGGCCAGCCGGTGAATTTCCCGCTCTGAGCGCTTTCGTTCACTGATGTCCTGAGCCGTCCCCACGATCGTGAGAGCTTTCAATTGGTCATCGAACACGGCTTCGGCCTGCAGATTTATGGTGAACTCCACCCCGTTCGGCAAGACAATCCGATGGTCAATATCGCATGGTTTCCGCTCCTCAAGAATCGCATTCAGCGCCCGGTCGACACGATCTCGATCTTCCTTATGAACAGCTTGAAGAAAGGCCTCCTTCGTCTCCCCGAAATCCTGTTGACGAATTCCCATCAGGCGGCAGAGTTCTGACGATGCCGTGAAGCGTCCAGTGGAGGGGTGCCACTCCCAATTGCCGATCTTCGCGATACGTTGGGCCAAACCAAGCCTGGCCTCGCTTCGCGCTAAGGCACTCAGTGTAAAACTCCCTCGTAACATGTAGCGCACGCGATGACTCAAGATCGTCGCATTCATCGGCTTGGCGATGAAATCCGTGGCACCCTGCTCATAGGCTTTGGCGATCGAGTCAGCATCGTCCAGGGTGGTCATGATCAAGATCGGCACATGGCTCCCGTCTACCGACTCGCGCAGTTTTGAGCAGGCGGTAAATCCATCCATCATGGGCATCACCACGTCCATAATGATAAGATTTGGGCGCCGCGATGCAAATTGCTCCAACGCATGCGAACCATTCGACGCCTCGCACACTTCGAATCCGGCTTGTTCGAGCGCTTCACGCGCAAATATTCTGACCAGCTCCTCATCATCGACGACAAGGACTAATGCGGAGGTGTTCTCGTCTTCTCTTCGCATCTCAGAATGGCGCTTGCTGCAATAATCCACAAGGTTCAAGAGCAAGACAGACAGGGCCTACGCAGCTTCCTTTGACAACAATCCCTCTATCGCTCGCTTCACACGGCGATACTCCATTTCCACCTGAGTAAAACTATCAGGTGCCGACGACAAGTTTCCGGAACGCGCAATGGCTTCGAGCTTTTTTATTCGCTCAGCTAACGTCAGGGCACCGACCATCCCGCTGCTTGATTTAAGAGAATGAGCGGTTCGGTACAGCTCAGTGGCGTTCTGAGCGGCGATTTGCTGTCCCATGGCTTCAATATATTGCATCGAGGAGTCGAGGTATCGAGACAACATGTCGACATAGATATCCGGCCTTCCAGGGCGACGAAGGTCGCGCAAGCCCCGCAAGGTCCGTTCGTCTAAGCAGTCGCCAGACTCGCTTAATGCGGCGGCAACCGACGCAACCCGGTTGGCTGTATCGGGTTTGTGCACCAGAGACGACCTATCTTGTGAAGTCCATTGTTGCACCACAGCAAGGATTTGGGGTTGTCGGAATGGCTTGCTCAAATAATCATCCATGTCTTGCGCTAAACATCGCTCCCGATCTCCCGCAATGGCATGGGCGGTTAAGGCGACAATGGGTACTCGAGGAAGCTTCAGCTCCTTTTCGCGTGCGCGGATGGCGGCCGTAGCAGCAAACCCATCCATCTCGGGCATCTGGCAATCCATAAACACCAAGTCGAACGTGTGGTTCGCCGCTGCTTCAACAGCCTCGCGCCCATTGCAGACGGTGTGAACACGATACCCCATCACCTCAAGCATCTCAGCCGTTACATTTCGATTGACTGGATTGTCCTCTGCAACCAACACCGAGACGTCCTTCCGAGGCTCCGGAGAAGAGCTTTCGATTGGTACAGACTTTGGCGTGGTTGAATGCTTCTTTTCCGTCACGGTAAGTGCGATGAGACGGTCGTAGAGATGCGATTGCCGTACAGGCTTCGTAATCGAACAATCGAGTTCGCCGGCAGACTCTGATGCGTGCAATCGTTCATCTTGCCCGATCGAGGTCAACATGATGATTTTTATCGTCGCCAGCCGCCGGTCAGCTCGTATGGCCCTTGCCAATTCGAATCCATCCATTTCAGGCATCTGTCCGTCGATGATCGCCAGATCGTACAGCGCCTGTGAGCCCGATACGTTCCGAATGATTTCCAACGCCTCCTTACCGGATGACACAGTTATATGGGCGATACCCCATCCATTCAGGTACTGGTCAAGGATATGCCGGTTGGTCGCATTATCGTCAACGACGAGCACGCGCATCCGGCGGAATGCATCACAGGCCTCCCAGCGTCTCGATTCAATGTTGCGGGGGCGGCAGAACGGAACTTGGAACCAAAACGTGGAACCGGCTCCCAAGGAACTTTCGACACCTACTGTGCCTTTCATGAGGTGCACCAGCTGTTTCACGATGGTCAACCCCAGACCAGTTCCACCGAATTTTCTTGTGGTAGAGCCGTCGGCTTGTGAGAACGCTTCGAAGATCTTTTCTTGCACCGAAGGGGCGATTCCGATTCCCGTATCCTTCACCTCTACGCGGAGTGTGATCTGGTCGGCCTGTTCCTCAACACGAGATACCGACACCACGATCTCCCCATGTTCCGTAAATTTGACGGCATTCCCCAAGAGATTCACCAGAATTTGCCGCAGCCGTGTGACATCCCCTCGCAAATGCGTCGGCACCTCCGCGTGAATGTTGGAAGCCAACTCAACCTGTTTGGACTGCAGCCGATGCGTAAACAGGTCCATCACCTCCCCCATCAATTGCTGCAAATCGAAGTCATTGTCCTCCAGCTGCAATTTGCCCGCCTCAATTTTCGAAAAGTCCAGGATATCGTTCACGACATCGAGCAAGGAGATGCCGGATCGGTCCGCTATTTCGACAAACCGTCGCTGTTTATCCGTCAACGGCGTATGAAGCAATAACTGTGTCATGCCCAAGACGCCGTTCAATGGGGTTCGAATCTCATGACTCATGTTGGCCAAAAATTCGGTCTTAGCCTGACTCGCTGCTTGTGCTTTCTGAGCCAGCTCCACCGCCTCACGCGTTTTTTCTTCAAGCTTTCGTGTTCGTTCTTCAACCTGTGCTTCTAATGTCTGCTGGTACCGATGGACCTCTTCTTGAGATGAGGCCAGATGCCGCACCATCCTGTTAAAGGACTCCGCCAAGGTGCCAATTTCATCGGCACTCGTTACCATCACGGATTGCTGAAAATCCCCGCCAGCGATTCGTCCGGTTGCCTCTACAAGGCGCTGAACGGGATGAATAATCCGTCGGACCAGGAATAAAGTCACCACGACACCGACCAAGACAACGGCCAATGTCACGGATCCAATCCAAAGTAAATACCCATAGAGTTCCGTCTGGAGTCGTGTTTCACTAAGTCCAAGTCTCACCTCTCCGATCGCCTTTTCCAGACTCTGTGGTTGAGACTCATCGGCGAATAGGGCGGTTCTGGCCTGGGACACGATCGCGACGCGGATATCAATGTACCGCTGTCCACTCTGGGGATCGATGACCTCTGAGAACGAAGCACCCTGTGGGTCCGGCACGCTCGCCAAGATGCCGGTTGCAATCTCATCCTTGGCTTCCCGAATCAATGATTTGTTGTTGGCGTTGCGCACCACCAGATAAGCAAAATCTGGATCTATGCGTGCACTGTTCACAACCTTTTTGAGAGTCTCGATGTTCTCTGTATAAACTCCGTATTCGCTGGCCTGCGCCAACATGCCCGCCGTAATGAGGCCGCGCTGTACCAAATCGTCTCGAGTGGTCGTCACCTCGCGATACAGCGCCAGTGAGCCGATGCTGATCGCAGCCATCAACATAACCACGGTGGTGAGCAGATTGAACTTCGTTGTGAGGCTTGTTTTCATACAATACCTGTCATTGGAATACTTGGGTGGCACTTTCAGTAATCTTCCGTGAGAGTTCTATTTTCATTGAGCGAGCGGTTTTCAGATTGATCGAAAAGAGCACCTTCCTAGGAGATGTCACATGAATGCTGCGAGGAGTCGCCTTGTTGAAAATCTTGGTAGCAATTTCTCCACATTGGGTTCCGATGTCACCATAGTCACGCTCCAGAGCATACAAGGAACCGGCCTTGACCCACGGCGCCGACAATCCGGCGAAGGGAATTTTGTTCCTGAACGAAAACAATAGGATCGGTTCGGCTGTCTGTGGTGATACTACCACCTGATCTGTAATGCCCCAAAGAAGATCGACATTGTTCGCCAAGCTCTCCAGCGCGTCAGGAATGTCACGAGGTGTCTCGACGGGCTTCGACACGAGTTTTACACCGAGCTTCTTGGCGAGAGTCGTCGCAAGGTCAATGGTCTCCTGGTTCTCTTTCGGACTGTACAGTACTCCGACGGTTGCCACCTCAGGGAGTATCCGTCGCATCACTTCAAATTGACTCTCGAGTGAAAATTCCAGGCTAACTCCCGTGAGGTTTCCTTTCTTCTTATATTTCTCGAGGTGTGCCGTGAGACTGGCAATCACCGGCACCTCATCATGATCGGCAAGAACCGCCTGCGTCGCCAAGGATCCTACCGTCAAGAACATCGTCGGGGGCTCGTTCTTGAAGGGGCGTAGCATATTCGGAGCATTCTCGCTGTTACCCTTCAAATTATGGATTTCGATCTCCGCCTGAACTCCGGCACCAGCCAGGGAAGCACGAAATCCCTGGACCATGTCGGCATAGGGAGACGACTCTTGACTGAGGACAATGACCACCTTGGGTGAGGCAGCGACGGCTGACACCGGCTGTGGGCTGAGCCATGCCAGCCATCCCATCGCAAGCCAGCAGGTCATCGCTGTCGCTGTTCGGGGAAATAGCACTGGAGGCAGGTTCCCCTTCACAAGTGATATTTCAACTTCAGCCAATAGGTTCGGCCGTCCTGCAAGATCAGATCTTGGAAATGCTGACCGGACGTAGGATCACTGTAGTGGTAGTCGAACAGGTTATTCACTTGGGCGGAAAATTCCCAGCCTGGCAGCAGTTGTTGGGTAAAGAGCGTCACGTTTGTCAGGAACACACTCTTCGCACTGTTCCCGGAAAGTGTGAGCCGACTGCTCATATAGCGAGTTTCCAGGCCGACAAACACCTTGTCGCTGAACAGTGGAATAATTAAA
>Ga0209172_10008034_pt1 | contig 10541 bp, 12 predicted proteins | sample LarsenN4metaG_FD_184113 | JGI IMG/M metagenome (GOLD analysis project Ga0209172, IMG submission 184113) | Hot spring sediment bacterial and archeal communities from British Columbia, Canada, to study Microbial Dark Matter (Phase II) - Larsen... ... | reverse complement strand
GCGCGGCGATCCACCCGCCGCCCAGCGCCACGCAGATCGCCGCGACAAGGTCGACGAGCAGGGACGTATCTTGTTCCATCCGGCGTAATACTAGTCGGTCAGTCGATGGGGGTGTTGCTTCAGGACTTCAGTACTTCAGGATCTCAGTGCCCTGCAGTTGATGGGTCATGGAGATTGGCGCGAGGCCTGCGCTGTCGGCGGGGAGGCCTCGTCGGTTCGCCGCCTCGTTTCGTTGGAACGAGCGAGGCGGCCCCGAGGCCGCCTCTCCGAATACTGAAGTCCTGAGATCCTGACGTATTGAAGTACTACTTCGGTCCCGCGCCCTCGAACGCGCTGCACACGGTCTCGGTGATCAGGCGCGTCACGACGTACGGGTCGCAGTTGGCGTTGGGGCGGCGATCCTCGATATAGCCCTTCTGCTCCTTCGCCACCTGCCAGGGGATGCGCACCGACGCGCCGCGGTCCGACACGCCGTAGCGGAACTCCTTGTATGAGCACGTCTCGTGCAAGCCGGTGAGGCGCTCCTCGATGGCGTGGCCGTAGTTGGCGATGTGCAGTTCGTGCCGCGTGGCGAGCGCCTCGGCGGCCTTGATGCAGTAGTCGTAGCTCGTGCGCATTTCCTTCGAGGAGAAGTTAGTGTGCGCGCCGGCGCCATTCCAGTCGCCCTTTACCGGCTTGGGGTAGAGCGTCGCGCTGACGCCAAAGTCCTCGGCGATGCGGTAGAGCAGCCAGCGGGCGACCCAGAGCTGGTCGCCGACTTCGACGGGGCCGACCGGGCCGACCTGGAACTCCCACTGCGCTGGCATCACTTCGCCGTTGGTGCCGGAGATGGCGATGCCCGCGCGCAGGCATGCCTCCGTGTGCGCCTCGACGATCTCGCGGCCGAAGACCTCATCGGCGCCGACGCCGCAGTAGTAGCCGCCCTGGGGCGCGGGGAAGCCGTTGTCGGGCCAGCCGAGCGGCTTCGCGCCATCGAAGAACGTGTACTCCTGCTCGATGCCGAACCACATCTCGTGCGACTTGAAGCGGTCGGCGACCTCACGGCAGCCGGCACGCGTGTTCGACGGGTGCGGCGTCATGTCGGTGAGCAGCACCTCGTTCATCACCAGCTTGTGCGGCTCGCCCCGGATCGGGTCGTCGCAGACGAACACCGGCTGCAGGACGCAGTCGGAGTTCGAGCCCGGCGCCTGGTTGGTGCTGGAGCCGTCGAAGCCCCAGATCGGCGGGTCCTGCCCGACCGGGACGATCTTCGTCTTGCTGCGCAGCTTGGCCGTCGGCTGCGACCCGTCGATCCAGATGTACTCGGCCTTGTAGAACTCGCCCATCTTTCGTCACCCCGCTTGCGTAGTCTGGCGATCCGCCCGGTACCGGGCGCCCTCCCTCGATTCGTGCGCCTGAGGATAGCGGACGTACGTTACATCCATATGACGGGCTGGGGAAGGCCGGCATGCCAGTGAGCGAGGCTGGCTGATTCTGGCGCACTGGAGGCTGGAGGCTGGAGGGTGGAGGCCCGGGGTGGACGGTGGACAATGGACGATGGAAGGTGGAAGGTGGAGAGTGGTTGCGCGGTTGATGACGGTGGCGGCGCTGTAGCGTGTCGCTGGTCGCCGGTACCCTGACAGCGTGAGTGACGCGCGGCCGCTCGATGGCATCCGCATTCTCGACTTCACGTGGGCGCTCGCCGGACCCTTCGGGACGATGATCCTCGCCGATATGGGCGCCGACGTCTGGAAGATCGAGCCGGTCGGCATCAGCGAGCAGGAGCGCGGGCCGGGGCCGGTCGTCAACGGCGCGAACGTCTACCACTTCAGCGTCAACCGTGGGAAGCGCGCGCTGCAGCTCGACCTGAAGTCGGAGCGGGGGCGCGAGCTGGCGCTGCGCCTCGCGGAGCACGCCGACGTCGTCACGGAGAACTTCGCGCCCTGGACGATGCGCGGCCTCGGGCTGGACTACGAGGCGGTCTCCGCGCGCAACCCCCGCATCATCTACGCGTCGACCTCGGGGTTCGGGCAGACGGGACCGGACGCGCAGCGCGGCGCCGTCGACGTGATCATCCAGGGGATGAGCGGGCTGATGAGCATCACCGGCTACCCCGACGGCCCGCCCGCGCGCGCCGGCTACTCGATCGCTGACCTGGCGGGCGGCACGTTCACGGCGATCGGCGTGCTTCGGCGCGCTGATCGAGCGGGGCGGAGCGGCCGCGGGCAGTACATCGACGTGAGCATGCTCGACGTGCAGGTAGCGCTGCTCGAGGGCGCGTTCTCGCGCTACTTCGCCACGGGCAACGAGCCGACGCGCATCGGCTCGCGGCACCCGCTGCTGACGCCGTTCCAGGCGTTCCCCACGTCCGACGGCTACGTCGTCGTCGCGAATGTGAAGGACTGGGCGCTCTTCTGCGCGCTGCTGGGCCGCGACGAGCTGGTGACCGACGAGCGGTTCGCGACGAACGAGGACCGCACGCGCAACCACGCGCAGCTCGAGCCGATCCTCAACGACGCCTTCTCGCGCAAGCCGTCGGCGCACTGGCTGGAGGCGCTGGCGCCGGCATGCCTCATCGCACCCCTGCGGACGATCGCGGAGGTGGCGCGCGACCCGCACGTGAACGAGCGCGGCATGTTCATCGATCTGCCCGCGCGCGAGGGCGCGTCGTTGAAGGTGAGCGCGCCACCGCTCAAGTACTCGCGGACGCCGCTGCGCCTGGATCGGGGTACGCCGCCGCCCGGCGCGGACACGCAGTCGCTGCTGCGCGACGTGCTGGGCATGGACGACGCGACGATCGACGAGTTGGCGCGTGACGGCGTCATCGGCGTTGGCGGCGAAGTCGAGGGCGGCGGCTCGCTTCGCGTCGGGCCGTTCGGGTGATCGCCCGGGCGCGCGCAGCCGTCGCCTCGCCCTGCGCGATCAGGCGCAGGGCGAGCGCGTACGTGCGCCGTGCAATCGTCGCGCGACGGCATTCGTGCGAGCGCCTCAATCAGCTGCCGATGGCCGAGGCGGCGTCCGCGATCTGCTGGGCGACGCGCTGCCACTCGCAGAGCGTCAGCGTCACCAGCAGCGTCCCGCTGACCGCGTGCGCGGGAAACTGAAACGTCACGACCGGACATGCCCCGTACGTCCGCTCGAGTGCAACGATCGCCGCCTTCATCGTCTTGTGTCCTGCCACCATGACTCCCCCTGAGAAAGTGCGGTTATGGTAGGGACGTACTTGACGCAGGGCAACGGGTTTATCACGGGATAGGGTTTGCCAGCGGGGTTGATCTGGCGCGTGAGGCTACTTTGTCAAGGCCTCAACGACGGCTTCCTCGAAGCGCGCCATGAACTGCAGGTACGCGAGCAGCGGGATGGTCCACGTGTCGCTGGCGGGCTCGGTACGCATGGTGACAGTGATGACGCCGTCGTCGGAGCGGATCGATGCCTCGATCGTCCGCACGGCCTGGGGTTGCGCGCGCCGTCCTCTCCGGGTGACGGGGATCTCGAGGCGCGCCGTCGCCAGCTCGCCCGGTGTGTCGGTCTTCGGCATGCTCCCCCAGCTTTCTACGAAGGAAAACCGGGAGGGCGCGCCGCGTGTTACGGGCTGTTCGCGAAATTATCCCGCGTTCGCCGTTTTCGCCGCTCTTCGTTCGCGGCGAGCTGCACCGTCAGCGCCTGCCGCTCCCACTCGCCGATCGACAACGTGAGTTCGAGCGGCGCGGAGCCGGACGCCCGGCGCGAGTAGACGCGCAGGGTGACGAGCAGCGTGCCGTCCTCGTGCTGGGAGAACTCGTACTCCAGCAGGCGCGGCACGAACCAGCCGTTGCGGCCCTTCGCGCGCGCGTACATCGTCTGGCGATACGGGATCCGTTGCGCCATGACCGCTGACTCCTCGTGATCGGAATCGGCCGTATCCCGGGAGTGCGTAGCGGTTGATGCTTGCGATCGCATGCAGATTCTCGACGCGACGGCTGCACGGCCATCACGCCAGATTCGGCTCGGATGCCGACGCGGCGGTGTGTGTCCGCCGCGACGAGCGCCCACCGTGCGCGAAGCGGCGCGTCGGGCAGGCGCGCGGCGGCCCGATGTGGACAGAGCCAGGCTCGCCTAGCGGAGGCCCGCCTCATCGTAGAGGCGATGGTGCCGGAGGGCGGACACATCGAGGCGCGCGAACCGGCGGAGCCGTTTCTGATCCCGACGGTGATGGAGATCACGCCTGCCCCACCGCCGATCACCGAGAGCGCGGAAGCCCGGTTTCCGATAGGGGCGTAGCCGGCCGCCGTCACCACACCGCGTCGTGCTCTTCGATCCAGCCGAACAGGTCGCGCACTTCGATCGGGTCGCCGCCGTCGGGGACGATGCGCCCGGCGTACGTGCCGAACACCTGGTGCGCGTCGGTGTAGTTACCGTCCTTGCTGCCGCTCTGCGACACACGCTCGAACTCCGGCGCGAAGCGCAGGTCGATGCGGTCGGTGACGGTCGTGCGCACACGCCACGGCTGCATCATGTCGGCGCGGTCGTACTCGAAGGTGAGGTCCTCGCTGATCTTCGTGAGGCGCCCGTCGACGCAGAGGCCGTTCTCGGTCATGCCGGTGCCGTCGGTCCACTTGCCGCCGAGGTTCAACCCCACGAGCCGCCCGCCCTGCACCTCCGACGCCGCGCCCCAGTTCCACACGGTGTGCTCGGGCCAGACGCCGCGGCCGTAGTCGAGGCAGCCGAACGACGACGGCGGCGCGAACTGCCACCGCTCATCGCCGAGCCGCACGAAACCTGACGCCGGCAGCGTGTTCTGCTTCGACGTGAACTGGAACTGCGCGTCGCTCCAGGGGATGACGACGTTCAGCGTCTCGTGGCCGGCCGGCCGCTCGATGAGAATGTCGGCCTCCAACGGCGCGCCGCCGAAGTCGTCGCTATGCACGCGGATGCGGGTACCGGCGCCCTCGTCGGTCATCGCGACGCGCATCCGCCGGTGGTCGATGGCGATGTCGCCCATCACGCTCTCGGGCATGACGATCGTGCCGGGCGGCCGCCCGACGCCGCTGTCGATGTGGCGCTTCGTCTTGCGGTCGAAGATGTAGACGCCGGCGAGCTGGAACGCGTCGATGTCGGCGATGGTGGCCGAGAAGAAGAATTCCTCGCTCGTGATGCCCCAGTAGTTCCACTTCTTCTTGCGCGCGAGCGACGGGGGCAGGTTGCACGCATGCAGCGGATGCCGCGACCAGCCGACGGCGTCGGGGTTGAGGCGGCCATCGGGCCGGCAGAGGAGCACGGGCGCCGTCAATTCGGGTTCGTTGTGGAGCTGTGGGGTTGTCGTCATGCCCCCAAGCCTACGCCGCATCGCCGCCGGCGTGAAGCCGCCGCTTACTGCGGGGAGGCGTCGCCTCGGCGCGGCGCGTCGCGGACGGTGGACGGATGGCGGCCGATCGGGACCAAACGGCCCTGCCCGCGCCGCGCCCGTTCCACGAGACTAACGGATGAGAGAGGAGGCTCCGCCTTGGCTGGACCGGTCGACGACCTCAAGCACGAACACGAACTGATCAAACGCATGCTCGGCGCCCTGGAAGCGGCCTCGGAGCGGCTGGCGCGGGGCGAGCGCGTGCCGCCCGACCTGCTCGACGACGCGCGCGCGTTCGTCCGCGGCTTCGCCGACGAGTGCCACCACGGCAAGGAGGAGCAGGCGCTCTTCCCGCTGCTCGCAAAGAGGAGCGACCTGCTGCGGACCGGCCCGGTGCGGATCCTGGCCTCGGAGCACGACGTCGGCCGCAAGCTGATGGCCGAGCTGGCCGAGGCGACCGACGAGATGCGCGCGGGCGTCCCGAAGGCGGAGGCGCACGCGCGCCGGACGATCGACCTCTACACGCGCATGCTGCGCCGGCACATCGAGAAGGAGGAGCGCATCCTCTTCCCGCTGGCCGAGATGCAGCTCAAACCGGCGGACGAGGCGGCGCTGACGCGCCAGTTCGAGGCGATCGAGGCGCGCATGGGCGCCGATGCGCACGCGCGCTATGAGGCGATCGTCCGCCGGCTCGAGGAAGCCGTCGCCCTGCCCGCCTGACTGGGGCTACTTGACTATTACGCGGCGTAGGCGGACATTCACTTCGTGATAAACGGCGTAAGAGACATGATCCGGGAGCTTAAGAAGGCTCCCTGGTGGGCGTGGGTCATCCTTGGGGGCACGGCCCTAATCGTCGTGCTGGCAATAGTAGGCGCCAGCACAGGCGGCGAAGACAGTGACATTGCATCGGCCGAACGTCCTGCGAGGAGCGCTTCCTCTGAGCCGGCGTCGTCAACCTCGGTCTCCAATCCCGTAGCAACGGCGGCCACGGATGCACCGCCGCCACCGAGTGCTACCCCGGCTCCACCAACAGCGACTCCCGTGCCCGTGCCCGTGCCCATCACGCTCTCGGGCGTCGGGCAGTTTGTAACAGAGCCGTTCACCCCAACGTCAAACCTCAGTCGCCTCGTTCTGACTCATAACGGCGCGAGCAACTTCATTGTGAAGGCGTACGATGATCGCGGAAACGAGGACCTACTCGTCAATGTGATTGGCCGCTACGCCGGATCACGCCCACTCGTTGGAGATGTGTCGTGGTTCCTAGAAATCGATGCCGACGGCAGGTGGACCGTTCTGATTGAACCTCTAGGCGCGGATCCGGCGGCGTCGGCGGGATTCTCCGGCACAGGTGACCGCGTAAGCGGTCTATTCGGCCCGGTTGACATTGCAGCTGTTCCCTTCGAGGTCTCAAACAACGGTCCGTCCAATTTCGTTGTCTGGCTTCACTGCGCCGGAGGCAGCGAGCTTGTTCAAAACGAGATTGGATCGGTTCAGGGTTCGACCGTGGTGAGATTCGACGAAGGGCCTTGCTTCTGGGAAGTCCAATCTGACGGAGTGTGGAGTTTACGCGCACGCTAGCGCTCGTACGCAATTCTTGGCCGGCTCGAGGAAGCCGTCGCCCTGCCCGCCTGATTTCCCGCGCGCGACCTTGCCGTCGAATGGCCGTTCGGCCCCTGCCGCCCTCGTCCACCAGCCCGACACTGAGGGGAGACGAAGGAGGGTCACATGTCACGGCCAATCGACGATCTCAAGCACGAACACGAGTTGATCAAGCGCATGCTCGCGGCGCTGGAAGCTGCGTCGGATAAGCTCGCGCGCGGTGAGCCCGTGCCGCCGGATGTCCTCGACGAGGCGCGCGACTTCGTGCATGGCTTCGCGGACGAGTGCCACCACGGCAAGGAAGAGGACGCGCTGGTGCCGTTCCTCGCCGAGAAGAGCGAGTTCTTCCGCACCATCGGCGTGCGGTTCCTGCTCGCCGACCATGAAGTGGGGCGCTCGCTGATGATGGATCTGGCGCAGGCGACCGACGACATGCGCGCCGGCAAGCCGGGCGCCGCGGATGACGCGCGCCGCGCCCTCGACCTGTATGCGCTGCTGCTGCACCGCCACATCATCAAGGAAGAGACGCTCACATTTCCGGCTGCGGAGCAGTTCATCACGCCGGCCGACGATGCGGCGCTGGCCGAGCGCTTCGATGCCGTCGAAGCCCGCATGGGCCCGGACGCGCACGAGCGCTACGAGGCGATCGTCCGTCACGTCGAGAGCGCGGTCGGCGTCGCCGCCTGAGCCGCCCGCCTTGTCGCGTTGAGCCGCGCGCCGGTATCGCGTACGTTGTCGCGACGGCGGATCAGGCGCGGAGGTGACGCATCGTGACGGCGGAGGGCCGCTGGACGGCGGATCAGGCGGCGGCCTGGTACGACGGGCAACCGTGGCTCGTCGGCTGCAACTTCATCCCGAGCACCGCCTGCAACCAGCTCGAGATGTGGCAGGCGGAGACGTTCGACCTCGCGACGATCGAGCGGGAGCTGGACTGGGCGGCGAGGCTGGGCTTCAACACCGTCCGCGTGTTCCTGCACGACCTGCTCTGGGAGGCAGACGCCCGCGGCTTCCGCCGCCGCATCGATGCCTTCCTCGACGCAGCGGCGGCGCGCGCCATCCGTCCGCTCTTCGTGCTTTTCGAAGACTGCTGGAACGACGGCGCGGCGCTCGGGCCGCAGCAGGACCCCGTTCCCGGCGTGCACAACTCGCGGTGGCTGCAGTCGCCCGGCCACCGCGTCGTCGGCGATGAAACGCAGCTGCCGCGGCTCGAGGCGTACGTGAAGGGCGTCGTGGGCGCGTTCTCGTCGGACGCGCGCGTGCTGGGCTGGGACATCTACAACGAGGTGACGAACGGCTTCCTCTCGCTCACCGGCGTCCCGCGCGAGCGGCGCGCGGAGGTGGTCGCCGCGGCGGAGCGCCGACGCGCCGCGGCCATGCCCGCGCACCTGCGCCTGCTCGAGCTAAGCTTCGCGTGGGCGCGCTCGTCGTCGCCGTCACAGCCGCTGACGGCCGGCGCCTACACGGGCGAGCGCGAGATCAACGAGCGATTGTTCGCGCTCTCGGACATCATCAGCTTTCACTCGTACGACCCGCCGGAGCGCCTCGCATCGCTCATCGAACGGCTGCGCAGGCACGGCCGGCCGATCATCTGCACGGAGTACATGGCGCGCACGCGCGGCAGCGACTTCCGGACGGCGCTGCCCATCTTCAAGCGTGAGCGCGTGGGCTGTTACAACTGGGGCCTGGTCAACGGCCGCACGCAGACGCACATCGCCTGGACGGGGGAGGACCACGTGTGGTTCCACGACGTCTTCCACCCCGACGGCACGCCGTACGATGCGGACGAGGTGGCGTTCATCCGCGAGATGACGGGCGTTTCGGCGCCGGCCTGATACGCAGCCCCGGACACACAGCAACGCCCCTCGTTCTCAGGACGAGGGGCGTCGCTGTTCGGTGTAAGTTGCGCGAACGCGCGATGACCGCCGCGGGCGTCTAGGTAAGCGTCTTCAGGTGCTCATCGAGTCGCTCGAGGCTGGACGCCATGCCCTCTTCGATGCCCATCTCGATGACCTTGTCGCGGTCCGCCGCCGACGCGAAGACGGTCGTCCCCTGCATCAGCGTCTTGTTGCCCTGGTCGATGAACGTCATCCGCACTTCGGAGATCGGCGGGTATTCGTTGCCGTCCTTGTCGGAGAAGGCGTCGGTGTACGCGAGCCGCTCCGGCGCGGCGATCTCGCGGTAGGTCGCCTTGGCCCACGCCTCGTCGCCGCCGGGGCCGGTCATGCAGTAGTGCCATACGCCGCCGACGCGCAGGTCGACCTTGCAGTACGTCGTCGGATAATCCTTTGGGCCCCACCACTGCAGCAGGTGCTCGGCCTCGGTCCACGCCCTCCATACGAGGTCGCGCGGCGCCTCGAACGTGCGCTCCATCGCAAGTTCCGTCTCGCCGACCTTGTTCACTTTCAGCGCTGTTGCTGGCATCTTCGTTCCTCCTTGATTGGAATGTGTCCGTGCCTGTGACGGTTGAAGCGGCGCCGCAGGCGACCGGCGCCGCCGATGTGTTTCAGCTGCCGCGACCTGGCGGCGGTACGGCCTGCCGCTTGATCGTGACAGCGAATGCCTGACTGTTCGTCTTCTCTGCGCTGATCTCGCGTGACGTGTTCATCTCTTTTCCGCGTGTGTGCCGTTGTCATCGTCGGGTCCGTCTGTGGTCGTCTGTTCCACCTCCTGCAGCGTCTTCAGGTACTCGTCGAGGCGCTCGAAGCGCGCCTCCCAGAACTGGCGATAGCGCTCGACCCAGTCAGCCACGTCCTTCAGCGGCGACGCGTCGAGACGGCACGGCCGCCACTGCGCCTCGCGCCCGCGCGTGATGAGGCCGGCCCGCTCGAGCACCTTGAGGTGCTTCGAGACCGCCGGCAGCGTCATGTCGAACGGCGAGGCCAGTTCGGTGACGGTCGCCTCGCCCCCCATCAGCCGCTGGAGGATGGCGCGGCGCGTCGGGTCGGCCAGCGCCGAGAAGGTCCGGCTCAGCCGGTCGTCCGGCTCGTGCTGGGTGCGGGTCAGGGTCGCAGTCGCCATCGCTATACCTATCGGTTAATTAATCGATAGGTATAGTAGACCACGCGAATGGATGCCTGTCAAGGGGTCTGGGAGGAAGGTGGCGGTGTTCGTGGGTGAGCTACGGCGTTCCGCTCAGCCGCTCGATCAGGGCGTCCAGCTCGTCGTCGCTGGTGCAGCGCAGGACGATGCGGCCGCCGGCGCGCGACTTGCTCACGGAGACGCGCACGCCGAGGGCGGAGCGCAGCCGTCCCTCCACGTCGCGGATGTGCGGATCCGCCGGCGCGCTTCCGCCCGTGCGGTACGCGCCACGCGGCGACGACGTCGCCACGCCCGCGCGCAGCGCCCGCGCGATGTCCTCCGCCTCTCGCACCGTCAGCCCGTCCGAGACGATCTTGCGCCAGGCGTCGAGGCGGAGGCGCGCGTCGTCGATCTGCAGCAGGGCGCGCGCGTGCCCTTCGCTGATCTGGCCGGACGCCAGGCTGGCGCGGATGTCCTCCTCGAGCGTCAGCAGCCGCATCGTATTGGCGACGGCGGCGCGCCCGCGTCCGACGCGTTCGGCGATGCGCTCCTGCGTCATGCCGTACTCGCCGTGGAGCCGCTTGAACGCCTGCGCCTCCTCGATCGGGTTGAGGTCGTGACG
>Ga0209172_10008032_pt1 | contig 10542 bp, 6 predicted proteins | sample LarsenN4metaG_FD_184113 | JGI IMG/M metagenome (GOLD analysis project Ga0209172, IMG submission 184113) | Hot spring sediment bacterial and archeal communities from British Columbia, Canada, to study Microbial Dark Matter (Phase II) - Larsen... ... | reverse complement strand
ATCGTCGCCTGGAGCGTCGTCGCGTTCCCGACGTGGCAGGTCCCGGCCGGCGCGCCCCTGGCCGCCGCCGCCGGCGCCGTGGCCGCGGCGCTCCTCGTCGGCGACGGCCGCGCGGCGGCCGCCGGCGCGGGCGCGCTCGTCGGCGGCGCCCTCCTCGCGCACCCCGCCTGGGGCGGCGCCACCGGCCTGGCGGCGGCCGCGATCGCCCTCGCGCGGGGCGTCGCCCGACCGTTCCTCGGCGGCGCGGTCGTCCCGGTCGCCGCCGCGCTCGGGGCGTTCGCGGCGGCCGGCGCGCTCGAGCCGCTCCGCGCCCAGGTCGGGGGGGCGCCGTTCGCCGCGCCGGTGGCGGCGCGCGTGCCGCCGCCGGTTGCGCTCGCGGGCCCGTTCGCCCTCCTGGCGGCGGCGCTCGTCGCCGACGCGGCCGCCCGGCGCCTGCCGCGCGCGCTCGCGATCGCGGCCGGCGCGACGGCCGTCGTCGCCGCCGGCGTCCTCGCGTGGGAGGCGGCGCGCGTCGCGCGCGACGTCCGCCGCACGTTCGATCGGCCGCTCGCGGCGCCCCGGGCCGGCGTGCGCGTCGACGCGCGCCGGGCCGCCGTGCTCGACGACGTCGTCGAGTGGATCGCCGGCGAGACGGCGCCCGCCGCGCCGGTGCCCGTCTGGCCGGCGGCGCCGGCGCTCGGCTTCCTCGCCGGACGCGGCGTGGTCGGCGGGTTCCCGGTCGTCGCCGGGCGCGACGAGCGCCTCGTCGCCGCGCTCGACCGCCGCCGGGTCGACGCCGTCGTCTGGGAGCTCGGGACGGAGCGCCGCGTCCGGGAGGACTTCCCGGCGCTGTACACCCACCTCGTCCGCCGGTACCGGATCGCGGCCGTGTTCGCGCCCGACCCGGCGGGACCGATGTTCCTCGCGCTCCGCCGGCGCCCGATCCATCCGCCGCTCGGCGCCTCCGTCCTGACCCACCTGCCGCGGCAGGGCCGCCGGTGGCCGTTCTCCGAGGTGCTCGCGGTGCCGGTGGGCCGGCCCGAGTCGCCCGCGGTCGTCGCGACCGCGATGCCCTTCCCGCACGTCCGGCCGCGCATCGAGTTCGGCTACGGCGTCAATCCGGAGCGCTGGCGCGACCTCCCGCGCGGCCCGTTCACGTTCGAGGTGTGGGTGGAGGGCGAGCGCGCCTGGAGCGCCACGCTCGACCCCGCGACCCGCGCCGCGGACCGCCGCTGGATCCCCGGCGCGGTCGACCTCGCCCGCTTCGCCGGCAACCCGCTCGGCGACTTCGCCTTCCGCGTCACCGCGCCCGAGCCGCCGTCCGCGCCCGACGACGTCGCCGGGTTCGAGGATCCGCGAATCACCGGGGAGTGACGCCCGCTACTTCGGCCCCGACATGTTCGCGATCATCCGCCGCGCCTGGGTGGCGACGGACGCGCCGACGTTCTTCGATTTCGCGAGCGCCCGCAGGTCCCGCTCGCCGAGGGTGGGCAGCTGCCGGATCGCGATGACGAGCGGCGTCCGCGGGTTCTGCGCGAGCGCCAGGCGCACCTGGTAGTTCCGCATCCACTCGCGGCGGTTGACGATGAGCCGGATCAGGTCCTCGTCGACGCTCCGGTTCCGCGCCACGGCGATGACCTCGGCGTCGGAGATGCGCGGGTTCATCAGGACGAGCCGCCGGATCATCTTGCTCGCGTCGCGGACGAGGATGAGCCGCGCGTCCTTGTTGCCGCGGAGCGCGAGCTTGATCTTCTCCGCCATGCCCATCGAGAGGATCTTCGCGTAGAGGTTCTGCGCCTCCGCCGGCGCCTTCGGCGGCGCCCCGGCCGGCTCCTCCCGGAGCATCTCCTCGGGCACGGCGATCGTGTCCGCGCCCGCTTCGACGGCGGCCACGATCTCCTGCGCGGCGGCGTCGTCGACGGTCTCGTCCGTCCGGTCGCTCACGCGTGGCGCTCGGCCTTCGCCGCCTGCACTTCCTTGATGATCTTGTCGGCGAGGTGCGGCGGCACCTCTTCGTAGTGCGAGAACTCCAGCTCGAAGTCGCCGCGCCCCTGCGTCATCGAGCGGAGGTCGGGCGCGTAGCGCAGCACCTCCGCCATCGGCACATGCGCCTTGATGCTCTGCTGGCCGCGGCCCTTCGCCTCGGCGCCGAGGACCTTGCCGCGACGGCCGTTCAGATCGCCGATCACGTCGCCCATGAACTCGTCGGGGACGGTGACCGAGATCGTCATGATCGGCTCGAGCAGGACCGGCTTGCACATCTCGAACGCCTTCTTGAACCCGATGTGCGCGGCGATCTTGAAGCTCATCTCCGACGAGTCGACGTCGTGGTACGAGCCGTCGTAGAGCTTCACCTTCACGTCGACGATCGGGAAGCCGGCGAGCAGGCCGTGGGGCAGCAGCTCGCGGATGCCCTTCTCCACGGCGGGGATGAAGTTCCGGGGGATCACGCCGCCGACGATCGCGTCCTCGAACTCGAAGCCCTTCCCGCGCGGCAGCGGCGAGAGCTCGATCCACGTGTCGCCGTACTGCCCGTGGCCGCCCGTCTGGCGCTTGTGCTTCCCCTGCGCCTTCGCGGTGCCCTTGATCGTCTCCTTGTACGGGACCTTCGGCGCCTTCAGCTCCACCTCGACGTTGAACTTCCGCTTGAGCCGCTCGACCGCCACCTCGACGTGGAGCTGTCCCGACCCGGAGACGACGAACTCCTTCGTCTGCTCGTCGCGGTGGACGCGGAGCGCGGTGTCCTCCTCCATGAGCCGGTGGAGGCCCTGCATGACCTTCTCGTCGTCGGCCTTGCTCTTCGGCTGGAGCGCGAAGGAGATGGCGGCGGGCGCGTCCGGGAGCGGCGGGTAGACGATCGGGCTCTTCTCCTCGGCGAGCGTGTCGCCCGAGGCGACGTCCTTCAGCTTCGCGACCGCGACGATGTCGCCGGCGACGGCCGCCGCGACCTGCGTCTGCTTCTTGCCCTCGAGCTTCAGCGGGTGTCCGATCCGCTCGCGGGTCTCCTTCACCGTGTTGATGCAGTTGAGGTCGCCGTGGATCCGGCCCGACACCACGCGGAGCACGGAGAGCTTGCCCGCGAACGGGTCGACGATGGTCTTGAAGACGTAGGCCGAGAACGGCGCCGCGGGATCGGCGGCGCGCGCGATCTGCTCCCCGGTCTTCGGGTTGTCGCCGGTCCACGGCGGGAGGTCGGCCGGCGACGGCAGCAGCTCGACGATCGCGTCGAGGAGCGGGTGGAGCCCGATCGCGCGGCCGGCGGCGCCGCAGAGGACCGGGAGGAACTTCCCGGTGCGCGTGCCCTCGCGGAGGGTCGCGCGCAGCTCGTCGTCCGTCAGCTCGACGCCTTCCAGGTACTTCTCGAGGAGCGCGTCGTTCGCCTCGGCGATCGTCTCGACGAGCTTCTCGCGCGCGGCGCGGACGGCGTCGGCCAGCGCCGCGGGCGGCGCGCCCTCGGTCACGGTGCCGGCGTCCTTCTGGTACGCGTACGCCTTGCCCGAGAGCACGTCGACGACGCCCGAGAACTCGCCCTCGGCGCCGATCGGCACGTGGAGCACGGCGGGCTTCGCGCCGAGCGCCTGGAGATCTTCCAGGGCGTGGTCGAGCGAGGCGCGCTCGCGGTCGAGGCGGGTGACGAACGCGATCGCGGGGAGGCCCAGCTCGGCGAGCCACGCCCACACCTTCTCGGTCTCCACCTTGATCTCGCCGCCCGTCGGCCCGAGGACGAGGACCGCGCCGGTGGCCGCGCGGAGGCAGTTCCGCGTGTCGTGGAGGAAGGGCGAGTACCCCGGGGTGTCGATGACGTTCAGGTCGTGCTTCTTCCACGACGCGTGGTGGAGCCCGGCGGTGATCGACGTCTTCCGGCGCTGCTCCTCGGGCTCGACGTCGAAGGCCGAGGTGCCGTCGTCGACGCGTCCGATCCGGGTGGTGGCGCCGGCGGCGAAGAGGAGCGCGTCCGCGACCGTGGTCTTGCCCGTGCCGCCCTGCCCCACGACGGCGACGTTCCGGAGCTTCGCGACCTCGTCAGCTGGCATCCCGTCCTCCGTTGTGGCTGTTCCGCTGGTGGATGATGCGGAGCCCCTCGAGCGTCAGGAACTCGTCCACGCTCTCGATCGTGGTGGACGCCGGCGCAATCAGGGCGGCGAGCCCGCCGGTCGCGATCGTGCGGGCGCCCGGGTCGTTCTCGGCGCGGATGCGCTCCACCAGGCCGTCGACGAGCGCCGTATAGCCGTTGACGACGCCGGACTGGATGGCGTGCACCGTGTTCCGGCCGACCACCCGCGGCGGCCGCACCAGCTCCACCCGCGTGAGCTTCGCCGTCCGCGCGAAGAGCGCGTCGAGCGAGATGCCGATGCCGGGACGATCACCCCGCCGGCGTACTCGCCCTTCGCGGTGACGTAGTCGAAGGTGGTGGCGGTGCCGAAGTCGACCACGATGCAGGCGCCGCGGATGCGCTCGTAGGCCGCGACGGCGTTCACCACCCGGTCGGCCCCGACCTCGCGCGGGTTGTCGTAGAGGATCGGCATGCCGCTCTTCACGCCCGGGCCGACGAACACGGGCGCGTGCACGAAGAACCGCCGGCAGACCTCCTCGACGATCTCGTTCATCGAGGGGACGACGCTCGCGCAGATGATGCCTCGGATGTCCGGGTGCTGGAGCGCGTCGGCGCGGAAGAGGCCGAAGAGCATGACGCCGTACTCGTCGGCGGTGCGGTCGGGCTCCGTCCGCACCCGCCAGTGGCGGATCAGCCGCTCGCCCTCGTAGACGCCGAGCACCGTGTGCGTGTTCCCGACGTCGATGGCGAGCAGCATCCTCAGCGCGCCTCGTGCGAGGCCGCCGCGTAGCCGTCGCGGACGGAGACCTCCCCGGCGACCACGCGGGCCGTGCGGCCGTCGGCCCGGCGGAGCCGGAGCGCGCCGTCGTCGTCGAGCCCGAGGACGGTGCCGTCGATCTCGCCCTCCGGCGCGACCACCCGGACGGTGCTTCCGGTGAGAGAGGAGTACGATTCCCACTCGCTGCGCACGCTCGCGAACCCCGCCTGGAGGTACCTTCCATAACGTGCCTCCACCGCGGCGAGCAAGGCGGCGGTGAAGCGCGCGCGATCGACGCGGCTTCCCGTGGCGACGAGGAGCGACGACGCCTTGTCGCGGAGGGCCCGCGGAAACGCGCCGCGCGGTGCGTTCACGTTCACGCCGATGCCCGCGACGACGTGGTGCACGCGGTCGACCTCGGATTCCATCTCGGTGAGGACGCCGGCGACCTTCCGTCCGTCGATCAGCACGTCGTTCGGCCACTTGATCCGGGCGTCGGCGCCGGTGGTCTCGCGGACCGCCGCGGCGACGCCCACGCCGACGACGAGCGCGAGCTGCGGCACGGCGGCGGGCGCGAGCGGCGGCCGGAGCACGATCGAGCAGTAGAGGTTGACGCCCGGCGGCGAGTGCCACTGCCGCCCCAGCCGCCCGCGGCCGGCGGTCTGCTGCTCGGCGATCACGACGGTGCCCTCGGGCGCGCCCGCCCGCGCCAGGTCGCGCGCCACCCGCTGCGTCGAGTCGGTCGCCGCGAACCACCGGATCGCGCGCCACGCGCCCCGGAGGTGGGGCGCGAGCTCCTCGGGGCCGAGGCGGTCGGGCGCGCCGGCGAGGACGTAGCCGCGCGCCTGCCGCGCCTCGATCCGCCAGCCGCGGCGCCGGAGCCCGGCGACGTGCTTCCAGACCGCGGCCCGCGAGCACCCGAGCCGCCGCGCCAGCTCCTCGCCCGAGAGCGGCCCGTCCGCCGCCCGGAGCCATCCCACGATCCGCGCCTCGACGCCGGAGCGGCTCACGGCAGCGGGTCGAGCTTCAGGTGGAGGTCGACCGCGGGCGCCGAGTGCGTGAGCTGCCCCATCGCGACGTAGTCGACGCCGGTGGCGGCGACGGCGGCGACGGCGTCGAGCCGGATGCCGCCCGACGCCTCGAGCGGGACGCGTCCCGCGACGCGGCGGACGGCCTCGGCGAGGTCCGCGAGCGACATGTTGTCGAGGAGGATCAGGTCGGGACGGGCGCCGACGGCCGCCTCGACCTCGGCGAGGGTCCGGCACTCGACCTCGAGCGGCAGCGCCGGGAACCGCGCCCGCGCCGCGCGCACGGCGCCGGGCACGTCGCCGCCGCCGAGCTTCAGGTGGTTGTCCTTGATGAGGACGGCGTCGTCGAGCGCCATGCGGTGGTTCGTGCCGCCGCCGGTGCGGACGGCGTACTTCTCGAGCACGCGGAGGCCGGGGATGGTCTTGCGGGTGTCGCGCACGACGAGCTTCGTGCCGCGCGCCTTCTCGACGCACGCCCGCGTGATCGTCGCGACGCCGGAGAGGTGCTGGACGAGATTCAGCACGAGGCGCTCGCCGGCGAGGAGCGCCCGGGCGCCGCCCTCGAGCGTCGCGAGGACGTCGCCCGCGCGGACGGCCGCCCCGTCCTCGACGTGCGTCACGACCTGCACGTCGCCGAGCCGCCGCATCACGCGCTCCACGAGCGGCAGGCCGCAGACGACGAGCGCCTGCTTCGCACGCAGCCGCCCGCGGGCGCGCGCCGCGGGCGGGACGAGCGCCTCGGACGTCCGGTCGCCGGTGCCGACGTCCTCCGCGACGGCCAGGTCGAGGAGCTGGCCGACGCGCGGGTCGTCCCAGGGAGCGGCGGGGGCCGTGGTCAGCCCTCCGCCGGCGGCGCCAGCTCGAGGTGGAGCACCTCGAACGCGCCGTCGGCGACGTCCGCCTTCGGGACCAGCTCGTGCCGCGCGACCCGGGCGGCGGCGGCGACGTCGCCCACGACGGCGTCGAGCCGCGCCGTCGTGTCGCGGGGCGCCGCCACCCGGAGGCTCGCGATCCCGCGGCCGATCGAGACCGAGCGCTCCGACTTCTGCTTGTTGATGAAGGCGAAGAGGGCCACCGCGGCGTCGAAGCTCCGCGCATCCACCGGCGCCGGCACGCCCGCGAAGTCGGCCTCCGACGGCCAGGGCGCCTGGTGGATGCTCCGCCGGCCCGTCTCGTCCGCGAACGCCCACGACCAGACCTCCTCGGTGATGTACGGGAGGACGGGCGCGAAGAGGCGGAGCAGCACGCTCAGCCCGAGACGGAGGGCGGCGACGGCGGAGCCGCCCGCGGCGTCGGCCGTCCGGGCGCGCGCCTTCACCAGCTCGAGGTAGGTGTCGGTGAAGTCGCTCCAGAAGAACGCCTCGGTCTGCTGGAGCGCGTGGGCGTAGTCGAAGCGCTCGAAGCACTCGGTGACCGACGCGACGAGCGCCCGGAGCCGCGCGACGAACGCGCGGTCGAGCTCGCGCGCGATCGGCGCGACCTCGCCGGGCTGGGCGAGGACGAACTTCCCGGCGTTGAAGAGCTTCGTCACGAGCCGCTTCCCCACCTTGAAGACCTTGTCGTCGAAGGCGGTGTCGGTGCCGAGCCGGGCCGACGCCGCCCAGTAGCGGACGCCGTCGGGCGTGTGCTCGTCGAGGTGCTGCGTGGGCGTGACGACGTTGCCGCGGCTCTTCGACATCTTCTTCCGGTCGGGATCGAGGATCCAGCCGGAGATGACGGCATGCCGCCACGGGATCCGGTCCTCGTGGAGGAGCGCCTTGGCGATCGTGTAGAACGCCCACGTCCGGATGATCTCGTGGCTCTGCGGCCGGATGTCGGCCGGGAAGAGCTTCGCGTGGCGGGCGGGATCGAGCACCCAGCCGGACGAGATCTGCGGCGTGAGCGAGCTGGTGAACCAGGTGTCGAAGATGTCCGCCTCCGCGGCGAAGCCGTTCGGCCGGTCGCGCTGCGCCTCGTCGAACCCGGGCGGGGGCGCCGTGGTGGGGTCGACCGGCATCGCCGCCGCGGGCGCGACGATCGGCCGCGCGTAGTCGCGCTCCCCGCGGGCGTCGAGCGGGTACCACACGGGGAACGGGACGCCGAAGTAGCGCTGGCGGCTGATGCACCAGTCGCTGTTCAGGTTCTCGGTCCAGTTGCGGAAGCGCAGCCGCATGAAGTCCGGGTGCCACTGCACCGCGTCGCCCTTCGCGAGGAGCGCCTCCTTCTTGTCGAGCAGCCGCACGAACCACTGGCGCGTCGTGATGAACTCGAGCGGCCGGTCGCCCTTCTCGTAGAACTTGACCGAGTGCTCGATCGGCTTCGGCTCGCCGCGGAGCGGCGGCTCGGTGCCGGCCGCGCGCCCGGCCGGCTCGCGGAGCAGCTCGACGATCGCCTTCCGCGCGCCGTGCACCGTCTTGCCGGCGAGCGCCGCGTAGCAGCCGTTGGCGGCGTCGGGGTCGCGGCTCTCCCACCCCTCGGCGCCGAAGGTGACCGGCACGAGCCGGCCGTCGCGGCCGACGATCTGGCGGAGCCGGAGCTTCTGCTCGCGCCACCAGGCGACGTCGGTGGCGTCGCCGAAGGTGCAGACCATGAGGATGCCGGTGCCCTTCTCCGGGTCGGCGAGCGGGCTCGGGAAGATCGGCACCGGCACGCGGAAGAGCGGCGTGATCGCCCGCTTCCCGAAGAGCGGCCGGTAGCGGGGGTCGTCCGGGTGGGCGGTGACGCCGACGCACGCGGGGAGCAGCTCGGGGCGGGTGGTCGCGACGACGAGCTCGGCGTCGCTGCCCTCGACGCCGAACGCCAGGTGGTGGAACGCGCCGGCGACGAGACGGTCCTCCACCTCCGCCTGGGCGACGGCGGTCTGGAAGTCCGGGTCCCACATCGTGGGCGCCTCGACCGAGTAGACGTGCCCCTTCTCCCAGAGGTCCAGGAACGAGCGCTGCGCGAGGTGCCGGCAGCGGTCGTCGATCGTGGCGTACTCCTGCGTCCAGTCGACGGAGAGCCCGAGCCGCCGCCAGAGGTGCTTGAAGGCGTCCTCGTCCTGCCGCGTCACCCGGTGACAGAGCTCGGTGAAGTTCGGCCGCGAGACGACGCGCGGCGGCTCCTTGAGGGCCTTGCCCGTGGGCGGCTCGAGGACCAGGCCGGGCTCGTACGGCGCCCGCACGTCGCACCGGACGTGGAAGTGGTTCTGGACCCGGCGCTCGGTCGGGAGCCCGTTGTCGTCCCACCCCATGGGGTAGAAGACGTTCCGGCCCCGCATGCGCTGGTAGCGCACGATGACGTCGGTCTGCGTGTAGCTGAACACGTGCCCGACGTGGAGCGAGCCCGAGACGGTGGGCGGCGGCGTGTCGACGACGAAGCCCTCCTCCCGCGGGCGGTCGGGATCCCAGCGATGGACGCCGAGCCGCTCCCACTCGGCGTTCCAGCGCGTTTCGGCGGCGGCGGCGTCGAAGTGCTTCGGGAGTGCCGCCGGATCGATCGTGCGGACGCGAGGCATCCGGACTGAGATAGCAAAGGCCCCGCGGCTGCGAAACATCGACGAATCCGCTTGCGCGCCCCGCGCGGCCTGCGGTACGCCTCTCGCCCGCCGGACGCGCCGCCGGCATCACGTCACAAGGAGGTCTCCCAGATGGTCCGACTGCTCGTCGCGCTGGCGCTCGTCCTCTCGTTCCTCGCGCTCACCGTCGGCACGCACGGCTGACGCCCGCCCGCTCGCGCGTCGCCGGATGGTCCGGTAGGGTCGACCTCCATGCGCATCCGCACGCTCGGCCGGTCCGGCCTCCGCGTCTCCGAGATCTGCCTCGGCGCCATGACGTTCGGCACCCCGGGCTGGGGCTGCGACGAGGCCGAGTCGCTCCGGCTGATCGACCGCTTCCTCGACGCCGGCGGCAACTTCGTCGACACCGCCGACGCGTACAGCGGCACCGCCTCGGAGGAGATCTGCGGCAAGGCGATGGCGGGCCGGCGGACGCGGTTCGTCCTCGCCACGAAGTGCACGATGCCGGTCGGCGACGGCCCGAACGACAAGGGCGCGTCCCGCAAGCACATCCGCGAGAGCTGCGACGCGAGCCTCCGGCGGCTCCGCACCGACTACGTCGACCTCTATCAGATCCACGCCGAGGACCTCTGGACGCCGCTCGAGGAGACGCTCGCGGCGCTCGACGACCTCGTCCGCGCCGGGAAGGTGCTCTACGTCGGCGCGTCGAACTTCCGGGCCTACCGCCTCATGAAGGCGCTCGCCCTCTCCGACCGCCACGGCTGGTCCCGCTTCGTCTCGCTCCAGCCGCAGTACAACCTGATCGTCCGCTCGATCGAGCGCGAGCACTTCGCGCTCGCCGTCGAAGAGGGCGTCGGGCTGATCACCTGGAGCCCGCTCGCCGCCGGCATGCTCACCGGGAAGATCACGCGCGACCGGAAGCCGCCCGAGTCGCGCCTCGCCACCCGCGACCTCCCGCTCTACCGGTTCTACTTCACCGAGCGGGCGTTCCGGATCGTCGACGTGCTGGTGGAGTGCGCGCGCGAGGTCGGGATCCCGCCCGCGCAGCTCGCGCTCGCCTGGCAGCTCGCGAAGCCGGAGATCACCGCGGTGATCGTCGGTGCCCGCACCCTCGGGCAGCTCGACGAGAACCTCGGCGCGGCCGGCGTCACCGTGCCGCCCGGCATCCTCGCCCGGCTCGACGAGGCGAGCCGCGACGCCCCCGAGTACCCCGGCGCCTTCATCGACTTCATCCAGGGGTGGCTCGGAA
>Ga0209172_10008030_pt1 | contig 10543 bp, 12 predicted proteins | sample LarsenN4metaG_FD_184113 | JGI IMG/M metagenome (GOLD analysis project Ga0209172, IMG submission 184113) | Hot spring sediment bacterial and archeal communities from British Columbia, Canada, to study Microbial Dark Matter (Phase II) - Larsen... ... | reverse complement strand
GATCACCAAGAGCGCCACCGCTCCGGCGGCATCTGCGCCCGGCTGGACGACAGCCGCGCCCGCCAGCGTCACCGCCGTTGCCGGCAGCAACACCTTCTACGCATGGGCCAAGGACGCCGCAGGCAACGTCTCCGTCGCCAAAAGCGCCAGCGTGACCGTAACGCTTCCCGACACCACCGCTCCCGTGGTGGACGCCTTCACCCTCCCCGCAACCGCCACCGCCCTGACCGTGCCGGTCGGCTCCCTCACCGCCACTGACAACGTCGGGGTCACGGGCTACCTGATCACCAAGAGCGCCACCGCTCCGGCGGCATCTGCGCCCGGCTGGACGACAGCCGCGCCCGCCAGCGTCACCGCCGTTGCCGGCAGCAACACCTTCTACGCATGGGCCAAGGACGCCGCAGGCAACATCTCTGTCGCCAGAAGCGCCAGCGTGACCGTAACCACGGCAGCCGCCGACACCACAAAACCTGCCCTGACCATCTCGGCCCTTGCAAACGGCGCGTACACCTCCCATGCTACCCTCAACATCAGCGGCAATGCCAGCGATGCGGGTGGTCTTCAGTCCGTTACCGTTAACGGCCAGACGGTTGCCGTCAACCCTGACGGCTCTTTCAGCGCCGCGCTCCCCCTGATAGCCGGCGCCAATACCGTGGCCGTCGTCGCCACCGACAAGGCCGGCAACCAGCAGAACGATACCCGCACCATCACCTATGATCCAACGGCCCCCATCCTCACCATCTCGGCTCCGGCCGACAACAGCAGCTCCTCCCAGTCGTTCGTAACCTTGACCGGCACCATTAACGAGACCGCAACGGTTCAGGTTACCGACAACGGCGGCAGCCGGCAATCGGCCAGCATCAGCGGCAGTACCTTCACCGCCACCGTCTACCTGGTAGCGGGCGTCAACACCATTACGGTCTCCGCCACCGACCTGGCCGGCAACACCACCAGCGCCAAGCGGACGGTAACCTATGACAGCGTCAAGATGACCCTGGCGGTAACAAGTCCGAATCAGGACATAACCACTACCCAATCGAGCATTACCCTCAAGGGCACCCTTGTTGATGCAATAGCGCCCGTTTCGCTGACCATCACCATGAATGGCACCGCCTATAAGCCCCAGGTCACCAACGGCGCCTTCACCCAGAGCCTTGCCTTCAAGCAAGCCGGCACCTACACCATCACCGTAGCCGCCACCGACGGGGCCGGCAACAGCAGCAGCATCAGCCGTAACGTGATCTACGCTCCGTCCTCCAGCGCCAGCCACCCCTTCGGCTGGACCAGTCCGAAGAAAAGTCACGAACGGTATGTTGACAAAAACGGCGTTGGCAACTGCACCAGCTGCCACAGCATCGACCGGGCCTCGAAGGGCCAGCCGATGAGCTGCTATAACTGCCACGGCAAGGAATGGAAAACCCCTTCCACCAGCGGCGGGTCCACCGGCGCCAGCCACCCCTTCGGATGGACCAACCCAAGGAGCAGCCACGACGATTATGTTGAGAGCAACGGCGTCAGCAGCTGTGTCAGCTGCCACAGCATTGAGCGGGCCTCCAAGGGCCAGCCGAAGAGCTGCTACAACTGCCACGGCAAGGAGTGGTAGCACCATCGTGAACAGCAACGCTCTCTGTAAGCCGACAAAAAGGAGAGTCTGACAACACAAAGGGAGGCTGCCTTATGATAAAGCAGCCTCCCTCTTGTTTTTCGCTCGAAGCATATGCTCCGCTACGACCTTCACGCCTAGACCTGCCCCGAGCCCTTCTCCGTCAGCATGATCCCGTCATCGGCAAGGGTTACCAGGCCGTCCCGGTAAAGCCCTCCCACCGCCTTCTTGAAGGTCTTCTTGCTCATTCCCAGGGTCTGCTCGATGGCCGCCGGGGAGCTCCGGTCATGGAGGGGAAGGAAGCCGTCCCGGGCCGTCAGGGCCCTGAGGATGACGTCACGGGCGTCCGACACCGCCTCGGCCCCCACCTTGCGCAGGGTCACATCCAACTTGCCGTCCTCCCGCAGACGCTTCACATAGCCGGACAACTCTATGCCGGCAATGGTCCCGTCCGGCAGCTCGTCCCGGTAGAGGAGTGCGGGATAGCGGTGGTTGACGATGACCTTGGCCCCCAGGTCGGTGAGCTGCCAGACGAGCAGGGACACCGCGTCACCCTCATGGAGATCGGGCCGCCCCCGGTCGAGACAGTCGTCGATGCGGGCATTGGCAAAGGGGCGCCCCTGGGGATCGAGCTCCACCTTCACCAGGTAGCTCCTGCCCACCTGCATCCGCTCGGGCTGGAGCCGGTACGGCGTCAGCAGGTCCTTTGCCAGCCCCCAGTCGAGGAAGGCCCCGTGGGAGCCGACCGATTTGACCGTCAGCAGCCCGAACTGGCCTGCCTGGGCCAGGGGGATACGGCAGGTGGCCTGCAGCTCTCCGGCTCCGTCCTGATAGAGAAACGCCTCCACCTCCTCGCCGGGGACCGCCTGGGGCGCCTCCCGCCGGGGGAGGTGCGCCAGCCGCCCGCCTGCCTCCAGCCAGACGCCCCCCTTGTCGATGCGGGCAACCCGCAGGGTGTGCAGACGACAGAGTCCTGGTTGCTCAGTATGTTCCATGTGCCCCTCCACGGGTGCCGCTCATGTCTCGGGATGTTCCTGCTTCTGCGGCATAGTAAAGCCAATCGAACGCCCTGTCCACATATCAAAGAGCGAAGGTGGGTCATCATCCCCTCACGGGAAACCTCCTTTCGGTGGTATAATGAACACAGAAAGAGAGGAGGCGAAGGGTCATGAGAACCGAGAGATGCGACGTCAAGGTCTGGAGCGGAGCGTGCGAGCACAGTTCATACGGGAGTATTGGAGACAAATATCTCTGCGACACCTGCGAGACGATTGAAAAGCTCGATCACGAAGTGAGAAGGGATGGATTCGTTCATGTGAGTGGGGACGAGCACACGTTGAGTTGAGACGGAAGGTGAGAGACGGCATTGAATGAGACAAGGCGACCGGAAGGCCGCCTTTTCCATGTACTCTCAACCCTCAAACCGGTACGAAGGAGTTGCAAACAATTGACCCGCATCGGGATGACCTGTATTCTTGTTTGCTCTCATCAAACACATTTCCCGTAAAGGAGTCCCGGCGTGGCCATCTACGAAGTCAAACACCCCTTGATCCAACACAAGCTGGGCATCATGCGCAAGGCAGATCTGAGCACGAAGCAGTTTCGCGAACTGGCCTCGGAGGTGGCGCGCCTGCTGACCTACGAGGCGACCAAGGACCTGGAGACCGAGACCATCACCGTCAGCGGCTGGGCCGGACCGGTCCCGGTCCAGCAGATCAAAGGGAAGAAGATCACGGTGGTGCCGATCCTGCGGGCCGGCCTCGGCATGATGAACGGGGTCCTCGACATGATCCCCAGCGCCAAGGTGAGCGTGGTGGGGCTCTACCGCAACGAGGAGACCCTGGAGCCGGTGGCCTACTACGAAAAGTTCACCAGCGGCATGGAGGAGCGGACCGCCCTCATCATCGATCCGATGCTCGCCACCGGCGGCTCGCTCCTGGCCACCATCGAGATGCTGAAGGGGGCCGGCTGCCGGCGCATCAAGGGGCTCTTCCTGGTGGCGGTCCCCGAGGGGATCGAGCGGATCGCCAAAGCCCACCCCGACGTGGAAATCTACGTGGCCTCCATCGACGAGCGCCTCAACGAGCAGGGCTACATCCTCCCGGGCCTCGGCGATGCCGGGGACAAGATCTTCGGCACGAAATAGGAGACCTGAAGCGATGTCCACCTCCAACGAACCGGTCTGGCGCACCGCCCTGTCCGGCGCCCAGATCCTCTTCGTGGCCTTCGGCGCCACGGTACTCGTCCCGCTCCTGACGGGCCTCAACCCGAGCCTGGCGCTGCTGGGGGCCGGCATCGGCACCCTGGTTTTCCAGCTCTGCACCAGGCGCCAGGTCCCCATCTACCTGGGCTCCTCCTTCGCCTTCATCGCCCCGATCATCTACTCGGTCAAGACCTGGGGGATGCCGGCCACCCTCGGCGCCCTGGCCGCGGCCAGCTTCTTCTATTACGTGGCCGCCCTCCTGGTCAAGTGGCGGGGGGTCGACTTCATCCACCGCCTCCTGCCGCCGGTGGTCATCGGGCCGGTGGTCATGGTCATCGGCCTGGGGCTGGCCCAGGTGGCCATCAGCATGGCCACCGGCAAGGCCGGCGATGCCCAGGTGGTCCCCTACGGCACCGCCCTGACCGTTGCCGCCGTCTCCCTGGCCGCCACCATGCTGACCGCCATCCACGCCCGGGGGCTCCTGAAGCTGGTGCCGATCCTGGTGGGGGTGGCGGCGGGGTACGTCACCTCCCTCTTCCTCGGTCTTGTCGACTTCACAAAGGTGATCGAGGCCCCCTGGCTGGCGGTGCCGGCCTTCGGCACCCCCCAGTTCAACCTGGCGGCGATCCTCTTCATGATCCCGGTGGCCATCGCCCCCATCGTGGAGCACGTGGGGGGGATCCTCGCCATCGGGTCGGTGGTGGGGCGCGACTACACCGAGGAGCCCGGCCTCCACCGCACCCTCCTGGGGGACGGGCTGGCGGTCAACATCGTCGGCCTGTTCGGCGGTCCGCCGGTCACCACCTACGGCGAGGTGACCGGCGCGGTCATGCTCACCCGCAACTACAACCCCGCCGTCATGACCTGGGCCGCCTGCTTTGCCATCCTCATGGCCTTTGTGGGGAAGTTCGGCGCCCTGCTCCAGACCATCCCCATGCCGGTCATGGGGGGGATCATGATCCTCCTCTTCGGCTCCATCGCCGGCATCGGCCTCAAGACCATCATCGACGGCAAGGTGGACCTCATGAAGCCCCGCAACCTCTGCCTGGTTTCCGTCACCCTGGTGACCGGCATCGGCGGCCTCGGCGTCACCACCGGCAGCTTCAGCCTCCAGGGGATCAGCCTCTGCGGCGTGCTGGCGGTGCTCCTCAACCTGATCCTTCCCCCCGGGGAACAGGAAGAGGAGATCACGCCGGCGGCCTTTCCCTGACGGCACATGGCCCGTCATCATATCCGTTCGGAAAGCAGCAAAAGGCGGCCGACCGGCCGCCTTTTTTCCTGCCCTATCCCCCGACTCCCAGAAGTCTCCGTCCTCTGCCCGCACGCTGTCAACGGGCCCGATGAACACCAGGAACCGCTCCCGCAGCCGCTCGGCATCGTCGGCATTTCCGGCGCGGCCCCAGGCTCCCGATGACGCATTCGGCCATGCAGAGCCCCGACTCCTTCCGGTTTTTCCGAAGGTTTCACTCTGATTTTTCCGTCGGCGCAAGGCAGACCCGCCGCACCTTCTGGAGTTAGAGGGATGGACAATTCATTAGTCACACTCGGCGACAACAACGGGCGGGGATCTGGCCGCCGTGCACCACTAAAACACCCGCGACCATTCCCTCAGCGCCTCCTGAGAGATCCCTAGCCGAAAACATTCCCCCGATGGTATAATGAACCTAGAAAGAAAGGGGGCGAGAAGTCATGACAACCGAAAGATGCGACATCAAGGTCTGGAGCGGAGCATGCGAGCACAGTTCGTACAGCAGTGTCGGAGACAAATACCTCTGCGATTCCTGCGGCACAATCAGCAAGCTCGACCATGAAGTAAAACGCGACGGCTTCGTTCATGTAAGCGGAGACGAGCACACACTGAGTTAGCCGAGAAGGGATGCAATCCGACAGGGAGCGATGGGATGAGGGCGGCCACGTGGTCGTCTTTTTTTACCCGCGCCTCCAAAGTATGGTATGGTAGCCCTCGATTTTGCGCCCAGAATTCCCGGAACCAGCCAGCAATTGCCAGGGAGAGATGAGATGATACGAATCGTGACGCTTGGAGGAGTGCTGCTCCTGCTGCAGGGGTGTGTGCTGACAAAAGTGGTGACGGTCCCCATGCGGGTAACCGGTGCGGTGGTTTCAATCGTGCCGGGGGTCGGCAGCACGATCCACAGCGGGATCGACACCGCAGCCGATGTGGTGGACGACGTGCCGATCTGAGTGTTTAGGGTGCCAGGGCTCGTGGATGCCGTTCAGAAATCCCGTCAGACATGTTTGATCTTACCTCCCATTACGCCTCTGCCCTCACCTCCCCACGACAACCATTGACCGTTCAGCCGGCTGTCAAACTTCAAGGGTGGAACCGGCGAAGGCGGCCGTCTGGCCGCCTGTTCAACTGATCAGGTTCTCCCAAGCGCGCCGGCCGTTTACCGGCGGGGGGCTTCCAGGAGCGGCTTCAGAAATTTCTCGAAGGTGGCCCGCTGTCTGGCGGTCAGCAGATCGAGATTCCCCTCGTTATCGAGCAAAAAGGTGCCGACGCCGATGACCGTCTTTGCCAGATAGCCGGTGCCGGCCACACTCTTTTCAATTTCGTCGGTTCGTTTGGTGAGCAGATTGCGCAGCCCGCGCAGGTTGACTTCCATGGTTTGATCTCCCGCATTCTTCCATTGAGCATGATGGTACCGGAATTATGTCCGGAATCATTGTGGCCCAGCTCCCTCCAAAATTACAAGCCCAGAGCCGGCGTTATTGTGACGGATCTCCGGGCCTATCTCCCATAGCCCCCATAGCCGCCCTGGTAGGGACCGAGGATCTTTTCCAGGTGGGGCCTGAGGGAGGCCAGGAGCGCCAGCATGGCATCGGCGGGGTTGCGGCACGAGAGGCGGGACGCGGCGATGTTGTAGTAGATCCGGCAGGCCAGGGGCCGCATGGCATAGATGCCGCAGTTGCGCCGGGCACGGTTGAAGAAGGGGCAGAAACCGTCGTTGTCCCGCTGCTGGGGCAAGAGGTCGAGGACCCCCTTCTCCCGGGCGAACACGTCGGGCCGGCAGCGGCAGCAGGAGCCGGTGATGCAGCCGGCAGCGGCCGCATCGGTGCGGCAGAAGGTGTGGGGAAAGACCCGCCGGCCGAAGCGGTCGGCCACGCGGTAGACAAACGCGATCCGCCGCCCCTGATCCTCCCCGGCCCGCTCGGCCCAGATGATCCGGCGCTTGAGTCGCTCGATCTCCCGGGCGACGATTGCGTGGTCCCCCGGGGAAGGAGAAAGGATGCGAAGTTGTGAGCCTGGCATGGCCGAACTATAGCCTGCGGCGGGGCGGGCTGCAAGTCTGCAGGGATCGCTCGATCCTGTGACCGGAAACGGCGAAGGCCGCCGTTTGGTCCCCTTTCATGATGGCAACCATGGGAAGCTGTCCGGCCCCGCTATCTGAGTTTGCCGCCCAGGAGCTGCTTGCAGACCGCATCCAGTCCCTTGTCCCTGTTCGCGATCCACCAGTCGGCGCGCGCCTGGCGGACCACAATCGGCTCTATTGCCTTGAATATCTCCGGAGAGGTCTCTTCCCAGACTCTCAGGCGATCCTTGCGGATCTTCTCTGCCCAGACAACCAGCTTGGGTGCGCCGACAAGTTTCATGCTGTTTCCTTTTGACCCCGCGGTATACCTGAAGGCGGAGAAATCAGTTTTTCTTCCCGTTGCTCACCGTGCCCGGCTCTTCTTGGCCTGCGGACGGAGCGGCACGGCAAAAGCTTTGAACTCAGGTTCATAGCCCACAACAAAGCTGGCGGCGGCGGTATTCCGCATGCCCAGGAAATGCGCTTTGTCTTTATCGAAGGGGCAGATGGGCAGACGGCACGGCTCAAAGCCGAACCGCTTGTAATAGCCGGGCTCACCCAGGACAAAAAGGGGCTGGCTGATGATCGCCTCCTGCCGCAGGGCAAACCGGAGCAGTTCCGCTCCCACCCCCTGCCTTTGGAATTCGGGCATCACGGCCATGGGCGCCAGGTGGAGCCCGCAGAGTTCGCTGCCGTGATAGGCATTGGAAAAGGCGATGTAGGCAATGACCTTGCCGGCATGGATGCAGACCCATTCGTGCACGGCTCGGCCGTTCTCGTGGAGTTTCTGCACCAGCGCGGCTTCGCAGCCGCTGCCCGGGAAGGCGCGGCGCAGGAGCGCGTAGACCTTGGGGCGGGTCTCGATGGTCGGTTTCTGTATCTTCATTTCTATCCCCTATTGGTCGGCTGGCGTTGCGCTGACCGTGTCCCGGTGCTCGGAAAATCGTCCGGGGCCACGGGGCCCTTGCGCCTTGAGGCGGAAACCGGCTAACGTCGGAGCATGCGATGCAGCAGGCTGTCCAGGGCCGAAGCAAAGCGGTTGCGGTCGCCCATGCTGAACGGCGCCGGGCCGCCCCCCTGGATCATGCCGGTGTCACGCAGCTCGCTCATCAGGTCGCGCATGGCCAGCCGGTCGCCGATGGACTCCTCGCTGTAAAGTTCGCCGCGCGGGTCGAGCGCCACCCCCCCCTTGGCGACGATCCGGGCGGCCAGCGGCACGTCGGCGGTGACCACCAGGTCAGCGGGGGCTGCATGCTCGGCGATGTAGTCGTCCGCCACGTCGAAGCCATCGGCCACCACCACGGTCTCCACCAGCGGACCGGCATGCCTGGCAAGGCTCCTGTTGGCCACCAGGCAGAGCGGCACCCGCAGCCGGGCCGAGGCCCGGAAAAGAATTTCCTTCACCGCCCGCGGGCAGGCATCGGCATCAATCCAGATCTTCATCGTTTCCTCAATGTGAATGAAAAGAGTAACGGCTGCAATATAAATACGCCCAAGGCGGCCAATTGGCCGCCCCGGGAATTATCCCCTGCGTTCTTACTCCGTTTGTCGGCAAGGAAATGGTATCACAGCTGACCGTGTGCTTCAGAAATCCTTTCCCATGACTCATGAAGTTTCTTGAACGACGGACAAAGAGCTGTTGCGCTGCAGCCCGGGAAAATGCTAGAAAGGTGAATTAACATCTTCACGCCGCGCGATGACGGCATCGTGCAACGCCACATCACCATCACATCCATGAGGTTGATCGCATGACAATGACTTCCTTTGGTCCGACCAGACTCGACGCAACACTGATCCCGAAGATCGCCGGGGAGTGGGGGACCCCCATTTACCTGCACGACCAGCAGTACATTGAGAACAGCTGCGACCAGCTGCTGGCTATGCCCAATGCCTACGGCCTGCATGTCCGCTACGCCATGAAGGCCAATTCTGACCGCACCGTCCTGCGCATCGTCACCAACAAGGGTCTGGACCTGGACTGCTCCTCCCTGGACGAGGCGGCCCGGGCCCATGCCGCCGGCATCCCCTACAGCCGCATGATGCTCACCACCCAGGAGGTCCCCACCGGCGAGGAGCGGGCCGAGCTGGAGGCCATGATCACGGCCGGTCTCAGGTACAACGTCTGCTCCATGCTGCAGTTTCAGCTGATCGCCGACTTTGCCGCCCGGAACAAGATCGACCTTTCCATCAGGGTCCATCCGGGTGCTGCCGGCGGCGGCGAGAGCGCCACCCGCGACACCGGCAGCGAGTATTCCTGCTTCGGCGTCCACCTGCGGGACGTCCCGACCGTGAAGGGCTGGGCCGACGAAAAGGGCCTGCGCTTCACCCAGGTGCATGTCCACATCGGCTCCGGCGGCGACCCGGAGAAGTGGCGGGAGAACATCGACCGGGAGCTCGGCTTCGTCAAGAGCTACTTCCCCGATGCCGTCACCGTCAGCTTCGGGGGCGGCCTCAAGGTGGCCCGCATGCCGGGGGAGAAGCAGGCCGACATCGCCTCCCTGGGGGCCTATGCCAAACAGCGGATCGAAGAGTTCAAGGCCGCCACCGGCCGGGAACTGGTGATGGAGATCGAGCCGGGAACCTTTGTGGTGGCCAACGCGGGGCACATCGTCACCCGGATCATCGACAAGAAATTCACCAACGAGATGAACTTCCTCATCGTCGACGGCGGCATGGAGCTCTTGACCCGGCCGCTCCTCTACGGCTCCGAGCACCCGATTTACATCGTCCGCCAGGACGGCACGCTCCTCTCCAGCGAGTACGACCAGACCCCCACGGAGGGGCTGAAACCCTTCGGCATCGTCGGCCGCTGCTGCGAGAGCGGCGACTCGGTCCGTCTGGACAAGGAGGGGAACATCGTGCCGGTGATGATCGTCGAGCCGGAAGTGGGGGATTTCGTGGTCATCGGCGGCACCGGCGCCTACTCCGAGAGCATGTCGCCGGAGAACTACAACTCCCACCGCAAGCCGGGGGCCGTCATGAAGACCAGGAGCGGCGAACTGGTGCTGATCCGGAAGAAGCAGGTGCGGGAGCAGCTGACCCAGAACGAACTGGATGTGACGCTTTAGTCCATCGTCACATATAACTCAGAAAACAGCAAAGGCGGCCGATTGGCCGCCTTTTGCATTAAAGCATGGTGTCCCCGCTCCCCGTTGACACCGAAGTTTGACACTTACGACCTTATAGCCATACGTTAACATGCCGATATTTCTGGGGAATATCGGTTTTTCTTTCGCAATAATGTAGTACGTACATTTAGCTATAATTGCTTGACAAAAACTAATACGGTGCTACATATGGTAGTATGTTTGTGCGTATTGTCAAACAGAAGCGGGGCGACAAAGTCTACCGCCACTTGCAGATTGCCGAGTCATTCCGTGATCCGACCAAGGGGAAGGCACCACGTACCCGAATCATCGCCCAGCT
>Ga0209172_10008029_pt1 | contig 10544 bp, 10 predicted proteins | sample LarsenN4metaG_FD_184113 | JGI IMG/M metagenome (GOLD analysis project Ga0209172, IMG submission 184113) | Hot spring sediment bacterial and archeal communities from British Columbia, Canada, to study Microbial Dark Matter (Phase II) - Larsen... ... | reverse complement strand
CGGCGCGGCTTTGGCGGCTTCGGCCGCGGATTCGGTCCATTTGCCGCCGGATTCATGGGCGGGAGAGGTGGCGGGGCCTTCCGGGTCGGCCGCATGGTGGCGGATGGCGACCTTCGCCTGATCGTCCTTGCTCTGCTGGAGCGCAACCCGCGGCATGGTTACGACATCATCAAGGCAATCGAGGAGCTCACTGGCGGCTTTTACAGCCCCAGCCCGGGGGTGATTTATCCGACGCTGACCAATCTCGAGGAGACAGGGCACGCAGCCTCGACGGCCGAGGGGAACAAGAAGGTCTATTCCATCACCGACGCCGGGCGGAGCTTTCTCGATGAGAACCGCGAGGGTGTGGAGGCGCTCATCAACGGACTGGAGGCGCTGAAGGCCAAGATGGCGCAGTTCCGCGACTGGTGGGACCGCGACCTCGCTCAGCGGACCAGCGAAGATCGCGACATTCCGGGTGTCGTTGCGGAACTCAACGAAGCACGCCGCGCGCTCAAGGCCGCAATCGCGGAGGGCATCGATGGCGGTGCGGAGGAACAGCGGCGGATCGCGGAAATCCTGAAACGCGCAGCGTCCGAAATCTCCGGCAAGTCAGCGGGCATTCCGCCCGACATCGATCTCGGCTGACCTGGCTTGCTGGCGGGACCGGGCCGCAATGCCCGGTCCCAAAACCGTTCGCGCGGCCACCACGGGAAGTTGCAGCCATGCCTAGTACAAAACAACAACACTTGGCCAAAATTGCACCATTCCCGGCGCAATATATTGATCCCGGGACGCAGAAGTTGCACCTTCGGCCAACCAGCGGCGCGGCGTTTGGCGGCGCGATGTTGTGCGCGTTTTCATTCGTGCGAACTCACACGGACAAGGGCAGAAGCATGCTCTCAATTCCCAGACGCGGCGTCGGCCTGGTGGCAGGCGGCGCCTTCCTTGCAACGCTCGTGGCGGGAGTAGCCGGAGCGGTGACGGCTGCAGCAGCGGAGCAGGCTGGAGTCTTCCTCAACCTCTCCGGCGACTGGTCAGGCGACGGGACCGTCAACACCAGTTCCGGAACCACGGAGCGGATTCGCTGCCGCGCGTCCTATGTCGTCAACAAGAACGGCGACAATCTCCAGCAGGAGTTGCGGTGCGCCAGCGACAGCTACAAATTCGAAGTCAGCAGCACGATGGTCTACGACAACGGGGCCATCCGCGGCACGTGGGCGGAGCGCAACGAGAACGTCATAGGCGAGCTGAGCGGCCTGGTTTATCCCGATCGCATTTCCGGTGGCGTGCACGGGTCGCTGTTCACCGCCAAGGTGGCGGTCGTGACCGACGGCAGCAGACAATCGGTCAACATCGAGCCTACCGGTACGAGCATCCGCGCGATCTCGATCACAATGAACAAGAAGTAGCGCGGCCCTCAGGCCGTCGCTTCACCGCGCACCCTGCGGAATATCTTCCGCAGGGACATGACCGTTGCCGGCAGGATCAGGAGATCGCCGACCAGCGCGGCAAGCATCGCGAACGCGCTCAGCCAGCCGAACAGCCTGAGCGACGGCAGGTCGGAGAAGACCGTCACCGCGAGACCGCAGGCCAGCACCACGGACGTCAGGATCAGTGCCGGGCCGACCAGCACGGTCGGCCGTTTCACGCCCTCGGCCGGGTCCTCGCCGTGGCGATATTCGAGTCTGAGGCGATTCAGGTAGTGGATCGTCGCGCTGAGGCCGAGCCCGAACGAGACCGTCAGGGCCACGACGCTCGCGAACTGCAACCCCTCGCCCATCGCCCAAAGCACGGCGCCCGAAAGGACGATGGGGAAGATGCCGGGCAGGATCGCCACCAGCATGACAAAGAACGAGCGGAAGGCGAGACCTATGAAAGCCGCGACGAAGACGATCTCGATGGTAAGCGCGCGGTTGAGTTTGCCGATCATGTCGGCGCTGTTTCGCGCGGCGATCGCCGAGAGGCCGGTGACTGCGATCGTATAGCCGGCGTGGGCGGAACGCACCGAATCCAGCGCCCTGTCGAGGCTGTCGACGACCGGCAGGAGTTCGCTTGCGTCCACATCCGGAATGCGGCCGCTGACAACGACCGCGTCCTCTTCGGCGGAAACAAAGCGCCGCGTGAGGTAGCCCGGCAGCACGTCGACGTAGCTTCTGAGCGTCGCGATATCCATGCTGCCGGTCTTCTCCGCCAGCCAACGGCGGAGCGACTCGACGGACAGCACATTTCCGACGCCCGCCTGTTTCTCGACGATGGCATGCACCTCGGCGATGGTGGCGAGCGTCTCGGGTGCGTAGAGCGAGGCGCCGGGCGGAAATTCGATCAGCACGTCGATCGGATTGGCGCCTGTGAGCTTTTCATCGAGCCGGCCGCTCGCTTCGACCGCCTGCCGCTTGTCCGGCACCTGGTCGGCGAGCCGGTAGCGCGGGTCGAGCGTGGTGTAGAGCAGCGCCAGTCCGCCGACCACGACGATCGCCACGATGCTGTACAGCGCGGGACGACGAACCATGCGTTCCGCGATCCAGCGGCAGACGGCCCGCAGCATGTCGACGGCCGCATCCGCGCCCTTCATCTTTGCCGCGAATACGTCCTCCTTGCGAATAAGCAGCATGCCAAGCAGCGGCATGATGGTGATGACCGCGAAGAAGGCGATGATCGTCGCGATCAGGCCGGCCGCTCCGAACGTCCGTATCAGGTGCGAATCGGAGAGTAGCAGCGCACAGAACGACAAGCCCGCCGTTGCGTGGGTGAGCACGCAGGCCGGTCCGACCACCAGGATTGCGCCTTTCAGCGCCTCGAACTTGCTTTCGCCGCGCAGCAGCCGGTCGCGTGCAGCGAAAGTGAGCTGCATGGAGTCGGAAAAGCTGATCACCATGATGAGCGGCGTCATCACGTTAAGAAACATGTTGAGCCGGAACCCGAGCCAGCCGAGGCACCCGAGGGATACGAGAATGGCAATCAGCGGCGGCGCGGCTGCCATGATCATGAAGGAGATGCGCCGGAAGAACACGATGGCGATGAGACAGCCGGCAACGAAGCCGGCGGCATTCCAGATCAGCCTGTCGCGCTCGACGGCATTGCGGATTTCCAGTTGCATGACCGGCACGCCGGACAGCCGGCCGACGAGCGGCGCACCCGCGATGTCGTCCTCCAGCGTAGCGCGAATCTCGTCGACGATGGGGCCGAGGCCGTTGCCCTCCACGACCTCGGGGTCCAGCGCAAGCACGATCAGTGCCAGCTCGCCGTCCTCGGAAAGGAGCTTGCCGCGAATGATCTCGTTCGACCGAACCCGCTCGATCAAGGCTTCGTATTCCGCACCCGTCGGCAATTCGGCCGGGAACAGCGCGGGCGGCAGTCCGCCTTCCGGCGGGGGAGGCTGGCGCGCGGAGAAAAGCGAAATGATGCCGCGGGTACCGTCGATAAGCTGGAGATCGGTCACGACATTGCGCAGCGCCTCGATCGATTCGCGCTGGAGAAGTTGTCCCTTGCCTGGCTCCTTCCCCTCCACCACGACCAGCACATCGAACTCGGTCGACGGGAAGCGGCGCGTGACCTCTTCGTACTGCCGGAATTCCGGCGTGTCGGAGCGGAAGAGCTGACTCAGCGAGTCGTCCACCTTGATGCGCGGCACGCCGAGGCTCGCGGCAACCGCAAGTACGAAGACGACAATCCCGGCGAGGAGGGGATATTGAAGTGCGACGACGCCGATGCGCTCCAGGCCAAAGGCAAGCCTGCGCTGCCTGGCCGAACCGATCGCCGGCGCCCCGTGTCCCGCGCCACCGCCACCCTGCAATTCGCTGCCTTCGAACGGCACGAAGCGTCTCCCCGACCGGGCGCCAACGGCGCTCGCCCGCGCGGGAAGCTACAGGAAAGCCGCGACGGATCAATCCGTGAGCGGCAGTGTGGCGCTGGCGGACTGATTTTCGTATAAAATATTGTAATCAATTGTGTTTTTCTGCTGCCGATTCAGGGATACCCGTCGGCACCTGCGCCTAGCATCCCGGAAAACGTCCGAATCGCCTGCCCGCGGAGCCCCTTCCGAACCGATTGGCCCGCGGCGGCATATGGCGGGATGTCGCGATGTGCGATCGGCTACGATGACGGCCCGGTGACCGGAGCACTGCCATGATGCGCTATGCAAAGACCGACTTTCCGACCTCCGACGTGCGTCGCTTCCTGGAACCCGGCCCTATCGTGCTCGTCACGTCCGCATGGAAGGGCCGACACAACATCATGACGATGGGCTGGCATACGATGGCCGGGTTCGACCTTGTGGCCTGTTACATATCGAGCGGCAATTTCAGTCACGGACTCGTGCGGGCCAGCAAGGAATGCGTGATCAACGTGCCCGAAGTGGCAATCGCGACGAAGGTGGTCGACGTCGGCAATTCGTCCGGGCGCGATATCGACAAGTTCGAGGCATTCGGGTTGACCGCGGTACCGGCAGCGAGGGTCGGCGCCCCGCTGATCGCGGAATGTCACTCGAGTTTCGAGTGTCGGCTCGTCGAAGGCCGCCTCGCTGGCGACAGCAGCCTGTTTCTCTTCGAAGTCGTGAAGGCGCATGTTGCGCGCGCACCGAAGTTTCCGCGCACGATGCACTATCGCGGCGACGGCGTGTTCATGATCTCCGGCGAGAACACGGCCCGCTGGCGCAAGCGTTTCCGGCCGGGAATGTTGTGAAGTGTTTGTCCAGCGAACCATTGCGTGGAGAAGCTCATGTCCGGAACGGATGACGAAATTCCGATCGAGGCGCGACGCCTCGCTCTTTTCATCGGCAACTGGACCGCAAAAGGCGTCATGACAATGGACGGCAAGCCGTCAGCAATCTCCGGGCAATGGCTCTTCATGCGCGCGGCGGACGGTTGGGGCGTTGGAGGCGATCTCCACGGAACTCGTGCTGACGCGCAGAGGTTGAATCCCGGTGCGGACGCCCGGGATCGAACCGGGATGGAGTTGCCTCCGAGGGATTTTAAGTCCCTTGCGTCTACCAGTTCCGCCACGTCCGCGAATGCCCTGCCTAAGGCCGGGACGGCGGGATATCAAGCGAAGGCTGGGGCTGCCTGAGCGTTGCCGCGGCAGCGGCGCGTTCAAGTGCCGTTCCTGGCCTTTTCCGTGGCCCCTTCCATGCGGCCGATCTGCCGGAGCTTGTGGTCGAGCGCGACACGGTCGAGCGCCGCGATGGGTAACGCCGTGAAAATGCCGATCCGGTTCGAGAGGAGCCGAAAAGCTTCGTTGAAAGCCACTGCGATCTCGGCGTCCGACCCCGTGGCTTCCGCAGGATCGGGAATGCCCCAATGCGCGGTCATCGGCTGACCCGGCCAGACCGGGCATGTTTCGCCCGCGGCCCGATCGCAGACGGTGAAGACGAAATCGAAGCGCGGGGCGCCGGGTCCCGCGTACTCATCCCAGCTCTTGGAGCGCAAACCCGAGACGTCGTAGCCAAGGCTCCTGAGGAGTTCCATGGCGTGCGGGTCGACCTTGCCCTTGGGCCGGCTGCCGGCGCTGTAGGCTTCGAAACGACCCCGGCCGAGCCTGTTCAGAATAGCTTCCGCCACGATGGAGCGGGCGGAGTTGCCCGTGCAAAGGAAGAGTACCTTGAAGACGCGGCCGGCTGCGCTGCGCGCCGGGTTTTCGTTCACAATGGCAAGATCGGCCATTCCGGCGAGTTAGCGGGATTCGATGACGTTCGGATGACAGCAGCCCGCCGCTAGCCCTTCGTGCGCTCCTCGATCGGCGGCTGGAAGCTCAGGCCCATGTCCCAAGGAAAGTAGATCCATGTGTCCTGGCTCACTTCAGTAATGAACGTGTCGACCATGGGCCGGCCAAGCGGCTTGGCATAGACCGTCGCGTAGTGGCAGCGCGGGAGCATCTCGCGCACGAGCCTGGCCGTCTTGCCGGTGTCAACGAGATCGTCGATCACCAGAACCGCGGAGCCCTCGCCGTCGGCGAGATCAACGAGCTGTGGGCTGACCTTCTTCAGTATCTCCAGCGAACCCTGCTCCCTGTACTCGTGGTAGGAGGCGACGCAAACCGTATCGATCAGACGGATACCCAGTTCGCGCGCCACGATCGCCGCCGGGACGAGCCCGCCGCGCGTGATGCAGACCATCGCCTGCCACTTGCCTTGCCCCGACAGCCGCCACGCCAGCGCCCGCGCATCGCGGTGAAACTGATCCCATGAAACCGGAAAGGCCTTCTCGCTGCGTGCTTCCATCGTCGCCCCCACCGCTTGCCACTAGCTCGCGCCGCTCGCCGCGGTCCGCGCCACCAGGTCTTCCACCGCGCTCGCCGCTTCGGCCAGCCGCGCCTCGTCGCGCGCGCGAATGACGAGGTCGGTTGCGAAGCGGCCGTCCACCTGCTTCGGGTAGCTGCCGATCGCCACGTCGGGAAACCTGGCCTGCACCTCCGCCAGCCCCTTCGCAATCGCCCCCTCGCCCATGTCCGCGAAGACCGTGCGCGCCAGCATCCTGCGACCCTTGCGGAGCTTCGGCGTGAGCGCGTCGAGCATGGCCTGCATGATCGCCGGCACGCCGGCCATCACGTGTACGTTGCCGATCGAGAAGCCGGGTGCGGCGGATGCGGCATTCTCGATCAGGCTCGCTCCGGCCGGGATGCGTGCCATGCGCAGGCGCGCCTCGTTCAGCCGGCTCTCCGGAATGCGCGACTTCAGCATCGCGACCGCGCGCGGGTCGAGGTCGATGGAAACACCGAACGCCCTGGCGACCGCATCCGCGGTGATGTCGTCATGCGTGGGGCCGATGCCCCCGGTCGTGAAGACATGATCGTAGCGCGCCCGAAGCGCGTTCAGCGCGGCGACGATTTCGTCTTCCACGTCCGGCACCACGCGAACCTCGCGCAAATCGATGCCGATGTTCGTGAGATGCTCCGCAATATACCCGATGTTCCTGTCCTTGGTGCGCCCCGACAGGATTTCATCGCCGATGACCACCAGGCCGGCGGTGACAATATCCCCGTTGGCGGCCTCCGGTCCGCTCATTCAAGGCTCCCCTTCCGAAGGCGGCTCGTTTACACCTGCGGCGGCCTGCCCTCAAGCCAATCGGGGACCCGCGCGCGCCCATGCCCTTTGCCGCCGACCGTTTCCTGCCAGCCCTGGCGGCGCGAATCCGTCAGGCGGCCGGTGCCGACGGACGTGCGCTCATTGCCATCGACGGGCGGAGCCTTGCCGGCAAGACGCAACTTGCGACCGACCTTCTTCCCCATCTGGGGCCGGAAGCAGGGATTCTGGCGGTGGACAGCTACTTCGAGCCGCTGAACGATCCCGCCACGACGCCGGTTGCCGAGCGGCTGTGGCGCCTGCGTCTGGACGCGCTCAAGGCGGCACTCGAGACGCTCAAGGCCGGCAAACCGGTCCGGCATACGCCCTATGACTGGGACCGCGATCGTTTCCATCCCGAGACCGCGATCCGGCCGGGCATCGTGCTCGTGGAAGGGCTCGGCGCGCTGCGGGCCGAGCTTCGTCCTTTCTACGACTTCGCCATCTGGATCGAGGGCCGCCACGCGACGCGTCTCGACCGAATTGTCGCGCGCGACGGCGACCGATATCTCGATCTCTGGGTGGGCCAATGGCTGCCGCTCGAGGAGGCGTACATGGCGGCCGAGAAACCGTGGAAGGCCGCGGACGTCTATGTTGCCGGCGTCGACATGACCATCGGCGAGGTCGGGGCGCAGCTTCTGGCGTCCGACCCGTAGGCCGCCTGCCCGGTTGTTGCGCGCGGTCGCCGAAAGGGCCATATCAGGATGAAAATTGCGGCCGGCCTCGCCACCTGCGAGCCTTTCCTCTAACTTCAATTGTACCGGACCTGAACCGAGACCAACCGGATGGTGACTTTCGTTGACGCGGCGACCGTTCCGTCCCGCAACACCGGCCAGATCAAGCTCTACTCGGCGGAGGATTTCGCCGCGATGCGGCGCGCCGGACGGCTCGTTGCAGAGTGTCTGGATGCGCTTCACGAAATCGTGCAGCCCGGCGTTCCGACGGACGTCATCGACCGCTTCGTTCACGATTTCGCGCTGGACCACGGGGCGCTGCCGGCCACGCTCGGCTACAAGGGCTACATGAAGTCCACCTGCACCTCGATCAATCACGTCGTCTGTCACGGCATTCCCGGCGACAAGCCGCTCAGGGAAGGCGACATCGTCAACATCGACGTAACGCTGATCCTGGACGGGTGGCACGGCGACTCCAGCCGCATGTATCCGGTCGGGGAAATCAAGCGCGCCGCCGAACGGCTGATGGAGGTGACCTGGCAGGCGATGATGCTCGGCATTGCCGAGGTGAAGCCCGGCAACACCACGGGCGATATCGGCCATGCCATCCAGTCCTTTGCCGAAGCGGAGCGGTGCAGCGTCGTGCGGGATTTCTGCGGGCACGGCGTCGGGCGCCTGTTCCACGACGTTCCGAACATCCTCCACTACGGCAGCCGGGGCGAAGGCGTTCCGCTGCGCCCCGGCATGATCTTCACGATCGAGCCGATGATCAATCTCGGCCGACCGCAGGTGAAAATCCTTTCCGACGGCTGGACCGCGGTGACGCGGGACCGCTCGCTGTCGGCGCAATTCGAGCATACAGTCGGCGTTACCGAGACGGGCCACGAGATCTTCACCCTGTCGCCCAGGGGCCTTGGCGTTCCTCCGTTCAGACGTGGAGCATGAGCGGATTTGACGACAGCGTCGGGAACGAACCCCATTTTCACGGCCATCGCGAGCGGTTGAAAAAGCGCTTCCGCGATGCGGGGAAAGACAGCCTCGCCGATTACGAGCTGCTCGAACTGATCCTGTTCCAGGTACTGCCGCGCCGCGACACGAAGCCCATTGCCAAGGCGCTCATCGCCAAATTCGGCAGCTTTGCCGAGGTGCTTGCCGCCCCCGAGAGTCGTCTGAAGGAGATCAGCGGAGTCGGCGAGGCGGTGGCGCTCCATCTCAAGATCGCAGAAGCGGCGGCGCACCGCTATGCGCGCGGGCCGGTCGCAAGCCGCCCGTTGCTCGGCTCATGGCAAGCGGTCATCGAGTATTGCCGCGCCACCATGGCCTATGAGGACCGCGAGCAATTCCGCATCCTGTTCCTCGACAAGAAGAACGGCCTCCTTGCGGACGAGGTTCAGCAGGTCGGCACGGTGGACCACACGCCGGTCTATCCGCGCGAGATCGTGAAGCGCGCGCTGGAATTGTCCTCCACTGCGATCGTTCTGGTGCACAACCATCCCTCCGGCGATCCGACACCCTCGCGCGCGGACATCCAGATGACCCGCGCCATAATCGAAATCGCAAAGCCGCTCGGCATCGTGGTGCACGATCACATTATCGTGGGCAAGGAAGGCCATGCGAGCTTCAAGGGGCTGAAGCTTATTTGAGCGTGCGCAATATGTCCGAAGGAGTCCAGCAATGATCCCGCAGAAATTCGCCCTCGTCACCGGCGCCGGGTCGGGAATCGGCCGGGCGTGCGCGATCGGGCTGGCGAAGGCCGGATTCACGATGGCGCTTGCCGGACGGCGCGCCGCTGCGCTCGAGGACACCGCCCGGCAGATCGGCAGCGACCGCACGCTCGTCGTGCCGACCGATGTCAGCGATCCGGCAAGTGTAAAGGCGCTATTTGCCCGCATCCGCGAGCGCTTCGGCCGGCTCGACGTCCTGTTCAACAATGCCGGCCTGTTCACACCCGCCGCATCCGTGGAGGAAATCGGCTGGGACCAGTGGCAGCAGGCTGTGGCGGTCAATCTTACCGGCGCGTTCCTCTGCACGCAGGAAGCGGTGCGCCTCATGAAGGCGCAGGAGCCGCGCGGCGGACGAATCGTCAACAACGGTTCGATTTCGGCGCATACGCCCAGGATGCACTCGGCCGCGTACACCGCAACCAAGCACGCGATCACCGGCCTTACCAAGGCCACGGCACTCGACGGCCGCGCCTATGACATCGCCTGCGGCCAGATCGACATCGGAAACGCCGCGAGCGACATGACGGAGCGCATGAAGACAGGCGTGCTTCAGGCCGACGGGTCGCTCAGGTCCGAGCCGACAATGGCGCTCGAGAATGTCGTGCAGGCGGTGGTCTTCATGGCGAGCCTGCCGCTCGATGCGAACGTTCTGTTCCTCACAGTCGTCGCAACGAAAATGCCGTTCATCGGTCGGGGGTGAGGCCGCCGGCGGCGTGTCCGCCAGAGGCCTCCTGCGCGGCAGGCGTTAGCCACAATCGCGGAAAATCCGGCACGGGCGTTTGCCTTGACGCCGCAACCGGCGCAATTTTCCCTCCTCTCCAAGGGGAGGACGGAGATTCGATGACCTATTGCGTCGGCATTCTGGTGCGCGAAGGGCTGGTGATGATCGCCGACACCCGCACCAATGCCGGGGTCGACAACATTGCCACTTTCCGCAAGCTCAATGTGTTCAGCGTGCCCGACGATCGGGCGATCGGAATCGCGACCTCCGGGAATCTCGCCACCAGCCAGGCGGTGGTGACGCTCGCCACTACGGGCCTCAAGAACCCCGACACGGGCGCCCTGGAGACGATCTATACCGTGCCGTCGATGTTCCAGGCGGCCTACCTC
>Ga0209172_10008026_pt1 | contig 10546 bp, 10 predicted proteins | sample LarsenN4metaG_FD_184113 | JGI IMG/M metagenome (GOLD analysis project Ga0209172, IMG submission 184113) | Hot spring sediment bacterial and archeal communities from British Columbia, Canada, to study Microbial Dark Matter (Phase II) - Larsen... ... | reverse complement strand
ATCGCTTGTAGTTCTGGCACAATAAGCTCACCCTGCAATACTTGGAGGGGAGATCATGTGCAAGATCACGCTCTCGATTCCAGATGAGGCGCTGGTGGCGCGTAAGGTCAGTCCCGAGCAACTGGGGACGGAGCTGCGGCTAGCGGCGGCAGTGAAGCTGTACGAGCTGGGCCGCCTTTCTTCCGGGGCTGCGGCAAAGCTCGCGGGCGTGCCACGGGTGGTGTTCCTCACAAAGCTTGCCGACTATGGGGTAGACACCTTTCGCCTGACCGAGGAGCAGCTCGCACGCGAGACCCGCCTTGCCTGAAATCATCTGCGACACTTCCCCGATTCAATATCTCCACCAATTGGGCCTGTTGTAGGCGCGTAGCGGCATGCAAATGGCAAAGGGGATTCCTTGACGCCAGAAGTGGTGTCGCTTGCGACTCTGAGAGCACAGTATGGAACGGCTACGCCGACGCGCCAGTTCCTATTCGAACGCCTCGCTACCGTCATCAACCTACTCCATGAAACAGGCCATGTGCGGCGGATCTACCTCTTTGGCAGTTTTGCCACTGAGACACCCGTGCCGAACGACGTGGACTTGTTCGTCGTGATGAGTCAGGATTTCACGACGGCTTTGCTTAGCCAGGCACTGGTGGACGTTTTTACTCACGACATGTGCCGGATACGCTATAATGTTGACGTCTTCTGGGTCACTGAAGCGGTGGGCGAAAACCAGATCGAGGCTGTGCTCAGTGTGTTCTCGGTGAATCGCAACCGTCAGCCACAGCCGATTCTTGAGGTGAAACGATGATCCTTAATGACGAGGACTTGCATGCGGCCCAGGCGGCCATTCAGCAGCTCTGGAGCTTTCTTGAGCGAGCACGGCAGACGCATGCCCCTGTAGATTATGAGCGCCTTTCGGCTCCCTACCTGCTCCAGATTCAGGAGCGCCAACTGGAGATCCTCCAGTACCTCTCCACCAAGCCGGCCCCTTTGCGCACGTAACGGCGCTCCCCTTTGTGCGCGATCTTGGTCCGGGCGAGCCGGAAGTCCTCCTAGCCTCTCATACTCGCGTAGCCGTGCTGAAACTCGCCGGGGAGCGCGGGGGTCTCTGATCCCCTTCCTGGCTCGCCGGTTCAGCAGGTCAGCGCGACACTGGAACCTTGTCCACACGCTGAAGGAGGAAAGCCCATGAGCCCGCCGAAATACTTCCTCTACGCCCGGAAGTCCACCGACGAGGACGACCGGCAGATCCTCTCCATCGAGAGCCAACTCACGGCGCTCCGAGAGTTTGCCGGGAAGGAGCGGCTCGCAATCGCCCAGGAATTCACCCGCCTAAGCACAGAAGCCGGATGGGGTCAGGTCTTGACTTTAACAATTGCTGACGCCGAGTGATCGGGCAGAGCCGAGCACTGAGCATGACGAGGTCCCGGGAGTCGTGTCAGGGTCGTCGCGCAAGGAGCAGGGCCAGGTCGCAAGGTGAGCCTGCGACGACAGGCGTTCGAAACAGGTTCGCACGCGCTTAAGAAGGGTCCACCCGCGTTCGCTCACGCTTCGGCTGGCAAGCCAGGCAGAACCTGAAAGGAAGGCTGCCCACCGTAGCCTTGGCGAAGGTGGGCTTTCACAACCTTTTGCCCCTGGCGGCTCGTGGCCGCCAGGGGCAACAATAACAATTGGTGGAGGTGCCGGGAATTGAACCCGGGTCCGAAGACCGTCAGCGCAACGGATCTACATGCGTAGCCGATCGTTTAGGTTTCGCCGCCGCCCACGCCCATCGGCAGGCTTAGAACGGCCGCTAGCTCAGTGCGTTCTCGTCCTCAGCCGCTGAGCGCCAGCCTTGGACCAGCCTGCTGCATCGCGCCCCTTCCACCCCCGCAGGCCTCAGGTGGAGAGACGTCGCGGTCAATTACGCCGCGAGTGCCAGCTCTTGGTTGGCAGTTGCGTGTTCCCCGGAGGTTTAACGAGTCCCCGAGAGCTCGGCATGCACCGCTGGCCTCTTGATCCCCGTCGAAGCCTGTCACCCCCGTCTTCGACAAGGCCGATCCTATAATACCCGACAGCTGGCGAGGTTTCCAGTCGACCCCCACTCCTCACCGCTGCTCCTTGACCGCCCGCTCGACCTCGCGCCCGGCCTCCCGCTCTTTGATCGCCTCCCGCCGGTCATACTGCTTCTTCCCGCGGGCCAGCGCGAGCTCGACCTTGGCGTAGCCTCGGGAGCTGAAATAGATCCGGAGCGGCACCAGGGTGAGCCCCCTCTGCTGGGTTTTCCCCAGCAGCTTGTTGATCTCCTTGCGATGGAGCAGCAGCTTCCGCGGCCGGAGCGGGTCATGGTTCATGATGTTGCCGTGACTGTAGGGACTGATGTGGCAATTGTGCAGGATCAGCTCGCCGCGATCCACGCTCGCATAGCTGTCCCGCAGATTCACGCGTCCCTCGCGCAGCGACTTCACCTCTGTCCCACGCAACACGATCCCCGCCTCGAACTTCTCCTCGATGGTGTAGTCGTGGAACGCCTTCCGGTTCCTCGCTACCACCTTCTCGCCTTTGTCTTTCGCTTTGTCCTTCGCCATGGCGGTCCACTATACCACTATTCATTCCCCCTGGTGGCCAACGCGTGGGCGGGATGCGCACGACCTGCATCGCTGCGGGTTTGGCGCTCGACGCTGACTTCACCGGAGGACCGGGGTACCCACCGAGACCCAGTCGGGAAAGCAGCCTGGAACTGACTGAGGCGGCGCGATCATTAGGATCGCGGCCGAGGGAATTCCAGAAAGGTTCCGCCCGACAGGGTCCGCAGGAGTCGTGCCGGGAGGTGCGGAAGCGGAGAGCCCTGCCGAGCCCAGCGCATCTCTTCTTGACCCTTTCCCCTCCCTACGCCTACCATCCCCCCATGCGCCGCCCCTCCTCCTTCGACTCCGTCTCCTCCGTCCTCACCGGCCTCGCCCGTCGCCTCGGCCTGGACGCCAAGCTCCTCGAGCAGCGCTTGCGGCGCCGCTGGTCCGAGGTCGTCGGCGAGCCGATCGCCGCACACACACGCCCGCAGCAAATCCGCTTCAAAAAGCTCTACGTGACCGTCGAGCATTCGGCGTGGCTCCAGCAGCTGACGTTCCTGAAGCCCGCGCTGCTAGAGAAGATCAATGGAGAAGCAGGCAGGGAGGTCGTCACGGATCTCGTGTTCCGCGTCGGAGAGGTCGCGCGCGATGATCAGGAGGGTGAAGGACAAAAGGGGACGGGCAAGGGAGATGACGCTGCTATCCCGACGCCTGAACTCCTGGAAGAGGCCGCAGCGCACGCGGCCGCGGTCAGCGATCCCGACCTGCGGAACCGTTTTGCCTCGGTGATGGCGCGGGTGCTGGCGGCGCAGACGCAGCGGTCTGACCGGCCGGCGCAGCCTCAGGACCGCTGATCGGTCCCTTGAACAGCACGCGCACATAGGCCGCCGTGGCCGCAGACTCCTTTTCCTTCAGGATCGGTCCGATCCGCCCTTCTTCTTCCCCATTCTCCAGCCGGTAGAACCCCCGCACGGCTTTCTCGAACGCTTCGGTCAGGGCCGGATCCTCCCCGCCCACGTACCTGTGCAGTACCTCCGGCTCCGCCCATGAATCGTGCGTGAAGATATAAATCGCGATGCGCCGATACCGGCCGGCCGGATCGCCCGGCGTGGTCGGCTGAATCTTCATCGGGCCGAAGTCACCGGTCTCGCGCCCGACCTTCCGAAAGCGTTGAATCAAGCTTTCAATCGCGCTGTCGCTCGTCCAGCCAGGGACGTGCACGGCGACCAAGGTCCCTTCTTGCGAGCCGATGCTGTACGGCGGGATGGATCGGTCCGGACGTGTCAGGTACATGCCGCCCCAGATCAGGGCGAAGGAGCCGACGAAGACCCCCAGCCCAAGCTTGACCACCGTGTCGAGCTTCTTTTTTCGCACGCTCATGACGGCTGACCAGCGGATCGATGGGAATTCAGGCGGGTGTTGGGTAAAGCGGATGCCGCGCCGCCGTTGCGGCCTTGGATCACTCGTTCGCTCTTATGGTGATCGCGCTAGCCACCGTTGCCGCTGTCGGCGGCCCCTTCCTCGCGCTCGTCCCCCTCAGCCAGCCGCGCGACCCCGACCACCCGGTCATCCGGCTCATCCATCTCGAGCACGCGGACGCCTTGGGTGTTGCGGCCGATCTCGCGGATATCGTCCACCTTACAGCGGAGGATCTTGCCCTTGGCGGTCATGATCATGATCTCATCCTCATCCCGCACCTGCAGGAACCCGACCGCCATGCCGTTCCGCTCCGTGGTCTTCACGCCGATGATGCCCTTCCCGCCACGGCCTGTGATGCGATACTCGGTGACCGGCGTCCTCTTCCCGTAGCCGCCCTCGGTCACGGTCAGGATGGCGGTCGTGGAGTCGGGAGTCATCGTCTCCATCCCGATCACCTCGTCGCCGTCCTCGAGCGTGATCCCGCGGACGCCATGCGCCGTGCGCCCCATCGGCCGGGCCTCGTCTTCCTTGAACCGGATCACGATACCCTGCCGCGTGCCGAGGAGGATCTCCCGCTGGCCGTCGGTGATCTCCGCGCCGATCAGCTTATCGCCCTCGTCCAGCGACAGCGCGATGATCCCGCCCGCTCGCGGGTTGCCGTACGCGGATAGCTCCGTCTTCTTGATCACCCCCTGTTTCGTGGCCATCACCACGAATCGGTCCTCGCGAAACTCCTTCACCGGCAGGGTGGCGGTGACTTTTTCCTGGCCGCCGAGGGCCAGCACGTTGATCAGCGCCTTGCCCTTGGCCGCGCGCCCGGCCTCCGGTATCTCGTGCACCTTGAGCCAATAGACTTTGCCCGCGTCCGTGAAAAACAGGAGGTAGTCGTGCGTGGAGGCGGTGAACAGGCGCTCCACGAAGTCCTCTTCCTTGATCCCCATGCCGATCTTGCCCTTGCCGCCGCGTCGCTGCGCGCGATAGAGCGACACCGGGTTCCGCTTGATGTAGCCCGCATGGGAAATCGTGACGACGACTTCCTCCTGCGCGATGAGGTCTTCGAGGCTGATTTCCGCTTCTTCCGCGATGATCTGTGTCCGTCGCTCGTCTTTGTATTCCTCCTTGATCGCCAGCAGCTCGTCCTTGATGATCTTGCGCACCAGCGCCTCGCTGCCGAGCACGGACCGCAGGTACTCCATGCGCTTGAGCGTCTCCTGGTATTCCTCGATCAGTTTGTTGCGCTCGAGCTGGGTCAGCTTCTGCAGCCGCATGTCCAGGATCGCGTTGGCCTGAATCTCGGTCAACTGGAAGCGCCGCACCAGGCCCGTCCGCGCCTCGTCCGGCGACGCCGACCGGCGGATCAGCGTGATGACCGCGTCGAGGTTGTCGATCGCGATCTTTAGGCCCTCCAGGATGTGGGCTCGCTCCTCGGCCTTTCGCAGCTCGTAGGCCGTCCGCCTGACGACGACTTCGCGCCGGTGTTCGATGAACCGCTCCAGGATCTGCTTGAGGTTGAGCACCTCCGGCCGGTTGTTCACCAACGCGAGCATGTTGACGCCGAAGGTCGTCTGGAGCTGGCTGTGTTTGTAGAGCTGATTCAGCACGACGAGCGGGATCTCGGCCCGCTTCAGATCGATCACGACGCGGACACCCTCGCGGTCGGATTCGTCACGCAGGTCGGCGATCCCGTTGATCTTGCCCTCCTGGATCAGCTCCGCGATGCGCTCGAGGAGCCGTGCCTTGTTGACCTGGTAAGGGACCTCGCTGACGATGAGCCGGGTGCGGTCGGTCCGTTCGTCGGTTTCGACGTTGACCTTCGCGCGCAGGGTCAGCAGGCCCTTGCCCGTGCGGTAGGCATCTTTAATCCCCTGCTTGCCGTAGATGAGCCCGCCGGTCGGGAAGTCCGGACCCGGGATGACCTTCATGAGCTGCTCGATCGTCGTCTCCGGGTTGTCGATCAACAGCATGAGGCCGGACACAACCTCGGCCATGTTGTGGGTCGGGATGTTCGTCGCGTAGCCAACGGCGATGCCGCCGGCGCCGTTGACGAGCAGGTTGGGGACCTTGGCGGGCAGGACCAGCGGCTCCGTCGTGGACTCGTCGTAGTTGGGCCCGAAGTCCACCGTGTCCTTGTCGATGTCCGCCAGCATCTCCTCGGCGAGCTTGGCGAGCCGCGCCTCGGTGTACCGCATCGCGGCCGGCGGATCGCCGTCCATGGACCCGTAATTCCCCTGTCCGTCCACGAGCACATAGCGCATGTTGAAGTCCTGCGCCATCCGCACCAGCGTGTCATAGATCGCGGCGTCCCCGTGGGGATGGTAGTTCCCCATGATTTCCCCGACGATCTTCGCGGACTTGCGGTAGGGCCGGTTGTGCGCCAGGCCCATCTGGATCATGCCGTAGAGGATCCGCCGGTGGACCGGCTTCAGCCCGTCCCGGACGTCCGGCAGCGCGCGCCCCACGATCACGCTCATCGCGTAATCGAGGTAGGACGTGCGCATCTCGTCTTCGATCGCGACCTCGGTCATGCGTTCATCAACCGGCATCGCTTGCCTCTCTCCCTTCCCTAGCCCCTTCCGCGTCTGTTACGCCGCCCCTCGTCATACATCCAGATTCCTCACTTCCATCGCGTGCTGCTCGATGAACTCGCGGCGCGGCTCGACTTCGTCGCCCATCAGCTTGGAGAACAGGTCGTCCACGCCGGTTTCGTCCTCCAGCTTGACCTGGAGCAACGTGCGCGTCTCCGGGTTCATCGTCGTTTCCCAGAGCTGCTCCGGGTTCATTTCGCCGAGACCCTTGTAGCGCTGGATGGCGAGCCCCTGCTTGCCGACCTCCAGAATCGCCCGGACCAGCTCCGACGATCCCGGGACTTCGGACGGCTGATCCTTCGCCTTGATCTTGTACGGCGGTCGCCCGAGCCCGATCGCCGACGGCGCGAGCTTCTGCAGCTCGCGGAAATCCGCCGAACCTACCAGCTCGTGGTTCACTTCGAGCGAGTGGACGAGTCCATTGCTCGGGACGCGGCAGAGAATCTTGTTCGAGCGGTGCTCCTCGTCCTCCTCGATCTCGATCGTCGGCGTCGCCTTGGGATAGGTGATCGCAAGCGTCTTCTTGACGACCGCCAGCAGCTTCTTGAGCGCCGCCTGGTTTTTGAGCAACTCGCGGTCCAGCGTCGGCTCGTCCACGAAGGCGCGCAGGATGCCGACCTCGTGCTGCCGCTTGCCGAAGCGCGCGAGCAGGTTTTCGAACGCGATCAGTTTCTTGAGCACCGGCAGAAGCCGCCGTCCGGTCACGAATCCCTCGGCGCTCTCGAGGTACAGTTCGACGGCCTCGACCGCGAGGTCAGACAGGTATTCATTCAGCGTGTTCTCATCTTTGAGATACCGCTCGGTCTTGCCTTTCTTCACTTTGAAGAGCGGCGGCTGCGCAATGTAGACGTAGCCGTGATGGATCAGCTCCGGCATCTGCCGGAACAGGAACGTGAGCAACAGCGTCCGGATATGACTGCCGTCGACATCCGCATCAGTCATCAGAATCACCTTGTGGTACCGGGCTTTCGCGATGTCGAACGCTTCGCGGTCGTCCTTCCCTTTCTCGCCCTTCTCTTCGTCCCCCTCCCGCTTGCGCCCGATGCCGGTGCCCAGCGCCATGATGAGCACCCGGATTTCCTCGCTCGACAGCATCTTGTCGAAGCGGGCCTTCTCGACGTTCAGGATTTTGCCCTTGAGCGGAAGGATCGCCTGGAAGCGGCGGTCCCGTCCTTGCTTGGCGGACCCGCCCGCGGATTCGCCCTCGACGATGAACAGCTCGCTGTGGGCCGGGTCCCGCTCCGAGCAGTCGGCCAGCTTGCCGGGCAGCGAGCCGCCGTCCAGCGCCGTCTTGCGGCGGATCAACTCCTTGGCTTTGCGGGCGGCCTCGCGTGCCCGGGCCGCCTCCAGCGACTTGCCGATGATCCTCCGGGCGATGGTCGGGTTCTCTTCGAAGTAGGTGCCCAGGGCCTCGTTGACCGCCGCTTCGACGATCCCTTTGACTTCGCTGTTGCCGAGCTTCGCCTTGGTCTGCCCCTCGAACTGCGGGTTGCGCAGCTTGACGCTGACGACCGCGGTGAGCCCCTCGCGGACGTCGTCGCCGGTGAGCGATTCGGTGTCCTTCTTGAGCAGGTCGTTCGCGCTCGCATAGTTGTTGATGGTGCGGGTGAGGGCCGCTTTGAACCCGACCAGGTGCGTGCCGCCTTCGCGCGTGTTGATGTTGTTGGCGAAGGAGAAGAGATTTTCGGCATAGCCGTCGTTGTACTGGAGCGCCACATCCAGCATCAGCTCGGGCTTCTGCACCTCGACATAGATCGGCTTGTGCAACGGGGTTTTCGCCTCGTTGAGGTGCTGGACGAACTCGACGATCCCGCCTTTGTACCGAAAGACCTGCTCCTTGGTTTTCCGCTCGTCGCGGAGCGTGATCGCCAGGCCCTTGTTCAGGAACGCCAGCTCGCGCAGGCGCTGAGCCAGCACGTCGAAGCTGAACTCGACGGTCTCGAACACCTGGGGGTCCGGCTTGAAGGTGACCTTGGTCCCGCACCGCTTCGTCTTGCCGGTGGCTTTCAGCGGGGCCAGGGGCTTGCCACGCTCGTACCGTTGCTCCCACGTCTGGCCGTTGCGCCAGATCTCCAATTCGAGCCATTCTGACAGCGCGTTGACGACCGAGATGCCGACGCCGTGCAGTCCGCCCGACACGGTGTAGGCGCCCTGCTCGAACTTGCCGCCGGCATGCAGGACCGTGAGGGCGACCTCCGCGGCGGACTTCTTCTGCGTCGGATGCATGTCGGTCGGGATGCCGCGCCCATTGTCCACGACGGTGACGCTGCCGTCGATCTCGATCGTGACCTCAATGGTCTCGCCGAACCCGGCCATGTGCTCGTCCACGCTATTGTCCACGACTTCGTAGACGAGGTGGTGCAGCCCGTCCGGCCCCGTGCTGCCGATGTACATGGCCGGACGCTTGCGGACGGCATCGAGGCCTTCCAGGACCTTGATCTGCTCCGCGCCGTAGGTCTCGCTTTGGGACGCGCGCTCGCCGGCTGGATCTTTCTCGTTCTCTTTGTTGTTGGCCATTCGTCTCCTCTACTAAAAGCGCAGGCTCGCGGCTTGAGGCGAGGGGCCAGAGGGAAGCAGTAAGAACCCCTTGCCTCTCGCCCCCTCGCCCGTCATACTTTAATCGGCATCACCACGCAGGTGAAGCCGGCGTTGCCCGGTTCCTTCACCAGGCACGGGCTCAGCGGCGTGTCCATCTGCATCGAGACCGACTCGCCATCCACGACGCTCAGGACGTCCAGCAGGTAGCGCGCGTTGAACCCGGTGGTGATGTTGTCGCCCGCATAGGTGGCCGTGATCTCCTCCGTCGCTTCGCCGAAGTCGGGATTGCTGGAGAACAGCGTCATGCGGCCCGACGTGAGGGTCATTTTCACGGCGTTCGTTTTATCGCGGGAGAGCACGGCCACACGCCGCAGGGCCCCCTCGAATTCCGCCTTCGGGACGACGAGTCGCTTCTCGCTCTCCTTCGGAATGACCTGTTGGTAGTTCGGATAGTTCCCTTCCATCAGCCGCGAGGTGAGCAGCAGCCCGCTCTTGCGAAAGATCATCAGGTTTTTAGTGAACCCGATCAGGGGCTCGCCGTCCCCTTCCTCCAGCAGCCGTCGGATCTCGTGAGCCGCCTTCTTGGGGATGATGGCCTTGATCTCGCGCGGCGCGTCCTTGCCCGCCGGCGGACCCAGCTCGCGCTCGGCAAGCGCCAGCCGGTGCCCGTCGGTGCCGACCAGGCGCAAGGTCGTTTTCTTGTCCGACGTGACGAGCGTGATGAGCAGCCCGTTCAGGATGTACCGCGCATCATTGTCACCGACCGCGAAAAGCGTCTTGCGGATCAGCTCCATGAGCCCCGCGCCGGCCACGGGCGTCAGGCCCTCGCGCTCAATCGCCGGCAGCGCCGGGAAATCCGCGCTCGGCAGCCCGACGATCTTGAACTGGCTCTTGCCGGTCTGGATCGTGGCCCAGTTGTTGTCGCCGATCGTCAGATCCACATCCCCGTCCGGCAACTCCTTGAGGATCTCGTAGAGCTTCCGCGCCGACAGCGTGATCGCTCCGGGTTCGCGGACCACCGCCTTGTACAGCCCGCGCATCCCGATCTCCAGATCCGTGGCGACGATGTCCAGTCCGTCGGCCTTGGCCTCCAGCAGGATGTTGGAGAGGATCGGCATCGTGTTTCGTTTCTCCACGACGCCCTGGACCCGCTGCAACCCCGTCAGCAACTCATCCCGCGTGATTCGTAGCTTCATCGGACTGCCTCCCCTTCTCCCAGCCGGTCAGGCCTTGGTGATCTCGGTTTTCAGACTCTCCAGCGTGGATTGCAGATTGGTGTCATGCTCCTTGGCCTTGGCGATCTGCTTGCACGCGTGGATGATCGTCGTGTGGTCCTTGCCGCCGAAGTGCCGCCCGATCTCCGGGAACGAGGCGTCGGTCAGCTCGCGGCACAAGTACATGGCGATCTGCCGGGGGTGTACGAGCGTCTTGCTCCGGCGCCGGGACTTGAGCTCCGAGATCTTGACG
>Ga0209172_10008025_pt1 | contig 10546 bp, 9 predicted proteins | sample LarsenN4metaG_FD_184113 | JGI IMG/M metagenome (GOLD analysis project Ga0209172, IMG submission 184113) | Hot spring sediment bacterial and archeal communities from British Columbia, Canada, to study Microbial Dark Matter (Phase II) - Larsen... ... | reverse complement strand
GAGCGCGGCCTGCCATTCCGCATCCTGCGCGCGGTGAAGAACCGGTTTGGTCCGACCGACGAGATCGGCGTGTTCGAAATGGTCGAACAGGGCCTCGTGGAAACGCCCAACCCGTCGGCGCTTTTCCTTGGCGGTTCGGGGGAACGCCCCTCCGGCGCGGCGGTGTTCGCCGGCGTCGAGGGGTCACGCCCGGTGCTGGTGGAAATCCAGGCGCTGGCCGCGCCGACGGCGTACGGAACGCCACGGCGCGCCGTGGTTGGATGGGATTCGGCGCGCCTCGCCATGATCCTCGCCGTCCTGGAGACGCGCTGCGGCCTCTCCTTTTCCGGCCGAGACGTCTACCTCTCCGTCGCCGGCGGGCTGCGCATCACCGAGCCCGCTGCCGATCTCGCTGTCGCCGCCGCGCTCATCTCTTCGCTGGCGGGTACGGCCTTGCCCAAGCAGTGCGTTGTCTTCGGCGAAGTCGCGCTTTCGGGCGAAGTCCGGCCCGCAGGCCGCAGCGATCTGCGTCTGAAAGAAGCCGCCAAGCTTGGCTTCGAACAGGCGCTCGCGCCGCCGCAGAAGAAAAACGGCGGCGCTGGCGTCAAAGTGCGCCCCATCGCCCACATCGCCGACTTGGCTGCCGCGATCGGCGTCACGGAAACCAGCTAGCGAGCCACGGCCATCACAGCGGGCAAGAACGCTACGCCAGCTTCAACCCCTGCATATGCATGCGCCGGGTTAGCTGCGCGTTCATTTCCTCCGACATGCGTGCGCGGAAAGTCGGGAAGATTTCTTCCTCCTCCTGACGGATGTGCTGGTCCAGCGTCTGTTTGAATTCGCGCAGTCTTTCGAGCCACGCCGGATCGCTTGGTTCGATGTACGAACGTCAGCTCGGAGAGGAAGGTCTTCACCTCGAAGTGCTCATGGAAGAGCTGTTGCGCCTGGTCTTCGTCGACGCGCCGCAGCGCCGGATAGATCACCGTCTCTTCCTGGAAGGCGTGCTTGGTTAGCGCGTGGTCGATGGCTGCGAGGCCCGATTTGCGCTTGCCAGTCTGGCGCTCCGTCGTCTGCAGCAGCGTGTCGAAGACTTTTGACACCGCGCGGTGCTCCAGCGTCAGCGCCTCGACCCAATCGCGCGTCGTAAACGCCTCCGCACTTTGCATGGCCAGTTTGCGCGCCGGGTTCGCCAGCAGCGCGCCTGCCGCTAGGCCAAGGCCAGCCGTGATCGCAAGTTCGCCCATACGATTGCGTTCCATGAGGTCCTCCCGGGGATGATGAAGATGCAACACCGGAGAAGCGCGCCTGTTTCACACGCCGGTCCACATGGACACAGATTTAGCGCGCTAAATTAGCTGGCGAGGCAGTCCGGACTTCTGCCGCCGTTCTCACGCAGGAAGCCAACGTAATACTGCGCCATCTGCGTCGCGGCCCGGCGCGCGCGATCGTCCGTCAGCAATTGCGCGATGCTTTCCGTCCAGTCGCTTGCGCATTGCGCGGCCTCAGTCGTGCTGTTCACGCAGTCGATGAAGGCGCCGTACGCTGCGCGCCAGACGCTGAACTGGTCGCGCGTCATCGGCTCGCCATGGCCGGCGATAGCAACGCGAAAGGGCGTTGCCCACACCTGGTCCAGCGCCGCGCGCCACCGCTCAGGACACGCGGTCTCGAAAAACGGCGCCGGGAACGTGACCAGATCGCCGATGACCGCGACGCGGCTGGGGCGGTCGTAGAGCCAAACATCGGCGTCCGTTACCGCGCCGTCGGTTACATGCACATCGAAGCGACGCCCGGCGATGCGCATGCGCGCGCTGCGGTCCAGCACCACGTCCGGACGCAAGATGTCCGACGTCTCCATCGTAGCGAGAAAGATCTCCACTTCCTCGCGCTGAACGGGGGAGAGCTCGCCCGCCGCGAGCATGGCGCGCGCGCCCTCCATGTTTCGCACCAGAAAACCGCCGGGAGCGAGCGCGCGATCGATGGCGCTCGTCGTGTAGAGGCGGGCGCTCGGGAAGTGCTCCTTGAGGCGCCGATTGCCGCTGGAGTGGTCGAGGTGCCAATGCGTGTTGACGATGGCCGCTATCGGCCGGCCGCGCTGGCGCGCGTAGGCGAGGATCGCATCGCTATGCCAGGCGTGGCGCCCGGTATCGACCACCACCAGCCCCTGGGGCGCGTCAAAGACAATCGTGTTCCCGTCAGGCCCCCGGTCGTTCGGGAAGGCGCCGGGGATCAGAGCAACGCCTGGCGCGATCTCCCGCGGCGGCGCAACCGGCGCGTGGGTCGTTTCGAGGGCGATTGCAAGAATAAGCGGCATAATCATGCGCTCATCCTAGCCCTGGGCGCAGGCGCACCCCCGCCGTTTCGACCAAACGTCGCCTCGCCGCGATGCGCGCCGCCGCGAGCCGGGCTTCCTTTCGCCCAACAGGGCGTCTATCCGTGACGCCGCCGGTTCCAGGCTTATGAAGAAGCTGGACGGCGGCCGGGGCGAGCGGACGGCCAGCTGCATGGGGAGACATGATGGATCTCGGCCTCAACTGGTTTGATTTCTTCGCCCTGTTCGTGCTCGGCCTGTCCGGGGTCATGGCGTTCGCCCGTGGCCTCATCCGCGAAATGTTCTCGGTGATCGCGTTCATCGGCGGCGCGATCGGGGGCTTTTACCTGGCCGAACCGCTGCGCCCGTTCGTGGAGAGCTTCACCCCGCTTTCCGGCGTGCTCGCAGCCCTAGCCGCCGGGGTCTTGGTGTTCCTCATCATTTTCATCGTGATCACGCTTGTGGTGGCCATGATGGCCAAGCAGGTGCACGAATCCACCGAGATCGGCTCGTTCGACCGCGCAGCCGGACTCGCCTTCGGCATCCTGCGCGGCGTGTTCGTCATCGCTATGCTGGTGCTCTTGGTCCGCCGCATGGATGAAAGCCCAAACGCCACACCCGATCCATGGCGCGAATCCATACGCGAGGCGCGAACCTTCCCTATGTATAATGGCGTCGCCGCTGGCCTCGAGGTGGTCTTGCCGAGGGCCGGGCAGCGCGCGCGTGATATGATCAACGGCCAGCAGGGCGAGTCGGCGTCGGCCCCGATTCCCCAGGAGCCTGAGGCCGAGGCTCCGAGCCCGTAAGAGGACTTTGATGACCGCCGAGCGCCCCTCCCTCCACTTCCAGACGGCGCCCGGAAACCGGCCCGAAGACCGTTGGGAGTTCGACGACAAACCCCGCGAGGAATGCGGCGTCGTCGGCGTGTTCGGCTCGGAAGACGCTTCGGTTCTGACCGCGCTCGGCCTGCATGGCCTTCAGCATCGCGGCCAGGAAGGCTGCGGCATCGTCTCCTTCGACGGCGAGCGCTTCTATCACGAGCGCCACTTGGGCCTTGTCGGCGAGCACTTCTCCGGTCCGGACGTGCCGCGCCGGCTGCCTGGCGCGAGCGCCATCGGCCACACCCGCTACGCTACCCAGGGCGGAACCCTCCTGCGCAACGTGCAGCCGCTGTTCGCCGATCTTGCGCTCGGCGGTTTCGCCGTCTGCCACAACGGCAATCTCACGAATTCGCGCCACCTGCGCGAGCGCCTCGTCGAAGCAGGCGCCATCTTCCAGTCCACCTCCGACACCGAATGCATTCTGCAGCTCATCGCGCGCTCGCGCCGCGCCAAGGTGGTCGACCGCTTCGTTGAAGCGCTGCACGACATCGAAGGCGCCTACGCTGTCGTCTGCCTCACCAACAACATGCTGCTCGCTGCGCGCGATCCCTTGGGCATCCGCCCGCTCGTGCTGGGCGACCGCGACGGCGCGCCGATCCTCGCTTCCGAAACCTGCGCGCTCGACATTATCGGCGCCAAGTTCGTGCGCAGCATCGAGCCCGGCGAAGTGGTGACGATCACGCGCTCTCGCGCGGGTCCCGTGCAGATCGACAGCCACTTTCCGTTCGGCAAGCGCAAGGCGCGGCCCTGCATCTTCGAGTTCGTCTATTTCGCGCGCCCCGATTCCATCGTCGACGGCCGCTCCGTCTATGAAATCCGCAAGCGTATGGGTATGCGTCTGGCGCAGGAGACCGGCGTGAAGGCCGACGTCGTCGTCCCCGTCCCGGACTCCGGCGTGCCCGCCGCGCTCGGCTTCGCGCAGGAAAGCGGCCTGCCGTACGAACTCGGCATCATCCGCAGCCACTATGCGGGGCGCACCTTCATCCAGCCCAAGCAGGAGATCCGCGCGCTCGGGGTCAGGCTGAAGCACGCCGCCAACCGCGAAGTGCTCAAGGGCAAGCGCGTCATCCTGGTCGACGATTCCATCGTGCGCGGCACAACCTCGCAGAAGATCGTGCAGATGGTGCGCGAAGCGGGCGCTAAGGAAGTGCACTTCCGCAGCGCCTCGCCCCCGATCAAACATCCCGACTTCTACGGCATCGACATGCCAACGCTCGATCAACTCATGGCCGCGCAAATGTCGCTCAAGGAAATGGAAAGGCAGCTCGGCGTGGATTCGCTGGGGTTTCTCTCCATCGACGGCCTATACTGGGCCATGGGCGAGAAGAAGCGCGACGCCGCCAATCCTCAATTCACCGACCACGCCTTCACCGGGGACTATCCAACTCCGCTGCTGGATCACGCTAGCGACAAAGCGGCGAAGGATTTCCAGCTCTCGCTCCTCGCCGAAGAAGCGGCGGAATGATCGCGTCACAACGAGGTTACACGCCCCCTCCCCCCAACGGGAGGAGGGCAGGGAGGGGGGGCGAGCGACCGGGCGCAACAGCTAGGTCCACGATGCTCCGCTCTCTTTCTCGACGCCCCCTCCCCCATCCCCCGCCCCAAGGGGCGGGGGATGCAACCCTTCCTCTCGTCTAGATGGCCCAAGAAAAACGCATCGCCCTCGTCACCGGCGCTTCGCGCGGCATCGGCAAAGCCGTGGCGCTTGAACTCGCGCGCCAGGGCTGGCGCGTCATCGCCGCCGCGCGCGCGCAGAAGGCGCTCGAACAGCTCGACGATCACATCCGCGAACTGGGCGGCGAAGCCACGCTCGTGCCGCTCGATCTCAGGGACGGCGCCGCGATCGACCAGCTCGGCGCGGCGCTCTACGAACGATTTGGCAAGCTCGACGCCCTCGCCGCCTGCGCGGGCGTGCTGGGCTCGCTTACACCTGCCCACCAGGTCGCGCCCGCCGTCATGGACGAAACCATGACCGTGAACTTCACCGCCAATTGGCGCCTCATCCGCGCGCTGCATCCGCTGCTGAAACTCTCCCACGCCGGCCGGGCCGTCTTCGTCACCTCCGGCGCCTCGCGCAATCTCCGCGCCTACTGGTCGCCTTATTCCGCCTCGAAAGCCGCGCTCGACGCGCTCGTGGCCTGTTACGCGCGCGAACTCGAAGTGACTTCGATCAAGGCGAACCTCTTCAACCCCGGCCCCGCCCGCACCACCATGCGGGCCAAAGCCTTCCCCGGCGAAGACCCGATGACGCTGCCGACGCCGGAAGAAATCGCGCCCTCCATCATCGAGATGCTGCAGCCCGCATACCAGGAAAACGGCGCCTGGGTGCAGTTCGAACGCAAATGAAAGGCGCCGCAGAGGAGTGTCCGCTTCTCGCAGTGAGTTCAACGGAAGAGGACATTCAGCCGGTTGCGGTGACAACGTGCGCGGACAAAGGCGCATCGTTGGCATCCCAAGGGGCGAGCGCTTCCACGACTGCCTCCAGGGCGCGTTCAAGTGCGTCAGGCCCCAATTTCTCAATCTCACCGCGAAACGGCGAGCCGAGCACAATGCCCTGCGCGGCGTCTCGTGCGGTCACGCGGGTGCGTAGTTCGACCGTCTCAACGTCCACCTCGGTGAAGCCTGCGGCGGAAAGGTCACTGCGAATGCGTCCGATGTCGGAGTAGCTGAATGGCCCGCGTTCCATGTATCGCGGATGTTCGCTGAAGAGTGACGCGACCGCCTCGCCCGCGGCTGCGGGGACAGGATTGCGATCAAGGCTGTCGAAGGTCACAAATACGAAGCGGCCGCTTGGCTTGAGCACGCGACGTGACTCCCCAGCCGCTCCGACTTTGTCGGGAAAGAACATCACGCCGAACTGGCAGACGACGAGGTCGAAGCTTGAATCGTCAAACGGCAATTGTTGTGCGTCGGCTCGCTGAAATGTGACCCGATCCGAGTCGATGCGTTGCGCGGCGTAATCGAGCATTGCCGGGCTGAGATCGGTCGCCACCATCTCCGCTTCTGGAACCGCGCCAAGCAGCGCCCTGGTTAGAATGCCCGTGCCCGCAGCAGTCTCCAGCACGCTGGCGGGTCGAAACTGGGCTGCTCGCTCGGCGATGAAGCGGGCGTACGGCTCAAAGAAAAGTGGGCCCATGAAGCGATCGTAGAGCTCGGGAGTGGAATGTCTGAAGGCTTCAGCCGCAGGCATTTGATGGGCCTCTTCAACTTGTCACGCTCGGCCATTATGGCGAAGCGGCCGGCGCGATCCAGTCCGGTCATTGGCGCCCCCCCCCCCGCACCAGCGGCGCAAGCTCGCCGAAAGGCGACACTCCCAGGATGCGGCTCATTCGGCTATTCATTGGCTCATGGACCAAGCCAAGGATGACGCGGCGTATTACGCGGTCACTGATCTTTACAGTGAATGGAGCCAGCGCCCTGAAAGCCTGAGCGCGAAAGAACGCATCGGGTATCTCGCAATCGACTACTGGATTCGGTTGGAGATGCATGCGTTCGACGGTCTAATTCAAGGAAATTGGCGCGAGGTTGTCGCGGCCTTGAACGCCGTGAATTTGTTTGCCCCCGCCACTGCTCTTGAGAGGGCGATGGCAAAGGCCACATGGGACGACAACGAGAACGCGCTATTGGCCATTGCGGATGCTAATGCAGATGGCGATGACGCCATTTATCACCGGGCGGTCTTTTCGTTCATGCATGGCCAGACTTGATAGTCCGGATTGGGCCAGAAGCGGAAGTTGGATCTATCCTACAGCGCGCTGGCGCTAACGCGTTGAAAACAAAACCGCGCGCAAGAAAACAAACGTAATCAATTCACCCCCTCCAAACTCGTGCGATACTGCTCTTGTCTCTCGCACGGGAGGTTCACTGGCTAGCCGAGCCGAGCGGACGTGAGAGACGGGATCGAGCGTGAGATAGCCGGTGCAGCGGTGAGGCGAAGTCGCCTGGTAGTCGCCGCGCAAATGCATCGGGGTCCGGGACCTTGGCAGGCCCGCACGCCGTCGGGGACTTGGGGTATGACCTGCGCAAAGAACGCAGACCCAAGCCTGACGAGCACAGATCGCAGCGGGGCGCGCGAAGCGCGCGGCGAAGTTCGGAGACGGACTTCGCAACCCAAACCAAACCAGAGCGCGGATCGCGCGCCCCGCTCTCCCTTTGGAGGGCAATAGTGAGTAGCGGGTAGCGAATTGAGCGGGTCGCGCCGCTCGCGAACGCTGCGCCTTGCCCTATTCGCTATTCGCGTTTCGCTATTCGCTTCCCTTATTGCCCTACTGCCTTATTGCCCTACTGCCTTATGTTCGACACCATCATCATCGGCGCGGGTGCGGCGGGTCTCTACTGCGCGATGCACGCCGGCAAGCGCGGGCGACGCGTGCTGGTGCTTGAGCACAACGAAGAACCAGGCGCGAAAATCCTCATCTCCGGCGGCGGACGGTGCAACTTCGCCAATCTCAACGCCAACGATCCAACGCGCTATCTCAGCGCCAATCCGCACTTCGCCCGCTCGGCGCTGACACGGCACACGCAACGCGATTTCATCGCGCTCGTCGAGAAGCACCGCATCGCCTATTACGAAAAGACGCTCGGCCAACTCTTCTGCGAGGGCCCGCGCTCGTCGCAAAAGATCGTGCGCATGTTGCTGGACGAATGCGACGCAGGTGGCGTGGAGCTGCGCGCGCAGTGCGCCCTGAAATCCGTCCGCCGCACCGAACGCTTCATCGTCGAAACCAGCCAAGGCGCGTTCGAAAGCGAAACGCTAGTGGTCGCCACAGGCGGGCTTTCGATTCCAAAACTCGGCGCAACGCCCTTCGCCTATCGCCTCGCTGAGCAATTCGGCATCCCAATGATTCCGCCGCGCGCCGGCCTTGTGCCGCTCACCTTCAACGAAACCGATCTTTCCTGGATGCGTCCGCTCACGGGCGTGTCCGCAGACGTACGTGTATCGCTCGGCAAAGTCAGCTTTCGCGAAGCCGCGCTCTTCACGCACAAAGGCCTCTCAGGCCCAGCGATCCTGCAAATTTCGTCGTACTGGACGCCCGGGCAAGAGATCGCCATCGATTGGCTGCCGGACGCCGACGAAGATGTGCTTGTGCGCAAAAAGCGCGAACGCCCCAAAGCGATGCTGAAAACGGCGCTTGCAGAGCTTTTGCCCGAACGCCTCGCGGATGTACTGGCGCGACAACTCCCCCTCGAGGGGGGAGGGGCTGGGGGTGGGGGTGGTCACGTCCGACCGAAAAGCCTCTCCACCCAAGCGGCGAGCGCGTCACCCCTCCCCCTGCCGCCTCCCCCTCCAGGGCAGGGGGAGCGTGCGTCGCTTGCTGTTGCGATGCTCGCTGAGTTGAAGGATGTCACGCTGCTTGACGTCGCGCGCCGTCTGAAAGCCTGGCCCCTGACGCCGCACGGCACGGAGGGTTACGCTAAAGCCGAAGTCACCGTCGGCGGCGTAGATACGGACGCGCTCTCACAGCAGACCATGGAAGCGCGCGCCGTCCCCGGCCTCTTCTTCATCGGCGAAGCCGTCGACGTCACCGGCTGGCTCGGCGGCTACAATTTCCAATGGGCTTGGTCGAGCGGCTGGGCCGCAGGTCAGGTGTGCTGATGCTTTCGAACAGATTGGTCTCCTCGCCCCTAGGACCGTTGCCGGACGGCCGCTTCGTCGAGAAGTTCACGCTAAGCAATGCGAACGGTCTCTCTGCCGAGATCATGAGCTATGGCGCGACGCTGATGGCGCTCCACACGCCGGATCGACGGGGACGTCTCGAAAATATCGTGCTCGGCTTCGACACGCTCGATCGGTATCTCGCCGGCACGCCGTACTTCGGCGCCACCGTCGGCCGCTATGCCAACCGCATCGCCGGCGCGCGCTTCGTGCTGGACGGGCGGGAATACAAGCTCGCCGCCAATGAGGGCGCCAACAGCCTGCACGGCGGCCGCGTCGGCTTCGACAAAGTCTTGTGGCGCGCGCAGACAATGCCGGATGGCGTTGTCCTGTCTTATCTCAGCGCGGACGGCGAGGAAGGCTATCCGGGCGAATTGACGGTGGACGTCGTGTATCGGCTCACCGACGACGATCGTCTCAACATTGACTATCGCGCCACGACGACGAAGCCGACGCCGATCAACCTCACCCACCATTCGTATTTCAATCTAAGCGGCCGCGCATTAAAGGAGATCACCGGTCATCACCTCAGGATCTACGCGGACCGCTACACGCCGGTCGACAAAGAGTTGATACCGACCGGGGCGGTGCGGACCGTCGCCGGCACACCGTTTGACTTTCGCTCAGGCCAACTGATCGGCGCACGCATCGATGCGGACGACGATCAGCTGCGCTTCGCCGGCGGCTACGACCACAATTTCGTTTTGAACAAACGCGCAGGCGTTTTCGCCCGCGCGGCGTTGCTATCCGATCCGCAGAGCGGGCGCGCCATGGACGTGTGGACCACCGAGCCCGGCCTGCAATTCTACAGCGGCAATTTCCTGGAGGGCTCTCTCATCGGCCCCCACGGCCCCTTCGCGCGGCGCACCGGCCTTTGTCTCGAGCCGCAGCACTTTCCGAATTCGCCGAACGAGCCCCGCTTCCCCTCGACGGTCCTGCGCCCCGGCGACGAATATCGCTCGCGCACCGAGTTTCGCTTTGGCGTGCGATGAAGCCGCTACTCGCGTTCGCTCTCCGCGTACGGGTTCTTGCCCGCCTTCACAATCAGCCGCACGGGCGCTGCGTGCAGGTCGAACGCTTCGCGCAGCCCGTTGATGAGGTAGCGCTTGTAGCTCTCCGGCATTTCCTCAGCGCGCGAGGCGATCAGCACGAAGGTGGGCGGACGCGCCTTGATCTGCGCGATATAGCGCGGCTTGATGCGCTTGCCGCGCACCGCGGGCGGGGGATGGCGCGCGATGGTGGCGTAGAGCCAGTTGTTGAGGTCCTTTGTCTTGATGCGGGCCGTCCAGTCAGTATGCGCTTCCTCGACAGCCTTCATCAGACGTTCGAGTCCGATCCCGGAAAGCGCCGCCACCGTCACGATCGGGGCGCCGCGCGCCTGCGGCAGGCTTTCCTTCGCCGTCAGCTTCATCTCTTCAAAATGCGCGCGCGGATCGGCGATCTTGTCCCATTTCGCCAACACGAACACGAGCGCCCGGCCTTCGCGGATGACGAGATCAGCGATGGCGAGATCCTGTTTCTCGAACGCCTCGGCTGCATCCATCACCAGCACGCACACGTCGGCGAAACGGATGGCGCGCAGAGTGTCGGAAACGGAGAGCTTTTCCAGTTTGGCCTGCACCTTCGCTTTTTTGCGCATGCCCGCGGTGTCGATCAGCCGATACGGCTTGTTCCTCCAGGCCCAGTCGATCGCAATGGAATCCCGCGTGATGCCGGCCTCCG
>Ga0209172_10008024_pt1 | contig 10546 bp, 9 predicted proteins | sample LarsenN4metaG_FD_184113 | JGI IMG/M metagenome (GOLD analysis project Ga0209172, IMG submission 184113) | Hot spring sediment bacterial and archeal communities from British Columbia, Canada, to study Microbial Dark Matter (Phase II) - Larsen... ... | reverse complement strand
CCCGATCGGGATGACGTTGTCGAGCAGCTCCGGTTCCTCCGCGATATCGTAGTCGAAGGCGTGGGCGAGCGCGGTGTTGCCCCGCATCGACGGCCGCGACACCCGGAGCATGTGCTGGTGGGTGCGCGGCTTGCGCGGCCGCGGCGCCGTCGACGACGGCGACTTGGCGCGTCCCGACAATCCCAGGCGATGCACCTTGCCGATGACGGCGTTGCGCGTGATGCCGCCAAGCTCTGCGGCGATTTGACTCGCCGAGAGGCCGTCAGTCCAAAGTTTCTTCAGCAACTCGACGCGTTCGTCGGTCCAGCTCATGCCCCTCGTTCCTCGGCCGTCGCCAGCGGATCGTCAAAAACAGAATCCATCAACCGGTCTGGGCAGCAACTGGCTGGCCCGACGCACACTCCCGCTACCGATTTACTCAGAGACAGTCCGCCGCACGAAATGTCGTATTCGACAATCGAAGAACTACAATATGGCGAGAGTCGGGCGCAAGACTCACAAACCCCGCTTCCACATGTTCCGCCCCGAGACGGTCGAGCGTCCACACAATTCGCACCGGCTGTGCCCCGCGCGTGACACCTGTGGCTGTCTGAACGTCCGATTGACCGTGTTGACAGGGGTTTGTGCCGCAATACAATACCTTATGGTGCCGCCCCCGGAGAGGCGGCACATTCATTTCCGGCCTTTGTAAGCGCTCATGAGCGGGTACGAGACATCGCATGTGTTGCCGACCTACGCGCGGGTTGATCTCGCGTTCGCGCGCGGCGAGGGCGCCTGGCTCGTGTCGACCGACGGCGAGCGCTATCTCGACTTCACATCGGGCGTGGCGGTCAACGCGCTCGGCCATGCGCACCCGCACGTCGTTGCCGCGATCACCGAGCAGGCTGCCAAGCTGATCCACGTCTCCAATCTCTACCGCATTCCGGAGGCGGAACGGCTCGCGGCGCGTCTGTGCGAAGCGAGCTTCGCCGATTTCGTGTTCTTTGCGAATTCCGGCGCGGAGGCCATGGAATGCGCGATCAAGACGGCGCGCAAGTTCCAGTCCGCGAACGGCAGGCCCGAGCGCTACCGCATCGTGACCTTCGAAGGCGCCTTCCATGGCCGCACGCTGGCCACGCTCGCGGCCGGCGGCCAGAAGAAGTATCTCGATGGCTTCGGCCCGGTGGTCGACGGCTTCGACCAGGTCGCGTTCGACGATCTGGACGCAGCCCGGCGCGCGATCGGACCGCAGACCGGCGCTATCCTCATCGAGCCGATCATGGGCGAGGGCGGGGTGCGCGTGGTGGCGCCGGAATTCCTGCGCGCGCTGCGTCAGCTCTGCGACCAGCACGGGCTGCTCCTGATCTTCGACGAGGTGCAGACCGGCGTCGGGCGCACCGGCGAACTGTTTGCGTATCAGCGCAGCGGAGTCGCGCCCGACATCATGGCGCTTGCCAAGGCCCTTGGCGGCGGGTTCCCGCTCGGTGCCTGCCTCACCACCGCCGAGGCAGCCAAGGGCATGACGGCCGGCACCCACGGTTCCACGTTCGGCGGCAATCCGCTGGCCATGGCCGCAGGCAATGCGGTGCTCGACGTCATCCTCGCCGAAGGCTTCCTCGACCGCGTCAAGCGGTTGTCGCTGCTGCTGAAGCAGAAGCTCGCCGGCATCAAGGACCGCTATCCGTCGGTGGTGGCCCAGGTGCGCGGGGAAGGGCTGCTGCTTGGGTTGCGGGCCGTGGTGCCGAGCGGCGATTTCGTCGACGCGCTGCGCGCCGAGAAGATGATCACGGTTGCCGCCGGCGACAACGTGGTCCGGCTGCTGCCGCCGCTGGTCGTGTCCGAGGAGGAGATTGCTGACGCGGTGCGGCGCATCGAACGCGCCTGCGACCGGTTGGCTAAGGCGCACGAGCCGCCGCTCAAGCAGGAGGCCGCCGGATGAGCGCCAACGGCGTCCGCCATTTCGTCGATCTGATCGATATCCCCAAGGCCGATTTGCGCGGCATGATCGAGGCGAGCCGTGCCCTGAAGGGCAGGCGCGCGGCCGAGCGCCCGCTCGCCGGCAAGACGCTCGCCATGATCTTCGAGCAGGAATCCACCCGGACCCGCGTTTCCTTCGAGGTGGCGATCCAGCAGCTGGGCGGGCACGGCATCAAGCTCTCCGGCGACGAGATGCAACTGGGCCGCGGCGAGACCATTGCCGACACCGCGCGCGTGTTGTCGCGCTATGTCGATGCCATCATGATCCGCATCCTGGAGCACAAGGATCTCGTGGAGCTTGCGCGCCACGCCACCGTTCCGGTGATCAACGGCCTGACCCGGCGATCGCATCCCTGCCAGGTGCTGGCGGACGTCATGACGTTCGAGGAGCATTGTGGCCCGATCCGCGGCAAGACCGTCGCCTGGTCCGGCGACGCTAACAACGTGCTGGCGTCCTGGATGCATGCAGCGGAGCGGTTCGAGTTCCGGCTGCGCGTCGCGAACCCGCCGGAACTGAAGCCGAAGAAATGGCTGATCGATTGGGTCAAATCGGCCGACGCCGACATCCAGCTCGGTTCCGATCCGGAGGCGGCGGTCAAGGGCGCCGACTGCGTCGTCACCGATACCTGGGTTTCGATGGGCGACAAGGACGGTCATCGCCGGCACAATCTGCTGAAGCGCTACCAGGTGAACGCCCGGTTGATGTCCAAGGCGAAGCCGGACGCGATCTTCATGCATTGCCTGCCGGCCCATCGCGGCGAGGAGGTTACCGACGAGGTGATCGATGGTCCGCAATCGGTGGTGTTCGACGAGGCCGAAAACCGCCTGCATGCGCAAAAAGGCATCCTGACGTGGTGCCTCCACGCCAAGCTGCGTTGACGGGTGGGCGCCCCCTCAGGGTCGCAATTCCGGCCTCCGACGCCATATAGGTCAGGATGATCGAGCCCCGGACTGCAATCCCGACGCGACAACCTTCGGCAACCTCGGCGGACGACACCATCCTGCCGTTCGAAGTCAAGGCGCTGGACCTGCGCGGCCGCGTGGTCCGGCTCGGTCCCTCCGTCGACACCATCCTGCGCAGTCACGATTATCCGGCGCCGGTCGCCAAAATGCTGGGCGAGGCGATCGTGCTGACGGTTCTACTGGGTGCCTCGCTGAAGTTCGAGGGTCGCTTCATCCTGCAAACCCAGAGCGACGGACCGGTCCGCATGCTGGTGGTCGACTACACCACCCCCGGCAAGGTGCGTGCCTGCGCGCGTTTTGATGCCACCCGCGTCGCCGCGGCCATCGCCGCGGGCACGGTGGATGCGGGTACCCTGCTCGGCCACGGCCACCTCGCCATGACCATCGATCAGGGTGCTGACATGAGCCGCTACCAGGGCTTGGTCGCGCTCGACGGCGGATCGTTCGAGGACGCTGCGCACGAGTATTTCCTGCGCTCGGAACAGATACCGACCCGGATCCGACTCGCGGTCGGCGAGGAGGTCAGCGCCACCGCCGACGGCGCCCGCCACCGCTGGCGCGCGGGCGGACTGCTCGTGCAGTTCCTGCCCAAGGCGCAGGAGCGGGCCCGTCAGCCCGATCTCGATCCGGGCGATGCCCCGGAAGGCATGCAACGTCACGCGGTGCCCGAGGACGATGCCTGGGTCGAGGGGCGTTCGCTGGTTGCGACGGTCGAGGATATCGAGCTGCTCGACCCGTCACTGTCGACCGAGCGCCTGGTCTACCGGCTGTTCCACGAACGCGGCGTGCGCGTCTATCGCGACACGCCGCTGGCGGCGGAATGCTCCTGCTCGCGCGAGAACGTCATCAACATGCTGCGAAGCTTTTCGCAGGATGATCGCGACCACATGGTCGAGAACGGCGTCATCAAGGTGACGTGCGAGTTCTGCAGCTCGAGCTATGTGTTCGATCCCGTCGACGTCGCGGGAGCGAACGAGCCGATCAATTGATGGTGCGGTCGTCCTGCGGCAGGTCGAGGGAGAAGGTCGGTATCTCGATATCGAACGGCTCGCCTTCCGCGGTCACCATACCGTAGCTGCCGGTCATGAACCCTGAGGGCGTCGGGAGCGGCACGCCGCTGGTATATTCGTAGTTGGCGCCGGGCTTGAGAACCGGCTGTTCGCCGACGACACCCGCGCCCCGGACCTCCTGGAGGCGTCCGTTCGCATCGGTGATGCGCCAGTGGCGTGTCTTGAGCTGCACGGTCTCCCGGCCCAGGTTGGTGAGGGTGATCGTGTAGGCCCAGAAGAAATAGCTGTTCTCGGGCGACGAGCGGTCCGGCAGGTAGCGCGGGGCGACCTGTACGGCGATCTGGCGGGTGACGGTGCGGTACATCGTGGCCTGGCGGTCCCCAAGGCGGCGCCGTGGATCGGGCGCAAAGCCCATTCCCCGATCAACCGGCGCCATGCAATCGTCGCGATGACGCGATTCTCAGGTTATCAAAATCTGTTTCCGAGCCTAGCCCATTTGACCGGCTCGGCATCGTGCGTTACTGGTCCGACCGTGGTATCTTCGACCGTTACGCGGCCGGCCGGGACGACGTGCTTGCCCACCGGGTGCATGATTGTATCGGCCGGGGGATCGCGACGCTGATCGTCGGAGCGGGTCGGCTACAGGAATTCGAACCGAAGGCGATCAGGTAGGTTCGCGGAGGGAAGGCGAGGGAGCCCGTTGGGACCAATGAATCGCATTGCCAGGTCTTGCCCCGGCGCCTTGGCCGTCGCCGCGGTGGTGCTGACCGTGACATCTCCAGTCGAGGCCCAGGTTGCCAAGTCGGGGTCGCGCGTGGTTGTGGCGCCGCCGCAGCCCGCTTGCGTCATTCCGGACGAGTTCGCGCGCTTCGATCTGCCGCTGCGCCGTACGGCGCGCCTGATCGAGTCGGGGCAACCGGTCAGGATCGTTGCGGTTGGTTCCTCCTCGACCTCCGGCGCCGGGGCAAGTTCGCCCTACAACAGCTATCCGAGCCGGCTGGCGGCCGAACTTGTCCAGGAATTCGTCGATCACGAGTTTACGGTGATCAACCGCGGCGTCAGCGGCGATACCGCGACCGACATGCTCGCGCGCTTCGAGAGCGGCGTCATCGCCGAGAAGCCGGACCTGGTTCTGTGGCAGGTGGGCACCAACTCGCTGCTGCGCGGCGATCCGATCCAGCCGCACCGTTCATTGCTGCACGGCGGCATCGAGCGACTGAAGAAGACCGGGGCGGATGTCATCCTGATTGACCCGCAATATGCCCCGCGCGTCATTGCGCGCCGGAACCACGCGGTCATGGTCGCGCTCCTGGAACAGACCGCGCGGTTCGAGACCGTCAACCTGTTCCGGCGTTTCGCGTTGATGCGGCACTGGCACCTGGTCGAAAAGATCGCGTTCGACGATTTCCTGTCGCCCGATGGACTGCACATGAACGACTTCAGCTATGCCTGTGTCGCGCGTGCGCTGAGCAGGGCGATCTCTGAAGCCGCGACCCGCCCGATCGAGTCGGCTTCCGCAAAGTCCCGCCGCTGACCTTTCGAGTTGTGCCCCGCTACCGCCTCATGCGGTTTCGAGCGCGCGCATCAGATCGTCGATCAGATCGTCCGGGTGTTCGAGCCCGCAGGAGAGCCGCACCATCCCGTCGGTGATGCCGAGCTCGGCGCGCGCCGCCGGCGTCAGCCGCTGATGGGTCGTGGTCGCCGGATGGGTGATCAGGCTCTTGGCGTCGCCGAGATTGTTGCTGATCTTCACGAGCTTCAGCGCGTCCTGGAACCGGAACGCCGCAGCCTTGCCGCCCTTCACCTCAAACGCAACGAGGTTCGAGCCGCCCTTCATCTGCCGGCGGATGATCTCGGCCTGCGGGTGATCCGGCCGGCCGGGATAGAACAGCTTCGTCACCTTGGGGTGTTCCGCCAGCGCGACTGCGACCGCCGCGGCATTGTCGGTCTGTCGCTGCACGCGCACGAACAGGGTTTCGAGGCCCTTCAGCAGCACCCACGCATTGAAGGGTGACAGCGACGGACCGGTCTGCCGGATCAACTGGTGCACGTTGTTGGTGATGAAGTCGTTGGAGCCCAAAATCACGCCGCCGAGGCAGCGGCCCTGGCCGTCGATGTGCTTGGTTGCCGAATACACCACGCAGTCGGCGCCGAGCTCCAGCGGACGCTGGAACAGCGGCGTCGAGAACACGTTGTCGACGACGAGCGTGGCGCCCGCATCGTGCGCGATCCGGGCAATGGCGGCGATGTCGAGCACTTCGAGATTGGGGTTGGTCGGGCTCTCCAGGAAGAAGGTCTTGGTGTTCTTCTGCACCGCCTTCTTCCACTCGTCGAGATTGGTGCCGTTCACCAGCGTCGAGGTCACGCCGTAGCGCGGCAGGTGATCCTCGACGATGTAGCGGCAGGAGCCGAACAATTGCTTGGACGCCACGATGTGGTCGCCGGCGCGGACCTGGCCCATCAACGCGGTATTGACCGCGGCCATGCCGGTCGCGGTGGCGCGCGCCGCTTCGGCGCCCTCCAGCGCGCACATGCGCTGCTCGAACATGGTGACCGTGGGATTGGAGAACCGCGAATACTGGTAGCCGGGCTCCTCGTTCTTGAAGCGGCGCTCGGCCTGGAGCGCGTTGTCGTAGACGTAGCCCTGGGTGAGAAAGATCGACTCCGAGGTCTCGTTGAACTGCGAGCGCAGCGTGCCGGTGTGCACGAGATGGGTTTCGGGGCGGTAGGTCTTGGTGGCGGACGCTGGCATCGTACGGTCTCCTTTACCCAGCAAAAAACCCGGCCGGAATATCATCCGCCGGGTCCACGCGTCCCCGGCCTTTTAGCTCCTTTGTTTAACGTGGCGGCAAGCCGGCCGGCTCAAATGACCACGGGATAATGACCGTGTAGCGCGCCCGGCGCCTTCCCGTCAAGTCGGTCATCGGGTAACCGTGTCGAACGACGCAGCCCTCATCCCGAGGAGCCCGAGCGAAGCGAAGGGCGTCTCGAAGGATGGCGGCAAGCTCGACCCGTGGCCATCCCTTCGAGACCCTCGGCCTGACGGCATCGCTCTTAGGATGAGGTCGGAGAGAAGCGTGACGCTCGCGTTCGCAGTGGATCAAAAAGGCATCCTGCCCGACGAGATGATTGCGGCGCTCATTCGCGACGGCGCGATCGGCGCCGAATACGAATTCGTGCAGGACCAGATTCAGCCCGCGAGCCTCGATCTGCGGCTGGGCGACGTCGCCTACCGGGTCCGCGCAAGCTTCCTGCCCGGCCCGCTCACGACGGTGGCCGAACGCATCGATGAGCTGAAGCTGCACGAAATTGCACTGTCCGACGGTGCCGTGCTTGAAAACGGCTGCGTCTACATCGTGCCGCTGATCGAGAGCCTCGCGCTGCCAGACGGGATCGCGGCGTCTGCCAATCCCAAGAGCTCCACCGGCCGGCTCGACGTCTTCACCCGCGTGATCGCCGACGAGACCCGCGGCTTCGACCGCATCAAGGCGGGCTATCACGGCCCGCTCTATGCGGAGATCAGCCCGAAGACGTTTCCGGTCCTGGTGCGCGAAGGGTCGCGGCTGTCGCAGATCCGCTTCCGCCACGGCAACGCGCTCTTGGGCGCCGAGTCCCTGCGCGCCCTGCATGCGCGCGAGCGCCTGGTCGACGACGACGACGCGGATGTCGGCGAGGGCGTCGCGGTCAGCGTCGACCTTGCCGGCCTCGGACCCGACGGCCTCGTCGGCTACCGCGCCAAGCGCCACACCGGCCTGATCGACGTCGATCGCCGCGCGGGCTACGACGTCGCCGAGTTCTGGGAGCCGATCGCGGCGCGCAAGGACGAGAGCCTGATCCTCGATCCCGACGAATTCTACATCCTCGCGTCCAAGGAGGCGGTGCAGGTGCCGCCCGACTACGCCGCCGAGATGGTGCCGTTCGATCCGCTGGTCGGCGAGTTCCGCGTGCATTATGCCGGCTTCTTCGATCCCGGCTTCGGTTATGCCGGCGCCGGCGGTCGCGGCGCCCGCGCCGTGCTGGAAGTGCGTTCGCGCGAGGTGCCGTTCATCCTGGAGCACGGGCAGACCGTCGGGCGGCTGGTCTATGAACGCATGCTGAAACGGCCGGCCTCGCTTTACGGCGAGCGCATCGGCTCCAACTACCAGGCGCAGGGACTGAAGCTGTCGAAGCATTTCCGGGTGTGACTCGCGCGGTCGGGGCCACGAACGCCGCGCAGTCCCGCGCAAGCGGAAAGCCCAAGCCAATGCGCAAGGCCGGGTCCGCGCGCCGGCGCGGGGACGAGCCGCGGCAATTCATCTCCCCGCCGCCACCTCCCTGCGCAGCTCGGAAAGCTCGCCGCGCAGCCGCCGCACTTCGGCGAGGATCGGCGCCGCCTCCTCGTGGATGATCTCGCGCTCGGCCTCGCGCTCTTCGTCGGCCATCTTCAGGGCTTCCGCCTGCATGGCATTGACCACCACGCCAATGAACAGGTTGAGCACCATGAACGTGGTGACGACAATAAAGACGATGAAGAACAGCCAGGCCCAGGGATGCTTCTCCATGACCCCCTTCACCACTTCGACCCAGCCTTCCAGCGTCATGATGGTGAACAGCGTGAAGAGCGAATCGCCGAGCGTGCCGAACTGTTCCGGCTTGTCCTCGCCGAACAGCTTGGTCGCCATCACCGCGAACACGTAATAGATCAGCCCGATCAGCATCACGATCGAGCCCATGCCCGGCAGCGCCGCCAGGAGGCCGGCCACCACGCGCTTGAGCGAGGGCAGCGCCGTGATCAGCCGCAGCACGCGCAGCACCCGCAGCGCGCGCAGCACGCTGAAGTTCTCGGTGGTCGGCACCACCGCGATCGCGACCACCACGAAATCGAACACGCTCCAGGGGTCGCGGAAGAAAGCCAGCCGATGCACCGCGATGCGCGCGGCGAGCTCGACCACAAAGATCGCCAGCATGATGTGGTCGAGCGTTTCCAGCAGGCGGCCGTACGACGCCATCACGGTCTTCGACGTTTCAAGACCGAGCACCACCGCGTTCGCGATGATCACCGTCATGATGAATCGCTCGGTCCGCGGATCGAGGATCACCTTGCGCAGCCATTCCATCTGTCTTGCTCCCACCTTCCGATTGCTTGAACCAAGCCGCATGCCGTTCATTCCCGCGCAAGCGGGAATCCAGGGGCCGCAAACGCTGATGCCTTGGCCCTGGGTCCCCGCTTCCGCGGGGACGAGCGGATTGTGATTGATCAGCCCTTGCCCATCGCCTTGCGCATCTCCGCGATCTCGGCGCGCAGCGCCTTGACCTCGGCCAGGATCGGCGCCGCCTCCTCCTTGACGATGTCGCGCTCGGCTTCGAGCTCCTGCTGAAACTCCTTCTCGTGCTCCTTCTGCATGGCGTTGACCACGACGCCGATAAACAGGTTGAGCACCATGAACGTCGTCGTCACGATGAAGGTCACGAAGAACACCCAGGCATAGGGATACTTCGGCAGCATGGCTTTCACGACTTCGACCCAGCCCTCCAGCGTCATCACCGTGAACAGCGTGAAGAACGAGCGCCCGAGCGTGCCGAACAGCTCCGGGAAGCCGGTCCCGTACAGCTTCACCGCGATCACCGCGTAGACGTAGTAGAGGAGCGCGATCAGCAGCACGATCGAGCCCATGCCCGGCAGCGCCGCCAGCAGGCCCGCGACCACGGCCTTCAGCGTGGGCACCGCCGTGATCAGCCGCAGCGCGCGCAGGATGCGCAGCGCGCGCAGCACGCTGAAGGTCTGGCTCGCGGGGACGAGCGCGATCGCAACCACGATGAAGTCGAACACGCTCCAGGGATCGCGGAAGAAGGCCCAGCGGTGGACGATGATGCGCGCGCCGACCTCGATGACGAAGATCCACACGATCAGGTCGTCGAAGAACTCCAGGAACGGCCCATAGGCGGCCATCACGGTCTTCGAGGTCTGCAAGCCGAGCGTGACTGCGTTGATGATGATCAGCGTCATGATCACGCGGTCGGTGCGCGGGTCGTCGACGATTTCCTTGAGCTTGGCGAGCACGGTTCTCCCCTTGGCCGTCCCCTGTGGCGGTCTGCCGCAGTTATAGCAGCGCGCCGCGACAATTGGGCGAGCCATGGCTCCGCCGCCCCCGGGGTTTGATGGTTCCGGCGCGGGGTTCGCCGATCGTCTCGCTGCACTCGCCGTCCTGGATGAGAAAGTCCGAGGGGGCGCGGGACACCGGGGTCGTCATCATGATAGGACCAAAGTCAAGAGGGGGCGCGCGGGCCGCGGGTCGGCCCACGACCGCTCGCGCGGCCGCGCGGGCCGGCTTTCCGCGCGCCGGTCCACGACCCGCTCGCGCGTGGCGCGACCGGGCGGGTCGCCAGCGGGACGGGGCTTGCGGCCGGATCGGCGGGCCGCCGGGCGCGACTTTCTGCGGTGGTCTTAACCGGCCCGGAACCGGCCGCGTGCGAGAACCGCCGGACCGGAGCGCGTGGCGGTCGCCGAGGGTTTGCTCGTCTGGGGTTTGCTCGTCTGTCTTGCCCCTGGCCGCCGCGCCTGGCTATGCTTTCTCCGGCGCGGGCGTAGTTCAATGGTAGAACGGCAGCTTCCCAAGCTGCATACGAGGGATCGATTC
>Ga0209172_10008023_pt1 | contig 10549 bp, 8 predicted proteins | sample LarsenN4metaG_FD_184113 | JGI IMG/M metagenome (GOLD analysis project Ga0209172, IMG submission 184113) | Hot spring sediment bacterial and archeal communities from British Columbia, Canada, to study Microbial Dark Matter (Phase II) - Larsen... ... | reverse complement strand
AAGCTGACGACCCGTGCGACACCGGAAAAACTGAAACAGATTGAGGACGGGAAATCGCAGGGCCCCAAGTCGGATAATCCGCCGGCGGCAGCTGTAATGCCTGCCAAGCCGAAGAGTCCGCAGGGACAACGGGGCGGTAATGGTAACAAGGCGGAACACAAGCCAAGCAAACGGACAGAGGCTGTCGCTCCGAATGCGCAGACAACCCGGCTGCCGGTTCCCTCCGCTTCGCCCAACGGTGACTACCATATGACCGACCGGCAGCGGAATTATCTGTTTCGCTTGGCATCGGACTTGGGACATCAAGGCGGGGACGCGCACGAGTTCCTGAAGGATATTTTTCAGGTCGAATCGCTCAAAGAGGTGACCAAGGTACAGGCCAACGAAGGCATAAACCTTCTGCTTGAGAAGCTCAAGGAGCAGCCGGAGGAGGTGTTCTCTTGAACGAGCTACAACAGACACCCCGCGACCATCTCTCCGTGAGCCAGATCAACCTCTACCTGCTCTGCCCCCGGAAGTATGCCTTCAGCTACGTGGAGAAGCTCGAGCGGCCATTCAAGCCGATTGGATGGGCCTTCGGGAGCGCCATGCACTCGGCCATCGAATGGCTGAACCGGGAGCGGAAGGCCGGACGAACGCCGGAGGCCTTAGAACTTTGGCGCATCTTCCTGGCCGACTGGGACGCCCAAAAGGTGGAAACGCTTCTCTTGAAAGGAGTCGATGATGAAGCCGTCTTGTCTCGACAGGGCAAGGAGTTACTCGGCCTCTACTACGCCGAGGCGACCAACCGGCCGCCGCCTCAGTCCGTGGAACTACCCTTCAAGGTCAACCTTGTTGACCACGAGACCGGCGAGACGCTTGATCTGCCCCTCGAGGGTGCCATCGACCTGGTGGAGAAGGGAGATACCGTGGTGGAAATTAAGACCACCAGCCGGGCTTTCTCCCAACTCCAGCTTGACCAGCACCTGCAGATTACGGCCTATGCCTACGCGTACGAGGTCCTCTACAAGCGCAAGCCGCGTCTGGTTCTGGAATCCCTTTTCAAAGGGAAAAAGTCGCGGATTGAGCGGACTGAAGTGAAGCGAACCAAAGACGACTACGCTCGGTTCTTCCATATCGCCAAGGCGGTGGTGAAGGCAATCCGCTCCGGCAACTTCCATCCCAATCCGGGATGGCAGTGTGCGGATTGTGAGTTTTTTGAAGCGTGTCAAAAGTGGAAAGGGTAAATAAAGCAAAGAGAGTGTGAAAGGCACTCTCTTTTTTTAGCTTGCCTCAGTTCCAAAAAAGTGCTTGCGCAGGCAACACACCAATCGTTAATTTCTCGATTGAACGATAGGACATGGTGAATCTTAAACGTTAACCGAGTGGTGGAGCCTTTTCAAGAGCAGACGCTAAGAACCTGTCGAGATTGTCGCTTGAAGGGAGGTGATATGTTCCGGGCTTGTTTTTTTATCGTCTTGGCGATTTTGGTTTCAACAATTTCCTCCCCCGCCCAAAGCTCACTACCTGTTATTCTCTTCCAAAAGGATGGTGCCGGTCAGTTTGGCTACTCCGTTGCTTCGGCCGGGGATGTGAACGGGGACGGAAAGTTTGATTTCATCATAGGAGCCCCCTATGATGGGCTCGGGTCGGTTTATGTGTATTCCGGTGCCGACAGTTCACTCCTTTACCAAAAAAATGGCATGCTGGGTAGTGGTCTTGGTTATGCCGTTGCTTCCGCAGGAGATGTGAATGGAGACGGAAAATCGGACTTTATAGTAGGAGATCGTTACGCGGACCCCGGTGGCCATAATGAGGCGGGATCTGCCTACGTTTATTCCGGTGCTGACGGTTCACTGCTTTATCAGAAAAACGGTGTGGCGGCCAACGACTACTTTGGGTGGTCCGTTTCAGGGGCTGGAGACGTCAACGGGGATGGAAAAGCTGACTTCATCGTTGGGGCATATTACGCCAGTCCAGGAGGGCTTGAACACGCTGGTTCGGCTTACGTGTATTCTGGTGTCGATGGTTCCCTAATCTACCAAAAAGACGGTGTAGGACCTTATGCGGGATATTATGATCTTTTGGGATATTCTGTAGCCTCCGCGGGAGATGTTAACAAAGATGGTAAAGCAGATTTTATTGTCGGGGCACGGGGCGCCGCAGGAGGAATCGGGTCAGCCTTCGTCTATTCTGGCTCCAACGGTTCTCTGCTTTATCAGAACGACGGCAATGACAGTAATAGGTATTTTGGCTATTCAGTCGCCGCTGCCGGGGACGTAAATGGCGATGGATATTCTGATTTTTTAATTGGAACCCCTTATGCTACCTTGGGAGGTCTTTCTGATGTTGGGTCGGTCTATGTTTATTCCGGCGCCGACGGTTCAGTGCTTTATCAGAAGTATGGTGAACATCTTGCGGATTTCTTTGGCTATTCCGTCTCCTCGGCCGGAGATCTGGACGGAGATGGGAAAGCTGATTTTATTATCGGTGCCCCCGGGACCAACCCAAACCTTATTCTTGCAGGTGGATCCGCTTATGTCTATTCGGGTGCCGACGGTTCTCTTCTTTTCAAGCTAGATGGTGCTGTAAGATTCGGGAGTTTGGGTTCATCTGTTGCGTCCGCAGGGGACGTGGACGGAGATGGTAAAGCTGACGTTATCATAAGTGCTCCTGGGCATAGCTCAGTCTATATCTATAGTTTCAAATGCATTCGGCAAGCTTCCAGTGGAATCCGTCTGACCTCTGTTGAAAAGAGTTCGGACAGCGTAAACTCTTTGAGTTACCTTCCAAGTCGATTAGATTCAGTAAGTGCTGGTGATTACCTTCGCTTTCACGGGTCAGCCACTTCTTCACAAGGTGTCGCTTTACCAAATGTTCCCGTAGTCGTTTATAACTCTATGAATTACAATTCTTCTGGAGGTGAATCGGGGCTTGATACAGTTCATACAAATTCCTGTGGAGAGTTTGTTTACCCGAATCCTGCCCAATATCCTTCAGGATTTCAAGTAACCAAGGAAGGCTTTTGGCCATTATGGTTTGCGGTAAATGATAGTGAGGCGGTGCCGTTTCTTCTAACCGTAGGAAATGGCTGTTCCTCTTGTTCCATTGATAGCATCGTAGCGGCTCTTAATGCCGATACCAGTGGGCTTTTTGATGCGGTAGCAACTGTAAATGATACGACTGATCCTTTGCTATTTCCAATATATAATTATCCGGCCAATGATTCGAATTTGTCGGACAGTGTGAATAACAGATTTTGGGCTGCGTATTCTTTAAAATATTTTGGCCCGCTTGCCGGATATCCATTCCTTTTTAATCCTCCAGTACCGGTTTATGCAAACTCCAATGGGAAGACTGGCAATAATTCCATAAACACCGGCTGGCTACTACGAGGAGATGAAATTGTCGCCGCCCGATTGGAGAGTGTGGCAAAAGACATGCCCAATTATTTTAAAACCATTGACCAAAGAGTGCAACTGGTAGCGGCAAAGGACACAATAAGCGGACTTTGGCGCACATTTGCTCGTTCTTCAGAAATAAATTCTTCAGTAGATTTGAAAAAGTATGCGTGGTGGATTGGCGTATCAGCCAAAAAGGTCAACCGTAGTATAAATCAATTTGCTAATGACAATTGGGATCTTGTGGCTTGCGCCGGAGTCTGCGCAGGCGGAATTCTAACAGGATTTGGTGCGCCCGTTGCCTGTACTCCGCTTGTGATGGGTATTGCTAAGAAAGCGGACAAGGTATTGTTTAAAAAAGCTGTTTCGGAAATCAGTTGTTATAAGGCAAATAATCTCACAACTTGCCGCTCTGATGCTGGCCAGAAAGCAGATGAAGCTTACTTATTCGCAGTCTCTGTGCCCAGTGCCTTAAACGCCCTTAACCCCGCTTCACAGCTCTGTGGGGCATTTGGTTTGATAAAAGCCATTGTCGATCTTTCTTCAAATGACAGTCGACCTTCCTATGATTTTGGTCAGTCCAAAAGTAGCTGGAGTAAAAAGCCCTCAACCGGGGATTACCAGTCCTTTATTAGAACTGACATAATTAAGCAAGGTATTCAGAATTTAAACAACAGGAACGTTTCAGCAATTACTGCTATTCCCGACAGTTTGTTCCTGGATCTTTATCTAACCAAAGTTGATACTCCGTCCTTTAATGTAAGTGCAAACTGGGACGATCAGATGAACCCCCAAAATTTGAATCTTACCATCGGTGCCGACAAAATCTTTTTTGCTCCCCAAGATACGACAGAAACTCTTGCAGGCTTGGCGTTGGTTAATGCGGCTGATACGGCCACTGTTATAGTGACAAGAATAAATGATTCGACCTATTCGGCTACTATTCCATTATCTGCGATGCTCAATTATAATCCGGGCCAGCCGTATACTGTTCTTTTGATTGTAAATGGGCGAGACTTATTCAGCAACTACGGGCAGAAGACTTCCTTTCCAGCACTAGCTACAATGACCTCGAATGGTGGTTCAATCGGCACTCCTGGGAAATGGAGATTAGATATTCCCATGGGGTCTTTACCATCCAACCACGTTGTTACATTGATTCCAGTTACTCCTCCAGCTATAGGATTTGCAATTAGTAACAGAACTCTTTCGATCGCAAGTCCGCATTTCTTAGGGGATGTAATTGCCGTTACACCAACAGATTTAGATTTGAACAGTTTTGCTTACCTCACTTTACCATTCGATACCACAGAATATAAAGAACTTATAGATAGTACCGTTGTTCTAGCTCGTTTTGATTCTGTTCAGGGCTGGAGGTCGCTGGGTGGAACCATTAAAAAAGATAGCGGTTTGGTTACGGCTGCTATTTCACAATTTGGAATTTTTGGCGTGATAGCATTTCCAAACCTGGGCGACCTTAATGGAGATAAGAATTTAACCCCCGCCGACGTAGTTTTAGAACTCAACTGTGTGTTCCTTGGATTGGGAGTCTGCCCACTATCTTTGGCGGATGTAAACTGTGATGGCAGTTTGACTCCCTCAGATGTGGTGCTCGAGCTGAACGCCGTATTCCTCGGAGCACCGTTTCCGTGTTAGCGTTCAACTTGTTTTAACCCAAAGGGCAGGAGAAATTCTGCTCTTTTTAATTTATCCCTCGCGACAATGTTTCGCCTCTTGTTTCCACCATTAGGGCAGCTATGATGAGCTTACGATAGAACGTCCCGGCGAATTTCCTCCACTACCTTTTGGGGGGCAGGTTCCAGTAAAAAGTCTCGAACGCCCTTTTCGAAGGTTGCACACCTTGAAAAGTTGCCAAAAGTGAAAAATCTCAATACTTGATCAATGCCCTGAAAATGGGCGTTTTGTATGCGTGTATATGCTAATGTTTCTTACGACATCATTGAATTGCCTTTAATTTAAGACTATAATTCAGTGGCGTTTGCAAAGTATACCTTACTTTAATGGAAATTCGTCAATGAAGAAATACGCCCTCAAAATAATTTTTTACTTATTAATGTTTGAGGTTGTTGGTATCCCGCTTTTAGGCTTCTCCGTGTCTCGGGGCATTATTCTGAATGGTTTTTTCGAATTGATAGTAGACATTTTACCGTTTTCTATCGTTCTACTTTATCTCAGCTTTACACTAAGTGACCTAAACGCTAACCCAAAGTTTGCCAGAGCACTTTTCTCTTTCTCGCCACGCAAGAGCCGCGAATATTATCAGGAATTGGCCGAGCAACTACCAGAAAAGCAAAATCAATTGTCGCGATCGAGTTTTTTTATCGGCCTCAGCCTCCTTGCTCTTGGAATCTCTCTAGTTCTCAAGGTTGCCTATTTCTCAGATTATTTTCAGGTGCCCCATACTCCCGAACCTCACGATCAAGATGGTACCGTTGGCGCAGCCTTTCTCGCTATCGTAGTGGGGATTTTTTCATGCATAGTGGGTTTTTGGCAGAGAAGGAAAAGCTACGTACTGTTTTTCCAAAGATACCATCACAAGTTTGCCTATTTTTTAATTTTCCTCGGAGCGCTTGTTCTTATAAGTTTCGTTTTTTGGGCACTCACGCTAATTTCTTGAGAAACTATTCTTTTGGCAACTTCTCATCCCTTGTCTCCTGCCCCGGCCGCGATAGGATTAGAACAATCCTCCTCGGAATTTGCTTTTAGCCAATTGATATGGATTTCCTGCAGTTCTTTTATGGCTTCATCTGAAAGCATTTGATGTGGACAGATTACTCGACCTTTATCGCCTTGGCCTTGCCGACTTATCATGGCCGGCCTGCTTCACGACTTGAATCAGGCCGAGAGGAAGTATATATTCATCGCGTGATAATGTGCACGTCTTATCGTCTAACAACGACTATCAACGAATAATCAAAATCGTGGGAATACCCGAATCACAATTAGAAACTTGGGCGCACCAGGGAGCGACGGTAACAGCAAAAGCAACTCACGAGTCTATCCGGAATGCCCTTGAAAGTGACAGCTCTCCAATTAAAGATCGTGTCAAAAAGGGAGGGGCGGAGATTTACCTCCAGGGTTCGTACAAAAACGATACGAATATCCGTGGCGACAGTGATGTCGATTTGGTCGTGGAACTCAACACTGTATTTGGTCACAATGCACATGAACTTCCCCCAGACCAAAAGCGCCTTCATGATCTCACGTACGAGAATGCTACATACAGCTGGGAAGAATTCCGGGCAGATGTTATCACAGCTGTTTCCAAATATTATGGACCTGCTAAAGTTGACACTACCGGCAACAAGTCCATTAAGCTTCTCCCTGTCCCTGGTCGGCTTAAGGCTGATATAGTTCCCGCGGTCAAATTCAGAAAATATAGTCACTTCCGTGGACGAGATGACTTTCGTGCGAAAAGAGGTATAAGGTTTTATCATCGCACTACGAAAAAGGCGATTGTTAACTTTCCCCATCATCACTTCGATAACGGGAAAGAAAAAAATTCGGAGAGCCGTACGAATGGCTGGTTCAAGCCCACCGTCCGAATTTTTAAAAACGCCCGTTCGTACCTTATCGAGAAAAATCTGCTCGCCGACGGAAAGGCGCCTTCCTATTTTCTACAGAGCCTTATTTATAATGTTCCGGACAAATTATTCGGGGGTACCTACCAGAGCACGTTCTATAATTTGTTGAAGTATTGGTGCGACAACACGATTGACCGCTTCGTATGCCAGAATGAGGTAGACAACCTGTTCGATTCCACGAAAGAACAATGGAATCTTCCAGATGCCAAGACCACAATTCGTGCCATGGTCCAGCTTTGGAACGATTGGCAGTGAAAGCCATGCACCCTTACGCAATTGATGCCCCCGAGCGAAAGATGATCCCCTTAGTAATCGCTGCAGTTGCAATCATGTCAGCGTGGCTACTTAATGTTGGGCTGGAAAAGCTACGGATTGCAATGCCATGGTGGGTAGATGCGCCCTCCGTAATGGGGTTTTACGGCATCATTTACATCCTTTTCGATAAATATCTTTGGCGGCTTGAATGGCTTCATCGGCTCGGGCTCATAAGAACACCAATATTGGCCGGTAGCTGGGTTGGCACTTTAACATCATCATTCGAACCAGATACATCAAAAAATGCCAGATTAAGAATAATCCAGAGTTGGACTAAAATCGAAATCTCACTTTTGACTGATACATCCCAGTCACACAGCTTAGTCGCGTCGATATTATCGACAACATCCAACGGAATGATATTGAGCTATCAGTACCAGAATGACCCTATACCTAACACTCCCGACACCATGCAAATCCACTACGGGACTGCAAAGCTGGTTCTGGTCGAAAACAAACTGGAAGGAGAATACTACTCCGGACGAGGCAGGCAAAATACCGGGGCACTTTCTTTTGTTAGATCTTCTAAATTAGAAGAGTGAGCCTTCTATCGGTGATATTCTTGCCTCTTCCGGCCACTTTTTCTCCCTTGTAGCGCAACCTGGTCCGTCTATACTCGGATTATGGTCGAGACGGCACACTTAGGGTTCCTGGTTTTGGCAGGGCTACGATGTTCATCTCCGGCGTCACCTTGGTTCTAACTTCGTGTACTAAGGCGCTCCCGGTAATGGCCGAATTCGGCAATTAGAAAAAAGTCAAAAAAGCCAGATAAAATCTGGTTTTTTTGATGAACAAAAAGTGGCCGACTCCGGCCATAACGGCCTACCGGAAATGGGAATCGAACCAGGAAGGGTAGGAAAAAAGCGGTCAGGGCTTGAACCCGATCGTCCGCTCCTCGTCGTTAGAACCGAAATCAGTGAGCAATAACTTATACAATTCTGGAAATTGTTCTTTTTGTCCCTCCAGGACGCGTCGGGATATGGGGCGGTAGATCGCTTGAAACAACCGGAAAAGGTTTTCACCCATGAGGCGGGTCTCTTCCAGCGACAAGACTTCCCCGGTCATCCGGTGATGGAGATCTTGGAGTTCTTTGATGGATTCGTCGGAGATTTCCACGATGGTTGGCTTCGTTGGTTTCCGACCTTTCGTAAAAGCTTGATAATGCGAGATGCGGAATATGATAAAGACAACCGGACAGCAAAAAGACCACCCCCAGCATCTTTCTGGTGGCAAGTAGTATAAAACCATTCTTCAAAACCTCTTATTTTTTGTTTTTCTTGAAATATGTTGCATCGAGGTACATCGATTTCTTTCTCGATTTATCAATCCAATCCAAGAATATCGAGGGCCGCTTGGGAACCCCGGCGAACCCTCTGGTCCAAAGTAAATAACACCGTTTACGCGTCCTCGTTAAAGCGACTAGAAATTTACAAATCTCAATATCGTGAATGTTATAAGGATTTATAGGAAGGTCGCGGTTATGCAAGCCAACGACAATGACATACTGTCCGGATAACCCCTTTGCGCCTTGAAAGGATGTAAGCTTTATGCTGGGTTTACTGAACTCTCCTTCCTGTTTGGAGGGAATGCTCTTCAATTCGTCTTCTAATTTTTGTGCCTGATTAAGAATTCGTTTGGCGTACTCCTTTGGAATTATGTTTTTCAGTGGACTATGCAGCAAGAAGCGCTTTGGATCCTTTTTATAAAATACTGGATTGTCCACCTCCAGCATTACTCGCCAACCCAGAGTTGATTCAGGATTTGTTTTGAGGATTTTGAGACCATCCTTCCGGATAATTTTGTCGTCGTCAATCGTTGTGCTTTTCTTTTCGTCAAGAACATACTTCTGTTCTTTCAGGTAAGCCGATATTTGTGACAAGTATTGCTTATTGCCGATTATTAGAACTGTCGGGAACCCTTTCTCGCGGGACTCCCTGATGTCATCGCGCGATATCGATTTGATAATTTCCTCAATGGCGAAGCCGAAATAATTGCCCTTTCCGCTTTTTTGAATGGATGTATTGATACAGATGATGTTGGGGTGGGCTTTGCTATCGACTTCTTTATGGGGCGGGAAGTACCGATATGATTTTGGAATTCGGTCTTTGAGGTGGTCGTCTTGCGTTGCAGCGTGAACGATATCATTAAAAGCATCGATGATAACCTTGGGACATCTCAAACAAAAAGGCAGCTCCCCATGTTCGTACTCCGGCGATTTGTGAAGATCGCGAATAAAGTTCCAACTGGAGCCGCGGAAAGATCCATAAAGGACCTGATCGTCATCGCCAGCAATCACTATTGGATTTGTTTCTGAAAGAATTCTCAAAAGCGAGACCTCGAGTAGATTGAAATCTTGGTACTCATCTACGAGAATTAGCGCGTGACTCTCAGCGGTTTTTGGCGCTGCACTCCATTTCAAATAGACGCGGAAGACCATATCATCAAAACTGACGGCATTGTAATAGTTGGAGCGGTCAATAAAAAAGCGTGTGCTCTGATTATCCACGGTCGCACGCATGAGCTTTATGAATTCCGGAGGTGCTATATCGGGATGGAGCATAGACCAATCACTTTTAAGGAGCGTTGGCAATTTCGGAAAAACGTCGAAATCCTCTTTCAGCTCATCCCTCAGAAATGGATTTTTATGCAATAATTGCTTGCAATAGGAATGAAAAGTAGCAACACCTGACAAATTCTTCAGATCCCTTTTTAATTCGTCGGCAAGGTCGTTGATGAAGGTCACTGTTAGATGGCCTTCTGCAGAATTGTTCTTATTTTTGCTTTTTGAGAGTAGGCGTTTGAAGAGAGATGTTTTGCCAGCGCCGGGCCCAGCAACCACGATCTTCTTGGGATGATCGGACTTAACTATGGCTTCTATTGCAGCCATCCATTCCTTTTCTATCTTCTCGTGCATACCTCAAAATATAGACCTTGCGCAGACAACAACAAGGCCAATAGTGTAAGTGAAGTAGCCTCCTCCGGCCACTTTTTCTCCCTTGTTGGGTAAATGGCTTATCCTATAATTGACTCATGGTCGAACAGGGGGTCGGGGGGTTCCGGTTTCAGTAGGGATACGATTTTCAAGTCCGAGGTCAGGCTGGTTCTAACGTCATGTAATCTCCCGCTCCAAACCGAAATGAGAGATGTCGTTGGGTCCATTTGTATAGGAATTCCGTGGTTCCCCGTCGGTTCTAACCATTCATGGCCACCGTTTAACCGGTCTAAGCCTTCCTTGATGACCATCAGCGG
>Ga0209172_10008019_pt1 | contig 10555 bp, 6 predicted proteins | sample LarsenN4metaG_FD_184113 | JGI IMG/M metagenome (GOLD analysis project Ga0209172, IMG submission 184113) | Hot spring sediment bacterial and archeal communities from British Columbia, Canada, to study Microbial Dark Matter (Phase II) - Larsen... ... | reverse complement strand
GCCGCTCGTGCGCGCTGGCGTGCGCTTCATCGACGGCGCGCAGGAGACACCGAAGACCGCTGTTGGAGAGGCGAAGGAGAACGCCGCCTAACTCACGCGGCCGATCCACAACATTTGACAATTTCTCATCCGCGCATGCGAGCCATTCTCACGGCCGAGAGTTCGTCATTCGACCTGCGCCAAGTGATCGACGGAGGGAAGATGCTCTTGGTCAATCTGTCTCGCGGACAGATCGGTGAAGGTCCTACGCAGCTTCTCGGAGCTCTACTCGCAGCTCGTATAGGGTTGGCCGGGTTGGCTCGCGCAGACATACCCGAACAGAACCGCCGGGACTTCTGCCTCTACCTGGACGAGTTCCAGATGTTTGCGACGGAGTCGTTTGTCTCGATGCTTGCGGAACTACGCAAGTATCGCGTCGCCCTAGTTCTCGCCAATCAGTACTTGGGACAACTTGACCCCAAAGTCCGTGACGCTGTGGTTGGAAACGTCGGTACGCTGATTTCGTTTCGAGTCAGCGCCGATGATGCGGGATATCTTGCGCGTGAATTCGCACCAGTGTTTGAGGCGCAAGACATTGTGGACCTTCCGAACTACGACGTGTGCATGCGGTTGATGATTGATGGGGGGGGGAAGTGTCGATACCGTTTAGCGCGCGGACGATTGCCGAGCCTGATCTGAGGGTCGACGTCAGTGGCCTGAGCAGGGGGGAATTGCAGAGAGAAGTGAAGCGCGACCAATGAAAAGACTTGCAGAGGCAAAAGGCCAGCAAACTACGCCGGCCTGCAGTGGCGCCGTGACATAGTGTCCTTGGAACCGACGTCACCTTAATCCCCGTCACGCGTGGTTGTGTATCAAGACGTCCAGAGAGTCAAGATCTTGGGTACCCACTTTCTCGTGGTCGGTCTACTTCTTGTGCACGTTTAATTCGTGCGAGATCGTCCGGCCCGCAGGGTCTGGGGTCGCATCCGCTAACCGTGTCTGAAGCGTGCTGATGAGTCGCCTCACGACCATCGACACCGTCTCGCCGCAATGAAGCGCTTCTTCCTGGAGACGCTTGTACTCGGCCTGAGAAATCCAAATGTGCATCTGATGCTGGCGCTGCTTCCGAACAGAAGTCGAACGCTGCGAGACTCTCATCGCGGAACTCCGGACGCCGAGGGTTTCGAGCGTCCTGGGAGATCCAACGTCTGCGGAGCATCCACCGAACGGCAACTGTTGAGTCGGGTGCGAAGCACGCTTGTTCGAAAACAGGCCGCGCTGGCGTCTTCCCCCCCCTTCGCGGCGGGCAGGTTGCGCGGAAACGACATTATTCCGGCCATCGACTGGAACGTACGATTGCGCGCGATCCAGTCATCGAGGTTGAGCGGGGCGACACCTCCCCGATTGAAGGCTTGAAATCGTTCCCACACCATCACCAGGCGATCGGCCTGCGGGAATGGAAACGGACGGAGCAGCGTGGCGTCCGCCAGCGCGAAGATAGCGCTGTTGGCGCCGATGCCCAGCGCCAGCGTCAACGCCGCGACGATGGTGAACCCCGGCGCGCGGCGCAGCTGCCTGACCGCGAAGCGCACGTCATTACGCAAGTCCTCGAGTCGTTGTGTCAGACGCATTTCGCGATCTCGCTTTCTGCCCAGGTCGATGCACGTCCGTTTGAGTTGTCCGAGATCCCCGATGCGCGCGAGCACGATCTCGCGCGCCGCCTGTGGATCCATCCCGCGCTCGACCAGCTCGCGCGTGCGCAGCTCGATGTGATGGGCGAGCTCCTCGTCCACCTCTTGATCGAGCGGCACATGCCAGAGCCATGAGCGAAGCGAACGTTTCATAGTCTCCGTAGTGTCCGGCTTCGGCCGGACTTGTAGTGTCCGGCTTGAGCCGGACTTCACCGGTCCGCCTGAAAGGCGGACACTACTCGGAGCCGGACTTCACCGATCCTCAACGCGGACACTACTCGATTCGAAACGCCACTACCGGGTCGACGCGCGCCGCACGGTACGCGGGAATCAGCGACGCGACGGCAGCGGTGATAGCCAGCACGACGATCACTCCGGCGAAGGTCAACGGGTCGAGCGGCTGCACACCAAACAGGAACGTGGCGATGCTCTGTGCCAGCAGTGCGGCAAGCACGAGGCCGACGAGTGCACCGGCGCCGATGACCCGAGCCGCGTTGGCGAGCACCATCTTCAGAATGGTGGCGGCGCTGGCACCGAGCGCGATCCGCACGCCGAATTCGCGGACACGCTGCTGCACGCCGTAGGACAGCACGCCGAACACTCCGACCATCGCGAGCAGCAGCGCGAGCCCGGCGAACGTGGTCACCAGCGTGGCGCGGAACCGCGGCCGCGCGATTGCCCGCCATTCGGCCTCGGCCAGTGTTTGGACGCGCGTGACCGGCTGTTCCGGATCGATCCGGGCGATTGCCGCCTGCACAGCGGACGCCAACGAGGCTGCCGGAAGGCCGTTGCGGGGGCGGACGACGAGCGTCGAGTTGGCCCAGGCGTTTTGTGTCAGCGGCACGTAGATCTGGTCCGTGTCCTCCCCCTCATGCGACGGACGGATCGGCGCGACTACGCCCACGATCTCGCGGGTGACTGGCGCGACGCGTCCCAGTCCCAGCATCGGGACCGTGACCCGGACACCGATTGGATTCCGCCCGGCCAGATGCTTGGTGACGAAATCACTGCTGACCAGCGCAACCGGAGTGGATGATGCCGTGTCGTGTTGCTCGATGCCACGACCCTGGAGCACGGGCACACCGATGGCATCCAGATAGCCGGGGCTGACGATCATGTAGTCCACGGCCGGACGGTTGGCGGCGGCCTCGACCGCTTGTCCCTCGATCGTCACGTTGAAGCCCCTGTAGAAGACGCCGCCGAGCGGCAGCCCACTGCCCCAGCCGACGTTGCGCACACCGGGCAGTTCGGCGACTTCGCGCTCGACGCGGCGGTAGAACTCGGCCATCGACTCGACGGTCTTGTGTCTGGACTGTGGCAGGCCATAGGAGAGTGCGACCTGCATGGTCAGCGCGCTTTCGACGCGGGCGCCGCCATCGACGTCACCAAGCGCCGCGAGCGAGCGCAGCAGCAACCCGGCGCCGCAGAGGAGGAGCACCGCGCTCGCCACTTCTGCGACCACCAGCACACTGCGGAATCGGCTGCCGGCCTTCGTACCTCCGCGCCCTTCGGCTGCCAGCACCTGTGTCAGCCTCGTGCCGGTGGCCTGCCACGTGGGAGCCAATCCGAACAGCACACCGACGATGAGCGATGCGGCGGCGCAGAACGTCACGACCCGCGCATCGAACACCAGCGCCACGGACGGCGGCAACAGACCAGGGGGAAGGAGGGAGGGCGCGGCCAGGAGGATCGCGTAGCCCACGCCCATGCCCAGCACTCCGCCAAGCACCGCCAACACCACGCTTTCTGTCATGATCTGCGCGACGATGCGGGCCCGGCCCGCACCGAGCGCCGAGCGGACCGCCAGCTCGCGGGCCCGGCCGCTCATGCGCGCCAGCACCAGGTTGGCGACGTTGGCGCAGCACATCAGCAGCACGAAACCGACCACGCTGAGGAACAGCCGCGCGTTCCGCCGGACCTCCGCGCCGACCAGTACATCGGCCATCGGTTCGACGGTGACGCCACGGTCGCGGTTCACGTCCGGGTACTCCTCGCGCAGCGCCGCAGCAATCGTGGACATGTCGCTTTGTGCCGCTTCGATCGACACGCCCGGTTTCAATCGGCCGAACACGCGGAGAAAGCGGAGCCCGCGCGGATCCATGGCTGGCAGTTCGTGCCAGATCGTCCAGAGGTCCGCCTCGGTGAGGAACTGGAAGCCCGACGGCACGATGCCGAGGACGGTGAATGCGAATTCATCGATGCGAAGCTGGCGGCCGATGATGCCCGGATCGCTGCCGAACCGTGTCCGCCACAGCCGCTCGCTGATCACCGTGACGTTGGGTGGCAGTGCCTTGTCGCTGGGGACGAAGGTCCGCCCGAGAATCGGCCGCACGCGCAGGACATCGAAGAAGCGGTGCGTGACCTGCTGTGACGGCACCTCCTGCACGGTTCCGTCCGCCATCCTGACCCGGCGCGCGTACGGGAATGCCCCCGCCATCGATTCAAACGTCCGGTTACGCGCCTCCCAGTCGTCGAAGTTGCGCGACGAGACGGCGGTGCGCGGGAATTTCGGCAGCGACTCCGCCACCATGACCAGCCGGTCGGGCTCGTCGAACGGCACCGGGTTCAGCAGCGTGGCGTCCACCAGTGCGAAGATGGCGCCGTTAGCTCCGATGCCGAGCGCAAGCGTCAGTGCCGCGACCAGCGTGAATCCCGGCGCGCGGCGCAGCTGCCTGGCCGCGAAGCGCACGTCATTGCGCAAGTCCTCGAGTCGTTGTGTCAGATGCATCTCACGATCTCGCTTTCTCCCCAGGTCGATGCACGTCCGTTTGAGTTGCCCGAGATCCCCGATGCGCGCGAGCACGATCTCGCGCGCCGCCTGTGGATCCATCCCGCGCTCGACCAGCTCGCGCGTGCGCAGCTCGATGTGATGGGCGAGCTCCTCGTCCACCTCTTGATCGAGCGGCACATGCCAGAGCCATGAGCGAAGCGAACGTTTCATAGTTCCGTAGTGTCCGGCTTCAGCCGGACTTCACCGGTCCGCCTGAAGGCGGACACTACTCGGAGCCGGACTTCACCGGTCCGCCTGAAGGCGGACACTACTCGGAGCCGGACTTCACCGATCCTCAACGCGGACGCTACTCGGCTCTAAAGGCCTCCACTGGATCGACACGCGCCGCGCGCCATGCGGGCGCCGCAACGGCGATCGCCGCGGTCGCCATGAGCACCAGCGGCACGACCGCGAACGTGACGGGATCGAGCGGCGCGATCGGGAACGCGAGGATTGCCACGAAGCGGCTGACCGCCGCCGCTGCGGCAAGGCCGATCGCGATTCCGATCACCGTCAGTCTCGCCGCGCCGCTGAGGACCAGCCTCAGCACGTCGTGCACGCGGGCGCCCATGGCGATGCGGACGCCGAACTCGCGCGTGCGTTGTTGAACGGAGTAGGCGAGCACGCCGAAGACGCCGACCATCGCCAGCACGAGCGCCAGCGTCGCGAACGTGCCGACGAGCACCGCGCGGAATCGTGGCCTCGCGTTGGCCTGGAACGCCACCGTGTCGATCGTCCTCACGCGCGAGACGGGACGGTCCTTGTCCACTCGCGCGATCGCGGCACGCACCGCCGGCGCGAGCGCCTCGGCGGATCCCGATGCCGGCCTCACGCTGATCGACGCCATGAACCAGGTGTTCTGTGCGAGCGGCACGTAGATCTGTGGCACCGGCTCTCGCTCGCCGGGATATGTCTTGACCTGTCGTGCGACGCCGACGATCTCGCGGGTGACCGGTCCGCCGGGACCGAGCCTCATCGCCGGAACCGCCAACCGCATGCCGATGGGTTCCCGGTTTCCGATGTAGCGCCGGACGAATGCCTCGCTGACGATCGCCACCTGGACACCGTCAGTGGTGTCGGTGTCTGCGAAGTCGCGGCCCCTCACGATCGGAATGTCCAGCGTCGTGAAGTACGAGGGGCTGATGATCTGGTAAGCCGCCGCGGTGCGATTGGCGTCGGGGTTGGGTGGATCGCCGACGATGGTGAAAATCTGGCCGAACCACATGCCGTCGAGCGGCAATGCCCCACCGATGGCGGCGCTGCTGACACCGGGCACCTGCTTCACCGCGTCCTCGACGTTCTCGAAGTACTGGCGGGCGAGGTCCTCGGTGCCATATCGCGTCGGGCCGTTCATCGGCAGGTTCATCACCATCGTCAGCACGTTGCGCGCGCGATAACCGCCGTCCACGTTCTCGAGCGCGATCAAGCTGCGCAGCAGCAGCACCGCACCACACAGCACGAGCACCGCCGCTGCCACTTCGGCGACGACGAGCGCACTACGAAGAACCCCGCCTCGAGCGGTGGTGCGACGATCGCCAACCAGTGATTGCGTCATCGATCTCCCGGTCGACTGCCACGCTGGTGCGAGCCCGAAGAGCAGGCCGGCGGCAAGCGAGGTGGCGGCGCAGAACAGCAGGATTCGTCCGTCGAAGGCGAGCGACACGGCGCTTGGCAGCAGGCCCGGCGGAACGATCGAGGGTGCAGCGCGGAGGATGGCGGCGCCGATGGCCGCTCCCAGCGCGCCTCCCAGGACAGCGAGCACGAGGCTCTCCGTCAGCAGCTGCGCCATCACGCGGCCGCGAGTGGCGCCGAGGGCCGACCGTACGGCCAGCTCACGCGCTCGCGCGTTGGTGCGCGCCAGAAACAGGTTGGCCATGTTGGCGCAGCACATGAGCAGCACGAAGCCGACGACGCCGAGCAGCAACAGCGAGGTCAGGCGCATTTCTGATCCGACAAGGGCCTCGCGAATCGGCTGCAACGTCGGGTCGTGCCCCTTGTTCGTATCGGGGAACAGTTCGGCGTTGCGGGCGCCGATGGCCGTCAGATCCTGCTGGGCGGCGGCCATCGAGACGCCAGGCTTGATGCGTCCGATGGCAAAGAGAAAGTGCGCGCGCCGCATGACCGGGTCGCCGCCGACCGGAGTGTTGAACAGAATCCACAGCTGGGGCGGTTCCGAGCCGGCGTTGTTGATCGTGGCGGGGACGACCTGAAACCGGTCAGGGACGATGCCGATGACCGTTCGCGGCTGCTCGTTGACGACGAGTGAACGGCCGACGATGGCCGGGTCGGCGCCGAATCGCCGGCGCCAGAATCCTTCGCTGAGAATGACGGTTGACGGAGCCGCGGCATCCGATGGCAGAAAGGTCCGGCCGGCGGTCGGTGTGACACCCAGGATGTCGAAGTACTCCGCGGTCACGGATTGCGACCGCACCTGCTCGGGCAGGCCGTCGGCGCCGGTGAGAACGGCGTTGTCGGGGGTGAACGCCGCCATGGCGTCGAACGTCCGGTTCTGATCCGCCCAGTCCCTGTAGTCGGGCGGCGTCACCTGCGACAGGTAGCCGTTGGGATAGCGCTCCCACAGCATCACCAGACGATCCGGCGGCGTGAGAAACGGCAGCGGCCGCAGGAAGGTCGCGTCCGCGAGCGCAAAGATCGCGCTGTTGGCGCCGATGCCGAGCGCGAGTGTCAACGCGGCGACGAGCGTGAATCCGGGTGTCGCCCGCATCTGCCGGAGCGCATACGTCACGTCGTCACGAAATTCATGAAGCCGCTGTGTGAGTCTCATCTCTCGATCCCGCTTTCTGCCCAGGTCCTCGCAGGTGCGTTTCAGGTGCCCGAGGTCGCCGATGCGCGAGAGCACGATCTCGCGCGCCGCCTTGGGGTCCATCCCGCGCTCGACCAGCTCGCGCGTGCGCATCTCGATGTGGAAGGCGAGCTCTTCATCGACTTCCTCGCGAATGCTGACCCGCCAGAGCCACGAACGAAGTGAACGTTTCATAGGTTCCGTAGTGTCCGGCGTCAGCCGGACTTCACCGGCCGCTTGAAGGCGGACACTACTCGGCTCTAAAGCCGGACTTCACCGGTCCGCCCTTAGACGGACACTACTCGGCACGAAACGCCACCACCGGATCCACCCGCGCCGCGCGCCACGCCGGCGCGGCGACGGCGATTGCCGCGGTTGCGCTCAGCACGAGCGGCACGAGCACGAACGTCACGGGATCGAGCGGCTGCACGCCAAAGAGAAACGTCGAGATCGATCGGCTCAGAACGGCCGCTGACGCCAGACCGATAACGAGGCCAATGCCGATGACGCTGCCGGCGCTCGACATCACGAGCCGCAGCACGCTGACCGAGCTGGCGCCGAGCGCGATGCGCAGGCCGAACTCGCGTGTGCGCTGCTGCACCGAATAGGTGAGCACGCCGAACACGCCGACCACGGCGAGGATCAGGGCCAGAACCGCGAACGCTCCAACCAGCACGGCGCGGAACCGGGGCCTCGCCGTGGCCTCGTCGGCGATGGCCGAGATCGTTCGGACGGCGGCCGCGGGCTGATCTCGATTGACCCGCGCCAGAGCCGCGCGGACCGCTGGCGTGAGCGCCTCTGCCGGACCGTATGCCGGCTGCACCACGAGTGTTGCGGACCACCACGGATTCTGCGCGAGGGGAACATACACGTGCGGCTGCGGCTCTGACTCGTCGGGCCGCTCCTTGACCTGGGCCACGATCCCGACGATCTCGCGCATCACCGCCCGGGGCGGCTGCACGAGAGCATTGATGCTGATGCGAGTGCCAATCGGGTTGCGGCCGCGCAGGTAGCGGCGAACGAACGCTTCATCGACGACGCAGACCTGTGGAGCGCTGGCGGTGTCGGTGTCCAGGAGGCTGCGGCCATCGCGTACAGGGATGCCGAGGAGACGGAAGTACGAGGGGCTCACGATCTGATAGCCGGCACCGTCGCGATCGGCCGGCGGACGTGGGGGATCTCCATCGATCTGGAACGACTGCCCGTACCACGCACCATCGAATGGCAACGCGCTTCCCCACGCGACGGCGCGGACGCCGGGAAGCTGCGCAACTGCCCTTTCGTACGCGTCGTAGTTCCGCAGCATCGAATCGGGCGTGGTGCCGGGACCCGGGCCGCCGCCACCGACAATCATGGTGAGCAAGTCGGTCGACCGAGAACCGGACTCGACGTTCTCGAGCGTCTGGAGCGTTCGAAGCAGCAGACCCGCGCCACAGAGCAGGAGTACCGCGATGGCGACTTCGCCCATCGCGAGGACGCGCCGGAGACGCGACCCGCCTCCGGTCACCGAACGTCCTTCCGCGGCGATGGCGTGCACGAACGACAGCCCCGTCGCGTGCCAGGCGGGCGCGAGGCCGTACAGGATCGCCACCACGATGGTGGTCACGGTGCAGAACGTCAGCACACGCAGATCGAAGCCAAGTGAGAACGTCACCGGCAGCAGACCAGGCGGGACGAGCGTCGGCGCAACGCGCAGAATCGCTGCGCCGAGGGCTGCGCCAAGGACGCCTCCGAGTGCGGCAAGCACGAGGCTCTCGGTCAGCAGCTGCCGTGCGATTCTCAATCGCCCTGCGCCGAGCGCTGAACGCACCGCCAGCTCGCGCGCGCGTGCGTGGGTACGCGCCAGCAGCAGGTTCGCAACGTTGGCGCAGCACATCAGCAGCACGAACCCGACCACCCCAAGGAGCAGAAATGACGTCAAGCGCAGCTCACCACTGGTCATCCGCTCGCGCAGTAGATCCACCGTCGCGCGATGGCCAGTGTTCGTGGCGGGAGTTTCCTGCGCTATCTGATCCGAGACGGCTCGCATGTCGGCGCGCGCGGCGTCAAGGGTGACACCGTCCTTCAGTCGTCCGATCACCGACATGTAGTGGGGGTAGCGTTCTGCAGGACCGCGGTTGACCGGCGGGCTCAGCAGCGTCCACAGGCGGCGGCGTCCGGCGCTGGTCGTGCCGGGAATGTCGAACGCGAAGGAGTCCGGCACGACCCCAATGACGGTGTACATGCGCCCGGCCAATCGTGCCTGCCGGCCGACGAGCGTCGCATCGCTGCCAAAAGAGGTCCGCCACATGCCCTCGCCGACCACGACGACGTCGGGCAGCGGTCGCTCGTCCGACGGCAGGAACGTTCGCCCGATGATCGGCGTGACGCCGAGCACATCGAAGAAACGGGACGTGACCGCGAGCGCGGGAATCGACTCGGCGGTGCCGTCCGATCCGATGATCGAGCTCTGGCTGTTGAGGACACCAGCCATGGCGGTGAACGTACGGTTGCGCTCGATCCAGTCGGCGACATCCAGCGGATTGGCCGCGCCACGTGTTCCGTCGGCGCGAAGTTCCGAAACGGTGACCAGGCGATCGGCATTGGCATAGGGCAGCGGTCGCAGCAGCGTGGCATCGGCGACCGCGAACATCGCGCTGTTCGCGCCGATCCCGAGCGCGAGCGTCAGCACCGCGACGGCCGTGAACGCTGGTGCCGCCTTCAGCTGCCGGAGCGCAACGGTGACGTCATCTCTGAAATCCCCGAGCCACTGTGATAGACGCATCTCACGTTCTCGCTTTCTGCCCAGGTCCTCGCAGGTGCGTTTGAGGTGCCCGAGGTCGCCGATGCGCGACAGCACGATCTCGCGCGCCGCCTTCGGATCCATCCCGCGCTCGACCAGCTCGCGCGTGCGCATCTCGATGTGGAAGGCGAGCTCTTCATCGACTTCCTCGCGAATGCTGACCCGCCAGAGCCACGAACGAAGTGAGCGTTTCATAGTCGCCGCAGTGTCCGGCTTCAGCCGGACCTGTAGTGTCCGGCTTTAGCCGGACTTGCATTGCGGCTTTAGCCGGACGTCACCGGTCCGCCTGAAGGCGGACACTACTCGGAGCCGGACTTCACCGATTTCCGTAGTGTCCGGCTTTAGCCTAATGCCTTTCGGAAATTGGTGACCACGTAGCTACACCAGTTGGAAGTGCGGGGCGCCTTTGATCGATCGTGTCTGCAGCACGCGCGGCCAGGCCTGAACGGGCTGGCGCACGGCGCGTGGACAGCTGCGGGCGCGTCGCGGAGGCGTGACATACCGCCGCATCCGGGCGTAGCCGCGCTTCA
>Ga0209172_10008013_pt1 | contig 10559 bp, 11 predicted proteins | sample LarsenN4metaG_FD_184113 | JGI IMG/M metagenome (GOLD analysis project Ga0209172, IMG submission 184113) | Hot spring sediment bacterial and archeal communities from British Columbia, Canada, to study Microbial Dark Matter (Phase II) - Larsen... ... | reverse complement strand
GCCGTGAACGTCGCGAAGACGTTCATCAACCCGGACGCCAAGCGGTTTCCGGGACACAGCAGCGACATGACGCTTCCACCCATCGTGAAGGAGGAAGCGTGAAGGTCGCCGTAATCGGCGCAGGAGTGCATGGCGCCTGCTCCGCGCGCGCGCTTGCCCTGGCAGGACACGAGGTGCACGTGTACGAGCAGTTCGATGTCGGGCATTCGCGCGGCTCCTCTCACGGCACGTCGCGCATCATTCGCCGGGCATACGCCGACCCCTACTACGCCGAACTGATGGGTGAGGTGTTCCCGCTTTGGGAGGAGTTTGAGCAACAACTTGGTGAGCCGTTGCTGCATCGCTGCGGCCTGCTCATCTTCGGTCAGAGCACCGACGAGTGGTTCCGCAACGCGCGCACGAGCCTCACGTCCACCTCAACACCATTCGAGGCGATGGGTCCTATTGACGTTGCGCGACGCTTCGGTGGGTTTCACCTCGAACCGGACGAAGAGGCGCTCTTCGAGGAGGGGGCGGGCTTCCTCAAGGCGGAGCGCGTCATTCGCGGTGCGCTGGAGGTCGCGAAGGAGAACGGCGCAAAGGTGCTCGAGGGCGTGCTCGCCCAACCGGCCGACGACGGCGTCATCGAAGGCACCCAGTACGATGCGCTCGTCGTGTGCGCAGGCGCATGGATTCGTCAGTTCGTGCCGCTCCCGGCGGAGGTTCGGTTTCAACACTTCGCGTACTTCACGTTGAGCGGAGGGCTGCCGCCGATGGCGTGGGTGGAAGCGAAGGAGGATCACTTCTACGGCTTTCCGGACTATGGCCGCGGCGCGAAGGTCGGTCTACACCGATACGGGCCGGAGGTGGACCCCTCGCAAGGCCCCTTCCAGCCCAACCCCGAGGTCATTCGCGAAATCGGAGAGGTCGCGCGCTTCCGGCTCGGCGCGAACCCAACACCGCGCGAGTCGTTCACCTGCTTGTACACCGTTCTGCCCGGAGAGGAGTTCGCCGTCGGCGCGCTCCCGATGAAGGTGCCGGCGTTCTTCGCGAGCGCCTGCTCTGGCCACGGCTTCAAGTTCGGCGTTTGGATCGGCCGCTTGATGCGTGACCTTGTCGAAGGGAAGACGACGCTCGAGCAGCACCCACGCTTTACAAAGCTGACACAAGGCAACACAGGAGTCTCCTCATGACCTTCGAGGAGTTCAAACTCGAATGGCAGCCTGCAATCGAGTCTTTCCTCGAGCGCGTGCTCGACCAGCAAGCCGAAGGCCCCGCCGAAGCGTTGCAGGAGGCGATGCGATATGCCGTGCTCGGTGGCGGCAAGCGGTTTCGACCCTTGCTCGCCCTCGCGATGTGCCGCGCGGTGTGCGGCGAGCCGGAGCGCGCTTTGCCCGCAGCGTGCGCTGCGGAGCTGATCCATTGTTTCTCTCTTGTTCACGATGACCTGCCTTGCATGGACAACGACGACCTGCGGCGTGGAATGCCGACTTGCCACGTGAAGTTCGGCGAGGCGACGGCGCTCCTCGCGGGTGATGCTCTGTTGGCGCTTGCGTTTCAGTGCGCGCTCGAGGGCGGCATGAGCGACCCCACCCTGCGCGTCCTCAGCGCGCTTACGCGTGCCGTCGGCGTTCAAGGCATGGTCGGCGGCCAAGTCGGCGACATGCTCTTCCAGGGCGAGGAGCCCACGCTGGAGCGGGTCAACTGGATTCACAGCAGGAAGACCGGCGCGCTCATCTCCGCCGCCGCCGAGGTGGGGGCAATCTCCGGAGGGGCGGACGATGAGCGGGCTTCCGCCGCCGCCCGGTTCGGCGCAGAAGTCGGCCTCGCGTTCCAAATCCGAGACGACCTGCTCAACGAACTGTCGCCGACAGCTCAAATCGGCAAGTCGGGCGGCTCCGACCGCGAGAGAGGCAAGGTCACCTACCCGGCTGCGGTCGGTGTGGAGGAGGCGGGGCGGCTGATGCTGGAAGCCGTCGAGCGAGCGTGCCTCGTCGCCCGCTCCCTCGAGGACGACGGCCTGCTAAGAGACATCGCCCGCAGCGCCGCCGACCGGAGCGCGTAGGCACGCCCCCGCCCGCGGGAGGGTGGTTTCCGCATCCCGCGCATCGGCGCGCAGGTCGGTATACTGAGGTATGAACGCTGCTCGAATAGCCTGTGCCGTTTGCCTGGGCGGCTGGCTCGGCGCAACGACCGCCTGGTCGCAGCCTCGGTATGAGGCGATTATCCTTCACTCCGAGCGCATCCCGTCCGTCCGCTCCTTCGGCTTGGGCATCGGAGCTGGAGAGCAGGTGGGCAAGACAACGCCGTTTTTCACCGGCGAGAGCCGCGCGCTCCTGTGGCGCGGAGGCGCCGACTCGGTGGTTGACCTCTCCGTGCCGGGGTGGGATGGCTCGTTTGCGACCGTCGCCTCGGGCGGCAGACAAGCGGGGTACCTCTATGGCGATGGGCGGATGATCGCCGGGATGTGGTCGGGAACTGCCGACAGCTTTGTGAGTTTGCATCCCGATGGGTACGACTTCACTTGGATCTTCGGCATGGCGGGCAACCAGCAGGTCGGTGCGGGGCGCCCGAGGGTACAGTCCACCACCGCGGAGTGGGCGATGCTGTGGCGCGGGACGGCGGACAGCGCGGTTTTGCTTCACTTGAACGATCTGAGCTACATCCGCAGCCGTGCTCTTGGGACTGACGGGGAGGTGCAGGTGGGCGTAGCGCAGCGCGCGGACCTGACCTCGGCCCCCGTTCTGTGGCGGGGCAGCGCGGACACGATGGTGGACCTCACTCCCGAGGGGTTCCTCGGCGGCGAGGCGTACGCCGCCGCAGGGGGGCAACAGGTGGGATGGCTGCAGGGGCAGGGAGGCAGTGCCGTCATATGGTTCGGGAGCGCGGAGAACTACGTCATCCTGAACGACGAAACAATCGGAGGCGGCAGAGCGTACGGCACCAACGGGGTTCAGCAGGTTGGCTACGTGAACCCCGACTGGTGGGGTCCTCGGGCGAGCGTCTGGACGGGCACGCGGGAGAGCTACCACGACCTGCACCAGTACCTGCCGCCTGCGTACCAGGAGCAAGGTGGCGAGTCTTATGCTCGTGGGATCGACGCCGAGGGGAACATCATCGGCTACGCGTATGGCGCGCCGGACTTTCGGCCTCATGCGGTGTTGTGGCGGCCTGTTCCTGAGCCTGGGACGTTGGTAGGCCTGGGCGCGCTCCTCGCCCTCCTCGCCGCTCGGCGACGTCGGGCGAAGGTGAATTGACGCGCCGGGCACGGCGGGCGAGATTGCTAACGACCCCTCCCCAGCCCTCCCCGCAAGCGGGGAGGGAGAAAGCGAGACCGCGAGCGGAGTGAACCCTTCACAGCAAGCTGTGGAGGGATAGAACTGGAAGCTTGGAGGGATAGAGCCGGGTGGCATGGGCGAGCGACCGATCGCCCTCGCGTAAAGACAAGCTGTGCGTCGCTCGCCCGTGGCATTGCGACCTATGCCTCGCATTCCGCTCACGCCGCAACGCAACAGAGACACTGGCGAGCCGCTGGCTCAGCAGAGTGAACCCTCCACAGCAAGCTGTGGAGGGATAGGACTCAAAGCAGGGCAGACTCCGAAGCCGCTCGCCCATGCCATCCAACCCTTGCGCAGCGTAAAGTGGTTTGCGCGTCCCGCGCATCTTGACCGGTGCAGCGGAAACGCCGACGGGGTGGCACTTGCTAACCTTCCACAGCAAGCTGTGGAGCGATAGCGCCTGAGATGGCGCACCGCCGCCCAAAAGTCCCGCTGCGTGCGGGGCGGCTTGCGCCGAGCGAGCGTCAGGGCGTATCCTCTGCGAGCGAATGGCGGAGATTCGAGCGTTTCAGGCTTTGCGGTACACCCAGGATGCGGGAAGGTTGGGGCACCTCGTCGCGCCCCCGTACGACGTCATCTCCCCGGAGATGAGGGCGGAACTTGGCGCCCGCAGCGAGCATAACGTCGTCTGGCTCACGCTGCCCGAGTCGCTCAGCGACGACCGGAGCAAGTTTGTGAAGTACGCCCGCGCCGCATCGCGCCTCTCGGAGTGGCGGCGCGACGGCGTCCTTGCCGCCGACCTGGAACCGGGCGTCTACCGCCTCGAGCAAAGGTTCGTCAACCCTCTGGACGGCGTGGAGCGCGTTCGCACCGCCCTCATCACCTTGCTGAAACTGGAGCCGTATGAGAAGGGCGTCGTCCTCCCACATGAGCAAACGTTTCCCAAGCACAAGGAGGACCGCCTCCGCCTGCTGGAAGCCACGCGGGCGCACCTGGAGTGCATCTTCGGGCTGGTCGAGGATGACGACCGGAGGATGGTCAAGCTCGTCGAGTCCGCCCCGTTCGCTTCCACGAGCGATGTCGTCACGGACGACGGCATCTCGCACTCTCTATCGCGCTGCACCGACGAGGAGGCGTTACGCGAGATCCAGCGATACATGGCTCGCTCTCGCGTCTGGATCGCCGATGGGCATCATCGCTACGAGACGGCGCTCAAGTTCCGCGAGGCGCTCGGCGACCAGCCCGCGCTGATCCCAGAGGACTTCATCCTCATTGCTCTCTCCAGCATGAAGGACCCCGGGCTTGCGCTGCTGCCCACCCATCGCATCGTAACAGGTTTCACCACGCCACTCGCGGAGGCGAAGGTTCGCTTGGAGACCTACTTCAACACGCGGCGCATGGGCAACGACGAACTTGCCGACGCCGTGAAGGAATTCAATAGCCGGAAGGTTCGCGTGTTCGGGATTGTCCTTCCGGGCCAAACTGGGCTGCTTGCCACGCTGGATGACCCGGGCGTCGCGCTGAAGTTGGTGGACGGCGGCTCTGAACTGCTCAAGCTGCTCGACGTTACCATCCTACACGAAGTCATCCTGAAGCGATGCTTCGGTATCGAGGGATTGGATCGAGTCGAGTACACGCGGGACGCGCACGAGGCAGTGAGGCGCGTCGAGTCTTCTACCGACGCGATGGCGGTCATCACGAACCCGCCGACCGTCGAGGATATGCGCCGCATTGCGGAGGCAGGCGAGAAGATGCCGCAGAAGTCAACCTACTACTATCCCAAACTGTTGAGCGGCCTGGCGATGTGGTCGCTCGCCGACTTCTGAGCTGCACCGAGGTTCATCGTGCGCATAACATTCACCGGAACCGGCGCGGCGAACGGCATCCCTGGCTACTTCCAAACCGATCGCGTTTCCGAGCACGCGAGGAAGCACGGCGGCAAGGATGTTCGATACCGCGCCGGCGCAGTGATTGACGGAATCCTGAAGATAGATTGGGGCCCAGACACATTCGCCTGCTGCGAACGTTTGGGCATGCGCGCCGCCGAATGGAAGCACGTGTTCTTTACTCACTCGCACGACGACCACTTCGCCCCGCGCGAGTTCCAGTACCTCTTCCCGCCGTTTCTGCCGATTGAGCATCATAAGCCGCTCGTCTACGGCAACGCGGCGATTGTCGAGGGCTTCGTGGGACAGTTCGACCACGCCGAGGAGTTGGAGCGCATTCTGATTCGCAGTTTCGTCCCGATTGAAGTCGTAGGCTATAGGGTAACGCCGATCCACGCATATCACAAGTTGGATGAGGACAGCCTTAACCTCATTTTTGAGCGCGACCAGCGCTCTATCTTGTACGCGACCGACACGGGGGTGTATCAGGAGGACACTTGGGAGTTCCTCGCAGGACTGAACCTGGACTGCGTGATCCTCGATTGCACCGACGGCATGGCGCCCAGCGAGTACTGGGGGCACCTTTCCTGCGAGCAACTCCTTTCCGTGGCTGAGCGGATGCGCGCCATCGGAGCAGCCCACGACCGTACGACCTTCTGCTCGACGCACCACGGCTCGGCGGGCGGGGCAACGCACGAGGAATTGGAGCGCTTCTTCGCCCCCCATGGCGTCCTCGTCGCCTTCGACGGATTGACCCTGGAGGTCTGACCACATCGGCTGCGGCTTTTTGCGCCTTTGCGCCGTCTTTTCCTATGCACCCGGGGACTGGGGAGACATCGTCTGCTTGCTCCGCGTCTTCTTTCTGCTACCCGGGTCCAACGGGGACGTCGTTGCGGCTTCGGCGTCCCCACCCTCTTTATCCCGCTTCTTCGGTGGGAAGGAATTCCGCCGTGGAGAAGACGGCTATCGAGACGGCGAGGGACAGAATCGTCAGCACCGCCAGGGTGTTCCAACAGGTGAGCGGGTCAATCGGCGCGGTTTGGAACGCTTCGGACAGCGCCTCCAGCGGACTCTCCTGCCCCCCGACGTCCGCGTGCGGTGAGAGCTGCTTGAGGTAGGTCATAACCGACAGTCGTCGAAAGTCGCCCGGAACATAGGTGACCCATGTCTCCCAAAAGAAGCCGAAGATCGCCGCAATGAGCCACGCGCGCTTCGACAGTACAGAAAGCAGCCCGAAGAGGCTGACGTAGGTTACGGCTCCGGCGCTAAGAACGAGCATGTCGCGGAGCAACATGTTGGTGTCGAATTCGATGCCAAAGGAGAGGACAGCCGTTAGGAAGCAGGCGACGACCGAGATCGCCGCCGTCAACACGATGGCGCCGAGCCACTTACCCATGAAGAGCGTCCAGCGAGGAACCGGGCGAGTGAGGAGCAGCGGAATCGTTCTGCCGAGCACCTCAGACGTGACGATACCGCCGCCGTACGCGATCGCCGCAAGCACGAGCGTCGCCGAGAAAATGCCCAACTGCACGCTTGCGTCGTACGTCTCCGCTGGAGTGAACCCAAATGCGCGAAACAGGAGGGCGAACAGCGGGCCGATGATTCCCAGCAGCACGGCGGTAACCGCTCGCTTGGGCTGCAGCGTGTCCTTCAGGAACCAGATGGCGATGGCAAGTGCGTTCATCCCTTGACCAGATAGCGGAACACCGCCTCGAGGTTGTTGTCCTGCGAGTAGAACGTCCTTAGCGGAATGTTGTTGGCAAGCACGATGTCTCGGAGTTGGGTGTAGAACTCGTCGGGGCGGGGGGTCTCAACGATCAGGCGCGACTCATCGCCCTCGATGCGGGCAGCGACGACGGACGAAAGCCCGACCAACTCCTTCGCCAGCAGGCGCGCGGAGCCGTCTGTCTCCACCACGACCTGATGTGGGTGACGGTCAATCAGATCACGAATGCGGCGAACATCGCCCTGGGCGAGCAGCCTTCCGCGATGGAGCAAGATGATCGAGCGCGTCAACGCCTCGACTTCGTAGAGGATGTGGCTGCTGATGATGACGGTTCTGGTGGCTCCGAACTCAAGCAGCAGGTCGCTCATCTCCTTCCTGCCCACCGGATCGAGGCCGCTCATCGGCTCGTCAAGGATGAGAACCTCCGGGTCATGCTGAACCGCTTGCGCAATCCGAATCCGCTGCCGCATCCCCTTGGAACAAGCACCGAGTTTGCGCTTCCTGCTGTCGTACATTCCAACACGCCGAAGCGACCGCTCCGCCACCGCTGCCGCTTCGCTTGACGGGACCCCGGACAGGCGCGCCATGAGGAGCAGGAACTCCTCGCAAGACATGTGCTCGTAGAAGCTGTCGGTTTCCGGGCAGTAGCCGAGCCTGCGGAAGACGCTCGAGTTGGCGAACGGCGTCTCGCCGAAGACGGTTACGGCGCCGGTCGTCGGGCGGAGTTGCCCAGTAACCAGTTTGATCAGTGTGGACTTGCCTGCGCCGTTCTCTCCGAGAAGGCCGGTGATGCCCTGTCCTATCGTGCATGTGACGTCGTTGACACCAATGACCTGGCCATACCAGCGGCTTGCCCGTTGGAGCTCGATCACCCTTTGACCACCTCCACCGCCCTAACGCGCAGCACGGCGAGGGCAAGCGACCCAGCGCACAACACCAAGGCAAGGCCAAGCAGTGGCGCCCACTCGGGAAGAGGAAGCTCGGATCGGAAGCCGGGCGGCGTTCCCCGCGTGCCGACGAGGTTGAAGATCAGGCCATAGATGACGCCGCGCGGGTTCAGGAACAACAGGGTAGAGCGCGAATCATCCGCGACGATTGGCGCGTTGGCGATCGCGGTGGCGAGCAAGTTCCAGACGATGAAGATGCCCGTGTAGGCGATGCCCGCGATGGCGGGTGTGCGGTTCAGCGCCGAGATGCCGATGAGCATGGAGGCATGCATCACCGCCGGGATCAACGGCACAAGCGGGAACACCAGCGCCAGCCGCGGGTACGAGCTTAGGAACTCCCCGAATCCCTGGTCGAGCGCCGCATAGAGCACCGCCACGAGCATCGGTACGAATTGCGCAAAGTATAACAGGATGACCATGCCGGCCCACTTCCCGAGGATGTAGTCGGCTCGCGTAAGCGGCTTGCTCAAGTACACCTGGATTGCATTGGCGCGGTTGTCGGCAGCGATGCTGCCCGCGCCAATGAACAGAGCGATCGCGAACACCCATATCCAGATGTCCGTAACATCGACAAACGTGTTCGCGAGGTTAAACGCACGCAGTTGGCGCTGTGCTCCGCCGGTAATCTGATCCGCTTGCGAATTGATGAAAACGAACAGGGCAAAGAGCATCCACTGCATACACAACAGACCGAACAGGACCCAGAACGCTTTCTTGCGCATCGCCGTGCGAATAAAGGAGCGAGAGAGCGTCCACCACCGCAACGGACGAAGCGCCTTCGGCCCGTCGTAGTTGCGGTACGTGAGGTCGGCGATTGGAGGAGGGGCAACGTCTTGGCTCACGATATCGCCTCCAGGAACGCCTCTTCCAAAGACCGTGAGGCGGGCCGCAAGCCGCGCACCTCGGCCCCTACTTCGCGGGCAACCGCCAGAATGAGCATTGCCGCTCGTTCACCATGCGGAACCTCCACCCGGTACAGATTGCTAAAGTACGACAGGGCCTTCGCGCCCTTCGCTTCGAGGGCGGAGGGGAACGACTCGACCGGCTCCTTCAACTCAACATCCCACAACGAGTCGCTTGCGCCCTTCATATCAGCGACCGATCGTTGGCTTCGAATCTTGCCCTGGCTCATCACGAGGATCCAGTCGCAGGTTCGTTCGATGTCGGGAAGCAGGTGAGACGAGACGATGCAGTTGACGCCCTTGTTGTGGGAGATGTCGCGGATGAGTTCGAGCATCTCCTCGCGGCTTTCCGGGTCAAGCCCGTTCGTCGGCTCGTCGAGGAAAAGGAGTTGCGGCCCGTGCACAAGCGCCTGGGCAATCTTCGCCTTTTGCTTCATGCCCGTCGAGTAGGTCTCGACGAAACGGTACCTTGCTTCGCCGAGGCCGCAGTACTCGAGGACCTCGTGCGCTCTCTGCATCGCGTTCGCCCGAGGAAGCCCGCTAAGTTCTCCGGCCAGCGCGACGTACTCGACGGCGCTGATGCCGGGGATGTGGCAGTCGCTCTCAGGCATCAGACCGACGTGCAAGCGGAGCTCCAGGCTTGCGGAGCGGATATCGTAGCCAAGGATCGTCCCTTCGCCTTCGTTTGGCTTGAGGAACCCGAGGAGCGCCTTGATCAGCGTCGTCTTACCCGCCCCATTGGGCCCGAGCAGGCCGACGCACCCTTCGGGGATGTCACAGGTCGCGCCGGAGACCGCCACGTTCCGCCCGTAGGCGACGGTTAGGTTCCTGATGTTCGCGACCATGGTTTCGGTTCTTACCTGATGGAGAGGTGTGAGGTTTCAAAAACAGCGCGCCCCGGCAAGCCGGGGCGCAGATGAAGAATGGTCTTGCCTTCGGGCTTAGTGGCCGCCGCTCCCGGCGTCGGTCGAGCCGGCTCCGGCATCGGTGGTACCGGTGTTGGTCGAGCCGGTTCCGGCATCGGTGGTACCGGTGTTGGTCGAGCCGGTTCCGGCATCGGTGGTACCGGTGTCGGTCGTGCCGGTGTTGGCACTTCCGCCCGACGTGTCGGTCGTGGTGGAGGGCTCGCCAGCCATATCGCCGGTGGTTGCGCCATTGTCGGCAGGCGCGGTGTCGCCGCCAGCTGGCGGTTCTTCCGTGCCACCGTTGCATCCGAAGAGTGCGAAAACCGCGATCGCGGCGATCGTCATCATCATCCATCGCTTCATTGTTGTTGTAACCTCCTGGTGGTTAGTGTGTAGAAGCAAGCGCACGCGGCTGCCTGCTTCCCGCCCGAGTATACACGACGGGAGGGTGGCGGGGAAGGGGCGGCTGCGCCCTATCCCCCCTCTTCTCTGAGGGGGTCCTGGTATTTGGGCTCCTCGTAACCCCTTAGATTTGATGGTGGCTCTTCAGCGTTCGGGGCTCGAGGGACGGGCTGTTGGGGTGCGCCGCCCCGGTTCTGTTCGCCTCCGCCGTCCCGCATTCCAGGCCCCGGCTCGGTGCTAACGGGCGGTGACTCAGCGCGCCCGGCTTCCTCGCTCTTGCCGCATCCGGCGCCGATCGTAGCGAAAAGGGCGATCGCCATCAGGGAACAGACCGCTTTCATCTTGCTGAGAAGGTACCCGCGACGGGGTGAAGTTCGCAATCTGGGCCTGATTTGTCGTATTCTCTGGTAAGCCTGTGGAGTTACTCGCTAACGTTCTCGATGTGTTCCTGCACCTGGATGAGCACCTTCAGGAAATCATCCAGAACTACGGCACGCTGACGTACCTCATCTTCTTTCTCATCGTGTTCGCCGA
>Ga0209172_10008009_pt1 | contig 10563 bp, 11 predicted proteins | sample LarsenN4metaG_FD_184113 | JGI IMG/M metagenome (GOLD analysis project Ga0209172, IMG submission 184113) | Hot spring sediment bacterial and archeal communities from British Columbia, Canada, to study Microbial Dark Matter (Phase II) - Larsen... ... | reverse complement strand
CTCCCGACGCTCGAGAGCGGCGGAGCCGCCCGAGCTCGAGCTCCCGACCGTCCGTCGCGACGCCCGCCCCCTCGTCGAGCTGGAGGCGCTGACGAAGACCTTCAAGCAGCGCGGTCACGAGGTGCGTGCGCTGGAGGAGGTGAGCGCGGCGATCTGGCCGGGGGAGACCCTGGGCCTCGTCGGCGAGTCGGGCAGCGGCAAGACGACGCTCGCGCGCACGCTCCTCGGGATCGTCCCCCCCACCTCGGGAACGGCGCTGCTCGAGGGATCGCCGCTTCCTCCCCGCTACCAGAAGCGGTCGGCGGCCGAGCTGCGTGGGCTGCAGATCGTCTTCCAGAATCCGGACTCGGCGCTCAACCGGCGGCATTCGGTTCGCCGCATCCTGCTCCGCTCGCTGAAGAAGCTCGCGGGTATCCGGGGCGCCGAGGCGGAGCGACGGATGCTCGCGCTCGCCGATCGCGTGCGCCTCACCGAGCGCACGCTCACGCAGAAGCCGGTCCAGCTCTCGGGGGGCCTGAAGCAGCGGGTCGCGATCGCGCGCGCGTTCGCAGGCGACCCGCGGCTCGTCGTCTGCGACGAGCCGACCTCCGCCCTCGACGTCTCGGTGCAGGCGGCGATCCTCAACCTGCTCGTCGAGCTGCAGGCCGAGCGCGGGGTCTCGTACCTCTTCATCTCCCACGACCTCGGAGTCGTGCGCTACATCTCCGACCGGATCGCGGTCCTCTACCTCGGGCGCCTGCAGGAGGTCGGCCCGGCGGACGTCGTGTTCGACGGCCCGCACCACCCGTACACGGAGGCGCTCCTCTCGGCGGTGCCTACGATCGACGGCGGCGGCCGGGATCGGATCAAGCTCTCGGGCGAGATCCCGAGCGCAGCCTCACCTCCGTCGGGCTGCGTCTTCCACACGCGCTGCCCGCGCAAGCTGGGAGCGATCTGCGAGGAGACGGAGCCGCCGCTCGAGGAGGTCGAGCCCGGGCACCACCTGCGCTGCCACATCCCGATCGAGGAGCTCCGACGCCTGCAGCGAAAGGCCGTGGCGGTGTGAAGGTCCGCGCTGTCGTGCTCGAGCAAGCCGGCGGCCCGCTCACCGTGGGCGAGCTCGACCTCGCCCCGCCGGGCCCGGAGGAGGTGCTCGTCCGGCTTCGCGCGAGCGGCGTCTGTCACTCGGACTGGAACGCGGTCGATGGGACCTCGGAGACGCGCTGCCCGGCCGTCCTCGGGCACGAGGGCGCAGGCGTCGTCGAAACGGTGGGAGAGCGCGTGACGCGCGTCGCCCCGGGAGACCACGTCGCGCTCTCCTGGACACCGTGGTGCGGCGAGTGCGACGAGTGCCGCCGCGACCTCCAGCAGCTCTGCTCGACCGTGTGGCCGGCGATGGGCACGGGTGGCCTCATGGACGGCACCCCGCGCCTCTCCCGCGACGGCGAGCCCGTCTACCACTACTCGCTGCTCTCCACGTTCGCGGAGGCGTGCGTCGTCCCCGAGCGCTCGTGCGTGCCCATCCCCGAGGACGTCGCCTTCGACGTCGCGGCGCTTCTGGGCTGCGCCGTCTCGACCGGCGTCGGCGCCGTCTGGCGCACCGCCGGCGTGCGTCCGGGAGACCGCGTCGCGGTGCTCGGCTGCGGCGGCGTCGGGCTGTCTGCGCTGATGGCCGCCGTCGCCGCCGGCGCAGAGCCGGTGGTCGCGGTGGACACCGCCCCGCGCAAGCTCGAGGTCGCGCTCTCGTTCGGGGCGAGCGCCGCCGTCCAGTGGCAGCGAACGGCGGAGGAGACCGCGGAGGCGGTACGGGAGGCGAGCGGCGGCGGGGTCGACTACGCGATCGAGGCGACCGGTCGGCCCGAGGCGATGGAGGCGGCGTTCCTCTCGACGCGCACCCGGGGCGCCGCCGTGCTCATCGGGATCCCCCGTGCGGACGCGGTGCTGTCCCTGCCGGCGGTAACGATTCCCCGGATGGAGCGCCGCGTGCTCGGCTCGATCTACGGCTCGTCCAAGCCCGAGCGGGACTTCCCCGACACGCTCGCGCTCTACCGCGCCGGCCGCCTCCCGCTCGATCGGCTCGTCTCCCACCGGCTGCCGCTCGCTCAGGCCGAGCACGGGTTCGAGCTCATGCTCTCCGGAGACGCGATCAGGGTGGTGCTCGAGCCGTGAACCTCGACGACCTCGACGGCCGCATCGGCGAGGGCTGGAGCGGCGAAGCGCCGAACGGCTCGCACGTGAACGTCGTTCTCGCCCGGCGTGGCAGCCCGACCGCCGCCGCCGCGATCTCGATGCTCGCCCACCCGAGCCCCGGGCACACCCCGGTGCTCGTGTGCGTCGGCGCGACTCCGCAGGAGTACGAGCCGGTGTGGCCGCCGACGCTGATGATGAACAAGGGCACCGCGCTCGAGGAGCGTCACCAGAGGCTGACCTGGGGCGCCGCGCAGCTCGGCATCGCCCAAGGCGTCCTCGACGCGGTCGCCGACGGGCTCGTCGAGGCGAGCGGCGACCTCGTCGTGCTGATCGCCGTGTGGGTCGACCCGGCAGCCAGCGACGAGACCGCCGTGCGGATCGCGAACCGCGAGGCGGTTCGCAAGGCGATCCGCGTCTGCGTCGAAGGCCGCGATCCCGCGGCGGCCGCGGCGCTCGTCGAGCGCCGCGACCGGCTCCAGAGCCCCTACTACAGCGGCGAGTGAACGGCGAATGAAGATCGCCTCCGTCGAAACCCGGAAGTACCGCTACCCGCTCGACCCGCCGTTCCGGGCGGCGTGGGACCCGGTTCCCCGGACGCACCAGGACGCGACCATCGTCGTCGTCCGCTCGGAGGACGGCGTCGAAGGCTACGCGAGCGGCGACGGCGTCCCGGACCGCGACCTCCTGGCGCGCCTCCTGCGCGGGGTCGACGCCGAGGACGCCGCTTCGGTGCACGGCATCCTCGAGACGGTCGACTTCCACTGCGGGCGCAACTGGACGGTCGAGGTCGCCGTCTGGGACCTCGTCGGCCGCGCCCGCGGCGAGCCGCTCTGGCGCCTCCTCGGCGGAACGCGGGATCGGATCGGCGCGTATGCCTCGACGGGCGAGCTCGTCTCGGCCGAAGAGCGTGTCCGGCGCTGCCTCGCCCTCCGCGACGCGGGGGTGCGGGCGGTCAAGCTGCGGCTGCACGCAGACGACTGGAGGCTCGACCTCCCCGTCGTCGAGGAGGTCTGCGACGCGGTCGGCGGCGAGCTCGAGGTCATGGTCGACGCGAATCAGGGCTGGCGTATGCCGGGCGACCTCGCCCCGCGCTGGGACCGGCGCACGGCCTCCGAGCTCGCGCACGAGCTCGCCCGGCTCGGTGTCTACTGGCTCGAGGAGCCGCTTCCGACCGACGACCTGGAGGGGTACGCCGCGCTGAGCAGGAACGGCATCCGGATCGCGGCCGGCGAGATGGTCCGCACCGCCGCCGAGGCGCGCGACCTCCTGCTCCGGGGCGGCGTCGACGTGATCCAGACCGACGTCGTGCTCGCAGGTGGCGTCGAGGGCTGTCGGCGCGTCGCCGAGCTGGCGTCGGCGAGGGGCCGCGCCTGGAGCCCGCACACGTGGTCGAACGGCTACGGCCTGCTCGCGAACCTCCACGTCGCGCTCGCACTCTCGACCTGCCCGTACCTCGAAGTCCCGAACGACCCGCCCGCCTGGTCGCCGGAGCGGCGCGACTGGCTCCTTCCCGTCACGCTCGAGATCGCGGAGGACGGCACGATCGGCCCGCCGGAGGGGCCCGGCCTCGGCGTCGTGCCCGACTTCGACGCGCTCGAGGAGTACCGCGTCGGATGAGCTCGAGGCGCATGCGTGCCGCGGTCCTCCGCGAGCCCGGCCGCCCGGTGACCGTCGAGGAGGTCGAGCTCGACGCGCCCAAGGCCGGCGAGGTGCTCGTTCGCATCGCCGCCGCCGGCGTGTGCCACTCGGACGTGCGCCTCGCCGACGGCGACCTCGGGCCCGGGAAGTGGCCCGCCGTCATGGGCCACGAAGGGGCGGGCGTCGTGGAGGAGATCGGCGAAGGCGTCAGCCACGTTGCCCCGGGCGACCACGTCGCCCTGTGCTTCGTCCCGGCCTGCCGCTCGTGTCGCTACTGCCTCGCAGGTAAGCCGAACCTCTGCCTCGCCGTCGCGCAGGCCGGAGCGCGCGGCACCCTCCTCGACGGGACGAGCAGGCTCCGCCTGCCCGACGGGACGACGCTGCAGCACGGGCTCCGGACCGCGTGCTTCGCCGAGTACGCCGTGGTCGCGAGCGGCGGCGCCGTGGCGATCCCTCGCGAGCTGCCGCTCTGGCAGGCGGCGCTCCTGGGCTGCGGCGTCGTCACGGGGCTCGGCGCGGTCCGCAACGCAGCGCGCGTGCAGCCGGGCGCCGCGGCGGCTGTCATCGGGTGCGGGGGCGTCGGCCTCCAAGTCGTCGCCGGGCTCCGACTGGCGGGAGCCGATCCGATCGTCGCGCTCGACCGCGTGCCCGAGAAGCTCGAGCTGGCGCTCGCGCAGGGGGCGACGCACGCGATCGCGACCTCCACCGAGCCGGACCCGGTCGCGGCGCTCCGGGAGCTCACGGACGGCGGCGTCGACTTCGCCTTCGAGGTCGTCGGCCGCCCGGAGACGATCCGGCTCGCCTGGGACATGACCCGCCCGGGCGGAACCGCCGTGGTCGTCGGGCTCGCACCCGATGGCGTCGAGGCGAGCGTGCCGGCGATCGAGTTCCTGGACGACAAGTCCCTGCGCGGGACGTACTACGGCTCGGGCGATCCGGCCGCGGAGCTGCCGCTCCTCGCTGCCATGGCGCTCGCGGGCGAGCTCGACCTGGCCGGAGTCGTCACGAGCGTCGAGCCGCTGGACGCGGTCGAGGAGGCGCTCGACCGCCTGCGCCGCGGAGAGGGCGCCCGCACGGTGCTCGTGATCGACCCCGCGCTCGCCGGCACCGAGCCGTCTCGGCCCCCAGGCTCGCGCTGACGAGAGCGGCTGGCCGACGTGGTCTGCGGCACCGTCGCGCGCGGATGACGAGGGAGTGCTTCCCCGCCAGAGGGCTCGCGCCTGCCTCGCGGAAGAGGCGCATCGAAGTGGGCCCGCCTGGACTCGAACCAGGGACCAACCGATTATGAGTCGGCTGCTCTGACCAGCTGAGCTACGGGCCCGCGCTCCCGAGAGTACTCCCGGCCGGCGTCGCCGTGGGTCGGAGCGAGGGATGGAGACAGTTCGGCTGGACCGAAGCCGCGCGCTCCTGCACAATGGGGGGCGGCGTGAAGACGTTCCAGTACGAGGCGCACCTTCGCACCGCGGGCGGCTTGACCGTCACCGACATCACCGATGAGGTGCAGGAGGCCGTCACCCAGAGCGGCATCCGCGACGGCATCTGCTGCGTCTACTCCCCCCACACGACCTGCCAGGTGCGGGTGAACGAGTGGGAGCGCGGCTTCCTGGAGGACTTCGCCCTCCTCCTGCGGCGGCTCGTGCCGCGCGAGCACTACTACGCCCACGACGACTGGGATCGGCGGACGGAGAACGTCTGCGAGGAGGACATGGAGGTCGGCAACGGCCATGCGCACTGCATGTCCATGCTGCTCGGCCCCGCCGGGGAGTCGATCCCGGTGCGCGACGGCGAGCTCCAGCTCGGGCAGTGGCAGCGCGTGCTCTTCCTCGAGCTCGACCGCGAGCGCGACCGGCGCTGGCTCGTCCAGGTCGTCGGCGTCTGAGGCCGGGCGCTCCCGCCGCTACGCGGCACCCTGCTCGCGGAGCCAGGCGTCGAAGGCAGCCCAGGCGGCGAGGTAGGAGGCGAGGCGCTTCAGTCCATCGCCGATCTCGATCCGCGTGTGCATCGCGCACGGCGCGCACAACCCGAGGGGCTCGGGGGCTTCGGCCTGGCGACAGCGGACGCACATGATCGGAAGGTAACGCACGGCGCCCGGATCTCCTTCCCGCGCTGCCGGTGCTGATGTCACTTGCTACGATCGGGGCGGCTCGCCGCTCCGCGTGCCCGACTTGCGCGATCCGAAAGGAGGCGACATGTCGAGAGCCGATGTCGAGGCCGACATCCGCGAGACGCTCGGGCTCGTCCCGGAGTTCCTCGCGGAGGTCCCCGACCGCCTGATCGAGACCGAGTGGGCGAGCTTCAAGTCCCTGATGCTCTCCGAGACCGCGATCCCGAACAAGTACAAGGAGCTGATCGGGCTCGGAGTGTCGGGCGCCACCCGCTGCCAGTACTGCGTCTACTACCACACGGAGGCGGCACGCCTCTGGGGCGCGACGGACGAGGAGATCAACGAGGCCGCCCTCGTCGCCAAGAGCACGATGGGCTGGAGCACGTACCTCAACACCCGCGCCTTCGACGTCGACCGGTTCAAGAAGGAGTTCGACCAGATCGCCGAGCACGTGCGGGCGCAGATGGCCGTCTCCGCCTGAGGGGCGGAGGCGGGCGGCGAGCCAGCGGCGGGCGCGCAAGCGCCCGCTTCGCCTACTGCGGGCGAGCCACGCGCCCGAGGGCCGCGTCGTAGTCGGCGAGGACGCGCTCGAGGACGGCGACCGCCTCGGCGGGCGCCCGCGGATCGGAGCGGAGCGCGTCCAAGGCCATGCGCGCGGCTGCGACGAGCGCCGACAGCTCCTGGCTCGTGGCGGTGACGGTGAAAACGTTCTCCCGGACGCGCTCGACCTTCACGGCGCGCTACTCGGGCGTGACGTAGGCGGCGGTGATACCGCCGTCGACGACGAACGCCGCCCCGTTCACGAACGAGGACTCGTCGCTCGCCAGGAAGAGCGCCGCGTTCACGATCTCGCGGGGCTTGCCGAGGCGTCCCGTCGGCCAGTGCACCTGCCGGCGCCTGAACGCCGCTGGGTCGTCGCCGTAGATCGCGAGCAGGAGCGGCGTCTCGACCGGACCAGGGCAGAGCGCGTTCACGCGAATGCCCTCGCGCGCGAACTGCACCGCGAGCTCCCGGCTCATCGCCAGCACGGCCCCTTTGGAGGCCGTGTACGAGATCTGCGAGGTGGCGGCACCGAGCAGCGCGACGAACGAGGCGACGTTGATGACGGAGCCGCCTCCCCGCGCGAGCAGGTGCGGGATCCCGTGCTTGCAGCAGAGGAAGACGCCCTTGGCGTTCACGTCCTGCACGCGCTGCCAGGCCTCGACGCTCGTGTCCAGCACCGAGGCGTCGTCGGGCGGCGAGATGCCGGCGTTGTTGTAGAGGACATCGATCCCCCCGAAGCGCTCCGCGGTGGCGTCGTACATGCGCCTGACCTCCGCCTCCTCGGCGACGTTCACGCGGAAGGCGAAGGCCTCTCCGGGGCAGAGCGAGACCGTCTCCTCGGCCAGGTCGAGGTCGACGTCGGCCACGCACACCCTCGCCCCCTCGCCGGTGAACACGATCGCGGCCTCGCGTCCCATGCCGCCGCCCGCGCCCGTGATGACGCACACCTTCCCGTCCAGCCTTCCCACCGCTCAGCCCTCCGTGGAGACGAACACGCTCTTGACCTCCGAGTAGCCCTCGAGCGCGTGCATCCCCAGCTCGCGCCCGAACCCTGATTGCTTGAACCCGCCGAACGGCGTCTGCACCCGCACCGACGTGTTCGCGTTCACCGACAGCACCCCCGTCTCGAGCGCCCGCGCGACGCGGAGCGCCTTCGCGCCGTCGCGCGTCCAGATGGAGCCGGAGAGGCCGTACTCGGTGTCGTTCGCGATCCTGACCGCGTCGGCCTCGTCCTCGAAGGGGATGACCGCCGCGACGGGGCCGAAGACCTCCTCCCGGGCGACCCGATCCTCGTTCGTCGCCTCGACGAGCGTGCACGGGTACCAGAAGCCCGGCCCCTCCGGAGCCTCGCCGCGGAAGAGCGGCTCGCCCTCGACGAAGGAGGCGACCTTCGCGCGGTGCTCGGCCGAGATCAGCGGCCCCATCTCGGTGGACTCGTCGGCCGGGTCGCCGACCTTGACGCGCCTCGTCGCCTCGACCAGGAGGTCGACGAACCGGTCGTACACGGAGCGCTGGACGAGGATGCGCGAGCGGGCGCAGCAGTCCTGGCCTGCGTTGTCGAAGACGGCGTACGGCGCCGACGCGGCCGCCCGCTCGAGGTCGGCGTCGGCGAAGACGACGTTCGCCGACTTGCCCCCGAGCTCGAGGGTCACGCGCTTGATCGTCCCGGCCGCGCCCTGCATGACCAAGCGGCCGACCTCGGTCGAGCCGGTGAAGCCGATCTTGGCCACGTCCGGGTGCTCGATCAGGCGCTGCCCGACGACCGAGCCCTTGCCGACGAGGACGTTCACGACCCCCTCCGGGATGCCCGCCTCCAGGGCGAGCTCGCCCAGCCGGAGCGCCGAGAGCGGGGTCAGCTCGGCCGGCTTGAGCACGACCGTGTTCCCGCACGCGAGCGCCGGCCCCAGCTTCCAGCTCGCGATGTTCAGGGGGAAGTTCCAGGGGACGATCAGCCCGACGACGCCGAGCGGCTCCCGGAAGGTCGCCGCGACCCCGCCGGCAACCGGGATCGTCTCCCCGTAGTGCTTGTCGATCGCGCCGGCGTAGAAGTGGAAGACGCGCGCGACCATCGCCACCTCGCCGCGGGCGCCGGCGATCGGCTTGCCCACGTTCTGGGACTCGATCCGGGCCAGCTCCTCCGCGTGCTCCTCGACCAGCGTCGCGAGCCGGCGCAGCAGCCTCGCTCGGTCCTCGGGCGCCACCGCCCGCCAGGCGGGGAAGGCCGCACGCGCACGGGCGACCAGCGCGTCGGCCTCCTCGACGCCGGCCTGCTCGAGCTCCGCGATCGGCTCCTCGGTCGCGGGATTGAGGACGGTCAGGGTCACGAGCCGATTCTCGCGCACGCGCCGCGCGCGTGCCGCGTCAGGCGCCCTCGCGGGCCCGCCGGCGCTCGGCGCGGTAGGCGCGCGCCTCCCGCACGAGCGCCTCGAACAGCGCGCCGTCCCCTCCCGCCTCCGGATGCCACTGGACGCCGAGCAGGAAGCGGTGCGCGGGGTCCTCGACCCCCTCCACCGTCCCGTCCGCCGCCCAGGCCGCCTCCACCAAGCCTGCGCCAACGTGGCGCACTGCCTGGTGGTGGTGGGAGGTCACCTGCGGGTGCTCGCCGACGAGCGAGGCAAGCCGCGACCCCTCCCGGACCTCGACCGGGTGCACCGCGAACTCGCCGGGGACCTGCTTGTGCTCGTCGTGGCCGACCTCCTCGGGCAGGTGCTGGACGAGATCGCCGCCCCGGGCGACGTTGAGGAGCTGGAAGCCGCGGCAGATGGCCAGCGTGGGCAGGTCGCGCGCGAGCGCGGCCTCGAGCAGCGCCAGCTCGGCGGCGTCCCGGTGGGCTTGCGGGCTGTCCGTCTCGGGATGCGGCTCGGCCCCGTAGAGCGCGGGATCGACATCCGCGCCGCCGGAGAAGACGATGCCGTCGAGCGCGTCGAGCGTCTCCTCGATCGCGCCGTCGCTGGGCGGGATCACCACTGGGCGTCCGCCCGCCCGCTCCACCGCCTCGATGTACGCGAGCGGGATGAGGGCGGCGGGCAGCCGCCAGACGCCCCAGCTCGCCTCCTGGGCGTACGAGGTGATCCCGATGACCGGACGCCGCTCGCCCACGGCGCTCACGTTACCCGCGCTCGAAGTAGCGGGTGCGCTCCCAGTCGGTGACGACCTTGTCGAAGAGCGCCTGCTCGGTGCGGGCGTAGTTCAGGTAGTGGTCGACGACCTGGTCGCCGAAGGCGGCCCGGGCCATCGTCCCCGCCTCCAGCGCCGCGATCGCCTCGCGCAAGGTGGCCGGGAAGCGCTTCGCATCCGACTCGTATGCGTTTCCCTCGAGCGGCGGCGGCAGCGGGAGCTCGTTCTCGATCCCGTACAGCCCGGCGGCGATGATGGCCGCGAAGGCGAGGTAGGGGTTGACGTCGCCGCCCGGGATCCGGGTCTCCACCCGCTTCGAGGCGCCGTGGCCGACGATGCGGAACCCGCAGGTGCGGTTGTCGTGACCCCAGGCGAGCGTCGTCGGCGCCCAGCTCCCGGCCGCGTAGCGCTTGTACGAGTTGACGGTGGGGGCGAGGAAGATCGCCAGCTCCTCGAAGCAGGCGATCTGGCCGGCGAGGAAGCGCCCGAAGAGCGTCTCGTCGTCGCGGAAGGCGGGCTCGCCGTCCCGGAAGAGCGATGTGTGGATGTGACACGAGTTGCCGATCCAGGACTCGAAGGGCTTGGCCATGAAGGTGATCGAGCAGCCGTTCAGGTGCGCGATCTCCTTCGCTCCGTTCTTGTAGACGACGTGGTTGTCGGCCATGGTCAGCGCGTCCGCGAAGCGGAAGTTGATCTCGTGCTGGCCCGGCCAGGCCTCCCCCTTGGAGGTCTCGACCTTGATCCCGGCGCCGTGCATCCCGTTCCTGATCTGGCGGATCAGGTCCTCGTCGTAGGTGGTGGCGAGGATGTGGTAGTCGAGGATGTAGGGGACGGAGGGCGTCAGGTCCTGGTAGCGCTGCGCCCAGGCCTCCTGGTAGGTCTCGCGCAGGAGGTAGAACTCGAGCTCGGAGCCCGTCATGGGCGTGTAGCCGAGCGCGGCCGCCCGCTCCAGCTGCGCCTTCAGCACCTGGCGTGGCGAGGGCTGGACGGGC
>Ga0209172_10008005_pt1 | contig 10564 bp, 2 predicted proteins | sample LarsenN4metaG_FD_184113 | JGI IMG/M metagenome (GOLD analysis project Ga0209172, IMG submission 184113) | Hot spring sediment bacterial and archeal communities from British Columbia, Canada, to study Microbial Dark Matter (Phase II) - Larsen... ... | reverse complement strand
GATTGTCCGGTCATCTTGCCATCGCGGTCGAAGTAACTGATTGTGCCTTTAACCACTGAATTAGTAATTGCATTGTTCCAGCCGTGTTTGGCCCTGGCCCGCTGTTCCACATCTTGTCCCCCTTGTGAAGGCATAGTCGCTGCCAGAACGGCAAAATCGCTTATCTGGGCAGCCAAAAACGACCCGCCTGAAGCCGGTACTCCAAACACTACGCTCAGCAGAAAGAACATAATTACTGCTGCTATTAAACTCCTGTCGATCTGTCTCATCGAAGCCTCCTTCTAGGTTTCTCATTCCAGGTTAGAGCGTTCAACGCTCAGACTTTCAACATTACTGAATTTTCCTTATGCGAGCCTGTTCAGTAGCATAAATCTCTCCATTGGGGCCAACGGCCAGGCCATAGGGATTGCTGAACTTGGCTGTAGCGCAACCCCCATCGCCATAGCCTCCCACGCCTGATCCGGCATGTGTGGTGACCTCACTGGTCGCAATTGTCAGCTTGCGGACACGGTGGTTCTGGGTATCAGCGATATAAATCACCTCGCCGTTTGCCGTATTAGCCCAAACTAGATGGTAGAGATAGTTAAACTGTGCACTAGCGCCAACGCCATCAGCAAAGCCAGGGCTTGTCCCAGCAACTTCAGTCGCTGTGCCACTGCTATTTACTTTCCATATCTTGCTTGTGGTGCCAACATAGCTGCTGCCATTCCAGGTTCCATTGTACCAATCGGTGAAATAGACTTGACCGCTACTTGCGCTGGCCGCTATTCCGCGCAAGTAGTGTCCACTGCTCGACCCAAATCCATAGACGAATGAGGAATTGCCCCACTGGTCGAGCTTGCGCACACGATCACTGTCAGTCAAATAAATGAAGCCATCTGCTGCTGCTACGATTCCGGAAGGATAGCCGTACCTGCTGGAATTGCCATTGGTGTCGCCCCAGACTCCAGGCGAGCCTGAGAAGAGGGAAGTTCTCCAGGTTGTACTGCCTGATACTGGTGGCAGAATTTTACGGATAACAGCATTCCAAGTGTCGGTTACTAACAATGCCGTTACAACTCCATTAGTATCAGTGAGGGCTGTGATCCCGTTGAGCCCGTTATAGCGTGCCTGAGTAGCATCGCCGTTGCCTTCATAGTACCCAGCAATGCCACTGCCAGCTATAAGGATTGATTGGCCGACGTTAGCCCCTTCAAGATAGACCATCCTGACGCGATGGTCGTGAACGTCAGCGACAAATAATGCTCTGAGCCCGCTAACAGGATCTTTCGCGACAACAGCGGACATGGGGGTTTTCCACTGAGCAATCTTTCCTTCCCCTTCCATGTAGCCGTACACACCAACGCCAGAAATAGTGCTTACTGAGCAGCTTCCTCCACTGCTATTGGAGGTCACTTCCAATACAATCGGATTGGAATATCCCCCGCCAGGCGCTGGATTCTGCACTCTGATCGGCCACCAGCCCGGCGCTGCCACATCGGAACTGGATATCGATCCCCTGAGTTCGGTTGAACTGATGAATGTTGTGTTGCGACCGCCATTGTTAAACCAGACATACGCGCCATTGACAAAGTTGCTGCCATAGACAGTCAAGGTAAATTCAGGGCTGCCTGCTGCTACTGTTGTAGGACTGATGCTGCTAAGAGATGGAACAGGATTAGGCGGACTAACTGTCAGAGTAGTTGAGTTAGATACTCCGCCTCCGGGAGCAGGAGTAAAGACAGTGATAGTTAGCATTCCCGCAGTTGTCAAATCTGTGCTCAGTATCGTTGCACTAAGCTGAGTTGCGCTATAGAAAGTTGTCGTCCGATCACTGCCATTGACTCGTACAACCGATCCGTTGATAAAGTTGCTGCCGTAGACCCACAAAGTAAAGCTGCTGCCTCCGACTGCTGCTACTGTTGGGTAAATGCTAGACAATGTAGGAACCGGATTAGGGGCAGCTACTGTGAGTGTCGCTGAACCGGACAGTCCGCCTCCAGGAGCAGGATTGAAGACAGTAATCGTCAGCGACGCGGCGCTGGCAACATCGCTGCTTGGGATTGCTGCGCTCAACTGTGTTCCACTTACATAAGTAGTTGCGCGGTCGCTGCCGTTGATTCTAACAACCGATCCATTGATGAAGTTGCTACCGTTGACCATGAGCGTGAATGCAGCAGATCCTGTTGCTACACTTGATGGTGAAATACTTGTCAGCGATGGAACAGGGGTGGGAGTAGTTGCATTGGCCTCATTTGAATAACCAGAATCGCCATAGCTATTGCAGGCCCTCACACGGTAGTAATAATTCGTGAATGGAGAGAGGCCAGTATCGGAGTAAGCGGTGGTATTCGCACCTGCAGTTGCTATCTGGGTGTAGCTTCCACCTGCTCCCGTCTTTCTCTCGATCTTGAACTCACTCTCATCATTGCTATTATCTGTCCAGCTCAAGTTTATCTGCGAGGTTGAAACGGCTGTTGCCACTAGACTGCCTGGAGCAGCGGGTGGTGGCGGAGTAAAGGTTGTAGCGTTAGCTTCATTGGAGTAAGCCGAATCTCCAGTGGCATTGGTAGCTCTTATTCGATAGTAGTAACTGGTCGAGGCCGAAAGACCGGTATTGGAGTAGCTGGTCACATTGGCGCCAAGAGTAGCAACCTCAGTATAGCTTCCAGTTGCTCCAACCTTTCGTTCCAGCTTGAACCCGGTTTCATTATTGCTATTATCTGTCCAGCTCAGGTTTATCTGCGACGTGGAAACAGCAGTTGCCGTCAGACCACCTGGCGCAGCAGGCGGCGCCGCAAGCGTCGTAGCATTAGCTTCATTGGAGTAGGTTGAATCTCCATTACTGTTATAAGCTCTCACTTGATAGTAATAGCTAGTCGAAGGCGTCAGCCCGGTGTCGGAGTAAGAAGTAACATTTGCCCCTAGCGAGATTATCTGGCTATAGCTACCTGTAGCTCCGGTCTTTCTCTCTATCTTGAATCCTGTCTCATCCGTGCTGTTATCAGTCCAGCTTAGATTGATCTGCGAGCTTGAGGTGGCTGTAGCTGTCAGTCCACCAGGAACAGCAGGGGGAGGTACCGGTGAGATCTTCCTTATCCGATTGTTCCACGAATCGATGACATATACTTCGCCATTGGGGTCAACAGCCACACCGTGCAAACCGTTGAACTGCGCCGCGCCGCAGCTCCCATCAAGGTAGCCTGCTGTAGCAGAACCAGCATAGGTACTCACCATATTATTCCCGAGATCAAGCTTGCGAACCCGGTTATTTTGAAAGTCAGCAATGTAAAGCACCTCGCCGCCTGTAGTACTGGCCCAGGCCAGATGATAGGGGTAATTGAAAAGAGCTGCCGCGCCGCTGCCATCCGCATAACCTACAGATGAGCCAGCAATTCTCGTTGCTGTACCATTGGTATTAAGCTGCCAGATTCCAGTGTTGTTGAGCGGCCAGAGCCCATCACCTACAGTAGTCAAATAGAGCAGGCCACTGGCCCGGCTGACTGTTATCCCCCGAACGGGGCCCGCATAAAGCCCTAAAGAATTCCCTCGATCATCAAGCCTGCGGACAAAAGAGGTATCGGCCACATAGATGAAACCATCAAGTCCCATAACAATCGCTAATGGACTAGAATACACGCTATTGGTCGAGGTGCCGCCGCCAACTCCGGACACACCTGGTGTACCGGAGAAGAAAATCGACTTCCATGCAGTGCCAGTTGTCGGAGGCAGCAGCTTGCGAATCACATGATTACCGGTATCGGCTACCAGTAAGGCGGTTACTACTCCGTTATTATTACTAATGGCAGTGATTCCTATAGGATTGTTGAAGCGAGCATAAACAGCATTGTAATTATCCTCCCAGTAGCCTTGTACTCCACTGCCGGCTATTAGCACCGATTGGCCTGTATTGGGGCCTTCAAGGTAAACCATCCTGATGCGATGATTCCCGTTGTCAGCGACAAACAACGCTTTGTGCCCGCTCACCGGATCTTTAGCTACCACACCGGAGAATGGATATGCCCACTGAGCGACATTGCTGCTTCCTTCGTTATAGCCATAGGTGCCTGTGCCTGATAAGGTACTCACCTGCATGCAAATTGCTCCGCTGCTACCACTATAAGTAACTATCAGTGTTGCTGGATTGGACTCCCAGCCAGTGGCTGGATTGAAGACGGTAATTGCCACCGGCCCTGCGCTGGCAATATCGCTGCTCAACACTTGCGCACTAAGCTGGATCCCATTTAAGAAGGTTGTTGCCCGATTACTGCCATTAACCCTCACCACTAATCCGTTAGTGAAGTTAAAGCCATTAACTGTCAATGTGAATCCGGCACTACCTGCTAGAACAGTTGTCGGGGAGATGCTCGATAATAATGGGGTTGAATTAGGCGCGCCGACAGTTAGTGGCGCTGGATTAGAGACTCCTCCTCCCGGCCCGGGATTGAAGACAGTGATCATCAATGTACCTTCGCTTGCTACATCTGTATTCATTACTTGCGTTGTGAGCTGAGTCGCACTGACAAAAGTAGTTGCCCGATCATTGCCATTGACCCTAACCACCGAGCCGGTGATGAAGTTACTTCCGTTGAGCGTTAGAGTGAAGGAATTGCTTCCCGTCGCTATGCTTGTTGGCGAGATGCTCTCCAGTGATGGAGTTGGATTGGGAACGGCTTGAATTCTTCTTATGCGATTGTTGCTTGAATCCATCACATAGACTTCGCCTGTTGGGCTGACGGCTACGCCAAAAGGCTGGTTGAAGTTCGCTGTATTGCAGGCTCCATCCCCGTTCCACTGTGCGCCGGAACCGGCATATGTGGTCACCGCATTTGTTAACAGGTTGAGTTTGCGAATGCGGCTGTTATTAATGTCGGTGATGTAGAGCACTGGCCCTTCCCCTGTCTTTGCCCAGGCGAGATGATGAGGGAAGTTGAAGAGCGCCCCACTGCCTGCTCCATCGGCGAAACCGGCGGTGTTTGAGCCAGCAAGCTTGGTTGCCACGCCGGTGTATGTTACTTGCCAGACCTCATTGCCTACAGTGGTTATATAGAGCGAGCCTGCGGCTGTTATTCCTACAGCACTTCCTACCCCTGCGTTAATCAAGTCAATCAATGTCGAGGAATTCCCAAACCAATCGACCCTACGAATGCGATTGCCGTCAGCAACATAAACGTAACCATTAGCTCCCATCGCTACTCCTCTTGGAGAACCGTATCGACTGTTGGTTGCGCTGCCGTCCACCTGGCCCCAGCCTCCTGGCGCACCGGAGAGGAGTTCAGAGCGCCAGGTAGATATTCCTAGCCACGGCGGCAGTAGGCGGCGAATCACGCTGTTGGTTGAATCGGCTATGAACAACTCCCGCACCACTCCTGTGCCGCTTATCAGAGCAGTGATTCCCATTGGATAGTTATAGCGAGCTTGCAGCGCATTGCCATCGCCTTCCCAGTAGCCTTGTATTCCGCTGCCTGCTATCAGCACCGACTGCCCGGCGTTGGGGCCCTCAAGATAGACCATCCTTATCCGATGATTCCAGGTGTCAGTGACAAACAGCGCATTGTAGCCGCTGACAGGATCCCTACCTACTACTCCAGAAGAAGGAAATGCCCACAGGGCGGCGCTGCCGTTCCCCTCAGCATAGCCCCAATAGTTACCTGAAAGGGTACTCACTTGAGTGCACTCTGGAGCATAGATGGCATTGCCGAAGGTCAATGAAGAAGACTCATTGCAATAGCCCGATTCTCCATAACTGTTGTAAGCACGCACTCGATAGTAGTATCTGGTCAAAGGCGAAAGCCCGGTATCAGAATAACTCGTTGTGTTGGCTCCAACGGTTGCTACCTGAGAGTAGGTTCCATTGGCTCCAACCTTTCGTTCTATCTTGAATCCTGTCTCGTACTGGTTCTCATCAATCCAATTCAAGTCTATTCGCGTGCTGGAGACTGCTCTTGTCCACAAGCTGGTGGGAGCAACTGGCGGCGCATCTGCCGGCGGCGCAAGCGTCCTGGCATTAACTTCACTGGAATAGCTAGAATCTCCATTGGCATTGGATGCCCTGATTCGATAGTAGTAGGTGGTTAATGGAGTCAGACCCATATCTGAGTAGCTTGTGCTATTGGCGCTGACAATCGCTATCTGGATGTAGGCCCCACTGGCTTCAGTCTTTCTCTCCAGCTTGAAGCTGGTCTCATCATTGCTGTTATCACTCCAACTGAGATTGATCTGAGTGTGTGATATAGCCGTTGCTGTCAAATTGCCTGGCGTGGCTGGCGGAGGCGGCCCCAGCAGAGCAACACTGATTTCGTTAGAGTAGGCCGATTCTCCCGTGGAGTTGTAAGCCTTCACCCGATAGTAGTAGGTGTTAGGAGTAGAGACGTTATAATCAGCGAAGCTGCTTGTGTCAAAGAAAAGCTCATTTAGAAGGGTATAACTCCCTTCAGCGCCAACTTTGCGCTCCAGCCTGAATCCTGTCTCATTGTCACTGTTATCTGTCCAGTAGAGATAGATCTGATTGTTAGCGGCAAGAGTCACTGTCAATCCGCTGGGGGCATTAGGCGGAGGCGGAGATGACGGTGGAGGCGGGCAAGTCCCCTCCTGGATTCTCCGTATGCGGCGGTTAGCTGAATCGACTACCGTAACGTCTCCTGCCGGGCTGACTGCCACTCCATTGGGAGTGTAGAACTGTGCTGTAGCACAGTTCCCATCGTTATAACCTGCTGTGCCGGAACCGGCATAGGTGCTCACTTCATTGTTTGCCAGCTTCAGCTTGCGAATGCGACGATTGCCACCATCAGCAACATAGAGCACTTCGCCGCCTGCTGTGTTTGCCCAGACAAGATCGAATGGAGCATCAAAGAGGGCTGCTGCGCCGATGCCGTCAGCATAGCCACGGCTTGCGCCAGCGATTCTGGTAGTAGTGCCGACGTTGGTCAGCAGCCATATAATGCTGGTCGAATTGTTCTGATTAAATTCAGTGTAATAGAGGCGACCGGTGAGATGGCTGGCGGTTACCGCTTCTACATAGACCTGGCTGTCAAGGCGAAGCAGTGTCGAGCTGTTCCCTTGCTGATCGAGTTTGCGGATGCCATTAGAGAAATCAGTCACATAGATGAAGCCATCGCTTGATGCAGTAATTCCGCGCGGCTGGTTGAAGAGAGTGTTGGCCGGGCTGCCGTCTGAATATCCCACGCCCCCTGGTGAGCCTGACAAGAGAGAAGACCTCCAGGTCGTGCTGCCTGGCAGAGGCGGCAGCAGCTTGCGAATTACACCGTTACCCCGATCCACTATCAGCAATGCAGTCACGACTTTATTAGCATCGGTGATGGCAGTGATTCCTATTGGAATACTGTAGCGAGCTTGTAGAGCATTGCCATCGCCTTCCCAGTAGCCCTGAATGCCGCTGCCAGCGATCAAGACAGACTGACTATAGTTGGGGCCTTCGAGGTAAACCATCCTGATGCGATGAGTATTAACATCAGCGACGAATAGCGCGTTAAAGCCGCTGACCGGATCTTTAGCTGCCACTGCGGCAATGGGAGTGATCCATTTGGCGATATTGCCTGGCCCCTCCAGATAGCCCAGAGTGCCATCGCCTGAGAGAGTGCTCACCTGAGTGCAAGTTCCCGCAACCGGGCTGGAGCAGGTTGTGGCAGTGGCTTCGTTGGAATAGGGAGAATTTCCACTGAAGTTGTAGGCTCTCACTCGATAGTAGTAATTAGTCGGAGGCGAAGCGGTAGTATCAGAATAGATTTGACTATTAGCGGCCAGAGTAGCTATCTGGCTGTAGCTCCCAGAAACGCCAACTTTGCGCTCCAATCTGAATTCAAGCTCATTATTGCTATTGTCATTCCATCTCAGGTCTATTCGCGAACTATAGACAGCAGTTACTATCAGACCGCTAGGTGCAGCAGGAGGCAGGGGGCTGGCCTCATTGGAGTAATTGGAATGGATTGTTGTCCCTGAAGAATCGCGGTAAGCCCTGACTCGATAGGTATAGTTGCTGGGAGTGGAACTGGTAGTGTGATTGTAACTGGTTGTGCCTGATGATACAACTGCGACTTGGGTGAAGGCGGCAGCAGGGGAATCTTTGGATTCAATCTTGAAGCCGGTCTCATTGCTGCTGTTATCTGCCCAAGTAAGAGAAACCTGCGTGCTGGCCGAAGCAGTGGCTGCCAGAGCAGAAGGGGACTCAAGTGTTCCTGGCTCCTCGGTGGCAATGAGTCTGCCGCCAATGTAGACATATTCCTTGGTCGGGCTGGTTGGCGGGGGGATTACTGCTTCTGGAGAGCCTGTCACAGCTTGATTAGTCGCTGCTGGCGCTTTCTTCTGCGATTGGCTAGTTGAAGTTGTGCTTGGCTTCCTCTTATTGCCAGTCGTACTTGCTCGCTGAGCCATTATGCTGCTATTGACGATCAAGCTCAGCATCAGAGCTAATGCAACAGCCACTCTATAACCAGTTCGCGGCAGAGTGCTGGAGATTCTTCCCTTGCCGTTACCACTCGTTCTCCTCACCATTGGCTCTCCTTGAAGATGTTCTACGTTCCACGTTCTACGTTCTACGTTTTAGGTTCTAGACGGAAGATTAAACGTCGAACGTTGAACGTAGAACGTTCTGAGACACACTACTACTCACTCGTCCACCCTTGGAACGTTAAACTCCTCTCCTCTAATTGTTGGGATGTTGAATCCTGGAATCTGCCCTGCACCCTAACAGGGCTCAAGGCTCGTCGAGGAAGCGGCCCCTGTTTCCCCCTGTCAGAATGCCATTGAAATCCTCCGCCTGGCCTTAGAACATCGCCTCGGCCAGCTTAGTTCATCAATGCGCTGCTCGCGCCTTCCCAATTCATAACCGGATTCTCTTACTCTCCTGAACTATGTCTCATAACTGCAATCGGTCTGTCTCAGTGTCGCAGATGCAGAGCGATGCTGCACCGGCAAGGCTCAAGCAAATCGCTCGCTTGAAGCCGTTGTCATAGCTAGCACCGGGAGGGGGTCGAGACGGCTTTCACCATTCGCGCTCGGTCAGCCGGTATCTCTCGCTGCTAAATCAAAATTCACCCTCTATAATATATATACACATCTGAGAGGAAAATCTTGATGTACTTTTTACATCTTTTCTGCAATTTTTTTCTTGAAGTCCCCGTCTGTGCAATGGGGCATCAACTGTTGACCAAGCTTTTTGACAATGGCGTGTCTGCGCTCGTAGACCGAGTCAACCTGGATATTCATCAGCCTGGCAATCTCCTCTGCTGTCAGTTCTTCTTCGTAGTAAAGCTTGATCCGTTGCTTTTCTCGTGGGCTTAACCTGCTTATCGCCAATTGCAAAAGCTGTAGCAAGTTCTGACGAATAACCATATCTTCTTGAGCTGGCTGATAGATAAGAGAATCAGGGGCAAGCTGTTCCAGGCTCTCTACTGCTCTCTGTCTGTGCAACCGGTTGCTGACGTAGCGCCTGATTACCTTATTGAGCCAGGTGTTGAACGAACTCCTGGAATGATCGAATGAACGCAGCCGGCGGTAGCTATCATCTATCAGCAAAAGGACAATCTCGTGGCGCAGATCGGCCAGTTCATCCTTGCTGGGATGATATTTATAGCGTCGGCAACTGAGGCGCACTGCGCTGCCAATCTCAGGCAAGTAGCTCTCTATGAGTTGACTAAATTCAATCGTTTCCGCTGACTGGGGGTCGATGTTGGACATAGCTGCTCCTCATAAAACAGAAGGCAGAAGGCAGAAGGCAGGCGCTCCTTCTTCCAACTGCGCTGTTCTCATTATTTCTCTCGCGTTGCCGCCGACCGTCTGAAAGACTCCTCAGAAAACAGAAGGCGGTAGGCAGAAGGCAGGCTTCTTTCAACTGCGCTGTTCTCATTGTTTCTCTCGCGTTGCCGCCGACCGTCTGAAAGACTCCTCAGAAAACAGAAGGCAGTAGGCAGAAGGCAGAAGGCAGGCTTCTTTCAACTGCGCTGTTCTCATTGTTTCTCTCGCGTCGCACGAGCCGTCTGAAAGACTCCTCTCCTGGGAGCGATTCTCATCCTTGCCTGCTCAGCCTTGCACTACCTAGCAAGTAAGCGGACAAGGAAACTAGTGCCCCCAGGCTTTTCATCATTTCTCTCGCGTCGTCGCTGACGATCGTGACTCCTCAGAAAATCCTGGGAGCGCCGCGACGAGAGAGGGTGGCGCTGCCTTGCCTGCTCAGCCTTGCACTAGGCTGGCAAGGCGGGGCAGGCAAGGATGAGAGGCGCTCCCAGGCGTTCATCATTTCAGGGCGTCACACGAGCCCCTCAGAAGATGTACAGTAAGGCGGTCAGGGTGCTGTCTATCGCGCACTATCAACAACCTGACCGCCTTGTTGTACATCGCATTTTCATCATTTCTCTCGCGTCGCACGAGCCCCTCAGAAGATGTACAGCGACCTGTTAGGTTGCTGCCTATCGCGCACTATCAACAACCTGACCGCCTTGCTGTACATCGCATTTTCATCATTTCTCTCGCGTCGCACGAGCCCCTCAGAAGATGTACAGCGACCTGTTAGGTTGCTGCCTATCGCGCACTATCAACAACCTGACCGCCTTGCTGTACATCGCATTTT
>Ga0209172_10008004_pt1 | contig 10565 bp, 8 predicted proteins | sample LarsenN4metaG_FD_184113 | JGI IMG/M metagenome (GOLD analysis project Ga0209172, IMG submission 184113) | Hot spring sediment bacterial and archeal communities from British Columbia, Canada, to study Microbial Dark Matter (Phase II) - Larsen... ... | reverse complement strand
AGGCGTGTTTCCCTCGAGCAGGCTCACCGTCCGCGAATGAAGCGGGAGGTCGAGCAGATGTCCGTATTTGTGGATGAGTCCCTGATAAGTCATGTCGAAAGTTTAACATAAGATTCGATATACTTTGCCGCGATGAAGTTGATATTGGGTACTGTGTATTGCGTATTGTTGGCAGCGTGTGCGACTGCAACGCCTCCATCCGTGCCTCAAGTTGCTTCGCCAACTCAAACTTTTCCCGCGCCGACAGTGACTCAATTCTCCACTTCCCCAGTTCCCACTGAATCATCGTCTACTTCCACATCTCAGATTCCGACTCCTGGTCTCGAGTCTCCAATCTCCAATTCTCCGAATCTTGATTGGAAGGATATGCCAGTCATTCCAACGAATATTGACGCGAGTTTGCAAAACGTCTATGAACGCGGTTTGGAGCTTGGTAATGACCCGCACGCGTTTTCGCTCTTCGGCGATTGCCAGGCGCGACCGGGTGAATTCTTCGGCGTGTTCGAAACCGATGAGTTGATGTTTGCAAGTCTTTCACCAGAACTTCAGGAAACCGTTGAGTATTTTCGCGGCTCGTTCAACCGTGAAAGCCCCACCGCGCAAGATGGCACAACGCCTGGCGCGCTCCTTTGGACTCAGTGGCATCAAGGGAAATTCGATTGCACATTTGCCGAAACACCCGTCGAATGTGAATTGCGGATTCATCGTCCGTCGTTCGTGATCCTGCAGATCGGTACACACTTCGAATCGCGCAACACGGAATATCTGCGAAGGATCATCGAGCAATTGCTGGATGCAGGCGTAATCCCCATCCTTGCCACGAAAGCGGACAATCGCGAAAAGGATGAGCGCATCAACAGCGATATGGCTTTGCTAGCCTCAGAATATGACCTTCCGTTGTGGAATTTTTGGGCGGCGGTTTCGGATTTGCCAAATCGTGGATTGTATACTCGCGATGATCGTCCGTTACAAGGTGATATCTACCTCACCGATGAAGCCGCGCGCATTCATCGAATGACCGGGCTGGAGGCGTTGAATGTGGTGTGGAGGGCGGTAACGGGGAAATGATTTCTAATCACGCGATCACGTAGACAGGTATACAGGTAAACAAGTACACAGTTAACCAACGTGTCTACTTGTGTACGTATTTACTTGTCTACTTTATTCATCCTTCATCATTCCGTCTTCATCCTTTGAGAGGCGGCGCGTCCTTATCGTACACGAACACCTGAATATCCATTCCCTCTTTGTTCAAAAGATCGATCGCGGGCTGGAACGTCGCGTCCTTGATTCTTTGGATGTCCCCTGCAGGCGCGTATACGCTCAAGCGCGCTTCTTCATCCGACATCTTCGCGGTCTTCACGTCCGCGCTTGCACACGCGGATTTAATTTTATCGGTCATCTGTTTGATGGCATCATCAAGAGTCATGGTCGCCTCCTCTATTTTGCGATCTTCGCCACAGTTACGCCCGCGCCGCCTTCATTATCCTTCGGCTCCTCGAACGACGCGACATATTCGCTTTGTTTCAACGCGTTGCGCACCGCGTCGCGCATCTTGCCTGTCCCTTTGCCGTGCACGATGCGCACGAACAGCAAGCCCGCCGAATAGGCGCGCTCCAGATATTTTTCCAGTTCATCGAGCCCCTCGTCCACCAATTTGCCGCGCAGATTCAACTCCAGCCCCGGTGATTTCGCGCTGGCAACTGGAGACTGGCGAATTGAGACTGGTAACTGTTCACTGGTCACTTGTTCACTAGATTTCCTCACCAACTCCGACAGCCTCGCCCTCACGCGCAGACTCCCGATCTGCACCTCCGCATCCGACTCGCCTATGGCTGTCACCACACCTTCGGCATTCAACGTGCTTACGAGGACGCGCTCACCGAGTGACAATGGACGATGGACGATGGACGATGATGGTCCATGGTCTATCGTCTGCCGTCTTTCGACAGGCGCTTCCACTTTTTCTTCTATCTTTTCCATCTTTTCTTCGATGGACTTGATGGCTTCGAGCGGTTGTTTTGCCTTTTTAAGTTGCGATTTCAACGAATCAATGTTGCTTCGCAAGACTGCCACTTCCAGTTCTCCCTCCGCGCGGGCTTTGGCAAGGACTTCACGTCTCTCATCCTCGATCTTTTCGAGTCGTTTTTGCAGTTCGGCGTTCTGCGCTTCGAGTCTGTCTCGTGCTTTCTCCAGCTTCTGCCGTTCGCGCGAGGTGCGGTTGCGTTCCTTGCGGATATCGTCCAAAAGTTTGTCGGCGCGCAACGATTCGGGGTTAATGTCGCCCTTCGCCGCCTCGACAATCTTCCCGTCAAGCCCGAGGCGTGTTGCAATGGCGAGGGCGTTCGAGCGTCCGGGAAGTCCAATGGTCAATTTGTATGTGGGGCGGAGTGTCTTGATATCGAATTCAAGGGATGCGTTCACAACGCCGTCCGTGGAATGTGCGAACGTTTTTAATTCGGGGTAATGGGTCGCGACGAGGGTCGTGCATCCCGTTTCAAGCAAGTGATTGAGGATCGCGCGTGCGAGCGCGGCGCCTTCCTGCGGATCGGTGCCTGCTCCTAATTCATCGAGGATAACGAGCGAACGCGAATCGATCTGCTTGAGAATGCGGATGATGTTGGTGATGTGACCGCTGAATGTGCTGAGCGATTGCTCGATGGATTGCTCGTCGCCGATGTCGGCGAAGACGCTGTGGAAGAACGGCAACTCCGAGCCGCTCTGCGCGGGGATGTGCAGTCCGCTTTGAGCCATGAGCGCGAGCAAGCCGACGGTTTTGAGCGATACCGTTTTGCCGCCCGTATTCGGACCCGTGATGATAATGGCTCGCGTGCCTTCTTTTGGGTCGACGTCAATTGGCACTACGGTTTGAGGGTCAAGGAGGGGGTGACGCGCATGGATAAGTTGAATTGACGATTTACGATTTACGATTGACGATTGTTCACTGCTCACTGATAACTGGTCACTGCTTACTTCTTTCTTCTTTCCTCTTTCATCCTTGTGAAGGACTGGTTCACTGGCTCTCAACTCCTCCGCGTATTTCGCTTTTGCAAAGATCAGATCGAGCACGGCGAGATTTTCCACGCCGAATTTGAACTCCTCCGCATGTTCGCCTACTTGCGCGGAAACTTCGGCAAGGATTCTTCGTTCTTCGTCGCGCGCTTGTAATTCGAATTCGCGCAGGTCATTGTTGAGTTCCACGACGGGAAGTGGTTCGACGAACAACGTCGCACCGCTGGAGGATTGGTCATGAACGACCGCTTTGATACTTCCTTTGAACTCGGCTCTCAACGGAATCACATAACGCCCGTCACGTTGAGTGATGATGGGCTCCTGCAATTTGTTGGCTGATTCTGTGAGATAACGCTGCAGGCGGGACATCAACCGTCCATGCGCGACTTTGATTTGTCGTCGAAGGTCGGCTAATTTTGTCGATGCAGAATCCAACACTTCACCGCGGTCGGAGAGGATACGCGTGATCGCATCCACGATTCCGTGAGGGTCGGGCAAATCCACCGCGATCTGCGCAAGACGCGGGTATTCGTCCGTTTTGCGTTCGAGCGATTTCTTCAACTCGCGGCACGAGATCAACGTGGATTTGATGTCGAGCAATTGTTGGGGGTCGAGCACACCGCCGCGCGCGGCGAGTCCCACCGCTGGACGGATGTCATGCGCGCCGCCGATGCTGATATCCTGAACTGAAAATAACTTGCGTGCTTCACTTGTTTCGGCAAGGCGGGCAAGGGCAAGATCGAATGTATCGGTCGGCTCGAGCGAAAGTGCGAGTTCCATCGACGCCGAAAAATCGCAAAAGGCTTTAAGCCGTTCGCGGATCTTGTCGTATTCGAGGACGTGCAGGGTCTTTGAATCCATTGCGGGAGAATTTAACCACAAACCCCCAAAAGGCACAAAGGGAAAAGGAAATTATTTGTGCATCACGCGCACGCGGACGGGCTCGCTGATCCCCTTCATCTCCAGACTGCGCGATTCGTACGCGCTTGCGTCTGCCCCCGCCTCGTCCAACGCTTTCTCGCTGACGATGATCTCGCCTGTGGCGGCTTTGGAGGCAAGGCGAGCGGCGAGGTTCACTTCATCGCCGATGGCGGAAATATTGATCAAACCATCTGCCGCGCCCATCGCGCCGAAGAAGGCAACACCCGCGTGGACACCGATACCGACGGGAATGCCCTGTCCTTTCATGGCGTTCGATATTTTCTGCGCAGCATCCAGCGTCCGCTTCACATAATTCGGACCTGCAAATCCTGCGCCCCAAAAGGCGGCGACCGCGTCGCCCGCCAGTTTTTCCACCAACCCATCCTCGTCTGTGACGATCCTTGTCGAGCCTACGTAAAAGCGGTTGATCAATTTGCTGAAATCCATCGGGCTCATTTGTTCGGAAAGCGCTGTGGAGCCGCGCACATCCGCGAACAGCATGGACATGGCCACTTCCGCGCCGCCCGGGTTCGTGCTGGCGAAGTGCTCACACACGTTGCAAAAGCGCGGGTTCAGACTCGATCGTTTCTTGCCATACAAGCCACGGACGATAACACTGCCGATCCCCTCGAATGGCGCATTGCAGAACTTACAGCGCGGGTCGTGCGGCAACATGCGAAACCTGCGAAAGAGTTGTTTTTCCGCGCTGAATGCGCTGGTGGTGAACCACTCGCGCCATAGTTGTTCGGCGTTGATCGGACTATTGTCGGTCATCGCTTTATTCCCTGTCTGGTATCCAAAACCTTCAATATCCTCGACAGGAAATTTTCCAGAAAAATGCAAACGAATAGGAAAAAGAGTATGGATTGCAGTCCAATTAGCGGCGCCTGGTAACGACGGTAGTGTGCTACCAGTACGTATGGAGCGAGATATGCCAAGTAGAGAGAAACGGTCAGAATGAAAACTGGTTGCCTACGGATTCGTTCTATTAGCAAACCAAAAACGATGCACAGGGATGGGATCAACGAAAGGAGGATTGATTTGAAGATGCTTTTCCAGTCGTTCCTTCGGCTTGTCAATAGGTTTTTCTGCTCGCGCCAATCCTCTAGTACGGTTGATTCTTCATCAAGCGTAAGGGGTGTGATGCGATATTTGAACTCGCGTTCAGTCAGGTTCAACGAGGTCCAGTGGATCGTTGGAAATTCATGCGTAGAGATTAAATTTGCCTGTCTGAGTTTTTGAATATCTCGCGTGGTGAAAGTATCACCGATTACAGGCAGAAGGTCTTCTGCGTAGTGCATGTACAGAAATGCACTCACCGCACGCCGGACTATATTTCGAAATACCGGAGAAGGGTTGGCACGTAATTCTTCGAAGGATAGAATTTTGTAATTTTCGATAAACTTTGCCTCTTTCTCGCGGAAATATTCGTCCCGCACTTCGTTTTGTCCGATCGGGTGAAACAGGGCAAAGGTGGAAGAGTTAAGCAAACCATCTTCATCATAGTAATTAGCTTGATAAAAATCGAACCAGAAATTCGATTTAAGGGGAATGAAAGTCCCAAAGACCTGATAATTTCTTGCCGTCCACACAAACATGGAGGTGGCGAATATTGCAAGGATTCCCAGATTGGTTTGCCAGCGGGAGCGGCTCGATGATGTGCGCGGAATCCCGAATACTATCATGCCTACCCAAATAAGTAAAAATGCTGCTGCCAATGCCGGGCTTGCCAGGGGAAGTAAAAATGCAAGTATACCCAATGGGATGAGATTTGATTGCGCGCCTCCATTAATACGAGCGGAGATAAGTACAACCATTAACGATGCCAGAAATAGAATAAGCCAGTCATCGTGCAATCCAACGAAATACGAGTCGCGATTAATGTAAATCAGAAAGATGAATATCAGAGCCAGAATGTGTTTATATTTTGCATAGTACGGGTTTTTGCCAGCCAGGGAAAGCAGGATATAGAGTGTTGTTGCCAATGCTGCATACTTTGTTATGAGGATCGCCCACATTGCAGCAATCGTTTTAACACCAAACAACTGAAATGCACTGGCAAGGAGAAGTACGAATAGAGGCGGCATCCAGGCAGTGGGTCCGCTTCCCATACCGAACGCATCAGAATATCCCCTGCCGTTTACCAGGGCTTCAGCGATATTCCCATATTCCCAGCCAAAGGTGAGGTTTAGGTACTCCGGGTTAGGGATGTTATAAATAGCCGCAGTGGCGACGAATATAAGGAATGATCCGAACGCCAGAAGGCGGTCATTTAGGAGTTTATTCAAGCGTTGTAATAATGAAATCATCGAAGGTAACATCGGCGGAGGTGGCCTCGAATCCGCTCCAGACGAAGAGCCCCACGCCTCCGCTGGTGTACGAGTTATCGGAGACTGAATCGATCACCTGCCCATTGACGTATAACGTGAGGATACCGTTGCCGCAATCGGCTCCAACGCGGTAGGAAGAAGCGTTTTGTGGCACAACATTCGATACAGCCCATTGATCATCATTCGTGAGAAAAATATCGGTCTCTCCGGTTTCAGATTTGGCGATGGCGTACTCTCCGCTTGGGGTGAAGCCCATGTAATAATATGACTCGTCCGCCTCCTGTTGGTTACAGAGGATTCCAAAAGCTGTATTGGGAGCGCCGTCGTTGTTGACGACGGTTACTTCGATATGGATATTCTCGTACTTTTCATTGTTCGGTGTGCTCCATACGAACCAGTTGTCAACGGACATGCGCATTCGCAAGGCTTCCCCATCATATTCGACGGAGTTGTCCGGTTCGGTGAGTGTTCCCCAAACAACGTCATTTTGCGAGAAGTCATCTGTCAGGAGCGTTTCAACGATGTTGCTTGGGGTGAGGGTTTCGGTTGGTAATGGCGGCGCGCTTGTGAAGGTTGGGAAAGGCGTGATTGTCGGGGAGCTCAAGAAGGCTGGCGCCTGCCAATTGAAGAAAAGGATGCCGATTCCCGCGACGGAGAAACCGAGACAAGCAACTACAAGGCAGCCGACCACCCAACCGGTTTGGCGCCGCGCGGGTTGGTGGGATGCTGCTGGAGTTGAAACAGACACCCCTGCGCGTGATGTGGGTGCGGATTTCGGTTCAGGCGCGCCCTGGGAGGATGATTCGGTTTCATCCAGTGCGCGCTTCCAGGCGGTGAGGAATTCCTCCGCAGAGGCATAGCGATCCGCCGGTTCTTTGGCAAGTGCCTTGAGGATCACACGTTCGATTGGCTCGGGAAGATCTCTTTTAATGATGGATGGTGGGGGTAACGGATCGCTGATGTGCTTCAAGATCACTGCGAGCGGCGTGTCGGCAACAAAAGGTACACTGCCGGTGACCATTTCGTAGAGTATGATGCCCAGCGAGTAAATATCGGAACGTCGGTCAACGGATTCAGCCTTAGCCTGCTCGGGGCTGATGTAGGCTGGCGTGCCCATGATCGCGTCCGTCTGTGTGAGGCGAGGAGAGGCACTCTCTAAAAGTTTGGCGATGCCGAAATCGGTGAGAAAGACATTTCCGTGTTCGTCCACGAGGGCATTGGCGGGTTTCAAGTCGCGGTGTATGATGCCGTGCGCGTGTGCGTATCCCAAGGCTTCGGCAAGTTGTGTGAAGAGGCGATCGATCTCATCCAACGAAAGTGGACCGGACTCCATTTTGGTTTTGAGCGTGCCTGCTTCGAGGTAGCGCATGACAAAATACGTGACCCCATTACTTTCGCCAAAATCGAAAACAGGCAAAATATGCGGATGCTCCAGCCGTGCGATGATGCGTGCCTCCTGTTGGAAGCGCGCCGCGAATTCAGGACTCTCCGCCAGTTGCCGCGGCAGGACTTTGATCGCCACGTTCCTGTCCATGGATGGCTGATACGCCTTATAAACGGTTGCCATCCCCCCTTTTCCAACCTGGCTGATGATGCGATACGAGCCTAGCATTTGTCCGGGGATGAGTGTATCCATGCGTTTTTCCTGATTGCCCAATTCTACACGGTTTGAAATGAATTTCAATTGCGGATTCAATGCGCTGGCTTGTTACAAACCATGTTATACTCTTGCCGCTGTAACAATCTGGGATTTGTTTTGATACACTCTGAACGCCCGATGAACGCTATCGGGCTTTTTTGTTGGGCTGGCTGATCTGAAAAGAGAGGCTGTGATTGGCAAGAAGAAGTTAAACGGAGTTGTCGGAACGTTCCATGTTTTGTAAGGGCGCAATGTATTGCGCCCTTACCGATAAGAAAAGGAAAACGATGACAACCGAATTTACTTCTTTAAACCTGCGTGACGAGATCACGCAGGCGATCACCGAACTCGGTTATTCTGAGCCGACGCCCATTCAAGCCGCTCTGATACCGATCATGCTCACAGGGGCAGATGTGATCGGGCAGGCGCAGACCGGCACAGGCAAGACTGCCGCGTTCGCACTCCCCATACTGCAAAATTTTCAACCGCAAAAACAGCCTCAGGCATTAGTGCTCGCGCCTACGCGCGAACTCGCGCTGCAAGTTGCCGATTCGATGATCGAATATGGCAAACACCTCAAGGTGCGTGTGCTCGCCGTCTATGGCGGTCAGCCGTATGGACCGCAGATCGGCAGCCTCAAGCGCGGCGTGGATGTTGTCGTTGGCACGCCAGGACGATTAAATGATCTACTCGAAAGGAAAGTTCTTGATTTGAGCGGAATCAAAACCGTGGTGCTGGATGAAGCCGACGAAATGCTCAACATGGGCTTCATGGAAGATGTGGAAAAAATTCTTGGGATGACTCCCGCCGAACGACAGACCGCCCTCTTCAGCGCGACTCTCCCTCCGCGGATTCGCGCATTAGCCAATCGCTTCATGCGCGATCCTCAGCCTGTCACCATCAAACGAGCGACTCTCACCGTCTCAGCCATCGAACAGCGTTACTATCTCGTCCACGAATCGGACAAGACCAACGCGCTCACGCGTCTTTTCGAGATCGAACCCATCAAAAGCGCGCTGATCTTTGCCCGCACGCGCGCAGAGACCGCGGCTCTTGCGAACGAACTTGTCGTGCGCGGAATCCCCGCCGAAGCGATTCACGGCGACCTTGACCAGAACGCGCGCGAACGCGTGCTGGGGCGTTTCCGTGCCAATCAATTGAAAGTGCTTGTTGCTACTGACGTTGCCGCGCGCGGGCTCGATATTGACGACATTTCGCATGTCTTCAACTATCATTTGCCTGACGATGCGGAAGTGTATATTCACCGCATCGGGCGGACGGGGCGTGCAGGGAAAAGCGGCGTTGCCATCACATTGCTTGCACCGCGCGAAAAACGTCGCTTGCGCGAGGTGGAAGCGTTGACCAAGCAAACTATCACAAAGATGGAATTACCCACCGTTGGCGAGATTCATCGTCACCGCGAAACGCAGACAGTTGACAACTTGAAGATCTGGCTGGGGCGTGGACGATACAAGCGCGAACTCGAAATGGTGCAGGAACTTATCACAGCAGGACATGATCCACTGAACATTGCCGCGGCGGCGATCAAGATCGCGCGGGCGGATGAGAAGCAAAGACCAATTGCAGAAATCTCTGATGTGAAAGCAGATTTCAACAGGAAAGAAGTGCCCTTTGGTACCGCTCAGGGCAGGCGAGGGAAGAGTGAAAAGTTTGGGCGGCGGGAAGACTCGGGGCGAGGGAGCAACTCGAGGAGTCGCGGGGATGCGTCACATGAGGAGGGAATGGTCCGCTTGAGGTTGAACAAAGGCAAAATGCACGGAATCCGCCCGAACGATATCGTCGGGACGATCGCCTTCCACGCGAATATTCCCGGTTACACCATCGGTAAAATTCGTATCGAAGATAAACAAACGTTCGTGGATGTTCCCGAAGATCTGGCAGACCAGGTGCTGAAACATAGTGGAAATTATCGGCTTGGAAAAGAAAAATTAACACTGACGAAAGCGAAATGAATTAAGAATTTCATTGACACTTCCCCTTTCCCATGTTATCGTTGGCGGCGTAGGATACCAGTAGTTTGCTTTGGAAGTACCAGGTGGCTCACGGATCGTCCGTGAGCCGCTTTGTTTTCGCCGTTGCGGCGGCTCCGATGCAATACCAATGGTTACCTCCATATTTTCATTGCCCAGGAGGCAAACATGTCGGATCGTATCAACGGTACAGTCAAATGGTTCAACGGGACCAAAGGGTACGGCTTCATCGAACGTGAAGGCGGCCCCGATGTTTTCGTGCACTTCTCCGCCATTCAGGGCGAGGGGTTCAAGAACCTGCAAGAGGGCCAGAAGGTCGAGTTCGCCGTCGAACAGGGACCGAAGGGTCTTCAAGCCAGCAACGTCGTTGTTCTTGCTTAATTGACTGAACTCACGACAAAAAATCCCCGAGGTGAAAACTTCGGGGATTTTTTTGATCTAATTTCTCAATTGTCTTGCCCTGCCAATGAACGCGGCAATGATCAAAGCGATGGAAAACGGAATGAAGAACCCTATGTTGCCGTTGCTGTTCGCCCCAAAGTAATCCACTGCCTCTATTTTGTTCAGCGCAAGATACCACATCGTTACATACAACACTTCAAAGAGTTTGTGGCTGTTGCTCCACACACCCGATGCCAGCGCAAAGGAGGGAATGAACAATGCGGCGGAGAA
>Ga0209172_10008003_pt1 | contig 10566 bp, 10 predicted proteins | sample LarsenN4metaG_FD_184113 | JGI IMG/M metagenome (GOLD analysis project Ga0209172, IMG submission 184113) | Hot spring sediment bacterial and archeal communities from British Columbia, Canada, to study Microbial Dark Matter (Phase II) - Larsen... ... | reverse complement strand
TTACTGGTGGTGGGCAACGCCCTGCGCCTGATCAAACGGGATAAATGATGGAAAGCCTGTATTTGCTGATACCGATGAGCATCGTGCTGGTGTTCTTCATCGGCGTGCTGTTCTGGTGGTCGACCCGCTCCGGCCAGTTTGACGATCTGGAAGGCCCGGCGCACCGCATCCTGATGGACGACGACGACACCAGCGACGACGCCGGCACCCCGCCAGCCACACGCTGAACACCGTCTCACACTGACGCCACGCCGAGGCTTCGGCGTGGCGTCGTGCTTTTCAGTCCTGCCGCCGCGCGGCGTGGCAAAAAAAACGGGGGAGCAAGCTCCCCCTCGAAAACCGTACCGTTGCAGGGCACGCAGCCGGCACAGTCACAACCCCCGATCGCCGCCGCGTCACGGCAGCCATCGGCTTGCCGCCATTGTGTGCAGCGACTTACCATTCGACCAATTAATTGTCGCCAAATTGGCGATTATGTTTTTCAATCACGCTGCCGCGGCACAAGGCGGCAGGCAGCCGCTAAAATGGCCGGCCTTACGCAGCAATGCCAATGGCGTTGCCCGTCATAGCCGACCAATACGAGTAATGCCGCCAGCGCGGCCAGCAAGGACACGACACGGATGAGAATCCTGATTCTGGGAGGAGGACAAGTTGGCGCCAGCGTGGCGGAAAGCCTGACCAACGAAGGCAACGACGTCACCGTGGTCGATCAGGACGCCAACCTGCTCAAGCTGCTGCAGAACCGCCTCGACATCCGTACCGTGCTCGGCAACGCCGCCCATCCGTCGGTGCTGCTCAATGCCGGCGCCGAAGACGCCGAGCTGTTGCTGGCGCTGACCCGCAACGACGACACCAACCTGCTGGCCTGTGCGCTGGCCCGTACCCAGTTCAACATCCCCACCTGTATCGCGCGCATCCGCGCCAGCGATTACGTGGAGGGCCGCCACGCGGTGCTGAAGCAGTTCTCGGTCGATCACGCCATCTGCCCGGAGCAGATCGTCACCAACAACCTGTATCAACTGCTGTCCTATCCGCGCGCGCTGCAGGTGCTGGACTTCGGCCACGGCCTCGCCCAGCTGGTGGTGGCCCGCGCCGGCAGCGACGGCAAGCTGGTCGGCCGCCCGCTGAAGCAGATCCGCGACGACATGCCGGACAGCGACTCGCGCATCTGCGCCATCTACCGCAATGACAAGCTGATCGTGCCGGACGGCAACACCGTGATCGCCTCCGGCGACGAGGTGTTCTTCATCGCCGCCAAGGCCGACGTGCCGACCATGCTCGGCGAGCTGCGCAGCAGCGAGAAACCGGTGCGCCGCGTAATGATCGCCGGCGGCGGCAACATCGGCTACCGCCTGGCGCGGCTGCTGCAGGACGACTACGAGGTCAAGCTGATCGAGGCGCGCAGCGAGCGCGCGACGTGGCTGTCGGAAAACCTGGACAAGGCACTGGTGCTGCACGGCGAGGCCACCGACGAGGCGCTGCTGGAAGACGAAAACATCGACGAGATGGACGTGTTCTGCGCGCTGACCAACGACGACGAAGACAACGTGATGTCCACGCTGCTGGCCAAGCGCATGGGCGCCCACCGCGTCATCGCGCTGGTCAACCGCTCCAGCTATGTCGACCTGCTGGAAGGCAACCGCATCGACGTGGTGATCTCGCCGCACCTGTCCACCATCGGTTCGGTACTGGCGCACCTGCGCCGTGGCGACGTGGTGGCGGTGCACCCCTTGCGCCGTGGCGCCGCCGAGGCCATCGAAGTCATCATTCACGGTGACGAACGCACCTCGCGCCTGGTTGGCCGCAAGGTGGAAGACATCAACATGCCAACCGGCTGCACCCTCAGCGCGGTGATCCGCGGCCAGCAGGTACTGATGGCGCACCACGACCTGGTGCTGTGCAGCGAAGACCACCTGATCATCTTCGTATCGCGCCGCCGCCAGCTGCGCCAGATCGAGAAGCTGGTGCAGGTCAAGATGGGGTTCTTCTGACATGCTGCTGCAAGGCATCCACCACGTGGCGCTGATCTGCCGCGACTACGCGCAGAGCCGCGCCTTCTACCACGACACTCTGGGGCTGCCCATCGTCAGCGAGTACTACCGCGCCGGGCGCGAATCGTGGAAGCTCAACCTGGTGCTGCCCGACGGCAGCCAGCTGGAGCTGTTCAGCTTCCCGTCGCCACCGCCGCGCCCCAGCCATCCGGAGGCCTGCGGCCTGCGCCACCTCGCCTTCCGCGTCGCCGATCTCGACCGCGTCATCGCCACGCTGGCTGCGGCCAACGTGGCCAGCGAAGCGGTGCGCACCGACGAATACACCGGCCGCCGCTTCACCTTTATCGCCGATCCTGACGGCCTGCCGCTGGAGCTGTACGAAATGCCGTCACCATGCTGAAAATCCTGCCCGTCATCCACGTGCTGGCCAAGCTGATCATGCTGTTTTCCGGCACGTTCGCCTTCCCGGCGCTGGTGTCCTGGTATTACGACGACGGCACGCTGCCCTACTTTGTCCGCGCCGCGGCCGCCAGCGGCATCGCCGGCTTCCTGCTGTGGATCGCCACCGCGCGCTTCGAACGCGAGCTGAAGCCGAAGGACGGCTTCATCCTGGTGACGCTGCTGTGGATCACCTTTGCCGTCACCGCCTGCCTGCCGATGCTGTTCTACCTGCCGGGCATGACGGTAACCAATGCCTTTTTCGAGTCGATGTCGGCGCTGACCACCACCGGCGCCACCACCATGCAGGGGCTGGACCGGCTGCCGCCGTCGATCAATTTCTGGCGTCACTTCCTGACCTGGCTCGGCGGCATGGGCATCATCGTGCTGGCGGTGGCGGTGCTGCCGCTGCTGGGCATCGGCGGCATGCAGCTGTATAAGGCGGAAACCCCCGGCCCGATGAAGGACAACAAGCTGGCGCCACGCATCGGCCAGACCGCGAAGAACCTGTGGTACGTGTACTCGGCGCTGACCCTCGCCTGCTACGCCTGCCTGCTGCTGGCCGGCATGGCGCCGCTGGACGCGCTGTGCCACGCCTTTACCGCGGTGGCGCTCGGCGGCTTCTCCACCAAGGACAGCAGCATCAGCCACTTCGATTCCTGGCAGATCGAGGCGGTGCTGTGCGTGTTCATGATCCTGGCGGCGATGAACTTCGCCACCCACTTCCTCAGCTGGCAGCGCCGCAGCCTGAAAAGTTACTGGCACGACATCGAGGCACGCTACGTGGTGCTGTTGCTGCTGGGCAGCATCCTGGCGATGAGCCTGTACCTGTGGTGGCAGCAGATCTACACCTTCACCACCGCGCTGCGCTACGTGTCGTTCAACCTGATCTCGGTGGCCACCGATACCGGCTACGCCAGCACCGACTACGCACAGTGGCCGATATTCGTGCCACTATGGATGCTGTTCCTGTCCTGCCTCACCGTCAGCTCCGGCTCCACCGGCGGCGGCATCAAGATGATCCGCACCCTGATCCTGACGCGGCAGGGCTACCGCGAGATGAGCACCCTGCTGCACCCGAAAGCGGTGCTGCCGCTAAAGATCGGCAACCGCGTGATTCCGGAAGCGGTCGCCTTTTCGGTGCTCGGTTTCATCTTTGTCTACTTCATGAGCGTGGTGGTATTTACCTTCGTGCTGATCGGCAGCGGGCTGGATTTCATCACCGCCTTTACCGCCAGCCTGGCCTGCATCAACAACATCGGCCCCGGGCTGGGGCAGATCGGCCCGACCGGGAACTACGCCGGTCTCAGCGATTTCCAAACCTGGGTGTGCACGCTGGCCATGCTGGTGGGCCGCCTCGAGGTGTTTAGCGTCCTGATTTTGTTTACCCCTACTTTCTGGCGAAAATGACCATGCGACATTCCTTATCCCTGCTGGCTTTCGCCCTGCTGCCCTGCTTTGCCCACGCCATCAGCGACAGCACGCTGCTGGCCGCGCGCGAAGCCTTCCGCAACAACGACAGCACGCAGCTGGCCAGCCTCGGCAATGGCAGCGGCGACCGCGACCCGCTCGCCGCGTGGCCGGGCTACTGGCAGGCGCGACTGGCACTCGACAACGGCGACGACAACCCGAGCCGCGCCTTCATCAGCAACGGCGGCAACGCCTTCCTGCGCGAGCGGCTGCTCAACGACTGGGTACAGTCGCTGGGCAAGCGCGGCGACTGGGACGGCATCCTGCGCGTGGCGCCGGCGCTGTCCGGCGAGGCGCGCGACGCCGACAGCAGCTGCTGGCTCGACGTCGCCACCCTCAACCGCCGCCAGACCGTGGCCAGCGCGCCGGACCTGTGGCAGAACGTGCGCCTGTCCGACGGCTGCGCGCGACTGGTGGAAGAACAGGCCGCCCGCGGCGTCCTGACCCCGGCGCAGACCGAGGCGCGCATGCGCCTGCTGCTGGCCGGCAACTATCTGACCGTGGCGCGGCGGCTGGCGGCTGCGGCCAACCTTGGCGAGCGCTTCTTCACGGCCGGCGGCGCCGAACAGCTGGTGCAGCAACTGCTGACCCTCGGCAAGAACAACCCGGTAGCGGCGCTGGAACGGGCCGCCGCCAGCGAGGCGATGTTCAGCAAGGCGCAAAGCGGCTTCCTCTACGGCCAGCTGGCACTGCGCAGCGCGCAGCGGCTGAACATGCCGCAGGCGCTGGACGCCTTCGAGCGCGCCGACCCGCAACAGCTGACCGACGAGCAATGGGAATGGTGGCTGCGCGCCGCGCTGCGCCAGCAGGACTGGGGCCGGCTGGAACAGCTGAGCCGCCGCCTGCCGGAAGCGCTGGCCGGCAAGGGCGCCTGGCAGTACTGGCGCGCACGCAGCCTGCAGGCGCTGGGCCGCGGCAACGAGGCCACGCCGCTCTTGATCAAGATCAGCTTCGAGCACAACTACTACGGCCTGCTGGCCAAGGAAGAACTGGGCACCACACTGGAAGCCCCGCTCAGCCGCAGCCCGACCCCGCTGACACTGCAGCGCCAGCTGCTGGCCGACCCCGACATCCAGCACGCGCTGGCACTGTTCGAGCTGTCACTGCGCAACAACAAGCCGGAATGGCGCGAAGACGGCCGCCGTGTGTGGCGCTGGGCGCTGCGCGGCCGCAACGACGAGCAGCTACTGGCCGCCGCCGAGATCGCGCTGGAGCGCAACCTCTACGACATGGCGATCTACGCCGCCGAGCGCACCGTGCGCACCCATGACTTCAGCCTGCGCTTCCTGACCCCGTACCGCGACACCACCCGCCGCTACGCCAGCCAGCTGGAAATCGACGAAGCCTGGGTTTACGGCCTGATCCGCCAGGAAAGCCGCTTCCTCAACGTCGCCCGCTCCGGCGTCGGTGCCAGTGGCCTGATGCAGCTGATGCCGGCGACCGCGAAATGGGTGGCCGGCAAGATGGGCCTGCCGAGCTACCAGGTCAACGACGTCGACACCAATATCCGCCTCGGCACCTGGTACCTGCGCCACGTGCTGGACAACCTGTCCAGCCACCCGGTACTGGCCACCGCCGCCTATAACGCCGGCCCCGGCCGCGCCCGCGGCTGGCAGGCGGCGATGCCGCTGGAAGGCGCCATTTACGCGGAAACCATTCCGTTTACCGAAACCCGCGACTATGTTCAGAAGGTGATGGCCAATGCGGTCTATTACGCCGGCGCGTTCCGCCAGCCCGGCAACACGCTGAAATCGCGACTGGGTATCATCCCGGCACGCTGACCGGCGTTCCGACAGGGAGATAACATGCACCAATTCAACAGAATCGCCGTGATCGGCGGCGCCGGCTTCGTCGGCAGCTACATCGCCGAAGAGCTGACCCGCTACGGTGCGCAACTGAGCATCGCCACCCGCCGCCGCGAGCGGCACAAGGGCCTGCTGCTGCACCTGCCAAGCGCGGATCTGGTCGAAACCAACGTCCACGACGCGGGCCAGCTGGAACAGTTCCTCGCCGGCCACGACGCGGTGATCAGCATGGTCGGCATCCTGCACGGCTCGCGCAATGACTTCGAAAAGGCGCACGTGCAGCTGACCGGCAAGATCATCGCCGCCTGCAAGAGCCAGGGCATCCGGCGCATCGTCCACATCAGCGCGCTGGGTGCCGGCGAAACCGCGCCCAGCGACTACCAGCAGACCAAGGGCAAGGCCGAGCGCCTGCTGCGCGACAGCGGGCTGGACGTCACCATCCTGCGCCCGTCGGTGATCTTCGGCGCCGGCGACAGCTTCCTGACCCTGTTTGCCAGCCTGGCCGCCGTCGCGCCGTTCATCCCGCTGGCCGGCGCCGACACCCGCTTCGCGCCGGTATGGGTCGAGGACGTCGCCCGTGCGGTGCGCGTCTGCCTGGAGCAGGACGCCAGCATCGGCCAGACACTGGAGCTGACCGGCCCCAAGACCTACACCCTGCGCCAGTTGGTGGCCTATGCGGCCAATCTTGCCGGCCATCCGCGCACGCTGATCGCGCTGCCGGAAGGCCTCGCCATGCTGCAGGCGACGCTGATGGAGCTGCTGCCCGGCAAGCCGCCGCTGAGCCGCGACAATGTGCGCTCGCTGCGGGTCGATAACGTCAGCCAGCAGCCGTTCCCGGCGCTGCTCGGCTTCAGCCCGACGGCGCTGGAGGCGGTGGCGCCGCTCTACCTCGGCGAACAGGAATTCAACCGCCAGCTCGACCGCTACCGCAAACAGGCCGCCCGCCGATGAAGTGCTACATCGTTGGCGGTGCCGTGCGCGACCGCCTGCTGGGGCTACCGGTGGCCGACCGCGACTGGGTGGTGGTCGGCGCCACGCCGGAGATGATGCAGGCGCGCGGTTTCCGCCCGGTGGGCAAGGATTTTCCGGTGTTCCTGCATCCGAAAACGCAGGAGGAATACGCGCTGGCGCGCACCGAACGCAAGAGCGGGCGCGGCTACCACGGCTTCGTGTTCCACACCTCGCCGGAGGTGACGCTGGAAGAAGACCTGATCCGCCGCGACCTCACCATCAACGCCATCGCCGAGGACGAACACGGCGCGCTGACCGACCCCTATGGCGGCCAGGCCGACCTGCAGGCGCGGCTGTTGCGCCACGTCAGCCCGGCCTTCGCCGAAGACCCGGTGCGCATCCTGCGCCTGGCGCGCTTTGCCGCGCGCTTCGACTTTGCCGTCGCCGAAGAGACCATGCAGCTGATGCGTGATATGGTGGCCGCCGGCGAGGCCGACGCGCTGGTGGCGGAGCGGGTATGGCAGGAGCTGGCCAAGGGGCTGATGACAGCCAGACCGTCGCGCATGCTGCAGGTGCTGCGCGACTGCGGCGCGCTGGCACGGCTGCTACCGGAGCTGGACGCACTGTTCGGCGTGCCGCAACGCGCCGACTACCACCCGGAAATCGACTGCGGCGACCACGTCATGCGGGTGCTGGACTACACCGCCGCCTGCGGCCAACCTTTGAGCGTACGCTTTGCCGCGCTGATGCACGATCTGGGCAAGGCGCGCACCCCGGCGGAGATCCTGCCGCGCCACCTCGGTCACGAGGCGCGCGGCGAGGTGCCGCTGCTGGCGCTGTGCGGGCGGCTGCGGGTGCCCAGCGACTGCCGCGACCTGGCACGACTGGCCACCCTCTACCACACCAAGATCCACCGCGCCGCCGAGCTGCGCGCCGACACCGTGCTGCGCCTGCTGCGCGACTGCGACGCGCTGCGACGGCCGGAGCGCTTCCTGCAACTGCTGGACGTGTGCCTCGCCGACGCCCGCGGCCGGCTGCACTTCGAGACCTGCGACTACCCGCAGGCCGAGTGGCTGCGCCAGCTGCTGGCCGCGGCGCAATCGGTCGATGCCGGCGCCGTTGCCCGCGACTGCGCCGACAAGCGCGATATCCCGCAGGCGGTGGACCGCGCCCGCGTCGCCGCCATCGCCGCCTGTCGTCGCCAGCTGTTCCCCGCGGACAGCCAGCCGTGAGCGCGCTCGACGTCACGCTGCTGCGCGGCGGCACCAGCAAGGGGCTGTTTTTCCGCCACGACGACCTGCCGCCGGCCGGCGCGGCGCGCGACGCGCTGCTGCTGCGCGTGCTGGGCAGCCCCGACCCCTACGGCAAGCAGATCGACGGCCTCGGCACCGGCATTTCCACCACCAGTAAGGTGGTGCTGCTGCGGCCGTCGCAGCGTGACGGCCACGACATCGACTACCTGTTCGGCCACGTGTCGATCGCAGAGCCGCTGATCGACTGGTCCGGCAACTGCGGCAACCTCAGCGCCGCGGTGCCGCTGTTCGCGCTGCTGCAAGGCATGGTGGCGCACGCGCCGCGCGACGGCGCCGTCAGCGTGCGCATCTGGCAGGCCAATATCGGCAAGACCATCATCGCCGAGCTGAGCATGCGCAACGGCCAGCCGGTGTGGGAAGGCGACTACCGAATCGACGGCGTCGCCTTTCCCGGCGCGCCGCTGACGCTGCGCTTTCTCGATCCCGCCGGCGGTGCCAGCGGCCGGCTGTTCCCCACCGGCCGCGTCTGCGACAGCTTGAGCCTGCCGGACGGCAGCAGCCTGGCCGCCACGCTGATCGACGCCGGCAACCCGACCGTGTTCGTGCGCGCCGCCGATATCGGCCTTGCTGGTGACGAGCGCGGTGACATCGCCGATGCCGCGGTCAACCGGCTGCTGGAGTGGGCGCGCGCCGCCGGTGCGGTGGCGATGGGCCTTGCTGCCGACATCGCCACCGCCAGCCGCGAGCGGCCGGCAACGCCGAAGGTGAGCTTTGTGTCGCCCAACACAGCGCCCGGCGTGGCGCTGACCGCGCGCATCCTGTCGATGGGCCGGCTGCACCACGCCTATACCGGCACCGGCGCCATCGCACTGGCAGCCGCCGCCGCGATCGACGGCACGCTGGTGGCCGAAGCCTGCGGCGGCGTGGTGCGCGGCGAGGCGCTGCGCTTTGCCCACGCCTGCGGCCAGCAGCAGCTGGAGGCGCGGCTGTCGTCCACGCCGGCCGGCTGGCACATCGACGAAGTGGTGATGACGCGCACCGCGCGACCGCTGCTGCAGGGCAGCCTGTTCCTGCCGAGCCAGTACTGACGGTTGCGGCCAACCTTACGCCAAGGTTGGCCGCAACGGTGCCCCGTTAGCCCTTTGTCATCACATGCTGGCATACTGCGGCTTTCCCCTAGCATCAGGAGCCCCCATGGCCATCCTTATCCTGTTCGGCCTCGTCACCCTCATCGTCATCGCCGGCCTGCGCGTCATCGACCAGCAGACGCTGGCCATCGTCGAGACCTTCGGCAAGTTCTCGCGTGTGCTCACCCCGGGTCTGAACTGGATCATCCCCGGCGTGCAACGCATCGCCTGCCTCATGGACCTGCGCGTGCAGGAGCTGTCGGCGCAGGTCGAGGTCAAGACCCGCGACAACATGTTCGTCACCCTGCCGGTGGCGATCATGGTGCGGGTGATTCCGGAACGCGCCGCCGATGCCTTCTACCAGCTGGCGTCGCCGCAGGAGCAAGTCAAGACCTGGGTGCTCAACACCCTGCGCTCGTCCACCGCGGCGATGACGCTGATGAACATGTACGAGGACCGCGACGAGCTGGCGCAGCAGATGCAGGCCAGCCTCGCCGAGCGCATGGGCACCTACGGTTACGAGATCGTCAGCGTGCTGATCGACCAGCCGACGGTATCGGAAGAGGTGCAACACGCGTTCAACAGCGTGATCGCCTCCGAGCGCAAGCGCGAGGCGGCGGTGCAGGAGGCGGAAGCCAAGCGCATCCTGATCGTCGGTGAAGCCCGCGCCGAGGCCGAATCACAGCAGCTGCGCGCCGAGGGTCTCGCCCGCGCCCGCACGGTGCTGGCCGCCAGCCTGACCGAGGCCATCGCCCAGGCCAAGGGCAGCGGCATCAGCGAGAACGACATCATGTACCTGCTGCTGGAAACCAACCGCCTCGACACCGTGAAATACGCCAGCGAGAAGGGCAAGCTGGTGCTGATGGACCTGCGCGCGCCGGCCAGCCAGGCCGGGCTGCAGATTCCGCTGGACTAAGCCGGACCCATCCACCTCGCAGACCAAGCTTGGCCGCCATATTGCGGCCAAGCTTTTTTGCATTTCGGTCGCCGCCACGATGCGGCAAGCTTATTGACGTTGCGCCGCGGCAGCGGGCATGATGCCAGAGCGCAAAACAGCGGGATTCACCCGTGCTGCAGACAAAGGAATCGGAGAAACCATGAGTCAGTTCGACAACGTCAGCGTTGTAAAAGAAGCCAATGTTTATTTTGACGGCAAGTGCGTCAGCCACGGCATCATCATGCCGGACGGCAGCCGCAAGTCCGTCGGCGTGATCCTGCCGGCCAAGCTGCTGTTCAGCACCGGCGCCCCGGAAATCATGGAAATCCTGGCCGGCGAATGCAAGGTCACCCTCGCCGGCGAAACCAGCGCCAGCAGCTACAAGGCCGGCGACTCGTTCAAGGTGCCGGGCGAAAGCTCGTTCCAGATCGAGGTCAGCGACACCGTGCACTACGTCTGCCACTTCGGCTGAGCCGTCGCTCGGCACAGAAGCCAGGGCCACTTCGGTGGCCCTGTTTTTTTTTGCGGCCAACCTTGACTACGCCATTGGTGGTGACCGCTTCCGCCGGATGGTCGCCCTTGACCCAGGACAAG
>Ga0209172_10008002_pt1 | contig 10568 bp, 10 predicted proteins | sample LarsenN4metaG_FD_184113 | JGI IMG/M metagenome (GOLD analysis project Ga0209172, IMG submission 184113) | Hot spring sediment bacterial and archeal communities from British Columbia, Canada, to study Microbial Dark Matter (Phase II) - Larsen... ... | reverse complement strand
TCAAATCCACGGAGGTTCTGCCCGACGATTTCAGCCTGATCCGCGAGCGGCTGGGCGCTCTGACTTCCGATATCGACGTGGACGCCGTGTTCACCACCGGCGGCACCGGCGTCGGTCCGCGCGACCGCACCCCGGAGGCCACCACCTCGGTGATGGAGCGCTCGCTCCCCGGCGTGGCGGAGATGATGCGCCGGGAGGGGATGAAAAAAACGCCGCGGGCGGCGCTCTCACGGGCGGTCGCGGGCATGAAAGGCAAGACGCTCCTCATCAATCTTCCCGGCAGCCCGCAAGGGGCGGAAGAGTCGCTGTGCGCCATTCTCGAAGTTCTGCCTCATGCGGTGGATGTGGTGCGCGGCGAGACGGTGCACGCCCCGGCGGCGCCCGCCGCTCCGGCGAGCGCCCCGGAGAGCGAGACGGCGCCCGCTGCCGAGCCAGCCGAGGGGTCGTCCGCCTGACGGGGAAGGTCTTGGCAGGAAAAAGGCGGTTTGATTAGGTTGAAGAACTTCTAAGACGATGCCGGAAAACTACATTCCCATCCTGCTGTTTGCCGGCCTGGCGTTCCTGATTCCCGTGGTCACCTTGTGGATCGCCAAGCTGGTGCGGCCGGCGATGCGGGACGTGGGCCACCGGTTGAAGCCCTATGAGTGCGGGATTCCGCCGGAGGGCGACGCCCGGGGCCGCTTCGGCGTGCGCTTCTACGTCATCGCCATCCTGTTCGTCATCTTCGACGTGGAAACAATCTTCCTCTTCCCCTGGGCGGTGCAGTACCAGGCGCTGGGTCTGTTCGGTCTGGTGGAGATGCTCATTTTTCTCGGCATCCTGATCATCGGCTACTTCTGGCTCTACAAGAAGGGCGCGCTCGACTGGGTGTGACGGTGCGCGGCGCGCCTGAGTCAGTCTCCGTCTTCCCATGATGGACGAGCAGAAAAAAGAAGAACCCAAGCCTGCGGCGACACCGGCCGGCGAAGCCAAGCCGGCCGCGGCGGCGGCGGCGCCCAAGCCTCCGGCGAAGCCCGCCGGCCCCGCGCCCGAGCCGTTGGACAACGAGCTCGTGCGGCGGCTGCGGGCGCGCTTCGGGACGGCGGTGGGCGAGGCCACGCTCGACCGCAAGCAGGCCATCGTGGTCATCGGCCGCGAGCGGCTGCTCGACGCCTGCCGGTACCTGAAGGAGGAGGAGAAGTTCGACTTCCTGACCGACCTGACGGCGGTGGACTGGCTGACGCGGAGCCCGCGCTTCGCCGTCATCCTCAACCTCTACTCCTTCCCGCGCAACGAGCGGCTGCGGCTGAAGGCGCCGGTCGACGCCTCCTGCCCCTCGGTCACGCCGGTGTGGGGCACGGCCGACTGGCTGGAGCGGGAATGCTTCGACATGTTCGGCATCGTCTTCGAGGGCCATCCCGGGCTGAAGCGCATTCTGTTGCCGGATGAATGGAAGGGCCATCCGCTGCGCAAGGACTACGACATCTTGAAGCAAGACACCGACTGGGTGCGCGAGAACCTGGGGATCGAGAGCGGACAGTAGCGATGGATCAACCGAACGTCACCACCACGGTTCTCGGCGCCGACGAAATCATCCTCAACATGGGGCCGCAGCACCCCTCGACCCACGGGGTGCTGCGCGTCAAGCTCAAGCTCGACGGCGAGAAGGTGATCGGCTCGGAGTGCATCATCGGCTACCTGCACCGGGGCGTCGAGAAGATCGGGGAGAACCGCACCTACCCGCAGTTCGCCCCCTACGTGGACCGCACCGACTACGTGGCCGCGGTCTCGAACGGGCTGGGCTACTGCGAGGCGGTGGAGAAGCTGCTGGGCGCGGAAGCGCCGCCGCGCGCCCGCTGGGTGCGCACCATCCTGACCGAGCTGCAGCGCATCGCCAGCCACCTGCTCTGGCTCGGCACCCACGCGCTCGACATCGGCGCCATCACCCCGGTCTTCTACACCTTCCGCGAGCGGGAAGAGATTCTGAAAATCTTCGAGAAGTACTGCGGGGCGCGCTTGACCACGCACGCCTTCCGCATCGGCGGCCTGCAGTACGAGACCTACGACGGCTTCGAAGAGGAGGTCAAAGCCTTCTGCCGCGATTTCGAAAAGAAAGTGGTGGAGTACGAAGAGCTGCTCACCGAGAACCGCATCTGGGTGCAGCGCACCCGCAACGTCGGGGTGCTCACACCGCAAGATGCGATTGACATGGGCGCCACCGGCCCGGTGCTGCGCGGCTCCGGCATCCGCTGGGACATCCGCAAAGCCTTCCCCTACGCCGCCTACGACCAGTTCCAGTTCGACATCCCCATCGGCGAGCGGGGCGACACCTACGACCGATACCTGGTGCGGATGGAGGAGATGCGGCAGTCGCGCCGGATCATTCTCCAGGCGATAGAGTCGATTCCGGAAGGGCCGATTCTCGCGCGCGTCGGCAAGGTCATCAAGCCGCCCCCGGGCGAGGTCTACCACTCGATCGAAGCGCCCAAAGGGGAGCTCGGCTACTACATCGTCAGCGACGGCACCACCCAGCCCTACCGGCTGCGCATCCGCCCGCCGTCCTTCATCAATCTGGAAGCCTTCGACAAGATGGTGCGCGGGCACCTGGTGGCCGACGTGGTGGCCATCATCGGGACCCTCGACATCGTGCTGGGAGAAGTGGACCGCTAAGGACACTGATGACGCTGCTCATCGAATCTCTCCAGCCTCTGCTGATCCCGCTGCTGCGCATCATCATCGTCTTCGCAGGCATTTCTCTTATCGTGGCCTATCTCGTCTATGCCGAGCGGAAAATCCTGGCTCACCTGCAAGTGCGCCTGGGGCCCATGCGGGTGGGCCCGCACGGCTTGTTGCAGCCCATTGCCGACGGCCTGAAGCTGCTGCTGAAGGAAGACATCATCCCCGCCGGGGCCGACAAGTGGCTCTTCTGGATAGCGCCGGCCATCAGCGTCCTGGCGGCGTTTACGGCATTTTCCCTGGTGCCGTTCGCGCCGAACTTTTGCGTCACCGACGTCAACGTCGGCCTGCTCTTTCTCATCGGGATTTCCTCGCTCGGCATCTTCGGGATCATCCTGGGCGGCTGGGCGTCGAACAGCCACTACCCGTTGCTGGGGGCGCTGCGCTCGACGGCGCAGCTGGTGAGCTACGAAGTTGCGCTCGGCTTCTCTCTCGTGAGCGCGCTGCTGCTGGCGGGAACGTTGAGCATGAAAGGCATCGTCGAAGCGCAGGCCCAGCAAGGAATCTGGTTCGCCTTCGTGCAGCCGGTGGCGTTTTTCATCCTCTTCGTGGCCGCCATTGCCGAAACCAACCGCAACCCCTTCGACCTGCCGGAGGCCGAGTCGGAGCTGGTGGCGGGCTTCCACACCGAGTACAGCGGCTTCCGCTTTTCGCTCTACTTCTTGGCGGAATACGCCGCCATGGTCTTGGTCAGCTCGGTGGCGGTGACCCTGTTCCTGGGCGGCTGGCTGCGCCCGTTCCCGAGTTGGCAGTGGCTGGATTTCTTGGACTACGCGCCGGTGGCGGTCTTTTTGGCTGGAGCGGCCTGGTGCTTCTGGGAAGCGGTTCGCCTGCCGGGGACGCGCGAGTGGCGCTGGCAGCGGCTGCTGCTGCTGGGGCTGGGCGCCGGCGCACTGGCGGTGGCCGCGGGCTTGATGTTCCCGGCGCGGTTCCTGCCGGCGTTCGGGGAAGGCCAGGCGGCCTTTCCGGTGCTGGCGGCCATCCAGGGAGTGTTCTGGTTCCTGCTCAAGGTGTTCCTGTTTCTCTTCGGGTTCATCTGGTTCCGGGGGACGTTCCCGCGGTACCGCTTCGATCAGCTGATGAACCTGGGCTGGCGCTTCATGATTCCGGTAGCCATTGTGAACGTCATCTTCTGCGCGCTGGCCCTGGGCTTGAGCCGGCAACTGGGCTGGAGCCTGCCGGCGGCGCTCTGGCTGGGGACAGGGGCCACGCTGCTGGTGGCCATGCTGCTGCGGCGGGAGGAGGTCTGACGCGATGAGCTTCGCCCAGGCCGTCTTTTACGCGCTGGCAGGGGTGGCGGTGGTGTCGGCGCTGCTGGTCATCACCCGGCGCAACCCGGTGCACAGCGCCATCTGGCTCATCATCACCCTGCTCTCGGTGGCGCTGCTCTACTTGCAGCTCCAGGCGGAATTCATCGCCGCCGTGCAAATCATCCTCTACATCGGCGGCATCATGGTGCTGTTCTTGTTCGTCATCATGCTGGTGAACCTGGACGTGGCGCTGCGCCAGGAGCAGTTCAATCGCCAGTGGGGGGTGGCGGGGCTGGCGGCCCTGTTGCTGGCGGCGGAGCTGGCCGGCGTCATCTACTTGGGGCGGGGAACCGCGGCGCTGCCGCAGGCGCCGCCGGGCGCCTTGCAGCCCAACACGGAATTGATCGGCTCCGCGCTTTATCAAGCCTACATGCTGCCGTTTGAGATTGCGTCGCTCCTGCTGCTGGTGGCCATGGTGGGCGCGGTGGTGATGGCGCGGCGGAAGGCGGCCTAGCGATGGTTCCGACCTGGCACTACCTGATGTTGAGCGCGGCGCTGCTGACCATCGGGGTCATCGGCGTGCTGACCCGGCGGAACATCATCATCATTTTGATGTCCATCGAATTGATCCTGAACGCGGTGAACCTCAACCTGGTGGCCTTCTCCCGGCAGCTGGCGGAGGTGTCGGGGCAGATCTTCGCCCTCTTTGTCATCACCGTGGCGGCGGCCGAGGCGGCGGTGGGCTTGGGGATCCTCATCGCCTTCTTCCGCAACCGCGACACCGTGAACGCCGACGAGATTGATCTGCTGAAATGGTGACAAGCTGACGATGCCCGCGAGTTTCATCGACGCCGTCTGGCTGGTGCCGCTGCTGCCGGCAGCGAGCGCCTTCCTGATGCTGCTTTTCGGCCGGCGGCTTTCGCGGCCCGTCATCAGCGTGCTCTGCTGTGGCTCGGTCTTCGGGTCTTTCCTGGTGGCCGCAGGCATCTTCCGGGAGCTGCTGCGCCTGCCAGCGGAGGAGCGGCTGCGCGAGGTGGTGCTCTTCACCTGGATTCCTTCGATGCCCTACCTGCTGGACGCGGGCGCTCCAGCCTTGTTCCAAGTGGAGTGGGCTTACCTGGTGGACCCGCTGTCGGCAGTGATGATTCTGGTGGTGAGCGGCGTCGGCTTCCTCATCCACGTCTACTCGGTCGGCTACATGGCCCACGAGGGCGGCTACTACCGCTACTTCGGCTACCTGAATCTGTTCATGTTCATGATGCTGACGCTGGTGCTGGCCAATAACTTCCTGCTGATGTTCGTGGGCTGGGAAGGCGTCGGCCTGTGTTCCTATCTGCTCATCGGGTTCTGGTTTTTGAAAAAGAGCGCTGCGGACGCGGGGAAGAAAGCGTTCGTCGTGAACCGCGTGGGCGACGCCGGCTTCCTCGTCGGCATCTTGCTGCTCGCCACCACGTTTGGCACGCTGCGCTTCGCCGGCATCAATGAAGCCCTGGCCGGCCCGGGACTGGCGGTGGACAACGCCGTCCTCACCGCCATCACCCTCTGCCTCTTCATCGGCGCGACCGGCAAGTCGGCGCAGATCCCGCTTTACGTCTGGCTGCCGGACGCTATGGAAGGCCCGACGCCGGTGAGCGCGCTAATCCACGCCGCCACCATGGTGACCGCGGGGGTCTACATGGTGGCGCGGTCGAACCAGCTCTACCAGCTCGCGCCGGACACGATGCTGGTGGTGGGCGTGGTGGGCGCGTTGACGGCGATTTACGCCGCCTCCATGGGAATGGTGCAGAACGACATCAAGCGCGTGCTCGCCTACTCGACCATCAGCCAGCTGGGCTACATGTTCCTCGCCTGCGGGATGGGCGCCTTTGCCGCCGGCATCTTCCACCTTTCGACGCACGCCTACTTCAAGGCGCTGCTCTTCCTCGGCTCGGGCGCGGTCATCCACGCGCTCTCCGGCGAGCAGGACATCCGCAAGATGGGCGGCCTGTGGGCCAAGCTGCCGGTCACGAGCAAGACGTTCTTTGTGGGCGCGCTGGCCATCGCCGGCATCCCGCCGCTGGCCGGTTTCTTCAGCAAGGATGAAATCCTCTGGCGCACGTTCGCCAACAACGTCGGCGACCTGGCGCCGGCGCCGTTAATCCTGTGGGTGGTGGGGACGGTGACAGCGCTGATGACGGCCTTCTACATGTTCCGGCTGGTGGCGCTGACCTTCTGGGGCCAGTCGCGGATGAGCCCCGAGGTCGAGCACCACGTCCACGAAGCGCCGCGCACGATGACGGTGCCTCTCATCCTGCTGGCCGGGCTATCCATCGTAGGGGGCTGGGTGGGGATTCCCTTGGCGCTCGGGGGAGGGAACTGGTTCGAGCATTTCCTGGAGCCGGTGTTCGCGCGGCGCGTGGAGCTGGCCGTCGTCGAGCACTCCCACGCGCTCGAGCTGATGCTGATGGTCCTGTCGGTAGTGGTGGGGCTGCTCGGGATCGTAGTGGCGTACCTGTTCTATTTGAAGCGGCCGGAGATGCCCGGGAAGCTCGTTCAGCGCTTCGGCGGGCTCTACCAGCTCGTCTACCACAAGTACTTCGTGGATGAAGTCTACAGCGCGGTGTTCGTGGAAGGGCCGGTGATGGGCAAGGCCATGGGCGCAACCCTGGCGGGGTTCGACCTGAAGGTGATTGACGGCATCGGGGTGGACGGCTCCGCCTGGTTCGCGCGCTTCACTTCGCGCCTCTCCATCTGGTGGGACACCTGGATTGTGGACGGGACGGTCAACCTGGTGGCGTGGATGGTCTGGGTGTTGAACTGGCCGGCGCGCGCCCTGCAAACCGGCCTGGTGCAGCGCTACGCGCTGTGGATGGCGACGGGAGTGGTTCTGCTCCTTTTCTACTACGTGGTGCGGTACATGCCGGGATCCTGGTGAGGTGACGCCGTGAGCTTGACGCCGGAGAACATCCTGAACTGGATTCTGTTGACGCCGCTGGTGGGCGCGGTGGCGCTGCTTGCCGTCCCCGGCGAGAAGAAAAAGCTCATCGCGGCGCTGGCCAATCTCTTCGCCTTTGCCGGCTTGCTGGTGTCGCTGCCGCTGGTCTTCTGGTACGACAAGACGCAGGCGGGGTTTCAGTTCACCATCAGCCGCGACTGGATTCCTTCCATCGGGGCGAGCTACCGGCTGGGGATTGACGGCGTCAGTTTCCTGCTGGTGATGCTGACCACGGTGCTGGGCTTCATCGCCATCCTGTCTTCCTGGGCCTTCATCCAGGAACGGGTGAAGGAGTACTACATCGTCTTCCTCATCCTTCAGACCGGGATGCTGGGCGTCTTCATGGCGCTGGACTTCTTCCTCTTTTACGTTTTCTGGGAAGTGATGCTGGTGCCGATGTACTTCATCATCGGCATCTGGGGCCACGAGCGCAAGCTCTACGCCGCCATCAAGTTTTTCCTGTACACGCTGCTGGGCTCGGTGCTGATGCTGCTCGGCATTCTGTGGCTCTACTACTTCCACGGCGGCCTGCACGCGCCCGGGGCGGCCTGCCCGGCCATCGGCATCGCCGGCCACACCGCCGCCGAGATGAACACCTTCAGCATCCCCGTCTATCTCGAGCTCGGCCACTTTCTGCCCGCTACCCTTATCGCCAAGCTCGTCTTCTGGGGCTTCTTCATCAGCTTCGCCATCAAGGTGCCGATGGTGCCGTTCCACACCTGGCTGCCGGACGCGCACGTCGAAGCGCCCACCGCCGGCTCGGTCATCCTGGCCGGCGTCCTGCTGAAGATGGGCACCTACGGCATGATGCGCTTCTCGCTGCCGATTTTTCCGGAGGCCTCGCGGGAGTACGCGCCCTTCATTGCCACCGTCTCCATCGTCGCCATCATCTACGGCGCGCTGGTCACCATGATGCAGAAGGACATGAAGAAGCTCATCGCCTACTCGTCGGTCTCCCACCTGGGCTTCTGCACGCTGGGGATTTTCGCCTTAAATCATCTCGGCCTGGCCGGCAGCCTACTCCAACAGGTCAACCACGGCATCTCCACCGGGGCGCTGTTCTTGATCGTCGGATTGCTCTACGAGCGGCGCCACACGCGGGACATCGCCGAGTTCGGCGGGCTGTCGACGCCCATGCCGGTTTTCGCCACTATGTACATGATCATCAGCCTGGCCTCGCTGGGGATGCCGCTGCTCAACGGCTTCATCGGCGAGTTCACCATCCTGCTGGGCGCCTGGCAGGTGAACCGCTGGTGGGCCGGCCTGTCGGTGCTGGGCATCGTGCTGGCGGCCGCCTATCTGCTCTGGCTCTACCAGCGCGTCATGTTCGGCGAAGTGACCCACGCGGCCAACAAGGGCCTGCGCGACCTTAGTCTCCGCGAGCTGGCCACGCTCGTCCCGCTGGTCGTCTGGTGCTTCTGGATCGGCGTCTTTCCCAAGGCTTACTTCGACGTGTTGGAAAAGCCGGTGGCGCTGCTGGTGCAGCGGGTCGAAGGCCCGCAAGCCGCCCCGCCGCTGGCCGTCACCTTGCCGGACACTGAATCTTCCGAAGGGGGAACCCCCGCGGGCACACGCTGATGTGGGACTGGTTCGTACAAGGGCTGCACTCAATTGAGTTCTATGCCATCATGCCGCACCTGCAGCTCACCCTATTTGCGTGCTTCATCCTGCTGGCCGACTTCCTCGTCGAGCGGCCCTACAAGTACTTCAACGCCATCTGCGCCCTACTCGGGATCGGTTTCAGCGCCTTCGCCCTGGGGCGCTTCTGGGTGCGGGGCGACGAGAAGCTCGCCTTCAACGGATTGATCGTAATCGACTCCTTCTTCACCTTGTTCGGCCTGCTCTTCCTTCTCGCAACCGCACTCGTCATCCTGATGTCGATTAAGTATCTCGACCTCGAAGGCGAGCACGAGGGCGAGTACTACGCCCTGATCCTCTTCGCCGCCGTGGGCATGCTCTTCATGGCCGGCGGCACCGACCTGGTCACGCTCTTCATCGGCCTCGAGCTGATGGCGCTCTGCTTCTACCTCCTCGCCGGCTTTCTGCGCCGCGACCGCCGCTCCAACGAAGCCGCCCTCAAGTACCTCCTCCTCGGCATGTTCTCGAGCGGCATCCTCGCCTACGGCTTCTCGCTGCTCTACGGCGTCAGCGGCTCGACCAACATCCAAGTCATTGCCCAGAAAGTGGCCGAGCGCGGCCCGGGCGACCCCATCGTCTTCCTCGCCATGGTGGCCGTGGCCGCCGGGATGTTCTTCAAGATTGCCGCCGTGCCGTTCCACATGTGGGCGCCCGACGTCTACGAAGGCGCGCCCACGCCCATCACCGCCTACATCTCCGTGGCCTCGAAGGCCGCCTCCTTCGCCATGCTGCTGCGGCTTTTCCTCGTCCCCCTGGGGCCGCTGCGGCCGAACTGGGAGACGCTGCTCGCGGTCATCGCGCTGGCCACCATGACCATCGGCAACCTGGCCGCTTTGAACCAGGACAACATCAAGCGCCTGCTCGCCTACTCCTCCATCGGCCACGTGGGCTACATCCTGCTGGGTCTGGTGGCGGGAAACCAGACCGGGCGCACCGGCATCGTCGTCTATCTTTTCGTCTACACGGCCATGACCCTGGGCGCCTTCGCCGTCGTCACCGGCATGCGCCGCGCCGACGCCATCGGCGACCGCCTGGAGGACATGCGCGGCCTGATGTCCAAAAACCCCGGCGCGGCCCTGCTGATGCTCATCTTCCTGCTCTCGCTCACCGGCATCCCGCCCACTGCCGGCTTCATCGCCAAGTACTACATCTTCCTCTCGCTCATCCAGGCGGGCCGCTACGAGCTGGCGGTCTTCGCCGCGCTCTACGTCGTGGTGGCGCTCTACTACTACTTCCGCATCGTGGTGATGATGTTCTTCTCCGAGGCCCACGAGCCCGGCCGGATGACCCTGGCCCCGGGCCTGGTGGCCACGCTGGCCATCGCTCTGGTGCTGACGCTCGCCCCCGGCCTCTACCCGGAGCCGCTCATCAACCTCGCCCGCCTCGCCATCACGCCGTTCCGCTGACCGGTCTGCCATGCCGCCGCCGGATCCGAAAGACCGCAGCCCCTGGCGGCAGGTCAGCGTTGTCCTCGGCATGGGCTTCACCTTCGCCGCCGCCGTCGCTATCGGGGTCCTCCTCGGTGTCTGGCTCGACGGCAAGGCCGGCACCCGGCCGTTGTTCACCCTGGTTCTCGGCGCGCTCGGCTTCATCGCCGGGCTGAAAGAATTGCTGCGCGAGCTGAAGCGCCTGGACCGCGAATGACTGACATCCCCCCCGCCGAACGCGAGTTGCTGGCGCAGGCCGAGCGCCGCCTGGGCCGCATGATTCTGCTCCTGACCCCGGTCGGCGCCGGCGTGGCCGCGTGGCGCTGGGGCGGGGAAACGGCCCTGGCCTTCGCTGTCGGAGGCGCGCTGGCCTACTTGAACTACCGCTGGATTGTCGCCGTGGTGGACACGCTGGTGCGCAGTACGCAGGCGGGCCGCGTCCCCCGCCGCGCCTACCTGAAGGTGCTGGCGCCGCTGTTCTTGCTTGGCGCCGCCCTCTATGTTATCTTCTCGCGCTCGCTAGTCTCCGTCGGGGGTTTTGTCGGCGGCTTGCTGTTGCTCGTG